>ERZ840371.2805-NODE-2805-length-15089-cov-6.497672_pt1 | contig 15089 bp, 9 predicted proteins | sample MGYA00519937_ERZ840371 | MGnify/ENA primary metagenome ERZ840371 (study PRJEB31850, sample SAMEA3708873) | human gut metagenome | biome: human gut; feature: human-associated habitat; material: faeces | place: China | collected 2014 ... | reverse complement strand
GCCACGTCCTTCTTGCGGTAGAAGAATCCGTCGCACGTGGCGCATGCGCTGACGCCCATGCCGCGGAATTTCGTTTCCGAAGGCAGGCCGAGGTATTTTGCCGATGCTCCCGTGGCGATGATGAGCGTCTCGGCCTTGAGCTGCGTCGTGCCGTCGATCACCACGTGGAACGGACGCGACGAGAGGTCCGCGCTCGTCACGGTTCCGATGCGGATGTCGGCTCCGAAGCGTTCGGCCTGACGGCGCATGTCGGCCATCATCTGCTGGCCACTGACGCCGTCGGGATAGCCCGGAAAATTCTCCACGTCGGTCGTGGTCGTGAGCTGCCCGCCCGGCTCGATACCCTCGTAGAGTACGGGCCGGAGGTTGGCGCGCGAAGTATAGATAGCTGCGGTGTACCCTGCGGGGCCGCTGCCGATAATCAGGCATTTGATCGTTTCTTCCATTGTCGTATGTTTTGTGACGTTGTTATCTGCAAATTTCGGACCTGCACGGCTCCTGCCGGACAGGCTCCTGCATATCCTCCCGGCCGAACTCCGTCAGACGGCGGCCCAGATAGTCGAACAGCGCCCAGCGTCCGCCGTGGCGGACGTGCACGATGCTGACCGCCGGGTCGTAATCGACGATTTCGTATTCGGGCGGGATGACGTAGCCTCCCTCGCGGTCGATCAGCCCCATGCCGGTCCGCGTCTGAACCTCGGCGCGGCCTTCGTGGAAGTCGCTCGCCCAGAGGAACTGCGACGGAATCACCGGGTTGTTGTCCGTATCGACGAATCCGAATCCGCCTTCGTCCTCGACGCATACCAGCCCTTCGAATACGTGGCTCGTCCAGCGGTGCCCGGTCAGCTTCCGCACCGGATTGTAGACCGCTTCGACGTCGTTTACCGACTGCCGGGGCATGGGCGCCTCGGCGATCCGGCGTTTCAGGGCCTCGAACGCCTCCGCATCGGCCCCGCCGTTTTCCGCCGCGCCTATGCGGGCGTCGTAATAACGGATCGGTATGATTCGTCCCCGGTGCCAGCGGAGGTTGCTTTCCCGAAGGTTGTTGTGCGTGAATTCCAGCTCCCGCAGCGCTTCGCGCAGCGTGTCGAGCGCCGCGAGCAGGACCGTTTTGTCCTCCGTGAGCAGCGCTTCGGCGAACTCCCGGCCCGGAAGCTGCTGCAGGACGAGTCCCGTGCGCCGCTCGTTGCCCAGCGCGTCGGTCCAGCGCATTTCCTCCGGCAGGATGCGGAATTGCGTCAGGTGTTCGGTGTTCATGCGCCGCAGGACCGAAGCCGTGCGTTCGATGCGGGGCAGTGCTGCGGGCGTCAGGGGCATGGCTGCGAGCCACCGCTCGCCGCGCCATTCGATTTCGGCTTCGGCGAACCGCGTGGTGCGTACCATGCGCGGCATGCCGTTGCGGTCGGTGACGGCGCGGGCGTCGGAGAGCGTCGCCAGCGACAGGTCGGGCGTCAGCAGCGCACGGGTGAAGTGTTGGATGGTCGCTGTCATGGCTATTCGGTTTTGACGCTGATGGAACCTATGTTGAGCATGGTGACCAGCTGGGCCGCCGATGCGTTGTAGCTCATGCCCCGGAACGGGGGCGCCGCGGCGGGGCCTTTGGCCTCGCGTATGGCTTCGTTGAATACCGCCGGCATTTCGCTCGAACAGTCGTACAGCAGCGCCGCATAGCGGTTCGTGTAGTTGGCTTCGTCGGCTTCGGGAAAGAATACGTGCCGCCCGGCGTCGCCTGCGGCGATGTGGATGTTTATCAGCAGCACGTTGCCGTCGGCGGTCTCCAGCGCCTTGATCTGGTTGCATACCGCACGCAGCTCCTCGTCGTCGCAGTCGGTCGCCTCGCCGTCGGTGATGTTGAATACCACGGGCGGGAAACTCTCGGCGTTGGCCGCGCGTGCTGTCCATTCGGCGGCGATGTCGCGCACTCGGCGCAGCGCTTCGCACATGGGCGTCTGTCCTGCCGCCTGCGGCTCGATCCACGACGGTGCGGGAATCTCGCGCAGGGCGATGCTGCCGTCGGGAAGACGGTGTTCGATCACCTCCGTACGCACCGGCATCTCCCGCGCCGCGAGGGCGCTCACCGGCACCAGCTTTTCGCCGTCGGGCAGCAGCGAGCGCACCTCGTCGTCGCCCGAATAGCCGATCACGGCGATGTCGTAATAGTCGCGTATGCCGTCGCTGCGGCGGGCGCGTTCTACCAGCTCGAACAGCAGGTCGTTGGTGATGCCTGCCACCGCCTCGGCCTTGGTGAGCCTGCGTCCCCGGAAGAGGATGCTTTCGGCCATCGATCCCGAACAGTCTATGGCCAGTATGAATGCCGTGCGGTGGTTGCGTGTGATGCTTTGTGTATACATGTTGCGTCTATTTTAATCCCCGGACCGAGTAATAGTCGTCGCGTACTTCGCGCTCGTCGTCGCTGTCCAGACCGTAGCTGACGGCCATGTCGAGCGAACAGTCGCGCTCGCGGTCGGCGTCGGTCGTGCGGCGCATCGCCTCCCTTGCGTTGCGCCCCGCCTCGATCGCGTCGCCGATCTCTGCCGCGGTGGGCACGCGCCCCAGCAGCGAGGCGTAAATCCCTTCGGCCCAGCTGTGGGCGTAGTCGTCGTAATGCACGAAAAAGACCCTGAAACGGTTGTCCACCTCTTCGGGCGTTGTCAGCTCGCCGCGGTCCACGGCGTCGAGGATCGCTTCGACCTCGCGTTTGGTGACGTACTGCCCCGCCACGTCGAGCCAGCGGCCGCTGCCGTCGTAGCGTGCGGCCGATTCGCCGCGGTCGAGCATGGCGCCCAGCGCCGCGACGACGAATTTGTTGTAAAGGCCGATGCCCCGTTTGAGGGCCGCGGCGCGGATGACCGCCTTGCGGTAGACGTACGACGGCGCGTCGGGGTCCTCTTCGGCCAGCGTGTGGAGCGTGTCCACGGCCCTGAGCATCGCTTCGGTTATGTAGGGGTTGTATTCTTCGAAGTTGATGACGTCGCGTTTGCGTTCGCGGCGGTCGCGGGCCGGCCACTTCTCGATGTCGCGCACGGCGCCGTAGCTGGTGAGGTTCGCCCCCGGCATGAGCGTCGTGCGGCCCTCCTTCTCGATCAGGTAGGAGTAGGGAAACGCCGACGTGTCGTGGTGGTACGAGTGGTGCCCCATGATCATCGTGAAGGCCCCTTCGAGCGCCGGCGACATGATGTAGGCCCCGCTGGCGAACTTGCAGCCGCGCAGATGCACCGACTGGTGTACGGCGCCGCTCTTGAAGAGGTGGTTGCTCTGGTTGGAGCCGCTCCCGGCGTTGAAGAACGAGAACATGCCGGCGATCAGGAGCGACGACTTGTGGTGCGAGACGGTGTAGGGACCCGCGAAGATCGAGGCCGCCTCCCCGTTTTCGCAGTGCGAGTTTGCGAAAAAGAGCGATTCGGCCGCCGTGAAGGCCTTGTCCAGCCGGCAGCTCTCGCCCACGAAGCAGCGTTCGACGATCGACCCGTTGTCGATGTGCGCCTTCTCGGCGGCGATGAAGTCATAGGCCTTGACGTCCACGCCGATATGCGCCCCGTCGCAGACGGTGCCGTTTTCGAGCATCGACGCCCCGTCGATGCACACTTCGTCGCCGATGCGGACTTCGCGGATGAATTTCGCGCCTACGATGCGGGTGTTGCGGCCTACGCTGCCCATCTCCGACGCACCCGCTTCGGCATAGGCCTCCACCATGCGCTCCAGCGCCGCAACGGTCTGCGGCCGGTGGCGGTAGACGGCCATCAGATAGGCTATCTGCGCCGACATCCGGTCGAATATCCTGACCGTGCGGCCCCCGCACTCGTTCATCGTCGCTACGCCCACGCCGTTGCCGAACGTGCTCCGGCGGCGGCATTCGAGAGCCGTGACGCCCTCTATGAGCGCGTCCTCGCCGATCCGGTAGTTGCATACGCGCGATCGGATGATGCGCGCGCCGGAGCCGATCTCGACCGTCCCCTCCAGATGGCTTTGCAGCAGCTGGAAGGGCGTGAAATCTTCGGAGACCCTCACCTGCGACCATGCTTCGGCCGAAGATCCGAGGGATTCGGCGGCGGAAATCTCCGCCGGAGTCATATATCTGAGTTGAGGCATCGGTGTCGTATTAAGCAGATGCAAATATAACGATTTAAGGCTAAATATCAAACTCGCGGCCCTCCCGGTCGATCTCCAGCCGCCTTCCGCCGCGGACGACCGGGGCGCGTCCGTTGCGGAACGGCTTCACGGCTTCGCATCCCGGACAGCTGATCCGGGTCCGGCCCGCGCCGTCGATATAGTGCCATGTCGCTCCGAGCCGCACCGCCGCCAGCCCTTCGGTGAAGTCGAATCCGCAGTCGTAGAGCGGCGGCACGACGACCTGTTCCGGCGTGCGGTAGCCCCACAGGCCGTTTTCGACGAAGAGTTCGGCCGCTTCGGCGACGGCGCCGTCCGTTGGGTCCTCTGTTGGGGCGCCTGTTGTGCCTTCTGCCGAGTCGTCCGCTGTGCCTTCTGCCGAGTCGCCCGCTGGGTCCTCTGTTGGGTCCTCTGTTGTGCCGTCCGCTGAGCTGTCTGCAGGGGCGTCTGTTGGGCCGGAATTTCCGCCTGCCGTTTCTTCCGCTCCCATTGCCCGCTTTGGTCCTGTTGATCCGGCTGTTTCCCCGGCTCCGGTTGTCCCTGTTGTTGCCGTATTCACTGTATTCTTCGTTTCCTCAGGTCCCGTTCTTTTATCCGTTTCCGTTGTTTCCGCCGCCAGTGCCAGCAGTTGCGGCAGTCCCGGCAGCCGGAGCGAAGGCGAACGGAGCAGCCGTGCAATCCGGTACTGCGCCGCGAGTCCCCTGCGCTCGAAGAGTGCGAGCACCTCGCAGAGCGCCGCGTCGGTCCCGATCTTCTGCGGCGTGAAGAGCAGCCCGTCGGCCTCGGAATAGCGGGCGTACAGCGTCGGGTCGAGCGCCAGCGCATGCAGCGCCGTGGAGATCAGGGCCGCCGGATAGTCGTCGAGCGAAGCGTCGAAATCCCGCACCGTGCGCGCGGGATGCTGGAAAGCCGCCGTGCCCAGCTCCGGGCTGTGCCGGCCTGCGAAGGCGGGCAGAAACATGGCGTCGAAATCGATCAGGTGGAGCCGTCCCCGGTTGTCCGCGACGATGTTTTCGGGTTTCAGGTCGCCGTGCGCCCAGTCGTCCGCCGTGAGCGCCGCGGCCATGCGGTCGAATGCGGCGGCAAATCTCCTCAGCCGCGCCGTGTCGCCCGTCTCGGCGGCTGCGGCGACCGCTTCGTGAAGCGTCACGCCTTCGATCCAGTCGCTCAGCACCACATCCACCCAGACGCCGCCTGCGGGCGAGGTGTAGATGAAAAGCTCCTGCGGCAGCAGCTTCTCGCCGTAGATTTCCGCCAGATGGCGCGGATGGTGCATGTAACAGCGCAGCGAGCGGACGCGGCCTTCGCAGCGGATGCGGAATACGACGGCGCTGTTGCCTGCCGAGTAGCATATGCGCCCCTTTCCGTCGCGGCACACCTCGATCTCGCCCAGCGTCCGGGTGAGGCCGTGCGTATCGGCCAGCGTGGTCAGGTATTGGCGCAGTGTGAACACGGCTTTACTGATTGCGTATCTTGTTGCCGAGGATGAAGCCGAAGATACCGGTGAGCAGGATGCCGATCGTCGTCTGGACGACGTTGAGCATGTCTACCAGCGGGGATATGCCGCTGAGCTGCTCCGAACCGACGCCCGCCATGTTCTTCAGACTGATCCAGAAGGCCTGCAGGTAGGAGGGCAGCGAAGCGTTTCCCTGAAAGACGTAGGCGAAGAAGAGCACCAGCACCACGTAGGTCGTGACCATGCGGAAGAGACTCTCGCCGTAGCCGAACATGATGTCCATCAGCGTATTGGTCGCTATTTTCCATGCCAGCTGGGGTTTGCGCGACAGCGGTGCGCCGCGCCAGTCGGCCAGCATGCGCCGGCGTTCCATGCGGCGGCCCTTCACGTAGGCCCAGTTCGCGTCGCGCAGAAATCCGATGCCCGTCCACAAGCCGTTGAAGTTCTTGTATATCTCCTCGGCGTCGGCCCAGCGGGCATGCAGCGCCGCATCGGGACTCCACGCCGACTGCTCGGCGCGGTCGTTCCGGCGGACTCCCGTGCCGGAGGTGTTCCATTCGATCAGAAACTGCCTGTAGGCGTCGAGGTCCTGCTGGAGCAGCCTGCCGCCGGCGATGTTTTCGCGGCGTATGTTCACCCCTTCGCCGAAGTAGGCGTAGTAGAGGCTCGTCTCTCCGATCCGAGCCTTGCGCATGATGACGATTCCGGTGAGCATGGCGCGGTAAAGGTCGCAGAACCGGATTTCGGCCTCTTCGAAAGTGGCCCTTTCGATCTCGCAGTAGCGGAAGTCGCTCCATGCGATCTTCGCCCTGCGGAAACGGCAGTTGCGCAGCACGGCCTTGCGGAAGGAGACGCGCTCCATCCCGCAGCCGTCGAAATTGCACTCCGTGAGCGTGCATTCGTCGAATGTCACGTTTTCCACACGGCAGCCTTTGAAATCGATGTTCTTCAATTCGCGGCCCGTCAGGTCGAGGTCTCGTACGGCGCCGCTGCCGATCATTTTCAGCAGTTCGGTCTGGGTCATGGCAGAGTCGGTTTCGGGGTTTTAAAAAAAGCGGGGCTTCTGCAAGTCCCGCTTTTCTGTCAGTGGCAGTCGCAGTGCCCTTTTTCGTGGTCGCAACCGCCGCCGCAGTCGTCTCCGCAGTCTCCGCACGAGCAGCCGCCCTGCAGGTCTTCGGGCGTTACGTCGCGCACCGATACGATCTCGACGTCGAAGTTGAGCGTCTTGCCGGCCATCGGGTGGTTGAAGTCCATCTTCACGGTCTCCTCGCCGACCTCCTTGACGATGCCCATCATGCGGTTGCCCTGATTGTCGCTCATCGGAACCTGCGAACCCACGAAGAGGATGTCCTCGGCGAGTTTGCCGTCCACCATGAATATGTTTTTGGGCAGGTCTACCACGGCGTCGGCGATCAGTTCGCCGTAACCGTCCTTCGGCTCAAGGGTAAACGAGACGGCTTCGCCGACCTCCTTGCCCAGAATCGCCTCTTCGAATTTGGGGAGCAGCATGCCTGTTCCGAAGATAAATTCGAGCGGCTGGCCCGGACGCGACTGGTCTGCGATCTGTCCGTCGACGGTGAGCTTGTAGTCCACGCCGACCATTTTGTTCTGTTCTACTTTCATAATAATTCGTTAAAAAATGTTTTTTCGTTTTCGTTGTTCCCGCCCGGATTTCCGCCCGTTGTTCCCGGTCTGCGTTTCCGCCCGGATTTCCGCCCGGCATTTCCCTCCGGGCCGGGCTTGGTTCGCGGAGCGTTTCCGCGCTCCGCCTGCCTTTGCGGGGCTTGTCCGTTTCTGCCTGCCTGTTTTCTGCATGCGGTTACTTTCGCATACGGCAAAAAACGCGCCTGCCGGAACCCGGACGTTGGCTTGCAGCGCTGCGCCGCCCGCCGCCGGGACCGTTCTTTCGAACCGGCCGGCGGCTCCGTCAGCGGCGGAATCCGCGCCGTACGGGCTGCAAAGTTACATATAATTCCTTAATAATCGCGGCTTTCACGATTTATTCGCAATTCCTGCAGCAGAGGTTGCGGTCTCCGTAGCCGGCGTCGATCTTCGAAACATAGGGGAAGAACTTCGCTTGGCGCACCCATTCGAGCGGGAAGACCGCCTGCTGACGGGTGTAGGGATGCTGCCACTCGCCCGCGATCTCCACGGCCGTGTGGGGCGCATTGACCACCACGTTGTCGGGCTGTCCGACGGCCGCTTCGCACTCGCGCTTGATCGACACGAGGGCTTCGATGAAGCGGTCCATTTCGGCTTTCGGCTCCGATTCGGTCGGCTCGACCATCAGCGTCTCGTGCACGGGGAACGAGAGCGTCGGGGCATGGAATCCGTAGTCCATCAGCCGGTGGGCGATGTCGCCGCAGTCGATGTTGTAGTCCTTCTTGAAGTTGGTCAGGTCGAGGATCATCTCGTGACCCACGCGGCCCGTCTCGCCCGAATAGTAGGTTCTGAACTCCGATGCGAGCGCGGCGGACATGTAGTTGGCGTTGACGATCGCCATTTCCGTAGCGCGGCGCAGTCCGGCTTCACCCAGCATCTTGATATAACCGTAGGTTATGGGCAGCAGCAGTGCGGAGCCCCAAGGAGCCGATGCCACGGCGGTGATGCCTTCGTCGCCGCCCGTCGCCATAACCGAATGCGAGGGGAGGAAGGCTTTGAGGTGCTCGGCGACGCAGATCGGACCCACGCCCGGACCGCCGCCGCCGTGGGGCATGGCGAAGGTCTTGTGCAGGTTGAGGTGGCAGACGTCGGCGCCGATGTAGCCCGGATTGGTCAGGCCCACCTGCGCGTTCATGTTGGCGCCGTCCATGTAGACCTGTCCGCCCGCGTCGTGTACGGCGTCCACGATTTCGCGGATGCGGCTTTCGAACACCCCGTGCGTCGAGGGATAGGTCACCATCAGGCCGCACAACTCCGAACTGTACTCCTTGGCCTTGGCTTCGAGGTCCTCCACGTCGATGTTGCCGTTGGCGTCGCACGCCACGGTGACGATCTTCATGCCCGCCATGGCGGCCGACGCGGGGTTGGTGCCGTGGGCCGACGCCGGGATCAGCACGACGTTGCGGTAGCCCTGTCCGCGGCTCTGGTGGTAGGCGCGGATCACCATCAGCCCCGTGTACTCGCCTGCCGCGCCCGAATTGGGCTGCAGCGACGAGGCCGCGAAGCCCGTGATCGTCGCCAGATCGTTTTCCAACTCCGTGATCAACTGCATGTAACCCTCGGCCTGATCCGCCGGGGCGAAGGGGTGCATGTTCTGGAAGCCGGCCAGCGAAAGGGGCTGCATGAGCGCCGCGGCGTTGAGCTTCATGGTGCACGAACCTAAAGAGATCATCGAGTTGGCCAGCGATATGTCGCGCAGTTCCAGCTGTTTGATGTAGCGCATCAGGGCGCTTTCCGAACGGTAGGCGTTGAAGACCGGTTCGGTCAGGTAGGCCGAACGGCGGCGCAGGCCGGCCGGGACGTTGCTTTCGGTGACGGGCTTTACGGCCTTGGCTTTCTTGCCTTTGGCGGCGGCGAAGATGCGGATGACTTCGGCGATCTCCTCCGGAGTCGTGACTTCGTCGAACGACATGCGCACCGAACCTTCGGTCGGGTAGAAGAAGTTGATGCCGCTTTCGAGCGCCAGCGACTGTACGACGGCGGCTTCGGCGGCGACTTCGAGCGTGTCGAAATAGGCCGTTGCGGCGAGTTTGTAGTCCATCGCTTCGAGCGCCTTGGCTACTGTCGCGGCGGCCAGATGGGCCGTGTCGGCGGCGCGCTTCAGCCCTTCGGGACCGTTGTAGACGCAGTAGAAGCCCACCATCGAGGCCATCAGCGCCGAGGCGGTGCAGATGTTCGACGTGGCGCGTTCGCGCTTGATGTGCTGTTCGCGCATCTGGAGCGCCATGCGCAGCGCCCGGTTGCCCAGACGGTCCACCGAGACGCCGATGATGCGGCCCGGCATGTTGCGCTTGAAGGCTTCGCGCGTGGTCATGTAGCCCGCGCTCGGACCGCCCAGCCCCATCGGGGTGCCCAGACGCTGGGTCGAGCCGACGGCGATGTCGGCGCCCCATTCGCCGGGGGCTTTCAGAAGCGCCAGCGCCAGCAGGTCGGCGACGGCCGTGACCAGCGCGCCCTTGGCGTGGGCGGCGGCCGTGAAGTCCGCGTAGTCGCGCACGGCGCCGTTGGCGGCCGGATACTGGACGATGGCGCCGAACTCCTTGCCCGTGAAGCTGTATTCGTCGTATTCGTCGACGATCAGTTCGATGCCGAAGGGTTCGCTGCGGGTGAGCAGCACGTCGAGCGTCTGCGGGAAGATGTTGCGGTCGACGAAGAGCTGGTTGCGGCCCTCCCTGACGGCTTCGCGCGAGCGCAGGGCGAACATCATCAGCATCGCTTCGGCGGCGGCGGTGGCCTCGTCCAGCAGCGAGCAGTTGCCGATCTCCATGCCCGTGAGCGAGATCACGGCGGTCTGGAAGTTCAGCAGCGCTTCGAGGCGGCCCTGCGAAATCTCGGCCTGATAGGGCGTATAGGAGGTGTACCACGCGGGATTCTCGAAGACGTTGCGCGTGACGGCGGCGGGAACCGCGCAGGGGTAGTAACCCATGCCGATGAACGACCGCAGGCAGCGGTTGCGCTCGGCCAGAGCGCGGATGTGGCCTGCGAATTCGTACTCGCTCATGCCCTCCGCGGGCAGCGCGAGCGGTTTCTTGAGCCGGATGGAGTGCGGAATGACCTGCGAGATCAGCTCGTCGACCGACTTGACGCCGATCGTTTCGAGCATGGCTTTAAGCTCCTTTTCGTTGCTGACGCCGATGTGGCGTTCGGAAAATTTGTCGAACATATCTGTTAGTTGTATGAAGTTATGGGGACTTGGCGCCGCGGTGCGGCGGAATTATCGTTTCGGGGCCGGGTCGGAACCGGGCGGTCGTTTATTGTCTTGCATGGTTTGCGTCCGGATGACGCCGGGGCGTGCGGACGATTCTCAATATTGAAAACTGCTGCCGCCGATGAATTCGCGCAGGATCGAGGTGGGCGGAATCTCGTCGGGCGGAATGGGGATGAAGTTGTCGAGGAACTTCAGCATGCGGCGCGCTTCGTCGTATTCGGGCACCGTGTCGGGCACTTCGCGGAGGATTTTCTCGGCGAAGGGGCGCAGGACCGAAATCTCGTAGAAGAGCGACGAGTTGAGCATGACGTCGGCGTTCTCCTGATAGGGGAAGATGTGCTTCTCCTCGCCGCGGCGGACCGAGGCCCAGCGCGAGAGCGTGGCCAGCGCGTCGGCGCCCCGCTGCCGGTAGTCGCGCGTCAGGCGGCGCAGCAGGCGGTTGTCGGTGGTGGCGATGCGCGAGAGGTTGTCCATCGCCACCGACGTGAAGCAGGAGATGTAGATGCGGAACTTCTGCTCTTCGGGAACGCCCGGCGTGAGACGGGGATTGAGTCCGTGGATACCCTCGACGATCAGGATCGAACGTTCGTCGAGCGTCAGCGGGTCGTTGTGCTGCATGCGGCGTCCCGTGATGAAGTTGTAGCGCGGAATATCGACGCTCTCGCCGCGCATCAGGCGGCGGAGGTGGTCGTTGAACAGTTCGAGGTCGATGGCTTCGAGCGCTTCGTAGTCATACTCGCCGTCGGCGTCCTTCGGGGTCTTTTCGCGGTCCACGAAGTAGTCGTCGAGCGAGATCAGCACCGGTTTCAGCCCCAGCACGCCCAGCTGGATGCCCAGCCGCTTGGCCGAGGTGGTCTTGCCGCTCGACGAGGGACCGGAGATCAGCACGATGCGCACGCCGCGCGAGAGGTTGGCGTCGTAGATGGTGTCGGCGACCCATGCGAATTTGCGTTCGTGGAACGCTTCGGCGAGCTTTATCATGCCGCCGGCGTCGCCCGCGAGCACCTTCGAATTGACGTCGCCCACGGTGGGGACGCCCATGATCCGGACCCATGACTGGTACTCCTGAAAAATGCCGAACATCTTCTCCTGCTGGACGTTCTTGTTGAGCACGCCGGGGTTCGTCCGCAGGGGCAGGGCCAGATAGAAGCCCTTGTAGTAGGGTTCGATGCAGAAGCGGTCGATGTAGCCCGTCGAGGGGGCCAGCGCCCCGTAGAAGTAGCCGGCCGTGCCGTCCAGCGTGTACAGGTCGCTGTAGAGCCGCGGACGGGTGTCGAGCAGCGCCGTCTTGTCGTCGAAGCCCTGTTCGGCGTAGATGGCGCGGAGTTCGCTCGTGAGCACCTTGGTGCGTTCGATGGGAAGGTTCTGCGCCACCACTTCGCGCATGTGCCCTTCGAGCGCCGCGGCCTGTTCGTGGGTGAACTCGTCGAGCCCTTCAAGCTCGCAGTAGAACCCGCTCTGGCCCATCGAATGGCGGATATGGAGCGTATGTCCCGGAAAGAGCGTGCGCGCGGCCTTCTGGAGGATGAACCACGAGGTGCGCTGGTAGACGCGGATGCCCGCGAAGTCGGTGATGTCCACGAAGCGGACCGTCACCGGGGTATATATTTTGTAGTTGAGCTCCTTGATGCGGTTGTTCACGAACGCCGCGAGGAACGGGTAGCGTCCCGGCGTCAGCCGTGCGGCCACGTCGGAGAGCGGGGTGCCCATCGCCACCCGGATCGGACCTCCGAGGTTGTCGCATATGACTTTGATGCTGTCTGCCATAAGTTTTTCTGCTGAATGAAGTGTAAAGATATGAATTATTTGTAACTTTGACAAACTCAAAATCGATATTATGGAAAGAATACTCCGCACGGTTCTGATCGTCACGGCGGCGATCGCGGCGGCCTGCGCCCCCCGCGAGCGGATGCTCGTTTTGCTGTCGACGAACGACATGCACGCCAAAATCCAGCACTTTCCGCGTCTGGCGGCGGCCGTCGAGGCGTGCCGCGACACGGCGCAGCTGGTGGTGCTGGTCGACGCCGGCGACCGCTGGACGGGAAACGCCTACGTAGACCGGGCGGCGACGCCGGGGATGCCGATGATCGCGCTGATGAACGGGCTGGGGTATGACGTGGCGACGCTCGGCAACCATGAATTCGACCACGGGCAGGCGTTTCTGGGACGGATGATAGACAGCATGGATTTCGAAGTGGTGTGCGCCAATGTAGTGAGCGACACCTGCTCCTTTCCCCCGCTGCCGCCTTACACGGTGCTCGAAGAGGGCGGACTCCGCATCGGATTCGTCGGCGTGGTGACCAACTACGAGGGGCCGGGGCATCCGGCGGGCAATGCGTCGAGCTTCGCGGGGCTGACCTTTCCCGATCCGCAGCGGATGGCGCTGAAATACGCCGCCGAGCTGCGCCCCAAGTGCGACGTGCTGGTGCTCGTTTCGCACATGGGCGACGACCGCGACCGGGAACTGCTCGCCGGGGGCGCTTCGCAGTACGACGTGGTGATCGGCGGGCACACGCACGAGGAGGTCGATACGCTGATCGGCGGCACGCTGCTCACGCAGACGGGGAAGGACCTGCGGAACATAGGCGTCACGACGATACGCATGAAGGGCAAGAAGGTCGTCGGCGTGGATTTCCGGCTCGTGCCGCTGGCCGGTTACGAGCCTGATCCGGTTTTCCAGAAGCAGGTGGACGCCTGTTACGCCAATCCGGAGCTGAACAGACCGATGGGCGGGTTCGGGAACGCCGCGAACAAGTGGGGGCTGGCGAACTGGATGGCCGGGGCGGTGGCCGACGGGATCGACGCCGAGATCGGATTCTACCATATCGGGGGCGTGCGGCTCGACTCGATTCCCGCGGGCGGCGTGAGCGCGGCCAGCGTATACGGGCTGGAGCCGTTCGGGACGCTGGTGGCCGAGATGAAGATGACGCCGGCGGATATGCGGAGGATGATCGTTTCGAAATACAACGATCCGGTGAACGTCAAGGAGGCGCACCGCATCGACCTGATTTCGACAACGCCCTATGTGATCGTTACCGATCAGGCGGACAATGCGCTCGACGTGGAGTTCCCCAAGCTGCGCGAAGGGAAGGTCTACACGGTCGCCGTCAGCGATTACGTCTACAAGAATTACAACGACCTGAATTACACCGACGGCAAGATTACCGAGGAGGATGTGACCGGGATTCTGCTCGAAGAGCTGGAGGAGGACTCTCCGCTCCGGATCGACAACACGCCGCGGCAGCGGGTGCGGCGGAAGTAGGCCTGCGGACGGGGCGGTCTGCGTCCGGACGGAACAGTGGTTTGTGACCGCGGGCCTGCGACGGGCGGGAAAAGCATTTGCGGCGGTGTCCCGGCTGCGCAACCGGTCGGCCGGAAAGTGTGCGGGTGCGGCGGCGGAGTCGTCCGGGGCGTGCCCGCGGCCGGGAGGTGTAAAAAACTGTCGGTAAGCGATTTTTTTGCGCTCAATCTTTCATTTTTTCAGTTCAAAAGAGTATCTTTGCACTCCCTGTATGCGCGCACGAGGCGCGGATGAGGGACTATGAATTTCATTATTAATCATTTAACGAGCGATTGTATCGCACAAAGTATTTCCGTTATGGAAGAAACGAAAACTGTAGTCGCAAACGAGAATTTCGACTGGAACGCATTTGAAAACGATCTGGGCGTCTATTCGCAGCCCAAGGAGGAGATTGCCGAAGCGTATGACAAGACGCTTTCGAACGTCAATGTCGGCGAAGTCGTGGAAGGTACCGTAACCGGCATAACCAAGCGTGAGGTTCTTGTGAACATCGGCTACAAAAGCGAGGGCGTCATCCCCGTTTCCGAGTTCCGTTACAACCCCGATCTGGCGGTGGGCGACAAAATCGAAGTGTATGTCGAGTCGGCCGAGGACAAGAACGGCCAGCTGGCCCTTTCGCACAAGAAGGCCCGTCAGCTCAAGTCGTGGGACCGTGTGAACGAGGCCCTCGAAAAGGACGAAATCATCAAGGGTTACATCAAGTGCCGCACCAAGGGCGGTATGATTGTAGACGTATTCGGCATCGAGGCGTTCCTGCCCGGTTCGCAGATCGACGTGAAGCCGATCCGCGATTACGACGTATACGTGGACAAGACCATGGAATTCAAGGTCGTCAAGATCAATCAGGAGTTCCGCAACGTGGTCGTTTCGCACAAGGCGCTCATCGAGGCCGAGCTTGAGGCCCAGAAGCAGGTCATCATGTCGAAACTCGAAAAGGGCCAGATTCTCGAAGGTACCGTCAAGAACATCACTTCGTACGGCGTATTCGTCGATCTGGGCGGTGTGGACGGTCTGATCCACATCACGGACCTTTCGTGGGGCCGCGTGAACCATCCCGAAGAGATCGTGGCGCTCGACCAGAAGATTCAGGTCGTGATCCTCGACTTCGACGACGCCAAGAAGCGTATCGCACTGGGTCTGAAGCAGCTTACGGCTCATCCGTGGGAGGCGCTCGACCAGAACCTCAAGGTCGGCGACAAGGTCAAGGGCCGCGTGGTCGTGATGGCCGATTACGGCGCGTTCGTGGAGATCGCTCCCGGCGTGGAGGGTCTGATCCACGTGTCGGAGATGTCGTGGAGCCAGCACCTGCGTTCGGCGCAGGAGTTCATGAAGGTCGGCGACGAGGTCGAGGCCGT
>ERZ840371.2797-NODE-2797-length-15111-cov-3.633634_pt1 | contig 15111 bp, 10 predicted proteins | sample MGYA00519937_ERZ840371 | MGnify/ENA primary metagenome ERZ840371 (study PRJEB31850, sample SAMEA3708873) | human gut metagenome | biome: human gut; feature: human-associated habitat; material: faeces | place: China | collected 2014 ... | reverse complement strand
CGTCGCCGTATCGGCATCGCTGCCGGCTTCTATGCTGTTGATGCCGGTGGCAGAAGAACTGTTGAATATCATTGAGATGTCGTCTATATAGTTCACCGTGGTGGGCAGTCCCGAGTCCTGCTGTATGCGGAACATCGAGCCGGCAGGCAGGTTGGCAATATACTTGGTGTGTATGTTCTTGCCGGCAACAACGTTCAGTTGAGTCTGTCTGTCGGTGTTTTCCATGAGAGTCCACGTCGTGCCTCCGTCGGTGGAACTGTAGCAGCGCACTATTGCCTGCACGGGCGAGGCGTTCCAGTAGTCGAACTCTATGTTGCTGATGCCTTTTTCTATTGCAGACGATGTGAGGCTTCCGCCGCGTACAATGCCGAGCGCCTTGCTGGCGTTTCCATATTTGTCGGTGGTCTCAACGACCTTTGTCTTAACCATGTCCCAGCTGCAGTACACTCCTTTTACTCCCGTTGCGTCCTCCTGCGTCAGCGGCATGCCTTCAAAGTCCTCCACCTTACGGTCGATTTCCGAGCCTCCCACGCTGAAGCTTATGATGCCGTTGCTTTCTGTAATCGTGTTCAGCGACAGCGGCACCGCCTCTCCCGACCACGATTTGAACAGCGGAACCATCTCGCTGTTCAGCTCCGTCACGTTGCCCAAACCCGGGAACGGGTCGTATCCCGACGGCGTGATAACGCCTGCCGCCGTGCGCGGGTTGGCACGCACCATCTCGTAGTAGTTGTGGTCAGGGTTGACGTTCACGTCGTTGGCAGTCCATACACTGGCATTTGTCGAGTCGACCCTGAACACCAGCATGCCGCTTCCGGGCAGGTATGCGTCCCACCTCGTGCGCTGCCGGTTCTCAAGGAGGAAGTACTCCTTGTCCACCGCCGAGTTTATCCTGTATGCCGTGTTCGTCTCGTTTATTGCCCCGAGGGTGTATTGTGTGCCCTCCTCCTTTATGAGCTGCGGCTTCATGAAGCCTATGGCGTAGCGCTCGTATGCGCCGTATCCCGTGGGCGTTCGGCTGCTGTTGCTGTATCCCCCGCCCGCCATGATGCTCCATACGCCGGGGTCGTTGCTCTGCCCGTTCTCCTCGTAGTCGGTGTCGTAGAGGTCGGGAAGCCCGAGCACGTGGCTGAACTCGTGGCATATCGTGCCGATGCCGTCGAGCGTCCTGCCGCCCCTGACCTCGCTGTCGCAAATCTCGGTGCTGCACGCATAGCGTCCCATCCGCTTGCCGTCGTACCTCTGATAGGGGTACGGATACTGGCTGGCGTAGGGCCAGATGTACGAGCTGCTGTTACCGCTGACGTTGCTGCCGTATCCGGCGTAGATGATGTAGAACATGTCCACGACTCCGTCGCCGTCGGCATCGTACTTGCTGTAGTCTACGAGCGGGTTAGCCGCCTCTATTGCATCCACGGCGCACTGCCAGCCGTATTTTGAGCCTTGCGGGAATGTATGGCTGCGGTTTATCTTTACGGGACCGACCACGTCGAACTCCGGCTGGAACATCCCCGCGGAGTTGTCGAAGAAGTAGTCGTGCACGCTTCCCGTGCACTCCACCCACTGGCGCGGCGTGCCTTGCGTGTAGTATCCGCCGTAGCCCTTGTCGTTCATCATCGACGAGAAGAACTCCTTGGCATCGGTGCGCGTGAAGGAGAGGTCGTTCCACTCCACGAGTATCACCAGCCCGCGGAAGTTGCCGTAGTCGTAGCGTGTTGCCCTTGCCGGCGCCGTGTCACCTGCGGCTGCCTTCCACATGCTTCTTGCGCGTGCCCGTTCCTGTTTCTGCTGTTCCGTCACGTCCGCGCGCAGCATCTTCCTGCTTGTCGCAAGAAACTCCTTTTCGGCACTGTTGCGCTCCGCGGCGTCGTGCGCCGTCACTCCCGACGGCACGAGGGAGCCGCCCTGCTTCAGTGCATACTGGTATCCCGATGCTGTCTCAACCACGGTGTAGCTGTCAGCCGTGGTCGTGAAGTGGTTGAACTCGTCGCCGTGCAGCACGAGGGTCACCGTGCTGCCGTCGGGCTGTACGACCCTTGTCTTGCCCGGCTTGGCGGGAATGGCGTGGAGGCACAGGCTCACGCCGGTAAGGAATAAGAATAAAATAAGTTTACGTTTCATAGATTTATTGTTCAAAATACTGATATATTATGTGTCTCTTTGCTGTCACGGATATCAGTTGCGGCATGTCTGCCATTCACCTTAGTAGGGACTTATTCTTGTATATGTCCGCCTGTCGCACGCTGGTTTTCCGGCGCTTGCGTGCGGACATATACAAGAATAAGTCCCTACATTAAGAGTGAATACTTTTGTCCTGTCACATCTTTACGGTGTTTGGACAGTCCGTATTATTTCTTGTTGATATACTTCTTGCCGTCACGGATAAGCAGACCCTTGGCTGTTGCGCGGTTAACCTGCTGACCCATGAGGTTGTAAGTCTTGCTGTTCTTTGCACGTTCCTCAAGTGTAGATTTAACTACTTCTATACCATTTGTTTGAGCTCCCTTGAAGTTACCTGTGTTAAGGGTTATTGTCATTCCGTCTGCATACCAGTTTCCTGTATACCACCTTTGGTCTGGGGAGATAAGGCTTGTCATTCTTGTATACTCTGTAATTGTTATGGTGTTTCCTGAGATAGTACCTACACTGGTTTCTTTATCCAAGTTTGTTGAAATACCATCCCCTTTTAAGTCAACGCCACGGATACAAAGGTATTTGCCGAAGTTGTCGATATCTTCCTGTGTGTTAAATCCCAGATCCGCCATAGGCTGTCCCATTGCAATGGATACAGTTCCGTCTTCATTGACATCAATTGAAAGACAGCCCATTTCGCAATAGTTGTAAACATTTACAGAATACTCGTAGTCTTCGATAGAAACTGAATTGCTGAATTCCTCCCAGCCATTGGTGTTACGACCATTCTGATGACCTTTCTGTACACCATTACACGGTATAAAGCGTGGTTCTGCAGCCCAAGTCCATGTTGCACCATCATATTGACCGTCTTTATATGATGTTCCGGGCAGTGCTGTAAACTTCTTAACTCCGATAAAGTATCCCAGTTGGTTGCAATCTATGTTGCCGTCTTCATCTACAGTGAAAGATAACTCCTTTGTTGTCGATAGTGTTCCGGCATCCTCATTGATTGCAGCAAGACCCCTCACTGTAAATTCCCATGTGCCACGGCTGTCTGTCTTTGAACCGCAGTCCTGCTCACCGATATTTATTATTCCTGTTGCAGCATCGTAAGTACCTGTAGCAGTAACGGCATCATTGGCAAATACCATTTTCACATTTGTACCGTCAATTGAAATAGTAGCAGGAGAACATGTAATGAGTTCGCCGTCAGAGGAAGTTTCAGTGTAGTTTCCTACTATGGCATCCAATGCCGGTGCTGTGGCAACAGCATTGTTAATGGTAGATGTTTTTTCTGCTATAACAGCTTCTTTTACATTGTTATGTGCAAGTTTTGTTATAGAAACAAGCTCTGTTTGTGCGCCGACAGTCATTGATGTAAGAGCTGCGCATGCAAAAAGTAATAACTTTTTCATAATTAATAATTTTAGGATGTTAATAAAATTTGTTGGTTATATTCTTGTTACCCGTGTTGCGAAATATGTTCGCAACACGGGAACAAGATTTCTATTTATCATTGGCATCAAGATCTCCGTATGGATAATTTTTCTCCTCTGCCCATAGTTTTATAATGTTAGTAGGCTCGTCCTTGTCTGTAAGAATTAAGTATGAAGGATGTCTCTTGTTGTCTGTGCTTAGGGTAAAGTTGCGCACTTTTGCACCTTGACCGCAGAAAGGTTCCATTGCCTGACGGAGCCCGTATTTATTATAGTAGTCACGTCCGGCTTTGTTGTTGTTCTTGCTGTCTATTTTAAGAGAAATCTCATTACCTTCTTCATCAAGCTGTGTTATGGTGATGCCATAGTAGCAATAGTCGCTGCCTGCCTGCATGTGGAAGCCTGTCTTTCTCTGATATAGTCCTATCAAAGCCCAGTAGAGGCGGTTCCTGGTATTGTTCGGACCTGCTGTTGCCAGCTTGTCGCGCATCGTATCCCAATAAGGACGTGCGAACGGGCTTAGGTCTTCGTATGTGATGAACCACATTCCTTCCTCAAACGTCTCCTTGAGCGAGGGCACGTATGTATACAGACGGGCATTCTCGTTGCCCTCCACTACAAAGTATTCTTCGGTGTTTCCTTTCAGGATGCCTGATATTTCGGTGCCGTTAACGTCAACAGTGCTGTATAGCGTGTAGCCGTCCTTGGTTATTATGAACGGCGCAACAACCTGCTGCTTCTCTCCTTTATCGTTGAGCCATGTGAAGACAAGGCGGCGGTAAGATGTCGTTACGCTTATTTCGCGTTCCGAACCGTCAACAACAAACTGGTACGAGCGCGATGCCATGAAGTCTCTCGTGGCATTCACTTCGTTTACGTAGTCCTCCCATGTCTTGCCTTCTTCTACGGGATACATCACTATCCTTGCCTGATGTTTCTTGCCGATCATCTCCACCTTTTCAGGCGTTGCCGACAGCACACGGAACTCGAAGTCGCCTTCCATGCCGTCTCCTTTCTGTCCAAAGTCAGAGTTTGACGGTGTTGAGAAGTAATGGAATATGTCGTTGTACTCGTCGAATGAGAGAACAATACCCTGGCTTGCCTCTATCTTATAGTGAGATGTCGCGGTGACGAGATTGCCGTCTTCGCCGAAGCCGGCATTGTGGCTGCTGCCCACTTTCTCGCTTGCCACGGTCACGTTGTTCTCGTCAAACTTGGCAAATACATTATATCCGCCATACGTTGTAGCGGCATAATATTCTATTCTCCAGCCGTTAGGGGCAGCCTTGAGTATATCTCTTGCATTGTTGGAGGTTTCTTCCACGCGGTCAGTGGGGATCTCGCTGAATTTGTCGTCCACCTCCGGAGTACATGCTGTGAAGGCAAATATGCTTACAAGCAGTGAAAATATGCTATATAACTTCTTCATTTTCATTTCAGTTAAAGTTACGTAATTCGAGTGAAGGAGCCTCTGCCGAGCGGCGCAGTATTATTGCGCGGAGGTCGTCGAGGTTAACTCCCCAGCTGTTCTGGAAATACTCTTTCACCATAGCCAGTTTCTCGTTGATTATCGCTGCGCCCTCAGGACCTGCCTGTGTGATGATTTTCTGCCATCCTGCCGGTGAGAGCGTAACATAGTTGGCATACACTTCGGCAAAGTCCTCGTTGTACTCGCCGCTGGCATAACCTGTCACGAAGCCTTCCTTTGCAGCGTCCGGATCCTTCACGTTTATCCAGTCTGTAGAGTGGTAACGTCCTGAGCTGATGGTCTGGAAGTCCGGCGAATAGTTCTTGGTCTGCGTCAGGATGTGGCAGAACTCGTGGTGCATGGTGTGGAAGAACCAGTAGTTGAGGTCGATGGGCTTTGCCTCTTTCTCCTCGTAAGGGTTGTCAACGTTGATGCGCGGGTTGTCAATGTCGAGGTTGTTCACGCCGTAGAGCATTATCTTCAGACCCTTTTCTGCCGTACCCATGACAATGGAGCCGTTGGCATTATATTCGTATGAGCCGATCAGCTGGATTACGCGCGGGCTGTAGGTCTTGATGAATTCCTTGCCCACAGCTTCTGCGTAAACCTCCAGCCAGATGTGCTGGATGAGCCTTGCAAGTGCCTTCGACTCGGCGAAAGATGCCGGGATGACATTGTATGTAAGGTCGGTTTCCTTGTCGTTGTACCTGTACTGGAACCTGATGTTGTACTCTTGGGTGTAGTTCTTGTCAAGCCACGCGTCGAAGGATTTGCTTTCCTCGCTGTCTTCGTTGTCCTGCGGGTTGTTGATATTTATCACACTTGTGGGGCTCAGGTCGTCTTCGCTGCATCCGGTGAATGCCACCGTTGCGGCGAACAGTAAAACTAATCCTATGTGTTTCATAATCATTTGCATTTTAAAAGATGTTTAACGTGGGTTTGCCTCAAGACCTGCATTTGTCACATCGTTCGGCAACTGTATTGCTCCTCTCAGGTCGCCTGCCGTGAAAGTAACGGCATCTTCGCCTGCGATCAGGTGGCTGTGCTCAATTCCGTAACGTTTGATGTCCATGAAGCGCAGGCCCTGGAATATGGTTTCGAGGCGGCGCATGTGGAGCAGGAACACGATTACGTTCTCCTGACGGCCCTCTGCTACGGTGAAGCCCTGCGGGTGGAGAGCCTTGCGCATTGAGCGGTCGCGGTTGCCGTCGGGCAGTGCCGGAGCCACGTCAAGACCGTCGATGAAGCTGAAGATGTTGTCCACGGTGAGCGTGGGACGCTTTGTCGGTCCTTCTGTTTCCTTACAGTGGGTGCCTATCCATACGTTCATGTCGTCCACTGCCTTCTTCAAATTGTCCTCGCCGCCTTTCAGGGCGTATGCCTCCGCACGGCATAACAGTGTCTCGTCGCCTGTGAACACCGGGTCTACAATGTGCACATAGCCTGAGCCGTTGACCTTGTCTGTGTATTCAAAGAACTCTTCTATCTTGGGGAAAGCAACGCTCTGGTTGGTTCCATAGAGCATTGTGGCATAATAAAGGGTGTTGTTGCTGCTGCCCGTGCCCCAAGGCATGCTGACCCAGAATGTCTCATACGATGCCATTGCCTGATTGTGGTCGAAGCGGTTGTAAGAACCTCCGGCGATGGCACGTCCTGCCAGCGAATATGCCGGAACAAGCAGAAGATTTGCCGACTCGCTTGTCATTACGTAGCGGTTGCCTATGTCCACGCGTCCGAAAACGGTGTAGGGCCCGAAGTTGCGCATAACCGATGTAGGCACGGTGCCGAGCACTATGTTGGCATATTGTATGCACTTGTCGTAGTTCATGTAGTATAGGTTGAACCGTGTAGCGAACGCGTATGCCGCCTTCAGGTTGAAGTGGTACTTCGGCACGGAATAGATGTCGTCGCTTACATCGGGCAGTGCCGCTTCAATATCGGTGTTGATATTGTCGTAAAGCTCGCGGAGTGTTCCGCGCGGCATGTCGTTAACGCTGTTTCCGGTGCTCTTCGGGTATGGCAGTCCGAGATATTCGTCTGCCTTCTCCGGGTTCCATGCCATGCAGAATGTCGTGGCAAGCTGGAACATCGAGAATGCGCGGCACAGCTTAGCCTCTGCCATTTGCGCTTTGAGCGATGCAGGGCTGCCCATGCTTTCTATTGCCTCGATTGCCTGGTTGGCAGTTGCGATTGCCAAATAGTATTTGTTCCAGATTTGACGCGGTGAGTCGTTGCCTTCGTCGGTGATATCCTTAAAGCGGTAAATCTCCTCCTTAAGCAGGTTCGTAGTATACTGCTTGCCGTTGTCTGAAACGTTGTCCGTACTCATTTCGTTGAGCATGATGTTGGACGCCGTGGGATATGCGGCAACCAGCAGGTTTGTGATCTTAGAGTTAGAGTTTACTTCTGCACGGTCGTCTGGCAGCTTGTCAAGGAAGTCGTTGCATGATGTCAGCGATAAAGCTGCGCATGCCGACAGTGCTATATATTTAATCTTTTTCATGTTTAAATGCTCCGTTTTGTTGTATGTTCCATTAAATACCTAAGCGCAGTGTGAACGTGAACTGCCTTGCCATAGGCACGGCAACACCTCCAGAGTTGAAGAACTCAGGGTCTTGTCCGTTGAGTTTCTTGTCAGCATATATCAGGAACAGGTTTGTAGCCTGAAGCTTCACGCTGGCATTGCTCAGTCCGATGTGTCCTACCCATGACTTCGGGAAGTCGTATGCGAGTGAGATTTCCTTCATTCGGATGAAGTCTCCCTTTGCAATACGTTCCGTAGACATGTTGTATGCGTTGTATGCACGGTTCAGGTACCTGTCCGTCTGCAACTGTCTGAGGTCTGCGATAGCCGGTATCGTAGTATATTTCTCATCGCCCGGCACAACCCAGCGGTTGATAAATTCCTTGGGCATAGCCGTCAGGTCAGAGTAAGACGATGCGAAAGTCGGGTCAAGACGAACCACGTTTCCGAACGAGTAGGTCATGAAGATGTTAAGGTGCCATCCCTTGTATGTGAACACGTTGCCTAAAGAACCCGTGATGGTGGGGTCTGTAGGACCTTCGTAAATAAGGTGGTCGGTTACATACGACTGGAAGTTATGAGTGCTTACGGTCAGCTCTCCATCCTCGTTTATGAATGTAGGCAGACCGTTTTCGTTAAGTCCGCGGAAGTCTATCGAGAACAGTGCACGGTAGGGATAACCCTTCTGTGTGAAGCCTGTTCCGGAGATAAGGTCGATGACGCGGTTGCGTGCGTCAAGGTCGGTAACCTCGCTCTTGGTGTGTGAGAAGATGAAGTCGGTTGTCCATGTAAAGTCCTTCTTCACGATGTTCTTCGTGCTGAGGGTAAACTCCTCACCGTAAGACTTCATGCTTGCCACGTTGGCATACTGCAGGATGCTTCCGTTTACGCCCGATGTACGCTTCGGACCGATAAGGTCGTAGTTGTTGCGTGTGTACCAGTCGAACGAGAAGTTGATGCGGTTGTCAAGGAAACCGAGGTCAACGCCGACGTTGAACTCATGTTTCTTCTCGTATGTAAGGTCGGGGTTGGCAAGGTCGTATATCTCCAGACCCGATTCCTTGTCGGTCGTGAACGGACGCCACGGGTTGTAGCTCTGTATGATGACCTGCGAGTTTGTGACCGCCGGCTTGTCGCCCGTAAGCGAGTAAGAAGCCTTCAGTGTTGCGTGCGACAATACCTTCTGCTTGTTGAACCATGTCTCCTCGTGGGCGTTCCATGCACCTGATATGTTCCATGTGGGCAGCCAGCGTGCGCTCCTTGCCTTGCCCAGACGGTTAGAACCCTCGTAGCGCATTGTTCCGTTGACGGTGTAGCGTCCCTTATAAGAATAGGTGGCGGTGCCGAAGAAAGAAGCTTCGCGGCTGTAGCCGTTGTTCAGCGAGTAGTAGATGGAGTTCTCCTCGCTCGCCTGCTTGAAATATTTGTAGTCGTAGCTGCCGAGCATGCCCATGTCATACTGCATGCCCACGCCGTTGAAATATGAGCGGCTGCGCTCGGTGTTGTTCACTTCCAGACCTCCGTAGACGTTCAGTATGTGCGTGTCGTTGAACACATCGTTGTAGCTTGCAGTGGCGCGGAAGTCCCAGCTGTTCATCTTGTATTTTGTCTCACGGTAGAAACCTCCCACCGGCAGCACTGTTCCGGGCAGCGAGTTCGCATTGTCCGGGTCGGTGTAGAGCCACGGGTTGTTGTCGCGTATCGTTGCATCTTCCATGGCGCGGAATGCCTGTGCCTGGTTGGAGTGCTCTGTGATGCTGTGCGCCTGTGTAGTAGTAGAGAACTTGTATGCTCCCAAAACCGACAGCTCAACCTTTGTTATAGGCTTGTATTTAAGCTCTGCCTGGAACTTCAGGTCCACAACGTCAAGGTCCATATAGTTGTTGTCAAGCTCGTTCTTGATGTTGAACGCGGCATAGTTTCTCATGTAGTAGGCGTTCGGGTCGAGCGTACGCGACGAGTTTATCGCATACGAATAGGGGTTGATGTCGAAATCGCGCGACACCTCGCCCGACACTGCATCGACACTGCGGTTTGTCGTTCCCGGTGCCTCCTGCTTACGGTAGCTGGCGTTTCCGATCATGTTCAATGACACTTTCGGGCTGAGGTTATACATCGCGTTGATGTTCGATGTATAGCGCTCTACCTTGCTCTTGCGCGACCATCCCGGGTCGTTCATGTAGCTGAACGAAGCATAGTACTGTGCCTTCTCCGTACCCGAAGACATGCTTATGGAGTGGTTCATCGATATGTTGTTGCTGAACAGCTCGTCAAACCAGTCGGTGTTGCGGTACTCCGCCTCGCGCAGATAGCCCTCCATTGCCTCTATCGTGTTAGGCAGACCATAGCTGCTGGTCGATGAGTCGTAGTCGTGCATGAGGTGATACATGCGTCCGAACACACCGCTGCTTGCCGCACGGTATGAGTTCTCGAACGAGAAGAAGCCGTTGTTGTACATTTCGTTGTACACGGACATCTGGTCCTGCGAGTTCATGATGTTGAACTGGCTGTAGCTCGGCTTGAGGCGCATGGTGTATTCGCCCGTATAGCTTATCTTCGTTGCTCCCGCCTTACCGCGCTTGGTGGTAACGACGATGACGCCCGACATGGCGCGCGCACCGTAGATAGACGTTGCCGAACCGTCCTTCAATATCTGGAAGCTCTCTATGTCGTCGGCGTTAAGACCTGCGATGGCACTTGAAATAAGCGTTGCCGCGTCACCCGATGAAAGGGCGTCGGCATCCACCTCCGTCACATCCTCCATGATTACGCCGTCTACAACCCAAAGAGGCTTTGACGAACCGTAGATGGACGTCGCACCGCGCACACGTATCTTCGGTGCCGTACCGAATGTTCCCGACACGTTCTGCACCGACACACCGGCTGCACGGCCCTCCAAGGCACGACTCACGTCGGCAACTCCGTCGAGCTTAGCCTTGCTCGCGTCCACCTTCGTCGTCGCTCCCGTAAACAGTCGCTTGTCCATCTTCTGCATACCGGTGACGACAACCTCGTCGATGACGTGAGAGTCGTTCTTAAGCGTTATCCTCATGTTTGCGGCACCCTTCAGCGTCACCGTCTCCATGCCCACGTAGCTCACCGTGATGTAGGAGCCCGCCTTCGGGGCATTGAGGCGGAAATGCCCGTCGACGTCGGACACCACGCCTGTCTTCGTACCCTTGAGCATGACGGACGCGCCGATCACGGGCTCGCCGTCGTCCTGGGACACTATGACACCTGAAATCTCAGTCTGCGCCATGGCAAGCCCTACGAACAGAACGAGCATGGACGCGATCATAGTAAGTCTTTTCTTCATAAAATCTCTCTCTAATTAAATAAATTAGGGATAGTTTTATGTTTTTTCTGAAGCAAAGAGGATAGTGATATAAGATTGATGAGTCTTATAAGACTAATAAGCCATATAGGACTCATAATCCCGTTTGTAAGCTCTTGATAATCAAGATGATACCTTTTGGGCTCTAAAAGATGGCATTTCAGGACGCAAAAGACGGCATATTGGAAGCTGAAAGACGGTCTTTTGGAAGGCGGAAGGTTATGTGCCGCAAAAAAACAGCGGTGTGTACAAACCGTAAAATATATTTTGTACTTCGTGCAAATCTTATTAATTTTGCATGCCGAGGGTGTTGCAAAACATGAAATCATCCCACTTAAAGAACTGAACTCTACAACACCCACACAGCTTTATGGTGCCCCGAAGGGATCAGGGGCTGATGTGACAATAATAACTTTAACAACTATAACGATTATGGCAAAGAAAGCTTTATTGATGATACTCGACGGATGGGGTATCGGAAAACATGGTGCCGGCGACGTGATTTTCAACACTCCCACACCTTATCTTGACTATCTCAACGCCGTTTCGGCGCATTCTCACCTCAGTGCGTCGGGCGAGGACGTCGGTCTTCCCGACGGGCAGATGGGCAACTCGGAGGTGGGACACCTCAACATCGGTGCCGGACGCATAGTGTATCAGGACCTTGTGAAGATAAACCGTGCCTGCAAGGACGGCTCGATACTTGACAACCCGGAGATAAAGAATGCTTACGGATATGCCAGGGAGACGGGCAGGAAGTTGCACTTGATGGGACTTACGAGCAACGGAGGAGTGCACTCGTCGCTCGACCACCTGTTCAAGCTCATCGAGATATCAAAGGAATACGGACTGAAAGAGACATACGTACACTGTTTCATGGACGGCCGCGACACCGACCCGAAGAGCGGTGCGGGCTTCATAAGCCAGCTCGACGGCGTGTGCAAGGAAAATGGCGCGCACATAGCAAGCATCGTGGGACGCTTCTATGCCATGGACCGCGACAAGCGCTGGGACCGCGTGCGCGAGGCTTACGCGCTGCTGGTGGAGGGCAACGGCACACCTGCCGCCGACATGGTAAAGGCTATGGAAGACAGCTATGCGGCTGGCGTGACCGACGAGTTTATCAAGCCTATTGTGAATGCCGGCGTCAACGGAAAGATTGAGGAGGGCGATGTCGTGATATTCTTCAACTTCCGCAACGACCGTGCCAAGGAACTTACGCAGGTGCTCACGCAGCAGGACATGCCAGAGCAGGGCATGCACACCGTTCCGGGACTGCAATATTTCTGCATGACGCCGTATGACGCATCGTTCACGGGCGTGAACATCCTCTTCCCGAAAGAGAACGTCATGGACACCCTGGGCGAATATCTGAGCAGGCAGGGAAAGAAACAGCTGCACACAGCCGAGACCGAGAAGTATGCCCACGTGACATTCTTCTTCAACGGAGGACGCGAGAAGCCGTATGAGAACGAGGACCGCATATTGGTGCCTTCGCCGAAGGTTGCGACATACGACCTCAAGCCCGAGATGAGCGCATACGAGGTAAAGGACAAGCTGGTGGGTGCGATAAACACTCAGGAATATGATTTCATCGTGGTAAACTTCGCCAACGGCGACATGGTGGGACACACGGGAGTGTACAACGCCATAGCAAAGGCGGTGCATGCCGTTGACAACTGCGTGCGCGAGGTAATCGAGGCGGCAAAGGCAAACGGATATGAGGCGATAATAATTGCAGACCACGGCAACGCCGACAACGCCATCAATGCCGACGGAACGCCGAACACGGCACACTCGCTGAACCCTGTTCCGTTTATCTACGTTACCGACAACAACAGCGCAACGGTGAAGGACGGACGCCTTGCAGACGTGGCTCCGTCGATATTGCACATCATGGGGCTGGAAAAACCGGCGGACATGACGGGCGAGAACCTGATTTGCGACTAAATATAAAAAGCCTCAGGGAGGTGTGCAGAAATATGATATATCAACATTTTTGCACACCTCCCTGAGGCTTTCTTATACCTTTTTATAATGTATCTATGAGTTCCTTGATTTCTCTTTCGGTGATAGTGTCGCGGTCTTTCTTGTCGTAAATGGCAAGCAAAGTCACCGTTCCGCTTTCTTCGTCAAGCTCGATAGTGTAGGTGATGACGCGCGCGCCGTGGCTCTTGCCCCTGCCCTTGTCGCTTATCGCCATGCGTATCTTTCGCACGTTGTTGCCAAGGTCTACGCCGATATAGGGATTGGACCTGATTTCGGATACAAGCTTTCTGATGTCGGATGCCATCGACTTGTATCTCTTGGAGAGCTTCTTAACATTTTTGTCGAAGTTCGGAATAGTGCGGATTTCAAAGTTCATTAAGCAGTTCCTCCACCGGGCGGCTTTTTAGTTTACCTTCTTTTACAAGTCTCACCTCGACAAGTCCCTGCCTTATACTGTCCAAAACCTCTTCTTTCTCCGCCTTGCTCATTTCCTTTTCGCTCTCGCTTATGAGCTTGCGCAGATACTTCTTGAGCTTTCTCATGGCATCGTTGTCGTCCATAAGGGATACCACATCCTGCATGACAGACTGCTGTAATTTTATCGTCTCGTCCATTTTCATGTCTCCTTTCTTTTTCTTACAAAAATAAGTAAGTCTTTTCTTATCGCCAAATATATTTGGCAGAAAGTGGCGTTTTTAGTATTTTTGCACTTTATCACATCGGTAACGGGGCGAAGACCGCGGTGTAATCATTCAGCATGGACTCGCGTTTTTTGTCACTGTTCCTGATGTTTGGACGTTTCATATAAACACTTCAGACCATGAATGTCAGGATTGAGCCGTCGTGGCACACGCAGCTTGCTGCAGAGTTTGACAAGCCTTACTTTGCAGCCCTTACGGCTTTTGTACGCTCGGAGTATACCGCCGGCACGTGTTACCCTCCCGGGAAACTTATCTTCAATGCCTTCAACCTGTGCCCGTTCGACAAGGTAAAGGCGGTGATTATCGGTCAGGACCCTTATCATGAGCCGGGACAGGCACACGGACTTTGCTTCTCGGTGAATGACGGAGTAAGGTTCCCGCCGTCGCTCGTAAATATCTTCAGCGAGATAAGCAGCGACCTCGGAAAGCCCGTGCCGCAGAGCGGAAGCCTTGTGAGATGGGCAGAGCAGGGCGTGCTGCTGCTCAACGCCACGCTCACCGTGAGGGCACATCAGGCGGGCAGTCACCAGCGCCGCGGCTGGGAGGAGTTTACCGATGCGGCTATACGTGCCCTCTCTGCAGGGCGCAAGCACATCGTGTTCATACTCTGGGGCAGCTATGCACAGAGCAAGGCGCAACTCATCGATGCCTCCAAGCATCTCATACTTAGGTCCGTACATCCGTCGCCGCTGTCGGCGCACAGGGGATTTTTCGGAAACAGACACTTCTCAAAGTGCAACAAATACTTGCAGGACAACGGCATAGAACCTATAGATTGGTAGACGGAATGCAAATTATCATTGTTTCAAGACATGACAGATAAAAACAAATATCTTCCCATAATACAGATAGGCAACGTACTCGTGTCGCCCGAACTGTTTACCGAGCGTTTCTGCTGCGACCTCGACGTTTGCAAGGGAGCATGCTGCATAGAGGGCGATGCAGGTGCGCCGGTGACGCCCGACGAGATTGCCGGAATTGAGGATGCTCTCGACACGGTGTGGAACGAGCTGTCTGCCGGGGCGCAGGCGGTGATAGACAGGCAGGGCGTGGCATATACCGACGAGGAGGGCGACCTTGTCACGAGCATCGTGAACGGCAAGGACTGTGCCTTTACATGTTATGAAAACGGTTGTTGCCTCTGTGCCCTCGAACGTGCATGGCGCAACGGCAGGACCTCGTTCTGCAAGCCCATGAGCTGCTCGCTCTATCCCATACGTGAGAGAACGTTCAGGGACGGCACGGTGGGACTGAACTACAACCGGTGGAAAATATGCGACTGCGCACGCCGGAAGGGTGCCGAGCTGGACCTCCCGGTATACAAGTTCCTGCGTCAGCCGCTCATCCGCCGCTTCGGCGAGGAGTGGTATCGGGAGCTTGAAAAGGCGGCGGAAGAGCTGTTGGGATGATATTATATATAACGTTAGTTCGACAAATTTATCTTTCTTGTCATATTACAAACCACCCCTGGAGTGTGTGTCAAAACTCAACTCTTCCAACCTGTAGGGACATATTCTTGTATT
>ERZ840371.2792-NODE-2792-length-15131-cov-5.446007_pt1 | contig 15131 bp, 10 predicted proteins | sample MGYA00519937_ERZ840371 | MGnify/ENA primary metagenome ERZ840371 (study PRJEB31850, sample SAMEA3708873) | human gut metagenome | biome: human gut; feature: human-associated habitat; material: faeces | place: China | collected 2014 ... | reverse complement strand
GACCTCTTTCACCCGCTGGACAGCTTCAAACAGCCGCGCTCTTCCGGGTATCTTATATGCCTTTAAGGAGGGCGACACCGCAAGGCAGATGGTCTTTTCGGTGCGGGATGCGTCTGCCACCACCAGATTGGTGGTCAGGGGGTCCAGATGGCGGTCTACGCACTCCACCGAGGCATAGAAACTTTTCAGGTCGATTGCCAGATAGGTGCGCGGCGCTGCCATACTTCAGCCCTCCTTTGCAAAAGCAACAACTATTTATCTTATTATAGTAAATCTTTACGCTGTTTTCAAGATGGAGCGCTATTTTATCTGTGATATAGACAACAAAAAAGAGTGGCAGCATTTCAAGCTGAAACGCTGTCACTCTGTAGGAACTGCGTAATGACTGACGATTATCCTTCTACTTTGACCGTAGCACGATCGCTCTTTGCGTTTCCATCCGCATCCAGCGTGATATGCACAAAATGTTCCGGCTTATCATAATCCTTTGTCTCGCCGTCATCGGTATAGTATTCATAGGATGCACCATCGGGAGCATAGGCAAGCAGGCGCAGATCTGCAAAATCCACATCGGCAACGCTCTGGATCTTTTTGCCGTCCTTGGCAAGGGGCAGAAGGTGTCCCTTGCGCATAAAGAACACCACTTCATCCAGCTCCACCGGAATGTAATGATGGCCTGCTGGCAGCACGCTGGTTTCGATGCGGTTGCTTTCGCTGCACTTTACCCGCACCTGCAGCATCTCCTCCGGCAGATAAACATACCGACCTCGGGCATTTTGCTCATATACCGGGGCGATCAACAGGCTTTCACCGATCATCACCTCATCCTCTACCCGGCGGGCAAAGTCATCCTCCGGGAAGGCGAACGCCAACGGCATACAGTACATGCCGTCGTGCAGAGCAGCCTTCATGTACTCGCTGTAAATGTAGGGCAGCAGCAGGTAGCGCAGCTGTAAAATACCGGCAAAGGCGGCCTTGTTCTTAAAGCGGTAGGGTTCCTGCCGGCGGGTATCCTTGGCAGAGTGGTTCCGCAGCAGCGGAGAGAAGATGCCCATGCCGTACCAGCGCAGCACCAGATCCTCCGTGGTATTGCTGCCAAAGCCGCCAATGTCGGGGCCTTCGTACAGGAAGCCGCACATATTCAGGGAGGGCATCATGTGCAGCGCAAGCAGAATGTGGCTCCACCAAGAATGGTTGTCGCCAGTCCAGATGCCGCCATACCGGTGCATCCCGATGCAGGCAGAACGGGAGTATATCAAAATGCGCTTGTCCGGCTCCAGCCGCTCGAAAGCCTCGCCTGCCGCACGGGTCATGTTATAACCAAAAAGATTATGTACCTTGTCGTGCCGCATACGCCCCTGTTTGGTGTTGTGGTAGAACAGCTTATAATCGTTTTCGTTGTTGGAAAGCTCTGCCACCATGCCGGTAAAAGCACCAAAGCTGGAAATATCCAGGTTTTGCTTGCTGTATTTCTCAATTTGAGCAAAGGTCTTTTTCAGTCTTTCCTCTGCGTAGAAGATAGCAGGCTCGTTCATATCATTCCAGAAGCCCTCGATCCCCTGATCCAGCAGAACTTTATATTGACTGCCAAACCAAGCACGGGCTTCCGGGTTGAGCATATCGGGGAAGTGTACCCGTCCCGGCCACACACCGGCTACAAAGGGGGTGCCATCCTGATTCGTGCAGAAGTAGCCGTTTTTCACGCCTTCCTCGTACACATCATATCCATCTTCGACCTTGACTGCTGCATCGATGATGGGGACAAGATGGATGCCCTGCGCTTTCATCTCGGCGGCAAAGTCTGCAAAACGCGGGAAGCGCTGCGCATCCACCGTAAAGTCCTTGTAACGCTCCATGTAATCGATATCCAGAACCACAGCGTCCAGCGGCATATGATTGGCACGGTAATTTGCCACCACCTCGCGGACCTCGTCCTCGTTCATGTAGCTCCAGCGGCTCTGGGCGTTGCCAAAAGCCCATTTGGGCGGAATATAACTGCGCCCCACCAACTGGCGGAACTGGTGCACAATATCGGTCAGGCTCTCGCCCTCAATGATGTAGAGATCGTAATTTTCCTCGGCCACCGTGATGCGTAAGGTATCCAGGTCGGTGTAGCCGCAGTCAAAGGTGACCTTGCCCGGGTAGTCGATAAAAACGCCAAATGTATCCTTGCCGGACACGATCATAAAATTATAAGCACCGTACAGCGAGGATTTGCCCTCGGTATGGTTGCCGTCATCGGAGCATTTGCTTTCGTACACCCACCCGCGCTTGTTGATACCACGGACGTTTTCGCCAAGACCATACAGGACATCCTGCGGTTCCATGGCATAGGAGAAACCATCCGGCTCCTTGGTCAGATAGGGTATCGTTTCCATCATGGGCAAAAAAGAACCCACTACACTTTCGGTATCAAACGGTTGACCGTATCGCTTTTTGTAGATCATAGTAAAATATCTCTCCTCTTTTTTGAATCGTCACAGTGTAAAACGTACCAACGTATTTTTGATGGGCAATTATAGCAATTCAACTTTTTAATGCAACAGCAACAACGTTGAATTGCATATCGCAAATATGCTGTTTGAATGTTGCGCTAATTTCTTGACTTGCGATAGAAGATCGAGGGCATAAAAATACCCCCATACTAGGTGTCCAGTATTGGGGGTACATATCACAGCATTGTGGGTGTTTTTCTATTGGATGAATATCAGGAAATATCTGTCATTATTTCCGGCTTGCCAGCAGAGCCTCGATCTTCTTGATGGGGTCGATGATGCTGGAAACGGACATGTCATGGTTCAGAGCCACGACGAAGTATGCGGCGTACTTGGAGACGTCAACATCGACGTACCAGTCACGAGTCAGCAGCTCAGGCATACGGTAGGTCAGGTTGGTGCCGGTGACGTAGTCCAGAATGCCGTCGGTCACAGCCTTATCGAACTTCTCGAGGCCGCTGGTGAAGAGCGGGAAGGTGGCGTTGGCGATGATGCGCTTTGCGCCGCGCTCTTTCAGGTTGGTGGCAACTTCCAGCATACTCTCGCCGGAAGCGATAATGTCGTCAGCGACGAAGACAGTCTTGCCCTCGACGGAATCGCCCAGATACTCGTGAGCGACGATGGGGTTGCGGCCATTGACCACGCGGGTGTAATCGCGGCGCTTGTAGAACATACCCAGGTTGCAGCCCAGCACGCTGGAGAAGTACATGTTGCGGCTCATAGCACCCTCGTCGGGGCTGACCACGATGAACTTGTCCTTGTCGAAGCTGATCTCGGGGTTCTTCTTGAGCAGGTTCTTCAGGACCTGATAGGTGGGCATCGCATTGTCGAAGCTCATCAGAGGCACAGCGTTCATCAGGCGGGGGTCATGTGCATCGAAGGTGATGATGTTCTTGACGCCCATGGCCTGCAGCTCCTGCAGAGCCACAGCGCAGTCCAGGCTCTCGCGGGACACGCGGCGGTGCTGACGGCCACCGTACAGGCTGGGCATGATGACAGACACACGGTGTGCCTTACCGGCCACGGCCTGGATGAGGCGTTTCAGGTTGGCGAAGTGGTCATCCGGAGACAGGTGGTTCTCATAGTTGAACAGCTTGTAGGTCACGCTGTAGTTGCCGGGATCAACAACGATGAAAATATCGTCGCCGCGCACCGACTCCTTGACCAGACCCTTGGCGTCGCCGCTCTGGAAGCGGGGGCAGGCGCTCTCGATGATAAAGCTATCGGTCTGGTAGCCGGCCTCGCTGGCCCAGCGCACCAGATGCTTATCGATGAGGTTGGTCAGCTCCTCGGCACCCGGGCAGGCGATGAGGCGCAGGTCGGCGACCTGAGGCTGGTGGAAGCAATCCTTAGGGGTAATGACAGACATAATTATAGCTCCTTAAAGTTTCTTTTATCAGTTGATAAAATCAGACGTTGAAGTGCATATCCGCTATTTATTCTATCACATTTTCGGCGTTTCGACACTAGAAACTTGCATCCAACCTGCATTTTCTGCGCCTTGCACATCTCTTTGTCGAAAAAGAGCCGGAGACTATGTGTTTTTTACAAAAACCATACATTCTCCGGCTCAAAAGTCATTCTTTTAAGTTTTTGCTCTTACAGGGCAGCGACAGCAGCCTTCAGCTTTTCGACGCGGTCAGTGTTCTCCCACTTCACGCCCAGATCCTCGCGGCCCATGTGGCCGTAAGCGGCCAGCTTGCGGTAGATGGGCTTGCGCAGGTCGAGGTCGCGGATGATGGCGGCGGGGGTCAGGTCGAAGACCTTCTCCACAGCCTGCTCGATCTTCTCATCAGCCACGACGCCGGTGCCGAAGGTGTCCACCATGATGGAGACGGGCTTTGCCACACCGATGGCGTAAGCCACCTGCACCTCGCACTGCTTGGCCAGACCAGCGGCCACGATGTTCTTGGCCACCCAGCGGGTCGCATAAGCGGCGCTGCGGTCCACCTTGCTGGGGTCCTTGCCGGAGAAGGCGCCGCCGCCGTGATGGCCGCTGCCGCCGTAGGTGTCCTGGATGATCTTGCGGCCGGTGAGGCCGCAGTCGCCCATGGGACCGCCCACCACGAAACGGCCGGTGGTGTTGATGAAGATCTCGCAGTCCTTTTCATCGAAGTAGCCGGAGGGCTCCAGCACGGGGCGGATCACGTGCTTCTTCACGGCTTCGATGATGTCGGCCTGGGAGGCGGAAGCGGCGTGCTGGGTGGAGACCACCACGTTGTTGATGCGCACGGGCTTGCCGTCCAGGTATTCGAAGGAGACCTGGGTCTTGCCGTCAGGACGGAAGAAGGGCACGGTGCCGTCCTTGCGCACCTTGGTCAGCTGCTGGGAGAGCTGGTGGGCCCAGAAGATGGGGGCGGGCATGAGGGTGGGGGTCTCGTTGCAGGCAAAGCCGAACATCATGCCCTGGTCACCGGCGCCCTGGTCTTCGGGAGCGGCGCGCAGCACGCCCTGGGCGATGTCGGGGGACTGGTGGTCGATGGAGGAGATCACGGCGCAGGTGTTGGCGTCGAAGCCCATGTCGGAGCTGGTGTAGCCGATCTCGCGGATGGTCTCGCGCACCACGTGGGGCAGGTCGGCATAGCCCGTGGTGGTGATCTCGCCGGCGATGACCGCCATGCCGGTGGTCACCAGGGTCTCGCAGGCCACGTGGGCGTTGGGGTCCTGGGCCAGCAGGGTGTCCAGGACGGCGTCGGAGATCTGGTCCGCCACCTTGTCGGGATGGCCTTCGGTCACGGACTCGGAGGTGAAGAAATATTTGCCCTTGGTTTGCATTGGTCTGTTCTCCATGGTTCAGTATGGCCCGCGGCCGTTGCCGGACCGCAGGTCGCCTGCACCGCCCGTGCGGGCGGCCGGGCAGGCATGGGGAAGCCGGGCCGGGACATCAGCCCCGGTCCGGCCCCTGCCGAAAAAACATATGGCCTGTCCGCTAGTCCCTGAGCAGGATATTGTCGATCAGGCGGGCCTTGCCCATGCGGATGGCACAGGCCATGAGGGCCGGGCCATCCACGGTGTCCAGGGGCTCCATGGATACCGGGTCCACCACGCTGAGGTAGTCCAGACGGCCCAGGGTCAGGTGGTCCGCCCAGGTGCAGAGGGCGGCCTCACGCAGGATCTTGGCGTGGGTCTGTCCCTTCTGGGCCATGTCGCGGGCCAGCTGCAGGCCGCGATGGATCCAGGGGGCCTGGCGGCGTTCTTCCTCGGTGAGGTAGACGTTGCGGGAGGAGAGGGCCAGGCCGTCTTCCTCTCGCACGATGGGACAGGTCTCGATGCGCACCGGCACGTTGAGGTCGCGCACCATGCGGCGCAGGATGGCCTGCTGCTGCCAGTCCTTCTGGCCGAAGACGGCCACGTCGGCCTGGGTGATCATGAACAGCTTCAGCACCACCGTGCAGACACCGCGAAAATGGGTCGGCCGGCTCAGGCCGCACATGATGCGGGAAAGGTCCGGCACTGCCACCCAGGTGGCGTGGTCTTCCGCATACATGGACGCGGGTTCGGGGATGAAGATGGCGTCCGCGCCGTGGGCGGCGGCGATCTGCGTATCGCGCTCGATGTCGCGCGGATAGGCGGAAAGGTCTTCATTGGGGCCGAACTGGGTGGGGTTGACGAAAAGGCTGACCACAAGACGCTTGGCAAGGCCGCGGCCCTGGTCCATGAGCGCCTCGTGACCGGCATGGTAATAGCCCATGGTGGGCACAAGGGCGATGTCCTCGCCGGCCGCGTGCCAGGAGCGGCACTGGGCCGCCAGATCTTGGGGATTGGTGAATATCTGCATATCAAGGTATGGTGATATAGTTAGTGGGGATTCCCTTATACCTGCTGCGGCAGGCCTTGTAAAGCCGCAAAAGCCCCGCAGCCGGGCCGGGGAGAAAAAACTTCTGTGCTGTCCGGCGTTTCCGGTTGCCTTGCCCGTGGGGAACAGGCATAACAGCATGCGGAGGTTCGTATGCTCAAACCTTTTTTCCAGGGGAAACTGGATACGTTTTGTGCCATCTATGCCGTGCTCAACGCCCTGCGCCTGACCCACGGCATCCAGACGCTCAAGGCGCGCGACATCCTCAACGAGACCCTGCTTTCCCTGGCCGGGAAGCCCGGTGCCCTGCGGGCCGTGCTGGAGCAGGACACGGACTACATGCAGCTGGTGGACGACATGATCCAGGCCCGCCAGCAGCGCTACCCCCTGCTGGTGGAAAAGCCCTTTGCCGAAGGCGAGGCCGTTTCGTCCGACGCCCTGTGGGAAGCCTGCCGCGAGTGGCTGGCACCGGGCGAGGGCCGCTGCATCCTGTTCCGCTTTTTGCGGCATTTGACGCCCGAGACGCCGCCCATGAACCGGCACTGGACCTGCGCCGACCGCATGGACGGGGACCTGCTGCATCTTTTCGACTGCAGCCACGAGGACGAAGCCGTGACGCTGATCCCGCGCGAGAGCTTCGTGACCCGCAGCGCCGACGTGCAGCGGGAACGCCTGCTGGTCATCCAGCCCAACAGTCTGCGCTTCCTGGCCCTGCCGTGGCGCGTCCACGCCTTCTAGCCTGACATCTTCCCGTTCCGCCCCGTTTCTCGGGGCGGTCCCGCACGGCGGCGCCTCTGCCGCCGGACACAGCCTATCCCGTTGCCTGCGCAACCATATCGCGCAATTTGTGATGACAAAAAAAACAGAGACGGATAGGCTATCTCCATGACTGTCCATTCCTTTTCTTCCGCAGCCGGAGCGGCCGCGCCCCTGACGCGCGCCCGTGTGTCCGGCTCTTTGCCGGTGTGGTCCCTGAGCCTGGGCTGTCCCAAGAACCGTGTGGATACCGAGCATCTGCTGGGCTCGCTGGGCATGCCCGTGCACAGCGTGGAACACATGGGCCGGGCACGTCTGGTCTTCATCAATACCTGCGGCTTCATCGAGCCTGCCGTACGCGAGTCCATCCGCTCCATCCTCGATGCCGTGGAGCGTCTGGGCCGCTGCAAGCGCCGCCCCCTGCTGGCCGTGGCCGGCTGTATGGTGGGGCGCTACGGTGTCAAGGATCTGGCCGCCGACCTGCCCGAGGTGGACCTGTGGCTGCCCACCGACGAGCTGGAAAACTGGCCCGCCATGGTGCGCGAGGCCCTGGGCCTGCCCGCGGCTCCCGCCGCGCCGGGCCGCCTGCTCTCCACGGGCCCGTCCTATGCCTGGCTCAAGGTGGGCGAAGGCTGCCGCCACAAGTGCGCCTTCTGCACCATCCCGTCCATCCGGGGCCCGCTGCGCTCCGTGCCTGCGGCCGACCTGCGCGAGGAGGCCCGCGGCCTGCTGGCCGGCGGGGTGCGCGAACTGGTCCTGGTGGCCCAGGACCTGACCTCGTGGGGCAGTGACTTCGACACGCCCCAAAGCCTGCCCCACCTGCTGGACGAGCTGCTGCCCCTGGACCGCCTGACCTGGCTGCGTCTGCTCTACCTTTATCCCAGCGGCGTCACGCCCGAACTGCTGCGCTACATGCGCGAGGCCGGGCCGCAGCTGCTGCCGTACTTCGACATCCCCCTGCAGCACGCCCATCCCGAGGTGCTGACCCGCATGGGCCGCCCCTTCGCCAATGATCCCCGCCGCGTGGTGGACCGCGTGCGCGAGGCCCTGCCCGAGGCCGCCCTGCGCACCACCTTCATCGTGGGCTATCCCGGCGAGACTGAGGAGCATTTCCAGACCCTGTGCCGCTTTGTGGAAGAGACGCGCTTCCGCCATCTGGGCGTCTTCGCCTATCAGGCCGAGGAAGGCACGCCCGCGGCGGCCATGCCCGACCAGGTGCCCATGGAAGTGCGCGAGGAACGCCGCGCCACGCTCATGGAGATCCAGGCCGAGATCAGCGAGCAGCAGTTGCAGGAAGCGGTGGGCCAGACCATGCCGGTGCTGGTGGATGCGCCGCATGACGAATGGCCGGGCCTGCATGTGGGCCGCGTCTGGTTCCAGGCGCCCGAGGTGGACGGTATCACCTACGTGAGCGGCCTGGGCGTGGCCCCCGGCGCGCTGGTGCAGGGCGACATCGTGGAGAGCAGCACCTACGACCTGACCGCCCTGGCCTGATCCTTTTCTCGATAGTGTTCGACAGGGGCGCTTCGGCGCCCCTCCTGATGACGGCCCCCGGTCTCCGGGCCGGGGGATGACAACGCGTGTGCCGTGAGGCCGCGCCCAACCCTTGCAGCATGCATCTGGAGCAGCGCATGACTACCCCTTCGCAGACGGAAACGGCCCGCCCCCTGGACGGCGCCATGGAAAATATCCTGGACGACGGTCAACGCCCCGGCTGGTGGCGGCATTTTGCGGGTCACGAGGACACGGAATGCGTCATCCGGCCCATGCATCTGGCCTCGTTGCTGGACAGGGCCGCCAGGACGCACGGCAACCGTCTGGCCATCCGTTTCCAGAATTTCCAGATGACCTACAGCCGTCTGCACGAAGCGGCGGAACGCTTTGCCGAGGCCCTGCGCCTGCGCGGCGTCAAGCCCGGCCAGCGGGTGGCCGTCATGCTGCCCAACATCCCGCAGACCGTCATCGCCTTCTGGGGCATCATGAAGGCCGGGGCCGTGGCCGTGATGACCAACCCGCTCTATATGGAAAAGGAGCTGCTGCATCATTTCAATGATGCCGGGGCCGAGGTGCTGGTGACCCTGGACCTGCTCTGGGCCAAGCTGGAGCCCCTGCGCGACCGTCTGCCCCTGCGCCTGACCGTGGTCACGAACATCTCGGACGGTCTGGCCTTCCCGCTCAACTGGCTGTATCGCATCAAGGCCCGCCGTCAGGGCCAGGTGCCGCAGGTGCCCTACGGGCAGGAAGTGCTGCGCTGGAAAGATTTCATCAAGGTCCGCGGCCGCTTCAGCGTGCCCACCGACGAGGACCCCGGTGACGCCTTGGCCCTGCTCCAGTACACGGGCGGCACCTCCGGCCAGCCCAAGGGCGCCATGCTGGGCCATGCCTGCATCTCGGCCCAGATGCAGCAGCTGCTGGCCATCCTCCATATGGACTGGGAAAACTGCAAGCCCATGTCCTTCCTGAGCATCATGCCTTTCTTCCACGTCTTCGGCCTGGTGGGCAACATCATCCTGCCCACGGCCCTGGCGGCCACCACCATCCCGGTGCCGCGCTACACGCCCGCCGACCTGCTGCGGACCATCGCCCGCTTCCGTCCCACCTTCTTCGTGGGCGCGCCTTCGGTCTACATGTCGCTCATGCAGCAGAAGGACATCAAGAAATACGACCTCACTTGTATCGAGATCTGCGTCTCCGGTTCGGCGCCGTTCCCCACCGAGGCCCTGCGCCGCTGGGTGAGCATGACCCACGCCAGCATCACCGAAGGTTTCGGCCTGACCGAGGCCTCGCCCTGCGTCACGGCCAACCCGCTGGACGGCCCGCAGAAGGAAGGCTCCATCGGCGTGGCCTTCCCGCATACCGAGATCCGCATCGTGGACATCAACGACAGCAACCATGTCCTGGGCCCCAATGAGGAGGGCGAGATGCTGGTGCGCGGTCCGCAGGTCATGCAGGGCTACTGGAACCGTCCCGAAGAGACGGCCGCCACCTTGACCGACGGCTGGCTGCATACCGGCGACATCGCCTACTACGACGAAGATGGCTACTACTACATCGTGGACCGCAAGAAGGACCTGGTCATCGTGGGCGGTTACAACGTTTACCCCCGCGAAGTGGACGAGGTCCTGTACGAGCACCCCAAAGTGGCCGAGGCCGTGGCCGTGGGCGTCAAGCATCCCACCCGCGGTGAAGTGCTCAAGGCCTATGTGGTGCCCCGTCCCGGCGAGACCCTGACCACGGCCGAGCTGACGGCCCATTGCCGGGCGCGTCTGGCCAATTACAAGGTGCCCAAGTTCTTCGAGTTCCGCGAGGAACTGCCCAAGAGCCTCATCGGCAAGGTGCTGCGCCGCATCCTGCGTGACGAGGAGGCCGCGCGCGTGGCCCAGGGACAGGGGGACGAGGACCGTCTGCTGCCCACGCCGGACCAGCCCGCGGCCGCGCCCACCCGTGCCCAGGCCCTGGGCCAGCAGGCGGGCGAGCTTCTGGACGAGGCCCGGGAAAAGATGGGCTCCCTGCGCGGCCAGGCCGGAGAGATGATGGAGGAAGCCCGTCAGAAGGCCGGTGAGCTGCGCCGCCAGAGCGGTGAAGTGGTGGACGGTGCCCGCCAGAAGGCCGGGGAACTGCTGCAGGAAGCTCGCGGCAAAGCCGGTGAGCTGGGCCAGCAGGCGGGCGAGCTGCTGGACAAGGCCCGCGGCAAGAGCGACGACGAGAAAAAGTAAAAAGCGATATGTCCGGGTGGGGCCGATACCCTGTTTAAGGGATTGGCCCGACTCCCGTTTTTGGGAAAAAGCGAAAAGCCCTTCCTGCCATGGCAGGAAGGGCTTTTTTACTGATGGGTCGGGAAGCGTTCGGGGGAGGAGACATCGCTGATGCGCGGGATGGCTCCCCCACAACACGCTAGATCCGCACGGACTGGCCGGGCAGCAGGTCGATGCAGGTACAGCCGGGAGCCACGCGGGCCAGTTCGGCCTTGAAGGCTTCCGTATCCTGGGCCAGCACCGGGAAGGTGCCCCAGTGCATGGGGATGACCTGTTTGCAGCCCAGCAGCTTGCAGGCCAGGGCCGCCTGGCGGGCGTCCATGGTGAAGACGCCGCCCATGGGCAGCAGGGCCACGTCGATGGGGTAGAGGCGGCCCCACAGTTCCATGCCCGCGAAGATGCAGGTATCGCCCGCATGGTAGATGTGCTTGCCGTCAGGCGTGCGGATGATGTAGCCCGCCGGGGAGCCCGACTCGCTGGAGTGATACGCCTGGGTCATGGTGAATTCGAAGCCCGCGTGGGCCACGGTACCGCCCATGTTGAAGCCGATGTAGTTGAGCAGCTGGGCCGAGGGCACACCGGCGGCCTCCAGCTTCTGGGCCGTGCCCACGATGGCGCCCAGCATGGCGCCGGTGTTCTTGCAGATGGCCACGGCATCGCCCACATGGTCGGCATGGTCATGGGTGACCAGCACCACGTCCACCGGACCGATGGTCTCGGCCGTGGTACCGGAAGCGGGCGTCAGGAAGGGGTCCACGACGACATGCTTGTCGTCACAACTGATATTGAAGGCCGAATGGCCGTACCAGAGGATCTGGCTCATGATCGTTCTCCTTGTTGGGGGGCGCCCCAAAACGGGGAAAGAAAGTATAGCGCAAGACTAGGAGACTGTCACGAAAAGAAGCAGGCCTGCCGTGATGCCGGGCGGCGTCGCGCCCGGAAGAGGGGCACGGACCATTTTCGGGACTGAGGCGGGATGCGCCCGAAGCTGGCAGGGGCAGGGCTTGACAGCGGCACGCCCTTTGCCTAGAAAGACACGTGTGCGCCCGTAGCTCAGTCGGATAGAGCGTTGGCCTCCGGAGCCAAAGGCCGTGCGTTCGAATCGCGCCGGGCGCGCCACAGATTTCAAGCCCTCACGAAGAAAGCCTCGCGGGGGCTTTTTTTGTGCCTGTGGTCTGCCTCTCAGGCTGGACAGGGGACACTCACAGGCAGCGCCACAGGCCAACGAAAAACGGGGCATCCGCCTGGCGGATGCCCCGTTCCGTTTTCAGGAGGGCAGGGGGCAGCCCCGATGCGGGGCTGGTCGTTGACTGCCGTTAGCCCTGATGGGTGTTGAACAGCACGTCGAGATCCTCGATGCGGAACTGCAGCGGTTCCCGGCCGTTGGGCAGCAGGAAGGAGGCGCTCACGTTGATGCCGGAGGAGGCACGGGGGCCCAGGCCCTCATCGACCCTCTGGTAGCAGAGTTCGATATTGACGCTGTACGAGCCATCAGGATGATGGAAGACCTCGATGGGCAGGCTGTTGGAGAGGGAATTGCCCTGGAGGTTGTTGATGCGGAAGGTCTCGTCGGCGGTGGCCGGGTCGGCCAGGAGGAGCATCAGGATGTCGGCGCCGCTGGCCTGATGCAGCGGGCTGCAGACGCGCCCGGCTTCTTCGGCGGAAGGGAATATGGCGATGAGGGCGTCCAGCTCCTGTTCCAGCCAGGGCAGGTTCTGGAGACTGCCCCCGCCACCGATCCTGTGCCCGTTGATGGTGATGCCGCGCCGGGCGAAGTCCTTGAGAAACTGGTCGGAGAAGAAGTTGCACTTGCGGATCAGCGCGGGAGAGGCCAGATCCTGTCCGGACAGGGCGGCGGCCCCGTTGCCCGGAGGGGTGGACAGGACGGTGGCATTGAGCCCGTCGAGCATGCGTTGCCGGGCGGCGGCCATGTCGAAGGCCTGACCTTCGGGCAGGGTCAGGCCCAGGCCCTGGGGCACGAACCGGCGCGCCTCGGCCATGCGCATCTGGCCAAGACCGGGAGCCCGGTCGAGGATGTCATAGAATTCGTCGCTTTCCGTAGCCTGGGCCAGGGTATCCAGGACGTTCATGAGCAGGAGTTCGTTGCGGGAACGCAGGCCTTCGTCGGCCTCCTGGGCAAGGTCACGGCGCAGGACATGCAGGGGGGAGCCCCCGCCCAGGGCACGGCGGGCCGCGTAGTCGGCGTCCATACGGGCAGCGACGCGGGCGGCCAGCTCCGGCGGGACGGGCTGCTTTGCCTGTTCGAGCTGCTGGAAAAGCTTCCGTTCGTCCTTGCTCAGGGGCTCCAGATTGCCGAGGCCCAGCATCCTGCAGGCGGCGCGGGCCGTCAGGATGCGGACCAGGCCGGCTTCCGGCCCGCCCTCGATGCCGGGACGCAGCATGCCGTCCGGCTGTGTGGTGGCGGCGTGCATGGTCTGGGCATAGGTATCGAAGTCTCTCTTCAGTCCGGCGGGGGTGGCCTCGGCCAGCGTCAGGGTGCGCAGGAACCGGCCCGTATCCAGTACGGCGTCGCATATGGCCTGCGCCATGGCCGCGTTCACGGGCTTGGGAGAGTGCAGGATCTCGTCCTGCAGGATGCGCTTGGCCTCCCGGGGCATGGCCCGGGCGTGTTCCACCGTGTCCAGGGCCGCCACGAAATTGTTGATGACGTTCTCGGCCGCCGTGGTGGCTTCCGCCAGTGTGGGCTGGTGCATGTTGTTGCTGTCGTTCAGGCAGCGGGCGACGAGCTTGTCATGGATGGTCTGGACCAGGACATCGCGGGTGGCGGGGCTGATGGCACCATCGAGGCCCTTGGTCCGCATGGCGGCGTCCAGACGAGCCATGAAGCCGTGGGGGCCCTCGCCGCTGACCTGCTCCGCCATGGCCGCGATACCGGCCTTGGCTTCCTGCAGTGTCTTCATGCGGATGCTCTCGCCAAGGGCGTCCAGACTTTCGGCCGCTGTCAGCGAATGGTCGGCGCGCCGGGCCCTGGCTTCCAGATCGCGCAGGGCGGTGTCCCGATAGCCCTGGAGCTGTTCCGCCGTGGCCGGAGGCAGACCAAAGCGCTGCCGCCGTGCGGCCATCTGCGTTTCCAGATCCGAGGGCGAGCCGTCGGAATGGGGGGCGCAGAGCTTCTGGAACTGGTCCCGGACATTGATGAGCCGGGTCTCCAGACGGGCCTGGTCTTCCGTCGTCTTGATACGGATGACATCCTGCAGCACCCGGGCCGCGTCACGTCCGCTCAAGGGACGACCGGCAGCCAGCTTGCTTTCCAGGCTCTTCCGGGCGATGTCCGCGAAGCGGTCGCCCAGATCGTCGGTCTGCCGGATGGTATTGATGATCCCGGTCATGACGTCACGGTTGGCCTGGGCTGCCGTGTCGCTGTGGCGCGAGCGTATCCAGTTGGCGATGCGGCCTCCCAGCGAGGAGGTGGTGGGGACGGTATGTCCCTGGCGATCGATCCCCAGATGTTCCTTGCCGAACGCGCCCAGCCGTTGGGCGATGATGTTCAGGTCGTTGATCTTCATGGCGAATCCTTTCTGGCAGCAGCGTTCAGATCTTCAGCATGCCGTCGTTCCAGCCCGCTTCCGCGGCGGCCTGGGGCGTGGCGGCCTGTTCCTTTAGTTGCGCGATGGAAGCGCGCAGCGATTCCACCGTATCCACATGACGGCCCACCTGGCGGTCGAGGCTAGCCTCGTCCAGATGTTCCAGCGGCAGGCGGCGGGTATAGGTCACAGCGTCGAGCAGGGGCTCGATGCCCAGCACCCCGCCGTCCGTGCCCTTGAAAAAGCTGTCCAGTTCCAGCAGCAGGCCATAGAGCGCCAGCTTGTCGGCATCGTTGTCCGGCAGGCCGCACACCCGGCTGTACAGGTACAGGGCGTCGCTGTTTTCGGCGCATTCCAGGGTGACTGTCACGTCATCGAACTGGAGCGTGCAAACGCCGTTCTCGGTCTCAAGTCCGTCTATGCCGATAGCGGCACCAAATTTTGCAATGATATTGGCAGTGGGATGCATAGGCCTCTCCTTTTTGTTACTGGTATAGCAAAAGGTAGACCAAGAGGATCGCCCCTGTCCACGCATGGTGGCTGGAGCAGGCAGGGCGGAAGGCGGGAATGGGGCAGTGTGGATGACGGGAACAAAAAAAGCGCCCTGCATGTGCAGGGCGCCTTCGCGTGATTATGGCGGAGCGGAAGGGACTCGAACCCTCGGCCTCCGGCGTGACAGGCCGGCGTTATAACCGTCTTAACTACCGCTCCGTAGTGGTGGACAGTACAGGACTTGAACCTGTGACCCCCGCCGTGTGAAGGCGGTGCTCTACCAACTGAGCTA
>ERZ840371.2790-NODE-2790-length-15135-cov-6.716180_pt1 | contig 15135 bp, 20 predicted proteins | sample MGYA00519937_ERZ840371 | MGnify/ENA primary metagenome ERZ840371 (study PRJEB31850, sample SAMEA3708873) | human gut metagenome | biome: human gut; feature: human-associated habitat; material: faeces | place: China | collected 2014 ... | reverse complement strand
TTTGCACGTCGATGTTGGATACATCGGATGTAATTAATTATTAACACCCTGTTCACAATTTTTGATATGCCCTATGATACTATAATGGTGCAAGGACAAACTTGCATCGAACATCAACCACAAGACGAAAGGACGAAACACAATGAAAGTTATTGCAAAGTATGTGACTGTGGAAGCGGTCAAGGATAAGAAGGTTCTGACCCTGCTGTTTCTGGACTGGAACAGCAAGCGCGGCTGTCTGGAAGTCGTCAAGGCACACGGCATGAAACCGCTCACCTCTTCCACCGGTTCCAAGGGCCTTGAAATGGCTCTTGAGGATATCAACGCCGAAACGCTGAAATGCGAAATCGGCGCAGAGATTCCGCACGATTTCATGCTTGACGGTGACGACTTCACCGACGCATATAAAGAAAGGAGTGATTCCAATGACTGACCCTTGCACCTGCACCGGCCCTTGCGCCACTCCGACCAACGTTTCACACGTCCTTCTTTATGAGGACGCGGCCCAGAATATTTATGGGCTGGTCTATGATAAGGATGGGAACCTTCTGAACATCGTGGACGGCGTGGGCAAGCTCGACCCCCTGCCCTTCACCGCCTTTGAAGAGGCGGCACGCCGTGGTTTCCCGTATGCGCCCCAGTGGTCTCCCTGCTGTCACGGTGGCAAGACCATGGAACAGCAGGCGGCAGAGCTGGAAGCGCAGAAACATCACATTGCCAGCATCTACACCAACCAGAGCCCCACGGCCCTCTTTCCGACCAACGGCGACAGCGTGGCGAAACAGTTCATGCTCCGTTGGATTTTCTGAGCTAGACACTACTTTATAATGAAAGGAAAGAATACCATGTTTAACAAGAACAATCAGAACGCCGCTCCCGAAGTCGTCAAGTCTTATCTGTCCATTGAGGACGCAACCGTGCAGGCGTGTCACCTCATTTCTGACCGGGTTTGCGTGTTTACGCTGAATGTTCCCGGTGCGACGTTCCTCAATTTGAAAGTCGTTGACGGCAAAAACGGCGAGTTTATCGCAATGCCGCAGAGCAAGGGCCGCGATGGCCAGTATTACGACCTGTACCGCGTGTACCTCTCTGAGAAAGATACTCAGCGCGTCATTGACGCAGTTGCAGAGCACGCAACGGCGCAGGGCGAAAAGACGGATTATAAGACCCGTTACGAGGTGTAAACATGAGCAAGCGCAACATTAAAAATATTGCGCTTGACCTATATGAAAGCGGTGGATGGGTCAATATCCCGTCCATCGCTTCTTTAGGTTGTTGGTGCAATATTCTTATTGGTAAACGTCAAGTTGGCAAGACCTACGGCACATTGAAATATGAGCTGAATGAGGGCAAGCGGTTCTTGTACCTACGCCGCACAACGACCGAGTTTGACGCTATCACCAGCGACCCCGACTTAAACCCGTTCTTGCCTCTGAGAAAAGAGGGTTTTGACGCGGATATTGTGAAGGGCGGCAAGGTCACCTATACAATAGGCCGGTTTGAGTATGAGGACGGCAAGCCCAAGCAGTGCCTAGAGAAATACGGAATTGGAATGACGCTCCCCAGCATCGCGAATATTCGCGGTTTTAACGGTTCGCAGTTTGAGGACGTGGTTTTTGATGAATTTATCCCGGAAAGAATCGTTATCAAGCGCAAGGCAGAGGGCGACGCGCTTTTGAATGCCTATGTTACCATCAACGGAAACCGGGAACTGGAAGGAAAACCCCCGCTCCGGCTTTGGCTGTTGGCGAACGCTTTTGACATTGCATCCCCGATTCTTGTTGAATTGGGCGTGGTGGATGAAATCGCCAAGTTGTGCAGAACTGGCAAAGAGTGGACGGTAACAGAAAGCGGCGTGTTTATCGGTATGCCGAAATCAAGCGCTGTAAGTGCCAAGCGTGCGCAAACTGCATTCATGCGCCACATGATGAAAAACAAGGACAGCAAGTTTTACAAGATGGCAATGGAAAACCAGTTTGCATATAACAATCTGGAAGCAGTTCGGGCAATGAATATCAAAGGCATGAAACCTCTGTATGCCGTGGCCGGTCTATATGCGTATGTGTACGACGGAAACCACATCTATTTGTGCACATCCCGGCACGAAAGCCGGGAAGTTTACCCGGACACGAAAGCCGGAAAAACCGCTTTCCGGTTGCATCATCCATTCTTTGAGGCTATGTTAAACTTAAACCAAATTTGGTGCAGTGACGTGCCCACGTTGCTCAAAATCAAAGAATTCCTTGACATTGAGGATTAAACCGAGTATTATAAAGGTGCAGGGGCCCCCATAACATAGACAGACCGGAAGTCTGAGGGGTTGCATTTCTATGTTGCATACCCCTGCTTTTATAGAAAGGAGTAGGCAATGCTTACCTATTCATATAAATACGCCGCAGAAAAGCGGCTCTCCCCGCATTTTCGGGTGCGGGAATTCCATTCCAAGCATGACCCCAGCGACATTGTAAAGGTTGACGAGCGGATTTTGACTTTGCTTGAAAACATCCGAAATTTTACCGGTAAACCGGTACACATTAACAGCGGATACAGAAGCAAGGAATACAACGCCACTATCAAAAACGCTTCTCCCAAATCTCAGCATTGTAACGGTATGGCGGCTGATATTTGGGTGGAGGGCGTGACACCGTCCAGAATCGCAGAGATTGCAGAGTGCTATTTGGGCGATTCTGGCGGTATCGGCGTATATCACACGTTCACCCATGTGGACGTTAGAACCAACAAATCAAGATGGAAAGGAGCCTATTGATTATGGCACTCAGCATTAACGACGTTATCGCACTGGCAAACGCAGGTTTTACCAAAACCGACATTGCCGCATTTATGAATCTGGGCAATCCCCAGACCACTCCCCCCAGCCCTGTGCAGGTTCCCGGCGCAACCGCTCCCACGGTTCCGACCGTTCCGGCAACTGTCCCGGCTCCTGCACCGGCCCAGCAGGCCCCGGCCACTCCCGACCTTGGCCAGCTGGTGGCAAGCCTTGCCGACCTTAATAAAAAGGTTGACGCGCTCAATGTTCCGACCGCTGGCACTGTTGGCGCTCTTCCCACGGTTACCAGTGTGGAAGATATTATTCTTGGGGCGGTCAAGCCTGCCCCTGCACCCGAAAGCCCCCAGCTTTTTAATATGGAAGGAGTTGTGAAGTAATGGCTAACCCGAATTTTCCCGAAAAGGCAGGCGCAACGGTTTTCCGTCCGCAGGACATTTATACCATTGCAAACAATCTGGTTCAGCAGGTGACCGGGCAGACGGCAATTTCTGCTGTTGATACGTCCAGTTTCATCAACGTGGGCCAGATGTGTTTGAACACCAGCAAAGAGGGCACGTTGCAGGCCCTGTACAACATGGTTTCGCGTACCATCATCACCACCCGGGCATACAGTGGCCGCTTTACCAGCATTGAGGCCACGTCGCAGGAGTGGGGCCTGTTCATCCGCAAAATCGCGTTTTTCAGCGGCAAGTTTGATGAAACCAAATTCATCAATACCGTGCAGAACCCCAACACCTTGCGCGACGGGCAGAGCGTGGATATGTACAAAATTTCCAAGCGTTACCCGCTGGAAATGTGGTACACTGGGCAGGCGACGCTTGACCAGACCTATACCACGTTCCGCTCCCAGCTCACCACCGCGTTCACCAGCGAAAGCGAACTTTCGGCATTCCTTGCCGGTATTACCACGGAAGTGGCAAACGACGTGGCAAGATGGAAAACCGCCGAGAACCGCGCCGTGGTGATGAACTTTATTGGCAGTCTGTACAACACCGGCAAGCCGGGCCAGAAAGTCAACCTCACTGCCGAGTTTAACAAGGCACGCGGCACGGCCTATACCACCGCTGACCTGCTGACCACTCATTTGCAGGAGTTTCTTTCCTTCTTTGTCTCTCTGCTGGAAACCCAGACGGCCCTGCTTGAGGAAAGCACTGATCTTTATCATCTGGTTCCCGCCTGCACCGACGACAACGGCGACCCGCTGACCCTGCTCCGGCACACCCCCAAGAGTGAACAGAAACTGCTCCTGTACCAGCCTCTCATTAACGACGCGAAGTCGTGGGTGTTCCCCGCTATCTTTGGCCCCGGTTACCTGTCCTTTGGCAACTATGAGGGCGTGAACTTCTGGCAGAACATCAACGACAAGAGCCGCGTTAGTGTGATTCCCGCACAGTTCAACGTGAACACCGCCAAGCAGGAGACGGGTGACCCCGTTGACCTGTCCATGGTTGTGGGCGTGCTGTATGACCGCAGGGCGCTGGCAACCGTCTACATGATGGACAGTGTTTATACTACGCCTTTCAACACGAAAGGCGAGTACTACAACACCGAACATCATTGGAAGATGAACTACATCAGCGACCCCACCGAAAACGCGATTCTCTTCTATATGGAAGATGCGAAACCGTAACAGCCGCGAAGGCCCGACCGTAAAAGGCCGGGCCTTTATTGTTAGAAAGTAGGTGAAACAATGGCACGAGGCGATTTTAACGGCGCAGTTCCCGCGCCCAGTGTAGAGCATGGGTATCACTTCCACTTTGGGAACGTCGAAAAGCGCGTAAATTCTACCAAAGCATTTGATTATACCAAGCTCCCAGACGAGGAACGGTGCGATTTCAAGCAGACCACCAGCATGGAGCGTCCCGTGATTTACGTCACGCTGAACAGCATCAACATTTCCCCCCAATGGAATTATTGCCACTGTGAAGAAACCGCAACCTTTTACTGGATTACAGATATTTCAATCGGTATCCGAGGCAGAGGCACCGCGAACATCTGGCAGTTTGCATTGGAGATTGACCCGTTGGCGACGTACCGGGATACCATTCTCAAAACTGACACGTTTATTGAATATGGTTTCAATCAGGATTCCAGCGGCGCGACGTTCCGTTTACAGGACACCCGGCAGGCTGTAGGAATGGCCCCCAAAATTTCCACCGTGTCCGCAGATATCACGGACGGAAATATTGATGCAAGCGGTGGCACCTTTGTTCTGTCCTGTGTTGGTAAGTCTGGCCTGCACGCCTATGCAATGAGCGCGGCCACGTTGGGCAGTTTGCTCACCGCTGTTTCACTGACGTGGGAAACCCTTACAAAGCCTATGGTTCGTTGGGAGTTGGCATTGCCGGAGTTTATGAATAAACTTCTGTTTGGTGGCAACGCTTTGGAGTGCGTCCGTTCCTGTATTTGGATTCCCATAGCCTTGAACCGGTACGGCGCAGGGCGGCAGACGGAAATTACTTTGGGGCAGTTCAACACCACCGTTTTTGCACAGCAGGTCACCCCTTCCAGCTCCCGGAGTGTTCACACGAGTATCAATATCCCTTGGCCCGCAGACGACTGGAAGCGTATGAATTGCCAATTGCAGTTATACGTTCCTTTCGTGGGCACTCTGGCGATTCCCGTTGACCAGTGTAACACAGCCGCAAGCATAGAAATTGACTGGTCTGTGTGTTTTGTGGACGGCAGTGTAACAACGCTGGTGCGTGCAGGGGAGTACACGGTATACGCTGGAAGCACCAGCATTGCCAGCCCCTACGGAATCGGCACCAGCAACATTGACCCTGTGCGTGCGCTGACTGGTGCAATCAATACGGTCACTGGTGCAATGAATTTTGGCGGTGGTCTGTTGTCCACCGTGGCGGGGTTTGCTGGCGGCACGATGCAGGCCGCGCAAGGTATGGCCCAAGTTGCGCAGGGTGTTCAGCAAACAGTATCCCCCATTAACTGTTCTGCCGGAACCATGGGGGGTGCGTCGCAAGTTCAGCTACCTTTGGAAGCAAAGTTGACCCTGCTGTATTATCCCCCGGTGGACGATGCAGGATTTCAAAAGGTGTACGGATACCCGGTGATGAAAGTTGCAAAGCCTGTGCAGGGATATTGTAAAACCCGTGGTTTTTCCTGTGCTCCGCTGAACGCAATGCCGGAAGAAATTTCTTACATTAACGCCGCAATGGACAGCGGTGTATTTATCGAATGAGGTGATTTGAATGTACCAATGTTATAGCGGATACTACGACGGCGGCACGCTGTGCGGGACTTTCGATGCAACGTTTTCCACAGATGCAATGACCTATTGGGAACGCTCTTTCTTCCAGCGGTTGCGCGGTCTCATTGAGTTTAACGGGCTCCCCGAGAACGGCCCCGGGCAAATCGGGTGGGACTACGATGCCTTTCTTTATCAGTTGTTCCGCACCGGTTTTGCTACCGTGTTCAAGTCGAAAACATACGGGCTGGTTGTACAGCCTGCATTTCCGACCGGTTACGGCCTGCAATACCAGCCGCGCGGGATGCAGATTTCGACGACGTTTTTTAATTTTCCGCGCCCTCTGGAAATCGGCAAAGAGTGCGCCGTGATAAAGCTCACCCCCGACTATCAAGGAACGTGGGACTTGGTGACCAAGTACGCAAGGGAAATGCAACTGGCAGAAATTGCTATCCGACAAAGCGCAATCAATGCCCGTTTCGCATACGCCGCGATTGCCAAGGACGACAAGGGCAAGCGAACCATGGAAGGAATCTTTAGCAAACTGGCAAACGGTGCCCCCGCTGTCGTTATCAATGCCGATTTGAAACAGCAGTTGACCACCAAAGCGGACGGTGATTTCACTCTGCCAATTATGCAGTTTGACCGCGACCTTTCCAAGAACTTTATTCTTCCCGATTTGATGGAGTATCGCCGGAACATCCTGTGCGACTTTTACAGGGAACTGGGTGTTTCTGTTCAGCCCAACAAAAAAGAAAGAATGGTTGTAACGGAAAGCAAAGCGGCAGACGCGGAAACCTTCAATCGTCGCGAGGTCTGGCGCATTACGCTGGAAAAATCCCTTGCAATCGTGAATGAGATGTACGGCACCGATATTACGTTCAAGATGGTTGAGCCCGATTTCGACGCAGGCGAAGCCGACGAGACCGAGACCAACAACAAAGGGGAAGAGGTGAATAACAATGTTGGTGAATGAGCTTGTCTCTTCTTGCAATTTGGAAGCGCTGTTGATGGCAGACCCCAATTTGTTTGCAAATATGGTTGTCCCCGATGGCATGGAGAAAGCCGGGGTTATCCAAGCTATCCGCAGGGCTCACGGTCTGGCTCCGCTGTACCACCCCGACCCTATTTGGATGAAATCGGAATTGTACTGGTGGAGCCGGGAAAATCTCCCCATTTGGAAAAAGCTGTTTTCCACCACTCAGCTAGAATATAATCCCATCTGGAACACCGACGTTCACGAGCTGACCAAGGACACCACCGAGCGGGCCAAGGATACCGCAGAGAACACGGCCACCCATTCCCACGGTGGAGCGAACGAGCAGAGCCAGCACGCAGACGACCGCCACCAGATGGAGACCACCGGGAACCTGTACCATGAGGACACCAAGGCGGACGGTTTCACCACCGACAACACCGCAGGGCAGGAGAAAACGGTGGGCAGTACAGCCGGAAAAGAACATGGTTTTGCGCATACCCAGACCAGCGCAGACGAGACCCGGGACACCAAGGGCACCCTTGACCGGGATACCACCGGTACGCGGCTCACGACCCACGGTGAAACCATGACGGATAAAGTCAAGACCACCAAGGACAGCCAGACGGACGTTGAGGGCAAGGTTTCTGCCGAGAACGAGGCGACCTATCAACCGTTCGACGCTTCCACCACTATCTATAAGGAGACCGGCACCGCAGATGATACCCGCAAAACAGACTGGACAGAGACCGAAAACACCACCGGCACCCAAGACGACGTGACCACAGAAAAAATGACCGACCATCAGGAAACCACGTCGGACACCGAGACCAAGCAGGACACCGAGGGCCTTACCACCGGCCAGCGGGACAGCATCGACCGGGCCCACGGCACTCACGGTGACACGGGCCGCACCGATGGACACGGGCACACGGAACGGCAGGCCGGAGACCGTGGAACCGCGCAGGATTCCAAGACCGGCAAGCATGAGGAACACGGCCTTGCCGCTGTCACTGGCAAGGAGTCAGAGACCGTGACCGCCGTTCACGAGTGGAAACGAGGCGGCAATATTGGCGTAACCACGACGCAGGAGATGATTGAAGCAGAGCGGCAAACGGTGCTTTTCAATATGTATCGTGTGATTGCGGATTCGTTTCACCGCACATTCTGTCTTGACTTTTATTAAAGGGGGTGATACTATGGTATCGGAAATCATCGTGGCTCTTATCGGTGGGCTTGTGACGCTTTCGGGTGTCCTTATCGCAAACAGCAAGGCGCAGGCCGTCACCGATACACGCCTTGACGAGTTGACCCGCGAGGTACGCGAACACAACAATTTCGCCCAGCGCGTGCCCGTGCTGGAAGAGCAAATCAAAGAGGCGAACCACCGTTTAGACGATTTGGAAAGGAAAGGTGATTGACATGAAAATCAAAGCAAGTACTATTGCCCGTACCGCCGTTCTGGCTCTGGCTCTGGCAAATCAGATTCTCAGCGCCGCAGGCAAGCCCGTCCTGCCCATTGACAGTGCCACCCTTGAGCCTTGGGTGACCACCGGTCTCACGACCGCGGCCGCTGTTTGGGCATGGTGGAAGAACAACAGTTTCACCCCGGAAGCAATCCGGGCCGACGAGCTGATGAAAGAAATGAAAGGGTGATTTTATGGACTATCCGTTTTGCCCGTCCCCGCCCTATGTTCCCGGTGACCCGGGGATGTATGACCTTCGTTGGATGGTCTCCCAGATTCAGAGCTTGACCGCTCTGGTGCAGGGCATTGCCAAAGGGCAGGAATCTCAGGGCGGCAATATTACCGCGCTGAACTCCGCAATGGCTGACCTTGCCAAAGCACAGGAGTGCATCAACAACCGTCTGAATGCCGGTGACTTTGAGAACGGCAAGTTTTTGGAGTGGGCCGACAAGAATCTTCCCAGCATGGTTTGTGAAATGGTTCGGTTTGTCTGGTTCGGTCTGACCCCGGACGGTCATTTCTGTGCATACGTCCCCGCGAACTGGGGATGGCTGACCTTCAACACCGGCACCGATATCACAGAGCCGGAGTATGGTCATCTCATTATCACCTACTAAAGTTGTTAAGGGGGAGATCCCCCAGAAAGGAGTACAACCATGAGTTGCAAGAATGATTGCGGTTTCCCCATCAAACCCGCTCCCTTTGCTCCGGCTGACCCCGGCCCCTGTGGGCCGGGCCCTTGTGGGCCGCGTCCCCCGATGCCGCCCCGGCCCCCTGTTCCCTGTGGGCCCTGTCCCCCGTCTCAGTATATCGGTTCCCGGTATGTGCCGATTTTCGCCGACCCCATCGAGTGGGATATTCACCGCTCCTATGAAAGTCTGACCATTGTCACCCACGACGGCGAAAGCTACACGAGCAAGTGCAACGTGGGCCCCGGCATTGATATCACCAATACCCGATACTGGGCCAAGACCGGCGCATATAATGCGCAGGTGGAGCAGTACAAAAACGAGGTCAAGGACTTGTCGTCTCAGGTCTCCGGTTTCGCGTCTGACAACGCCGAATTCCGGGAGAAAATCGACCGGTTCACCAAGGACAATGCCGAGATGAAAAACACGGTGGCCGAGGACAAAGCCCGCGTGGACGCTCTGGCCGAGCGTGTGGCGACCGCCGAAACCGAAATCGACGGTTTGCAGGCCACCACCGCCCAGCACACCACCGAGATTGCCGACCTGCACGCCAAGGACGAGGATTTGCAGAGGCAAATCACCGGCAATGACAACGACATTGCCGCCCTTCAGGCCAAGGACACCGAGCAGGATTCCCGGCTGAATGGCATTGATACCAAGCTCAAAAGCCACGATGCCAGCATCGCCCAGAACACTGCCGACATTGCCAAGAATACCAAGAATATTCAGGACAATGCCGCGAACATCGCCAAGAATGCCCACGAGCTGGCCGACCATGCCGAACAGCTGGCAAACCATGAGGGCCGTCTTACCGCCCAGCATGAGGAAATCACGGCAAACCATGAGGCCATTGAGCGCCTTACCAGTGTGACCGATGGTCTCCGGTCTGACCTTACCGAGGATGAGGCGAAAATCGAGGCAAACCGGGATGCAATCGCCCACATTCAAGAAAAGGACGTTCAGCAGGACGGCAAGCTGGACAAACTGGAAGAATGCTGTGAACAGGCCAAAGCCCACTTCACCCAGCTGGACACCAAGACCGACAACACCAATACCGCGTTGACCGCTGAAATCGACCGCGCCAAGGCCGCAGAGCTGGCAAACGGCAAGCTGATTGCCAAGAACGCCGCAGAGCTGGCGACCCATGCCACCGAGCTGGCAGACCATGAGAAGCGGATTACCGCGCTTGAGGGTGACAACGCCACCAACAAGCAGGCTATCGCGGATATCAAGGCCAAGAACACCGCGCAGGATACCGCAATCTCCGGCAACACCGATGCCATCCAGCATCTGACCGAAAATCTGACCGGTTATGTCAAAACCGAGACCTACACCGCAGGGCAGGCCGCACAGGATACCCGTATCACCGATTTGGAAAACGACAAGGCCGATAAAACCGCTCTGGGCGATTACGTCACCAAGACCGATTTTAACGCCGACCAGAAACGGCAGGACGACGTTGTGGGCGACTGGGAGACCGACCACCCGGGCCAGACCATTTCCCAGTGCGTCACCTCTCAGGAAACCGAGCTGGCAGAGCACGCAGGACAGATTGCCAATCTGGAAACCGACAAGGCAGATAAAACCGAGATTCCCGATGTGACGGGGTTTGTCACAGAGGCAACCTATACTGCCGGACAGGCCGCGCAGGATGCCCGCATTGCTACTCTGGAAAATAACAGCATGTCTTTCCCCACTTCTGTTCGCTATGAACACGTTGAGATTGCTACCGTATGGGCGGCAAATGACGAACATATCGGCAACTACGCAGACGTTATTCTTCCGTTCCCCCTTAAAACTTTCTCCGAACACCCCAAACCTGCAACCATTTTGGACTCTGAAATTGGAAATGCTGAGGTAATTTTTCTCGATGGAACCCCGGTACACCAGATTGATTCCGACGATGTACAGCTTTCCGCCGAATTTGTCGGTGCAGGCGTTATGCTGAGCGCAACTGCTCCCGACCTTGCAAGTGACTTCGACACACAGTCTCGCATTCTCCACTTTGTCGTAAACGTTACGATTTCTGAATAAAAGCCGCCCACGACCTTACAGGCCGTGGGCGGCTTTTATTGTTCCATGTGGAACACTATCCCAAGCGTTCCTCATCAAAGTTATTGATGCCGCCCACCTCATACCGGCGCGGGATCATTACTATCCAACTAGCCGAGTGGGTGACGCGCTGGAAATCGTGGCGCTCTTTTATCGGGCTGTCGTGATAAGAAAGCATCTGACCACCTGCATCATCAATAATAAGAAAGTCGTTCAGATTTTCGATATCATCTTTAAGTGCCGCCTGTCCTTCTTTCTTGCCTACTCCCGCAATCGTGCTTTCTAGTACACCTTCACACGTTCGGGCCGCGTAACACTTGGCATGGAGAAAGCGAAACTCAGTATAACCATAATCGGCCTGTGGGTGTTCGTCCTCTGCTATCCCGATATAGACTTTCTTCCCGTTGGGTTTCGTGACCACCACCCCGCGTTTTTCACACTGGGCCGCGACCTCTTGATTATACTGTTCGACCGCTGGAACCTTGGCCCCTTCAAATTTACAGCTGTCGGTATCCCAGTATATCACCTTTTCCCAACCTACGATTTTCAGCAGTTGCCAGAGCTTGAGCCGCGTCATGCTGGCTGTCCACAGGCCCCAGAGAAACGGAAACTTGCCTTTCTGGCTCTTCTGTATCTCCACAGGGGTTTTCTTTTCTAGGTTGACTTCCCAGCTCATACGCTCAAAGTCTATGCTATCTCCGATTTCTGCCGTGTATTCGTCTCTTATCGTCTTTTGGGCGCAGGCTCCAAAAATCGTGTTGACGCAGATTTTGGAAAACGCATAATCTGGGGAACCTTTCATGGTTTCTTTGATTTTGAACTTATCAAAGATTGCCATTCTGAAAGTATCGGGAAGGTATCCGAGCCGGAAACAGAATCCCCGGTGCATTACCACCCGTTCAAAGGTGTATGCCTCTTTGATACGTTGCCAGTCGTTTGAATCGCAATACAGCAACGTTTCATCTGCTTGCAAAACTCTGCCGTTGTCTTTGTTTTCGTCGTCACATTTGAGACCCGCGCACTTGCTAACAGATATTACGGGGTCTGGGCATTCGGGCCGGATTTGCAGGCCCTTAATTGCTATCTCTGCAATCCATCCCATACCACTGGATATGATATTATCCAACACCGTTTGTGGCTGGCCTTGCGGTAGCATCATGGGGTGCCCCTCTGGAAACTTCCACAAGAGCTGTTGAGATGGGTGGGCGCTCTTGAAATCATAGGAGTTACAATTGCGGTAGGTCTGCCCAGCACGCCACCGCGTGCCGTGTGTGTCACCGCCTGCCATTGCTTTATATGCAATTTCCATCTGTTCCCGGTTGAGCTCAAGAACTTGCATCTTTTGCAGTGTCCGGCTGTCCCCTGTAAGATGCTTGTTTACCTCTTTGATAACAAGGGCCGTGTTTGTCATGGGAAGCGTTGCCGCGTTGTAATTGCGTTCCGCTTTCAAACGTTCGATTGCTTCCCACAGGCCCAGAACGTCATTGACGCAGTATGCGAATTCGGTATCATCAAGGGGTGTATCTGCCGTTCTATATACCGAATAATCCAAATCCCCCTTCAACTTTTCATGTTTACAACCTTCTGTTGCTCTGGCAAGGCTCTTTTGGAACAATTTCAAACTGTCCCGGAATTCAATACCGTTGTCGAACATAAGGTACAGGGGTTTCCGGCTCTTGGTGTAAAGGGCTTTGCAATCGCCCCACCGGTCACATAACATCTGAATAAGGTATGTATACTCATACCCAAGATTGTGGACGAAAACCACAAGGCGCTTTCGGTCTGTGATGCCCCACTTCTCAACCAGCGTTTCCATGATATCGGCCCAGTCCTCAAAGTATCGCGGCACGACGACCGCGCCACCGATGCACGTTTGAAATGAGTAGGCAAAACCGTCTGTATCTGTGTTGGTGGTCTCAATATCAAATGTACACGTTACATCAAGATATTTGGGTTTCGGTCTGGCATTCTTCTTGGTTCGCTCCTGCACGGTTTTGGGAGTGCCCAGCATAGCCAGAAATTCGCCTTTGCTCTCCGCTATCTGTTCACCCCTGCATTCTCGCATGATTTAACCCCCGAAATACATTGCTAATATCTGTGCCGCCTGCTCTTCTGTTGTGATATTGAATTCACGGGAAAGGGCCGTTGTTTGGCTCTCCCCCGTCTGCTTTGCACGGTCTATTGCGTCCTTTGCCCGTTGCAAGAAGGGCCTGCCGTTGTCTGTCTGCAATAACGTGTAAACCACGTCGGAACCTAACGCCGCCTCAAGCTCTTTTGTCATGTACTTGTCAAACAACTCTGAAAGCTCTTCTTGAGAACCGGTGAATCCCCGGTCTCTGAGTGATTCATAAACGTTCCGCTTCCAGTCCTTGATACCTTGCATCGTGGACGTTTTGGAACTGATGAAATCCCGCAATCGCAGGTATTCGGCAACAAGTTCATCTCGCGTCATGCTCTTTACGGCCCCGCTGAACTTGGTGCGCCCCTGTGTTTCCAGCATCCCCAAGGCCCTCTTATAAATGCCCTTGGTTTCTCCGGCCTCTTCCAGACGTTTCAAGCGTCGGTTTGCCGCACCGGATGCACGCCGCACGATTTGTTCCAGCTCTTCCCGGGTGTAGCTTGTGGCATTCGGGCCCTTGGGCGCGTATGCTTCCCATGGTTTCGGCTGGTACGGTCTGCCCTTGCCGCCCTGCTTGCGCTTCTTGGGCGGCTTGCTGGCTTTCTTCTCTTGGAGCTTTGCCGCTTTCCTCTTCTTGGCCTGCTTCTTATTGCTGGCCTTGCGGGTTGCCGGTTTCTGTTCGCTCTTGGCCGTTGCACCAGCTGGCAGTTTATCGGGCTTTACAAGCCCGAGCTGATTCTTTATCTTTTTCATGCGTCGTCCCTCACAAACTGCCGGTTTACTTTATCATAATGATATCCGCGCGGCCACCGGAAATATTGGATTCTGATTGACCCGTTCTTTTCGGTCATGTACGGGTTGTTCCCGTTGGTGCGCAGGTATTTGTATAACTGCCGCACCGATTCATTGTTCATGCGTTGCATTGACTCACCCAGCATCTTAAATCCCATCAGGGCCCCATTGGGGCCCGCTACGGGCATAACGTTGCGCGGGTGCGCGGCCTTGGGGTCAATCCATTCATATTCTAACAGATGTACGATTCTCATATTAAAATCATCCTTTCCACTCACAGATAAAAATTGCAATACCGATGATAAAGAACAGCGACGCGAAAGGCGCGACGCAAGCAAAGTGATATGCTGTCATTGTTAAAACTCCCCATCGTGATAATAAGCTATAATTTCGTCGTCTCCGGCCTTGCGGCCTCTCCGGGTGCAAGTTTCCGTTGCGCGTCGGAAGATTCCCGCACAGTCTCCAATGATTTTGAAGTAGTAAACAAACCGGCTTGTTTTGTATTCCTTATCGGGATGATTGAGCAAGAAGTTTTCGACCTGCTCAAAATTGCTTGTCTTGCGAATGTAGAGAATCATTGTTGTGCCCCCTTTCCTCAATGTTTGCAACGAATTTGAATTTCTTCGCTCTCGCCTGTCTGTCGATTGTAACGGTAATGATGAATCACGATTGCTCCGTTTTCTTTCGTTCTGGTCTGAGTGTAACGATACTTCGGAAGCTCTACAACGTGCGAACCGTTGTATAATTCATTCCAATAATTAAAGCTAAGATAAACCATTTTCAAGGTCTGTTTCATTTGTGTTCGTCCTTTCTCTATGGGTTGCGCCTTGTGTGCTTCCCTTCACTGTCTACATAATACCATAAAATTATTAACAGGATATGAACAACAGGTAACAAATTGTTTACACCTCATGTATCCAACATCGACGTGCAAAGCCCAGGCATCTAGGTTATGTGGTGCTAACTCAAATTCTTTATGCACTTCACTACAATGAAATGTCAAGGGGAAAACGGTTACAAAATGGTTACAAATAGACTATGCTAATTT
>ERZ840371.2789-NODE-2789-length-15139-cov-2.468244_pt1 | contig 15139 bp, 9 predicted proteins | sample MGYA00519937_ERZ840371 | MGnify/ENA primary metagenome ERZ840371 (study PRJEB31850, sample SAMEA3708873) | human gut metagenome | biome: human gut; feature: human-associated habitat; material: faeces | place: China | collected 2014 ... | reverse complement strand
AGGGCGATAAGAACGGCTATCTGGTCTGCTGTATCCCGGTCGATGAGGAGCTGGACCTGAAAAAGGTGGCAAAGGCTTCCAAGGACAAGAAAGTGGAGATGATCCATATGAAGGAACTTCTTCCGCTGACTGGCTATATGCGAGGTGGTTGTTCCCCGATCGGCATGAAAAAGAAGTTCCCTACTTATATAGAAGAAACAGCGCAGATTTTCGACAAAATCAGCATCAGCGCGGGTCAGAGAGGTGTTCAGGTCATTCTGAATCCGGAGGAACTTGCAAAATATGTGGATGCACAGTTTGCAGCGCTGATCTAGAGTGGTAAGGAGTCTGTCTGACACCTTTACAGATACCATAATTGTTCTATTACAGTTGACATAAAAAACAGGCGACTTGATTCGCCTGTTTTTTTGACGGGCAGAATTTAACAGAATTGTAAAAAATTAAAAATTTTATACCAGCCAAAGTTTATAAAAATTGGGAAGAAAAAGCAAAAAAGTTTATAAAATGCTCACATAAATATTAAGGAAAAGTTAAATGAGAATGTGATTTGTCACAAAAATGTAAAAAAGACGTTGACTTTGAAGCCGGAAACCACATATAATGTCTCCCGTCACTTGAAGGAAGCGGCACAGGCAGAGAGGATCTGTCGTAACTGTTCACAGGTAGGAATTTTCTGAACTGAAAATTCCGTACGATACAGTTCCGGCAGCAGATTTTGCCGATTTGGAATGCGTAGCATCGGCAAAATCCCGTTGCTGGGCACACGTGTGTGAACAGTAACGATCTGTCCGTAGCTGTCAGAAAAAATCAGACAGCCAAAGAAGATGCCGCAGATGTTAAATGGCAGTCAGACCGGTTTTGGGAGGACTGCACTGATAGAAAGAGGAGAGTGTATGCCAAGCATTGACACATTTCTTCAGACTGCTTATCAGTTTATAAAGGCATTATTTGTCCGTGTGACAAAAAGGATGTACCGGACCGCAGCCGTATTGATGACGGGAGCAGCGGTTGTGACGGTGATAGCATTTAATTCGGTCAGTTTTGGCGGCGTTGGCAAAAATGCAGCCTCGGCACACCGGGAATATCCGGATGATGTGGAACTGACAGAAATGCTGCAGTCAGAAGAAACGACAGAGACAGAGAGCTTATCAGAATTTACGATTCTCGCCTCCAACGAGGAGAGTCAGCATCTACTCGGACAGAGGCTGGAGCAGGGGATTCAGGATGAACTTGCGAAGGAAGCTCTGGAAGTAGAGGTAATCGAACGAGAAGTACGAATGCAGACCCAGCAGGCGGCGCAGGAAGCAGAAGAACGGGAGCGCCGGGAACGCGCAGTCATCTCTTACAGCGATGAAGATTACAGTGTTCTGCAGAAAATTGTGCAGGCGGAGGCGGGTGTGTGTGACGACAGGGGAAAGATACTGGTTGCAAATGTAATCATCAACCGGGTGAAAAACAAGAAATTCCCGAACAGCGTTAAAGCCGTTGTGTACGAACCATCCCAGTTCTCACCGGTACTGGATGGAACGATCAACAGCTGTAAGGTAACGCAGCAGACAATTGACTGCGTCAACCGTGCACTGGAAGGCGAGGATTACTCGGGCGGCGCCCTGTACTTCATGAACCGCGGAATCTCTGCTTCCTCCAATGTACGCTGGTTCGATGGCAAGCTGACCTATGTCATGCAGCATGGTGGACATGAATTTTACAAATAAAGAGTGAAACACGTTACTGTTCACGGGTAGGCACTTTTGGAACCGAAAGTGCCGTAAGAAAACGTGGTGGCAGCAGAAATTTGCCGTATTTAAATGCGAAGCCACGGCAAATTCCGTTGCTGGGCACGTATGCGTGAACAGTAACTGAAACGCAGAAAAGAAAGATGGCTGGAGAAAAGTTGTCTTTCTTTTTTGCGTAAAATGTATTAGAATGGTCGTAAGCAATGAAAACGTAGTTTTTTCAAGCTGGTGTGCTGCGGAGTAATGCACCGCGGACTACAATAAGGAGAACGAACCATATGAACCATATCATACTATTTGACCTCGACGGAACCCTTACAGATCCGAAGGAAGGCATCACAAAGTCTGTCCAGCATGCGCTGCAGGCATACGGGATCGATGAGCCGGATCTGGATAAACTGTGTCCGTTCATCGGACCGCCGCTGTCGGACAGTTTTAAAGAATATTACGGATTCAGCGAAGCGCAGGCGCGCGAAGCGATTGACCATTTCCACGAATATTTTACGAAACAGGGAATGTTTGAAAACAAAGTCTATCCGGGAATCCGGGAGATGCTGGCACGTTTAAAGGATGCCGGTCTTACGCTGGCGGTGGCAACCTCGAAGCCGGAACCGTTTGCTATTCAGATTCTGGAGCATTTTGATCTGCTTTCCTACTTTACCCTGGTTGGCGGGGCGGATATGGAGGAGATCCGGGTCCGCAAAGGCGATGTGATTGCCTACACGCTGGACCATCTGGGAACAACACCGGAGGAATCGAAGGTTATCATGGTGGGCGACCGGAAACACGATATTATCGGGGCGCATGAAAATCAGCTCCCATGTGCGGCGGTGCTGTATGGATATGGTTCCCGGGAAGAATTTACGGAAAATGGGGCAGACTACCAGATTGAGACGGTGGAAGAGCTGGGAGATTTCCTGATGAAGTGGGGAGAAGTATAAAAGACAAAAAGGAGTTTCTTAATCCGTTACTGGGCACGTATGCGCGAACAGTAACAACCTGACCGCATTATCAGAAAATGGAACTTGAAAAAACATCCGACTTGCGGTATAATAGCCGTATCAAAAGAGAATATTTGTAATTCCTGGGATGCTCGACAACTCTTGCTTTTTTTGAACCTACATTTTGACTAACGGGATTCCGATATTTTTAGATGGATGTCAGGCCTCCTCTCGAGTGGAAGACAGAAATCTAAGTGAGGTTGCCCACCTAGCAGCGCTAGGCGTCAATATGGTAAGAGCCGGCATTTTGGGGTTACAAAGGATAAAAGCAGCGAGCAATCGCTGCTTTCTCTGTAAAAGAAAGTGTGTAAAGAAAATGTAACATTTTCCAGAAGCACATTGTAAAATCAGAAAAGAGGAACGGATAAGAACATAAGTATGGAAAAAAGAGATTTCAAAGAATACATTTATATGGGTATGACGGCAGTTTCGGTGATTGCGGTCTGCATACTGCTCTGGTTCAGCATCCAACACTGGGATGTGGTGTCGGCGGGCACCCGCAAGGTTGTGAAAATCCTTGCGCCGATTCTCTGCGGTGCGGTGCTGACGTATCTGACCGCCCCGGCATATAACTGGGTAGCAGGGATCGTGGAAAAGACCCTTGGCTCTGTCACTAAGAATTCCAAATACGTTCGTGGTGCAGCCCGGATGCTTGCGACGGCAGCCTGTCTGGGGCTGGTTATTGTGCTTGTGGTAGGGATGTTCCAGCTTATGATCCCGCAGCTGATCGAGAGTTTGATCGGTATTCAGGATTCATTTCCGCTGTATGTGCAGAATGTGTATGAATGGATTCAGCGTATTTTGAAAAATAATCCGGAGATCGAAAATATGGTTCTGAGCAGTTTTGAAAATAACCTGGCAGTTTTTCAGAACTGGGCGGAGAAATCGTTTACCAACATTGATATGCACCGGATTGGACAGATCGTGACAGGCCTTTCCAGCAGCGTGCTGGGTGTCCTGGAATTTATCAAAAACTGGCTGATCGGTCTGATCGTCATGGTGTATCTGCTAAATATCAAAGATACACTGGCAGCACAGGGAAAGAAGATTGTTTATGGCTGCCTGAATCTAAGACAGGCGAATCTGGTAATCGAGGAGCTCCGGTTTATCAATCAGATGTTCGGCGGCTTCATCATCGGCAAGCTGGTGGATTCCCTCATTATCGGTATTATCTGTTTCATCGGTGTGACGATCTTAAATATGCCGTTCCCGATGCTTTTGAGCGTCATTATCGGTGTGACGAATGTGATACCTTTTTTTGGACCGTTCATCGGTGCGATACCTGCAGCGTTCCTGGTATTCTTAGTCAGTCCGCTCCAGTGTGTGTATTTCCTCATCTGGATTCTGCTTCTGCAGCAGTTTGACGGCAATATTCTGGGACCGAAGATCCTGGGCAATTCGACAGGACTTTCGAGTTTCTGGGTACTGTTTTCGATTCTCTTCTTTGGCGGACTCTTTGGTTTCGTCGGCATGATTATCGCAGTACCGGCATTTGCGGTTATTTATGACTTGATCTCCCGCGCGGTGCACCGGTCGCTGCGGCTTCGGAAATTGCCGATGGAGACAGACGAATACCGGAAGTTAGACCACATTGATGAGAAAACAGGAACGTTTATGGAGTTAAATAAAAAGTGACTGTGAATGAGAAAGGACAGTTAAAAAATAAAGGCGGCTGGAGAAATATGGAAAAGAAAACAGGCAGATCGCGAAAGGCAGTACAGTCTCTGAAACCTAAAAAGCTGGTTTACTGGGCAGTGGCGATTCCGGCTTTTCTGGCACTCCTGCTCTTTGCAATTGTATTTTTGGATCACTCGGATAATGATATTTCACGCGCCATGGCATCGAAAGCTATGGCGTTATCATTTGCAGACCGGGACGACATCGTTGCGTCGCAGGGAGAACACGGAAGCCATTTTGGAACGCCGGATCAGGATGAATGGTATGCCAAATATATTGACTATATGATTGAGGAAGGCTATCTGGAGCCGGGAGACGAGAAGATAAGTAAAAGCTACGCGATGGGCGCACTGACCTATGGCGAAGCGGCATATGCGGCGGATCGTGTTTCCAAAGGGCTTTCGAGCGCCCTGAATGTATCTAAAAATAAATATAAAAAGGCAATGCCGAAGGAAGAATGGTGGCTGTTTTATGAGTCATTCTTAAAAAAGGCAGATTCGGAAAACGCGGTCAAAAAACAGAAGCTGGTGCTTTATGGAACACCAAAAAATGTGAAGGAAGCAGCGGCATGGACGGCATATACGGATCAGGGAACGATGAATTTTGAGGGCGTGTCGCTGGATGCCTGCATCGATCGGAAGATCGAGGTCTATGAGCGTGATGGTTCGATCATCACGCTGTGCGGCGTACAGTCTGAAAAAGTTACATATAAGAATGTCTGGATCGTTCCGGGAGAATCGGGTGGGATGGATGTGTATATTGGCACGATCGTCCGGACATTTCCAGAGGAAGAAAAGCTCAAGGATCGTACCGATGGAGTGCTGGCGGATGTAGAGCTGGATAAGGGCAAGATCCGCAAGCTGTCGCTCAAGGAAGATATGATCGAAGGAAAGGTACTCTCGGTCAAGGATGATACGATCGAGATTGACGGGTACGGAACGCTGAAACTGGACGATGATTTTAAAGTATATAAAACATATGGAGTCGTCAAGGAGCAGAAAAAGCGGGATGTGCTGGTCGGCTATGATCTGGGAAAATTTGTCGTGGCTGGCAAAAAGGTTTGCGCAGCACTCTTAAATCATGATTTTTCAGCGACGAACATCCGCGTGCTGATCATGAATGATGATTATTCCTCCTTGTTTCACACGAAAGTGGTACTCCAGTCGGACAGCACGATGCATGTGACCTGGGGCGAATCAGAGGAGACTTTGAGCCCGGGAACGAAATTGTCCGTGAGTCCTGGCGATGACCGTCTGAAAGAAGGGCGCATGACGATCACGCTGGAAGATCCGCAGAAGGAGATCCGCATCCTGAGCACCAAGCGGGCGCAGGGAACGCCGTCGTATTTCGGCAGCTTCGAGTTGAGCGAGGAGTCGGATGGGCTGCTTCTGATCAATGAGCTGGACGTCGAAGATTACCTGACACGCGTAGTGCCGAGCGAGATGCCATCTAATTATGAGCTGGAGGCGCTCAAGGCGCAGGCAGTTTGCGCACGGACGTATGCCTACCGGCAGATCAAGGCGAATGCTTACAGCCGTTACGGCGCACACGTTGATGACAGCACGAACTATCAGGTGTACAATAATACAGAGAGCAGTGAGCGGACGAATCTGGCAGTCAAGGAGACGGACGGGAAGATTGTATATTACAACGATACTCCGGCGGAAACGTATTATTTTTCAACTTCCTGCGGATATTCGACCGATGGAACGATCTGGGGCGCCAGCAAAGACGAGGTTCCGTATCTGAAAGGGATCGGTTTGACGGAAAAGAAGAAGATTCCGGATTTGACGGACAACGACACATTTCTCAAGTTTATCCAGGGACAGGGTGAGCAGAATTATGATTCCTCGTTCCCGATGTACCGCTGGAAAACAACGATCACGAATAAGAAGCTGCAGCAGAAGGTAGATACCATCGGCGAGATTCAGGGTATTTTTGTGACTTCCCGCGGTAAGGGTGGTATCGTCGGAAGCGAGGGAACCAAGACACTGAAAGGTCAGAGTCAGATTCGGAGTGTCCTCGGCTCGGAATCACTCGTTTATAAGAAAAATGACGGAACCGAACTGACAGGATGGAGTACGCTTCCGAGTGCCTTTTTCTCGGTGGATGAAACTGCCAGGGATGAGGAAAAAGACATCCGCACATTTACCATCTGGGGCGGAGGCTACGGTCACGGAGTCGGCATGAGCCAGAACGGCGCACAGGAGATGGCGCGCGAAGGCAAGAATTATGAAGAGATTCTGATGTTCTTTTATGATGGGGTTGAAATTCGGGATTGTGAGGAAGATTAGATTTAGAAGATGGCTGCGCTGAAAGGGCACGGTCAGGATTCCTCCCCAAATGATAAGAGTGTGTGATTGGGGTAAATTAGAAAAAATTCAGGTATTATGTATTATTAAGTAGAAAAGAGACGCATTCGTAAAATGAAAGAAGCGTCTCTTTTTCTGTTGCTTGTATGGATTTCAAGGATGAAGCAGTTATACTGCGTGACGGACTATTTGCGGTACAAATATTTTGGAAGTCCGTTTTCCATAATATGGGAAACGTCCCCTTGGATCAGCGGCTGCGAGTAAGCCAGGAAATCATCGCTGACATCGGTACCGTTTTTCGTGATCCACTCAGCAGGTACTTTCTTTTCCTGATTGCAGATCAGATTGACATCCTTGAGAACTGGATGAATTTTATATACAGTGTTACGATGTTTTACGCATGAAGCGGATGCTGCGCCTAAGTCCGCAGCGTTTGAAACGGCAGCAGCTGCATGAACAGGTTCAGAAGCAGCTGTATCAGTCTCACGCTCAAATGCGACCATCTGTCCAGTGTGACCGTCCAGGGCTGCCTGGACGCCGAAACGACCTGCCATTTCAGCCTCGTTTAAATCAGTACCGGAAACGGTGAGACCGGAGCAGCGCTGGTTGACGTTGAGCTCAACCGAGCGCACCTTGACTCCGAACTGGTTGCGGACATAATTTTCCAGAATTTTGCCGCATCCGGCTAACATTTTGTGACCGAAGGTGTCGACCTGGGCTTCGGTTGAATATTCGCAGATAAAACGACCACCGTGGTCGCGGATGCCCTCGGAGACGCAGACGATGACATTCGCTGTCTTTTCAAACGCTTTCTTTAAGTCGTCATTAAATTGTGCCAGCTCAAATGGAGCTTCCGGCAGATAGATTAAGAGCGGATTGTCACCGGATTCCTTGCGTGCTAAGGCAGAGGCAGCCGTCAGCCATCCGGCATGGCGTCCCATGATCTCAACGATGGTGACCGATTTCTGCTGATAGACAGAGGCGTCCAGCGCAATTTCACGGACGGATGCAGCGACATAGCGGGCAGCGCTGCCGTATCCCGGCGTGTGATCGGTCAGGACGAGATCGTTGTCGATCGTCTTGGGAATGCCGATAAAGCGGATCGGGCTTTTGATCTGCGCCGCATAGCGGGAAAGCTTGCTGACGGTGTCCATCGAGTCGTTGCCGCCGATGTAAAAGAAATAGCCGATGTCCAGCCGCTCCAGTTTTTCAAAGAGGACGCGGTAGAAGCTGTCGGAGAGGTTCTCAGGGAGTTTAAAACGGCAGGAACCCAGATACGCCGCCGGAGTCAGGCGAAGAAGTTCCAGATCGTCATCGGAGAGTGTTTCTGAAAGGTTCATATAAGAATCCGCGAGAAAGCCCTCGATTCCATTTATCATACCGTAGACGCAGCCAACCGCATCGCTGTGGCGCGCACCTTCGCAGATAACACCGTAAAGGCTCCCGTTGATAACCGCGGTCGGTCCGCCGGACTGTCCGACTAAGATGTTTTTCTTGTTCATAAGGTAAATCTCCTTTTTGTGAGGTAAGTACAAGGTTTATGATATAAAAAGTTTCAAATCAATATAAAAATGTACATAAAATGATTTGCTGGAGTTGTATTTTTCATAGAGATAAAAATAAATTAAAAAGTACAACTCAAAACGTATCTATTGTAACGGAAAGAGAGGAAGAAAGCAAGGGAAAAAGGTATGTATGATAAATAATATGAAAACCGGATACTCGGAAGCAGATAAAAGGCGTATAAAAATTTGGAGATTGATGTATAGAATAACAGAAACGGGTCATACTGTTAGTATCACAAAAGAGAAATTTTTGAATACTTATCCTCCCCTTTTTAATACCCTGTTCGTTGGCTTTGTGCAGCGGACGGGGTGTTTTTTTGTTTCATAGGAAATTACCGAAAAGCCTTTTTTAACAGGAAAACCGCGAATTTTAACCCAGATTAGCTTGCAGAGAAATGGAAGCTGCCGCTCAATCATCTATTTTTGATAATGATTTTGCAACAGCCTCTTTGTTCTTGTGATTAAAAGTATTTCCGATTCCCCCACAAATTTGCCTTTTTCAGATCCAGATACTCATTGTAGGCTTTTTCCAGGATCTGTTTTTCGTTGGAAAATTTCAGAAGATGGTAGGCTTCGTAAAATTTGTAGTAGCCGGAATCGACGAAGTATTCTTCGCGCTGCGGCTTGCTGTAGTAGCTGTCCGCCATCATCAGATACCAGTGCACGGTCTTTTCGATGGTATCCTGAGGGGTGTTGAAGGTGTACTGGCTTTTGCCAATGTACTTGATGATGGAGGCGGCGACGCCAGTCTCCTCATGAACCTCCCGGAGGGCGGTCTGCTTGAAGTCTTCGCCCGGTTCTACGGTTCCTTTGGGAAGAACCCAGCCTTCGTATTTGTTCCGGTAGTTTTTGTAAAGAACGAGTAATTTTCCCCGAAATATAACCACACCGCCGCAGCTCGTTGCTTCGATCATCTGCAATCCCTCCTGTCCTGGTGTGTGCATGGAAGTTGATTCGTGGCGTATATCCGTGTGCCGGGAACCAGCTTTATGCATATGATTTAAACTGGTTTTAGTATACCGCGTTTTGCATGATTATGCAAGATTGGAAAGTCACATAAGGCATCATGAGAAAATCCTGTTACAGTTTGCACAATGTGTGAACTGTAAAAAATCATAAGAAAGATATAAGAAACAGAAGAAAGAAAATCTGGTATGATGAAGATGGAAATGGCTCATATTACAAAAGAATGCAGGCATATGTGCAGCGGAACCTAAAAAATACACAGAATTTGGATGATAGAATTACGAAAAAAAGACAGGAGGCAGGAAAATGGCACAGACAGAACAGAAGAATCAGAATGTAAAAAAACAGTTTGAGGAGCTGCAGTCTCTTTTGGAGCGGGCGATGGCGCTTCAGACGTCGATGGTTTTGTTTGAGTGGGATGATGAGACGCTGGCGCCGAAGGGTGCAGTAGAGCATACCGCGCGGGTGATAGGTTCACTTTCGGAGCAGTATCAGGAGATTCTGGCGTCAATGCGTTTTAAGGAGCTGCTGGATGTCTGCCAGAAGGCAGAAAAAGAGAATGCGGGCGTATTTGATGAGGTGCAGTCGGCAATTCTCCGGGAAGCAGCCGAGGAGCAGGAGCGGCTTTCTTGCATTCCGCCGGAGGAATACCGTGCGTATGCAGAACTTACGGCGCGTGCGACGGGAATCTGGACGCGTGCGCGAGAGAAAAATGATTTTGCTTCATTTGCCCCTGTTTTGAAGGAGATTATTTCCTACCAGAAGAAATTTGCGACGTACCGGGCAAAGCCGGGACAGAAGCTTTACGATGTGATGCTGGATACCTACGAAAAAGGTTTTAATATGGAGATGTTAGATCCATTTTTTGAGCTGATGAAAGGGAAAATCGTGCCGCTTTTGAAAGAATCGGCAGAGCGCTCGAAGACGGTTCCGGACGCCTTTTTATCCGCAGATTATCCGGAGGCGGCGCAGGCAGAGGCGGCGCGTTTCCTAGCAGAATATGAGGGCTTTGATTTTGATCGGGGAGTACTGGCACTCAGCGCCCATCCGTTTACGACGAATCTGCACAATCATGATGTACGGATCACGACGCACTATCAGAAACGGATTGATTCTTCGATTTTTTCCGTGCTGCATGAGACGGGACATGCTATCTATGAATTTGGCATCCGGGATGACCTGACACAGACGCTGGTGGGGCAGGGAACTTCGATGGGAATGCATGAATGCCAGTCCCGTTTCTTTGAAAATATCGTGGGACGCAGCCATGCATTCTGGAAACCGATTTATGGAAAAGTGGCGCAGATGTTTGGAAGCCCGCTGACGGAGACGAGTCTGGAGGATTTTCTGGCGGCGGTTAATAGAACCGTTCCGGGGCTGATCCGGACGGAAGCGGATGAGCTTTCTTATCCGCTGCATGTGCTGGTGCGCTATGAAATTGAGAAAATGCTGATTGAGGAGGATCTGGAGGTGGAGAAACTGCCGCAGATCTGGAATGATAAGTATGAAGAATACCTGGGAGTACGCCCGTCCACGGATCGGGAGGGCGTACTGCAGGATATTCACTGGTCACAGGGATCGATCGGCTATTTTCCGTCCTATGCATTAGGAAATGCCTTTGGCGCGCAGATTTATCACCAGATGAAGAAGGAATTGCCGGTAGAAAAACTACTGGAGGCTGGAAACCTGGGAGAAATCCGCGAATATCTGCGGAAAAATATTCACCAGTATGGCAAATTGAAGGACAGCCGTCAGATCCTGCGCGATATGACGGGGGAAGATTTTAATCCGTCATATTATGTGGCATATCTGGAAGAGAAGTATGGACGGCCGGAGAAAGAGCAGTAAGGCGGTCGATCTGTTCTTTCTTGAATTCCAGAGAGGAATGAAAATAGTATTCAAGCGTGACTTTCAAATCGGAGTGTCCCAGAATTTCGCTGAGCGTTTTGGGATCCATGCCATTTGTGATACAGCGGGTGGCAAACGTGTGCCGGATTGCATGAAAATTCAGATAGCGCAGTCCGGCTTGTGATAGAATGCGCTGGTAGTGATTCTGGAAGGTTCGCGGATCCATCGGGGAGTTGGCAGATTGTGACAGCAGAAAATAATCCGGGTGTTCCGGATGAGAATATGGCTGTAGGATCGGCAGAAGGAAAGCGGGCAGGGGAACCAAACGGTTGGAGGAGATGCTTTTGGGACCGGATAAAATGAGTTCTGATTTATGAGTTGTGTCAAGGCGCGTCAGGCGCTGCACCGTGTGTCGGACATGGAGATAGCGATCGGAAAAATGAATATTTTCCCAACGCAGGGCGCAGAGTTCTCCAACCCGCAGCCCTGTATAGAGTCCCAGATAGATGACGGCTTCGGAGATTCCTGTATGGGCAGTTAGATAGTGTTCGAGCTGTTTCTGTTCCTGAAGGGTAAAAACAGGTACTTCAGGGCGCTTTTTTGGAAGACGGGGCGGGAGATAGAGAATGCCGTTTGTCTGCCCGGTTTCATAGGAAAGACGCAGAATGGAGTTGACGAGCAGAAGAATACAGCGGATAGTTCCGTTCCCAAGCGGATGCAGGGAATCCGGGGATAAAAGGGAATTGCGGAATGTCTGAAGCATAGGCAGATCGACCTTTGAAAGCTGGATGGATCTAAAATAAGGGGAGATATAACGGTCTGCCAGATGCCGGTATTTCACATAGGTAGACAGGGCTCGCGCCTGTTTCTGCTTTTCCAGCCAGATGGAAAGAAGATCGTTAAAGTACATTGTTTCGTTTTTCATGATGAAACCTCCTGTATAAAAAATAGTTGTCGTGGACAATCGTTATTTTACAGGTAGATATGCAGAAGAAATATGTGACTGCTTATAGCGGATGGTTTTAAAATGAGATGTGTCTATATGATGACTGACGAAAATATTACAGCAAATGCTGACAAGAAGATTCTTTTTTGGTATAATGAGACAGAATATGTACATGACTGAGAAGAAAGTCTATATCGAAGGTGCCGGTCAGGCGCTATTTAGGGATAAACGACATATTTTATAGAAGATTCTATTTTGAAGAATCAATAGATTTATCATATTCTTGAGATAGAGATACGAAGGCGGGAGTGTCTGAGGCGGTATGATGGCAGCGGCTCGCCTGGTTGGGAAAAGGAGGAATAATTGTATGTGTGGTATCGTAGGATATACAGGAGACCAGCAGGCGGCTCCGATCTTATTAGCGGGTCTGGAGAAGCTTGAATATCGTGGATACGATTCAGCAGGTCTGGCAGTCAGAGACGGAGAACGTGTACCGGAGGTTGTAAAGGCGAAGGGACGTCTGCGCGCGCTGGCAGAGAAAACAGACAATGGACGCGCAATGCGGGGCAACTGCGGTATCGGTCATACCCGCTGGGCGACACACGGGGAGCCGTCTGAGAACAATGCACATCCGCACTGCACGGATGACCGCAGCGTGGTAGCGGTTCACAATGGTATTATCGAAAACTATCAGGAAATTCGCGAAAAACTGATTAAAAATGGATATACGTTTTATTCAGATACTGATACAGAGGTGGCTGTAAAGCTGATCGATCATTATTATAAGAAATACAACGAGGGACCGCTCGATGCGATGGCGCGTGCGATGATGCGTATCCGTGGCACGTATGCACTGGCGGTTATGTTTAAGGATTATCCGGAGGAGATCTTTGTAGCCCGTCAGGATAACCCGATGATCATCGGAGTAGGCGAGGGTGAATCCTTTATCGCGTCGGATGTTCCGCCCCTGCTTCCATATACCCGCAAGGTATACTATATCGGCAATCAGGAATTGGGACGCTTACATAAGGGAGAGGTTACTTTCTATAATATTGATCAGGAAGAGATTCAGAAAGAACTTGTGACGATTGAGTGGGATGCAGAAGCTGCTGAAAAGGGAGGTTATGAGCATTTCATGATTAAGGAGATCCATGAACAGCCGCGTGCGGTTCGGGATACATTAAATTCAGTCATTCGCGATGGTCATATTGACCTGACCGAGGCGGGACTTTCCGATGATGTCATTCGTTCGTTAAAGCGTATTTATATCGTAGCGTGCGGTTCTGCTTACCATGCAGGCGTGGCAGCTCAGTATGTGATCGAAGATCTGACAAGGATTCCGGTACGTGTGGAACTGGCATCGGAATTCCGATACAGAAATCCGATTTTAGATCCGGAAGGTCTTGTGGTCATTGTCAGCCAGTCAGGGGAAACAGCAGACAGCCTTGCGGCACTTCGTGAGGCGAAACAGAGAGGTATCCGTACACTGGGAATTGTCAATGTGGTAGGTTCTTCCATTGCCAGAGAAGCGGATAATGTTTTTTACACTCTGGCGGGACCGGAAATTTCTGTAGCAACTACCAAGGCATACAGTACTCAGTTGATTGCCTCCTATGCACTGGCAGTGCAGTTTGGAAAAGTCAGAGAACAGATTACAGAAGAAAAATATCAGGAGCTGATCGCAGAGCTGAAAACACTTCCGGATAAGATTGCCAAGATCATTGAAGATGACAAAGAGCGTATCCAGTGGTTTGCGGCTAAGCAGGCAAATGCCAGGGATGCTTTCTTTATCGGGCGTGGTATTGACTATGCCATCAGTATGGAAGGCAGCCTTAAGATGAAAGAAGTCAGTTATGTACACACAGAAGCTTATGCGGCCGGAGAACTGAAACATGGCACAATCTCTCTGATTGAGGACGGAACTCTTGTGATCGGTATTCTCACGCAGAATCATCTCTATGAGAAAACAGTCTCCAATATGGTAGAATGTAAGAGTCGCGGTGCATACCTGATGGGACTCACCACATATGGACATTATAATATAGAAGATACTGCAGATTTCACAGTTTATATTCCGAAAACAGATCCACACTTTGCAACTTCACTGGCAGTTATTCCTTTGCAGCTGCTTGGCTACTATGTCAGCGTAGCCAAAGGCCTGGATGTAGATAAGCCGAGAAATCTGGCTAAGAGTGTAACTGTAGAATAGTGCCGGGAAAACAATATAATATGTAGCGTAATGCCACAGACTGTAAAGGATTAATACGGTCTGTGGCATTTTTTTTCAAAATCCCAGAATCTCATGAAAATAGATCTGATTTTGAATAACAGAAGGATGTTCCGGTTTCAGTGTTCTGGCTTTCCGGTGAAATTCAAAAGCTTCTTTGTGCATTCCGGATTTGTCCAGACATACACATAATTGCAGAAATGGTATGAAATTATGGCAGTCCGGAATATAGAATCCTCCGTTTTGGCTGTTGTCCGGTGCAAGAAGTGCCTGATGATACCAGTGAGCTGCCATGGAAAAGTTCTGTTTCATAAAAAATATTTTCCCAATCTCACAGCATATTTCGGCTCTTGGAATATCTGACATGAAACTGTGAAACAGTATCTCAAGAGCATGCTGGTCATTGCCTGATGCCTGATAACAATAGGAGAGAACCAGACAACTGTCCAGTCTGTTTTCAATCCAGCCGTCCGGCTCTTTCAGAAATTTTTTCAGAACACAGATGGCATACTCGTATTGCTTATGATAAAAAAGTTCCCGGCCATAATAAAATAAGTCTCTGGGTTCCAGAGGCTCTCCTTCTTCGATCATCTGTTGATAGATGTGCAGATTTCGAAAGGAAGAGCAGGGTTTTATTTTGCGATGTTCAATCTGTATGGGAGAATAAAGGATGTTCCCGGTGGGAATGATGGATTCATGAACTCTTCCCCGCCATCTGAAATTTCGGGAAGTTTTTAAGATGCGTTCTCTGTAACAGGAGAATGCAGCATGATTCCATTCATCGAAATCTGTGACATAATCCATCATAACCATATCTGTGTTCGGACTCAGTGTTTCTTTTAATTGTTTTAGTCTGTACAG
>ERZ840371.2785-NODE-2785-length-15161-cov-3.132398_pt1 | contig 15161 bp, 10 predicted proteins | sample MGYA00519937_ERZ840371 | MGnify/ENA primary metagenome ERZ840371 (study PRJEB31850, sample SAMEA3708873) | human gut metagenome | biome: human gut; feature: human-associated habitat; material: faeces | place: China | collected 2014 ... | reverse complement strand
GTTTCATCGTACAAAACTTTCTCGAATCTCCTATAAACCTCATTCAACGGGGAACCTTTTACCTCCCAGCACATCTGTTCTTCGGTCACATCCTCCAATGTCAATTTTATATCATTACCATCCAGAAAAACATATCCACCATGCCACGGGGAATCCCCGATAAAATACAACTCCGGGGGTATCTCTTCCTGCAGGTTAAAAACGAACTTACCATCTTTCAGTACAGCAGAATCTACCGCTTGATGAATCCCTCTATATTCACTGATCACCTCACACAAATATAATTTATCCGTATTTAAGCCTTTCGCCTCTACTGTAATCACCCTCTGCTTTGAGGTGCAGGCAAACGTCACAAAAAGAATCAAACTAAAAACACCTGTTCTCATGATGCTAAGTTCACTATAATATTGAATTCAATAAATCTTCAATTCCCTCTTCCGATGGACGGGGAGCATAAGCATTCACGATTTTAAAATCCCGGTCAATCAAAATAAAACGAGGAATATACCTCACACACCAACCATCTTTTAACGCTTGATCCTGCGAAATATATTGTGGTAAATCTTTATGATGTACTTTTAAATAGGATTTCCACGTCGTAGCCCGGCTATCCGTGGACACGGGTAAGAAAACGATGTCTTTCCCCTCGTATTTTTTACTTAACGTTTCGAAAAATGGAGATTCTTGAATACAAGGTCCACACCATGTTGCCCACAAATCCATGTAAATCACCTTCCCCCGGAAATCACTCAAACGTTTCACGTTACCATCCACATCCGTCATCATAATATCTATGGCAGGTTGACCTTCCACCAACTTTCCCGCTTGATCAGCTTTATGCCGCACTTCCGTTACCACATCCTGATATTTTGCCTTCGCGATAAAATCTTTTGCGTCATTCACGGTTGTTGCTGTAATCGCTTGACGTAAAGCTGCAACCTTGTCTGCCGCCTCATAAAGTTCTTTCGTTCTCTCCGGTAATTCGATACCCTCGAACCAACCGTATTGATCTTCTCCAAAATATGAAAGGACGTCTCTCACGACGGCAACATTCAAAAACAACGTATCTGTCAATGTTTTATACAACCGATTCAATTCCGGGGCAACCGCTATCAAGTGAGCATCTCGTAACTTTTGTTGTTCCTCATTGATTTTTTCCTGTTCTTCCGGAGTGGCCCGTTGATAAGCCTGCCAATCAAAACAAACGTCTTTCCGGTATGATGCGTAACGGATATAACTATTCACCACGTCTGCAGTGATCCGAGCCTCTTCCATTTTCTTGAACTCGGGTGAAACCTTTTTCAACCCGGCTAGCTCGTTTCTACGCTCCTCGGCTAAACTATCCACCGTGACTTTCGTCCGGACAAAATCGGCCCTCACGTAACGTCCCGCTTCCAGAAAAGACCCGCCTTTCGGAAATAATCTCTTTTTCATGTAATTATTCGCCTCGGCCCCAATCCCGCTAAACGTGGCCTCTTGGTTATTCTCGGTAATCACGAGTTCTAGGTCATCCCCCGGCGTCAGGTACAGCGTATTCCGACTGATAGAAAAATACTCCGACTTTTTCAACTCGATAATCGTGTCAAAGTAACCATTTTCATCCGTATGTATCAAAATATCACGACTATCGCCAATCATGGAAGCCGTCCCATTATAACGCATCACCTCTGCGGGAACCATTCCCTTTAATTGACCTTTTAAATGAACCGTGATCGGTTTTTCCGAGCAAGAAAAACACGAAAACAATACAAAAAATAAATATACAATATTTTTCATCCTTCTTTTTTAATAAATAAAACAAAGAAGTTACGGGTCAATCATCCGGCTCCTGCAATACCCCCCTTATTAACCCGTAACCGACAATTTTACCTACCGTTCATTCGGTTGCATATTCGGATTAAAACTCAATACTTTCGGCGGTATCGGGAATATGTATCTCGGACTATTGGGTTCCAACGTGAAAGTTTGACCATTAGCCACGTGAGTAATCGTTTTGGCATAACGAGGCTCCCGATTCAAACGTTTCAAATCAATCACTCTCGTACATCCCAACATACACATCTCTTTCCGTCTTTCTGCCAACACCTTATCCAACGCCTCTTGATTCGTGGCCGCCGTTTGTGGCTGATACCCTACAATCCTATACTCCAACAACTGATCCAGATAAAGCATCGCCTGATCCTTACTTCCCACACGAGCTTCACACTCTGCCGCTATCAGGATAACTTCAGGCACGGACATCGCCATATTTGCATAAATATAAGGCAACCACAAGTAATGGTCATAATTCACACCCCAAGCATAATTGGAGAAGAAAAGTTTAAACCTCATGTCATTATCATGATCGTACAAAGCTACCAACTCGTCCGAACCGAAGGCTGTCCCGGAAAAACCAAACGTCCACGGGGCCAGTCGAATATAAATATGCTCCGGGTTATCCGCACCATAAGGAACATTTATACGACCGATACTTTTATCCGGATCAACCACGGAATAATTCTTTAAATCAAGTAAAGAACTATTTTCTGCCAAAGAAAGTTTGGCATATTTCAGCGCCTCGTTATACTCTCCCATGTACAAGTACATCCGGGCTAACATTCCCAGTCCCACAGGCTTGGAAGCCCGGTAGGCCGTTTTCTGTTTACTCGGCAAATAAAGAGCTGCCGTATCCAAATCTATCAATATCTGATCGTACACCTGTTGTACTGTTGCTCTCTCCAAGTTGGATTTATTGATTTCCTTATCCAGCATCAGAGGCACACCAGGATCTGTCGCTGCCGTATTCTTGTCATAATGATTCGCATACGCATTTACCAAAGTAAGATATTCAAACGCCCTTCCCACCAATGCCTCAGCACGCAGGGAACGTTTTTTATCCAACGTAACATCTTCCACTTCCATCACCCCCTCGATAATCGTGTTATAATAATAAATCCGGTTGTACGAATATTCCCACAAACCATCTGTTTCTGCATCCCCGAATATCTCCGCTTGGAACGTGTACAAATTCCGATTAGGTACTTCTAGATCGTTAAAATTCACATTCCCGTCATCCGGTAAATAGACATCATCCGTCATAAAATTCGGGTACGAATCGGAAGCCTTCAGTAATTGAGCGTAATTAATCAATTTCTCGTAATCCTCGTAATATCTCGGGATAACTATTCCTTTCGGCTGAAGATCCAAAAAACTATCACACGAGACAAAACATCCCGTAAAACACAGTAAAAATAAATATATCTTGTTTCTCATAATATTTAATGTTTTAGAAAGTTACTGATACTCCTAATGTACATGTTGTCGGAACCGGCAAGGTTCTACTTCCCCAACCGTAACCGGTTGTCGTGTATGCTTCCGGATCAAGATCACTGTCGTTAGCCACCCAACGCCATAAATTACTAACCTGACAATTCACGGACATATTTTCCAAGCTAAACTTTCGAATCCATTCTTTCGGTAAATCGTAAGTTAACGTCACGTCACGCAACTTGATATAGTCTCCTTTAATAACATGCGTATCAAGCGCATACCATACTTGCTTTAACGTATAAGAAGCATTTCTGTTCATAGCCGGCGCAATACCTTTGATTTTCTCGTCTCCCGGTTTTTTCCAATGGTTCATCGCTTTTTTAGAGATATTGCTCGTGACGCTACCCGTTAAATAAGGAGAAATCTCGTCTCTCAACACGTGCCCACCATTATATATAAACATAAATGACAAACTCAATCCCTTGTATCTAAATCTATTAATTAAAGAAGCCGTGTAAGGTGGACGTGTCGTTCCCGAATACTTCAATTCATCTATAGAGCCGACATTTGATACTTTCTTGCCATCCTTGTCATATACCAACGGAGCCCCATTTTCAGGATTAAGTCCCGCATCCTTGTAACTGAACAAACTATACATCGGACGCCCCTTCGTGTGTACCACTCCTTGCACGTAAGAAAATACCGTGGTACCACTATGTTTCATCTTAGTTATTTTATTCTTATTGTACGAAAAATTCAAATTAGTCCGCCACTCAAAATTAGGCTTTGAAATATTGATACTTCCTAGCGCCACTTCAATACCCTTATTATTCAAACTACCGTAATTCACCTTCAAACTGCTCCATCCTAACGTCGGATCCGTATCTCGATTTCCCAGCAAATCCGTACTCTTGCGAATATAGTAATCTATCGTACCGTTTAACCTCGAATTCAAAATCGAAAAATCTACACCGATATTCGTAACAGCTGTCTTTTCCCAACGCAATTCCGGGTTAGGTGGACTTTTAATATTATTACTAAAATCCCCCGTCCAATTATTATAACCGTAATCCTCCACTGTCAAGTAAGGTCCGGATTCTTTCGACACATTACCGTTTATTCCATAAGTCAAACGCAAATTCAGTCGATCGACCCACTTTACATTTTGCATAAACTCCTCTGATGCCATAAACCAACTGGCTCCAACAGACCACAACGGACGATACTGGTACTTCGGATCTGTACCAAATAAATTGGATTGATCCACACGAATACTCCCGTTAACGGAATAACGATTATTATACGTGTAAGATGCATTACCATAGAAAGAAACATAACGATCTTCGTCTTGCTCAAAATAATTCCAATCCCAATCCACCCAATTATAAGAACCGGAAAGAGCTTCCGTTCCACTTATCGGACTCATTTCATTAGGATTAACAGGTTTATAACTAAGGCTGTGATCATCATATCCCATCTTGTAAACACTTGTCTTGGTATCTCGAATCAACCTACGTTCCGCACCTGCCAAGGCTACCACGCTATGTATTTCCTTAAATATCCGGTTAAAGTTCACTTGTCCCCTCATCGTGTAAGAGTAAATGTCTTCCTCTAATTGTAACAGTTGTCCACCGGAAGGAATATTCTGTGTAATTTCTCCAGTTTTAGCATCTACCGTGGTCGCATCATTTACCATATTCCTCACATAATAAGAATCCTTATCATACAACTGTCTATCCTTAATCTGGGTATTCTCCGTCTGGTATCTCAAATCCACGGTCAATCCCTCCATAATCTTCACGTTAAAACCTACCTGCAACCGATAATAAGAAGATTTGTCCTTATAATGTTTGCGATCCAACTCCTCTAACGGAATATATCTCTCGTTCAACAAACCAAGACTCTCCAAGCGATCCAACTCGTAATCCGATTTATTCTTTCTCCATTCCCGGGGACTTCCGTCATCATTTCTCAACATCTGGTAGGAAATTCCTCCCGTGTACAAAGACAACTCCGTGGTCCTCCGATCTCCTGCTGAATTTATATCATCAAAACCATTTTTCCCGCTATCCTTCGTGAAGCTACCGATCACGCCAAAATCTGCCGACAACCAATCAAAAAACTTCACGTTTTCTTTCAATGTGAAACCGATTCTCTCGTCACTACGATTCTTCTCGTAAGGATTATTACCGTAATAATTCAATGAAATCAAGTAATTATTTTTCTCCGTTCCTCCCGTGAGCGACAAGTTATGCTGGTGCGTGATTGCCGTTCTCAGAAATTGATCCTTAATTTGATTCTTGTTATTCGAATTCCGGTACTCGTTCAATTTCTGTTGTAACTCGGTCTCTCCGATCTGCCCCTGCTCTGCCATATATAACAACTCCGTTACCTCATTCAGAGCATTCCTCTTATTCAAGTTATCATAGGGAGTATGATAATACTCGAACCCTTCCACCTGCAAATCCACCAACTGGGAACTATTCATCAATTTCAGGTAATCTAAATCTGGAAGTGGTTTAAACTTCACACTACCGTCATAAGTTATTCTAGTCTTACCACTTTTCCCGGTCCGAGTCGTGATCACGATCACCCCGTTAGCCGCACGGGCTCCATAGATTGAAGCCGCCGTAGCATCTTTCAACACGGAAATATTCTCCACATCCGCCGGGTTAATAGCCTCTATTTTCCCCTCGTAAGGAACCCCGTCCACCACGTACAAGGGATCACGATTCCCGTAAACCGTAGATACACCTCGAATACTCACCTGCTTGTTATAATTCACTAAACCTGTTACCAATCCCTCGATCCGGGACATAATATCCGTCTCCATCTTTCCCTTGTAATCTTTTGCAGTCACCACGGAAAACGATCCGGTAGCTCGTTCCTTCGAGATCTTCTGGTATCCGGTAACAATGACCTCATCTAAATTCTCCGCCTCCGATTCCAGCACCACGTTCACCTCTTGCTGTTGCGCCCCCACCGTGATCTCTTTATTCTTCATGCCCACGAATGAAAAAACCAACACGACAGGCGTATCCCTATCACTCTGTAACTCAAACTTCCCGTCAATATCGGTAGCAACACCCGTCATCGTCCCTTTCACCAACACGGTAACCCCCGGTAGCGGTAGTCCTTTATCATCTTTCACAATACCTTTTATCAACCGTTTTTCCTGCATGGCAGGTTGCTCCCCCTTAGCCCGAATCAAGATAACGTTATTATAAAATTCAAACTCCAGATTCACCTTCTCCAGCACCATTTTCAAAACCTCTTCTAGTTCCATGTCTTTCACCTTCACAGAAACTTTCCCTGCCTTATTCACCAATTTCGAATTATACATGAAACGCTGTTCCGTCTGTTGTTTTACCGCCTTCACGAACTGTTCCACGGATACATCCGATAAATCGAGAGACACCATATTCTTCTGCGAATAAACGTTCGCAGACAGATTTAAACTGAACAAGAAAACAAATACGATACAACATTTCATCATCATTAAATTTTTCTTGTACCTTTTTAATAGATCAAAAGACCTAATTAATCGCTTTTTTTTCATACTATTGTACAATTTATATTAGAAATATAGATTCACGGAAACCGGATGCCGAACCTGAGAAATTTGTTATCCGGTTTCTTTTTTTATTTATACAAAACAACTGTATTCCCTTTTATTTCATAATGAACCTCTTTTAAACGCTTCAATAGTTGTAAGAATGTGTTAATCGAATCATACCTTTCCAGATTTCCCGTGTATTCCAGTTCTTTCAAACTGTCATCCAAGAAAATCACGTTCACCCCGTACCACCGTCCCAAGATTTTCATGATCTCCGACAAAGTTTCATTTCTAAAAACAAACAAACCGTCTTTCCACCCCACGTATTCCTCTACATTCACCTCCCTTTTTTCCAACCTACCAGCCAAGTGAAACACGGCTTGTTCTCCCGGTGATAAAATCACACTTTCATTCTCTTTCGACTGGAAACAAACCTTTCCCGTCACTAACGTCGTGTAATCCGTTTCTCCGGGATAAGCCCTGATTCCAAAGGAAGTTCCCAATACAGTAACATCACCTGTTTCCATGCTTACGATAAAAGGACGGGAATCTTTCTTCACTTCGAAAAAAGCCTCTCCTGAAAATATCACCTTCCTTTTTTCTCCAAGGAAAGCCACCGGGTACTTCAATCGGGAACCCGCATTCAACCAAACTTCTGTTCCATCATCCAAAAGAACATGACATTCACCACCAATAGGCACAATCAATTCATTATAAACATCTTTTATAGCTTCTTCCTTCCCTGAAGAATACGAAAGACGTCCATTTTCGTATTTCACCACACTTCCCTTCGCCTCTTTTAGCTCCAATGGTTGCTTACCGATCTCGACTGTTCGCCCATCTGTCAATTTCAATATAGCCGCATTGCTTCCGGGATGCACTATATGCTGCGTTATTTCCGCTAACTTCTGCTCCTTACCCTGACGTTCCCAATGATAAACAAACACAAACACTAGCATCAAGACCGCAGCAACCGACGAACTCCACGTGATCCACCGACGAACCAGAGTATGATGCCGGTAAACTTTTAACTTATTAAAAGCCGGCCTATATTCATAGATATCAAATTCTCGAAATTTATCCAACACAAAAGTTTCATCTGATAGTTGATCATACGCTTCTTTCAAATAATCATCTTGCAAAACATCATCCAACTCCTCCTTTTCCCTATCAGAAAGCGAAATCGAAAAAGATTTTCGAAATAACTCCACCACCCTATACAAATCTAATTTCATCTCCTGTTATTTTATATTACCCAAGTAGTTACTACCATTGTTACCTAAAACACTTAATATCAATAATGGATCGTTTATTAATAGGAACGACAGATAAGCCAATATTAGATTATAAAAAAAGTAACTATTTGGTTTTAAGAGATATGAAAAAAGACAGAAATTGAAATATCAAACGTTTAGCAGACTGTAAATAAACGATCATTTAATTGTATAATACATGAAGTCATAAAGAGTATGACAAAAACGATAAAAAATTTCGGTCAAATTAAAAATAACAGCACGGAATCTTTCAACTTCTCTCGTAAATACTTGAAACTTCGATTTTTCTGTGTTTTCACCGTATGAATCGTGATCCCTAACTTTTCTGCAATTTCAGGCCCGGACAATCCCAAAACACTTAATTCCATTATTTCCCGGGCACCATCCGGCAATTCCTTGATATAACAATATAATTGTCTCAATAACTCATCCCTCACGGTAATAGCAAAAATTTCGTCTGAAAATTCCACTTCTGCCTCCAAAATGATTTTCTGTTCTATTCCCTTACGAATTTGAACATTACGCTTATAAATCAATGCATTGTTATAACAAGAGCGATACAAATAAGAAGTCAATTCCTTCATATCCCCAAACTGTTTGGAAGATTTCCAGACAGCCACCAAAACATCCTGCACGATATCCTGAGCTTGATCCCGGTCTCGCAAGATATTGTTCACGTAAGAACACAGCACGGCATAATACCCTGCATAAAGATCTTCCCACGCCCGCATATCTTTTTTATTAACGCCTTCTAGTAATGAATCAAAATCTATTGACATAAGAGGGATATTTAATAAAACAAATATATGCAGAAAAATAAACTTTTCACAATTTAAAGAAATAATATAAGATAATATTGCCCCATAAATGCCTTTGCCTTACTCCCATCTTAAGCTTACATCTATTCGTTATTTCTCTGTTATAGTTTCGATATGTCTTCGTTCCTATAAAGGAAAATATATCGAAACTATAACAGAGAAATAACACGATATACGTAAGATTTAGTATGGATTATCCCAAAGGCAATAAAAAAGCATCTTTTCAAGATCAAGTATATGACCATGAAAAGATGCCTGGAAATAAATTCAAGTCCGACTACTCGAACTCTTTTAATGTTTTCTCGATAATACCTATCGCTTCAATTAATTGCTCTTCATTGATTACCAAAGGCGGGGCGAAACGGATAATATGCTCGTGGGTCGGTTTAGCCAACAAACCATTATCACGCAACTTCAAACATACATCCCAAGCCGTCTTGCCATTCTTCGGGGTAATTACCACCGCGTTCAGCAAACCTTTACCGCGGACAATTTCCACCATATCGGATTTAATCGCCTTCATTCTCTCCCGGAAAATCTTACCCAGTCTTTCGGCATTCTCTTCCAGTTTCTCATCCTTGATTACCTGTAAAGCTGCCATAGACACCTTAGCCGCAATGGGATTTCCCCCGTAGGTTGAACCGTGTTCTCCCGGCTTAATGGTCAGCATGATCTCGTCATCTGCCAACACGCAGGAAACAGGCATCAATCCTCCGGAAATGGCTTTACCCAGAATCAAAATGTCCGGTCGCACCCCCTCGTGGTCACACGCCAGCATTTTACCCGTGCGGGCAATACCGGTCTGCACTTCATCAGCCATAAACAACACGTATGCTTTCTTTAAATACCCTTCATGTGGCACGTAAACGCCAGCCTCTCCTTGAATCGGTTCCAAAAGGAATCCCGCCACGTTCGGGTCTTTCAACGCCTCTTCTAAAGCAGGAATATCATCATACGGTATTCTCACGAACCCGGGAGTAAAAGGCCCGAATCCGGCATAAGAAGAAGGATCGTTAGAAAGTGTAACAATCGTGATTGTACGACCGTGGATTATTATCGCAAACAATAATCTTGGCTTGATCGGCGGGTATTCCCTTCACGTCATATCCCCAACGACGGCATAATTTCAAGGCGGTCTCGTCAGCCTCGGCACCACTATTCATTGGCAGCACCTTATCGTAGCCGAAATATTTAGTAATATATTCTTCCCATTCACCCAACACGTTATTATAGAAAGCCCGGGAAGTCAAAGCCAACTTTTTGGCTTGCTCCGTCATTGCCTCTACAATCTTCGGGTGGCAGTGTCCTTGGTTCACGGCAGAATAAGCCGACAGAAAATCGAAATAACGTTTTCCGTTAACATCCCACACGTAAATACCTTCTCCTTTTTCTAACACCACGGGAAGTGGATGGTAATTGTGAGCACCGTATTTGGCCTCTCGGTCCATGTACTCTTGTTCGGTCATTTTTTTCATGATATAATTTTAGTTAGGTTCGACGTTTTCACGTAACGAGCACAATTTGACGAAAAAAAATCAAAAAAACAATGATAAAGAGTTGAAAATTGAGAATGGAAAGTTAAAAAATGAAAATCATTGCTTATTATCAGAGGATTGCATGGAGGTTGACGGTCGTTTTTTCCGTTTAAAAATAGCCAGATATTTACGGAATAATTCCCGGAAGGTATCGAACGTCTCCTGGTAAGAGACACCGACACCCTGCACGGTTTCGGTCGCATTGTAGGTAATCTTCTCATCTGTATGTGAATAGGCCTTCAGATGGAGTGTTCCTTGGCGATTCAATTTTACATCCACGTCAAAATCACCCGTGATTGATGTATTGGAATTAGTCTTTGCTTTCTCCATCATGTTACCGTTAGCAGAAATCGTCACTCGGTTATTCCAAATCTGGGTCGATAAAGCCAGCTCGAACTCGTTCGTCGTGACCTGATCACCCGGACGATAAGAAAAACCGATATCAAAATTATTACTGATCTGTGATAACCAACGGGATAATTGATTGGACAACAACTCACTCGCCGTTGTCACCCCCATCTGGTATCCCGTATTCCGTTCTTCCAATTCGGCATCCTTCTCAACATAATCCGGGGTATAGAATTTATTCAATATCAGCAAAGAAAACATCTGTTTATTAATCTCATCCTGACTGGAGAAAAAACTCTGCATCAGACTTCGCATCTGCACGTCGAGAGAGGGGAAATTAATGCCAAACTGCACGTTTGGATTCATCAGATTCTCCCCCAACTTCAACTCGCATTCAACAGGTACTTTCGTCGTCTTATCCACCGTCGTCGTGGTTCCGGCAAGCAAATCACTCAAAGAGGTACGCAAATTATATATAGCGCTCACGTCGATCGTGGCATCATATGGCGAACCATTCCACCTGATACTTCCCCCAGGGTTCAGCACAAACTTTTTATTAATCAAATTACTCAACGTGAACAAGTAATCCCCCTTTTCAATCTTGTACTCCCCGAACATATCCAACTCGTTATCTTTCCCCAATCCGAAACGCAGATTACCACTTCCCACCGTTTTCAAAATATCCCCGATCGTGGGGTCAAAAATAATCTGCACTTCCAGATTATTATTGATCTCGATATTAGCATTCAAATCAAAATTGGAAACCAACGAAACACGTTCTTCACCCGGACGACGCCCTCCATCCGGCTGACGATTGTTTATAAAATGCAGGAAACTCCCGTCTTCCTCCGTCAATGCCGAAGTTAAAGGAATATAAAGTACGGAATGTGCCTCCGGTTTCAAATTCACGGATAAAGCCCCTCCCCCGGACAAATTATTCATCCGGGTTTGTCCCGTGATATATAGTTGCCCGTAAAACGTATCATTCTGGTTTGCTTTAGTATTCAACACCCGGAAGTTATTAAATTTAAGCGACACGTCGTATAAATTCGAATTCAGATCGTAATATCCCGAACAAACAGATGCGTGTCCCTTGGCATCATATATCTTGAAATTATCCAGCACGACCCGATTATTTTTCACAGGCAAGCGATCATCGACTTTAAAAGCCGTGTTCAACCCGGCTACTGTAAGCGATACGGAATCCATTTCCAAAAAACCGTCTATCGAAGCCTTTTGTGTCGTTCCCTTCATAACCAAATTACCAGAGATCGCACCCTCACCACCCTTCAACATATCCGGGAAATAACCTGCCAGATAATTCACCTCTATCCGGGAAAGTTCCAAATTCACATTCAAACTGTCTGTCGAAGGTTTATAATACCCGAACACCCCTATAGGGGTTCTCTCTTTCATCCGATTTACCATGCTTATTTCCAAAGCACTATTCGAGGCATCCCAACGAGAATTCAAATCCAGTACACCTAAGGTGTCCCGGTTAACTCCCCACTGATTCACATTCACGTTCGCATATATCAAATTATCTTTATACAAATCTTGAATTCTCACTTCACCATTCACCTGACCGAAAAGTTGTAATTTATTATCAAAAAGAATCTTATTAAACTCGGTCAAACTGAAATCATGAAACTCCAAAGAAAGAACATCACGAGGATTATCCGTCACCCGTCCCCACAAACGAAAACGTTGTTCTCCCCGGCTGATTTCAAAATTATTCACGAAAATGTCATCATTCTCTTTCAAGATCATGGAACGTGCCACGTGCCATGTACTATCCGCCATGACGAACGTACTCGGATGAATAAACACCTGGGTCAAATGACGATCCCCGTATTTCAACAAACGCAAGTTAGCCGAAAATGACCCGCTATAACTCTCCCTCTCCCAATTACACCAAGTTAGACGCTCACTCACGTTATTCGTGTTTACTTCTATCACGTTTCGCACGTTATACAACTTTCCGAAATTCATATATTTCAATTCATCAGCTGTGTACGTGCAGTGTAAGTTTATCCCGTCCCCATTCAGTTTCATCCGAGAATCACGTAATTTAAAATCACCATAGGAAATCGTATCTGCCACCAAAGACAACTCGACCTGACGATCTGCATAATGATACTCACAGGCCAAATTCCCTCCCTGGGACAGCTTCAGTTGCGGGTAAGCCACTTTCAAAAAAGGATTAATATCATTTAAATGCACGTCCAGCATCAGGCTCGTACCTTCCGGCAAAGTCTTGTCAACGGCATACTTATAGTCGGGTAAATAACTTACTAAAAAACTATTCCACAAATCGGTCACTTCCAAGGAATGGAAAAAACCTTCCATCGTCACGTCCGCCACATCCGACTGTAATTGAGTGAAACTGTACTCACCCAGTATAGTCGTGGAGAATTTCAAGGAATCGGTACTCCACGTTCCCCTGCTATTCTCGTATTTCAACTCCGGCACCAGTAATTCCACCCAACGATTATCCTCGTTTTGTTTCAGCGTACCACTAAAATCAAATTCAACAGACTCTCTTTCACCAAAAACAGAGGGGGCCCACTCATCCCACCGACGCACGTTCACATAGCCTTCGGTCTTTGCCAGACTCAACGTGTCGCCCATAACATAATCTAAAAGGATATCTGCCTGCAAACTATCGTTTTTCACGGAAGAAAGTAGATATAAATGATCGTCTTCCGTTCCCAATGTCAAACGAAGATTCCGAATTTCCCGATCAAATAACTGCAAACGGCGTATATCGCTTGATAAATTGAATCGAGAAATCGAATCGCCCAGTACACCATCGAACTTTCCGAAAAACGCCCCTCTTCCCAAAAAAGATTGTCCCGTGAGGAATCCAAATTGGACTTGTCCCAAACCGAACCAACCATCATAACGAATATCCCCGATATTGTCCATCACGCAATTAAAAAGCACACTCCCCACCATCCCTGGAGTCGTGGTACGAGCTTTTATAGCAAAGTCTTCAATCTTTCCCTGAAAATTCCCATCGAAAGTAAAGACGTCATATTTATGCAAGATTTCCGGAATCTTCACGTAATGGCTTTCAAGCCAAGGCATATAAATAGCTTCTAATTCCGGTGGAGACACCTTCGTGTCCGTAAAATCAATATTAAAATCCGTCTCGAAAAAAGCAGGTAACCCGTGTGATGCGAATGAACCATGAAGCACGCTCTTATCGCCCAGGTAAACCTCTAAATCACGTCCTTCCAGATTGTTTATCGTATTAAAAACCACCCCGCTACCGAAAACAGTATTATGCATCCCCAATAACTTCCCGTTAAAATACGCCAAATCATCAAAATTTACCCTAGAATCGGTAAACACGTAACGCTGTTGCATCCTCGTGGTAAAATTACGCCAGTAATCGTGTTCCGGGACCCAGTTATACTCCAACGTATCCAAGTAAACCTTACTTTGTTTCGTCTGTATAAACGTGTTTGTTATCAACAAATTATCATCACTCGCCACGACTTCCCCTCCCATATTGGTCACCTCGAAACCTGACTTTTCCCTGAAACGAAGTCCATCAATTTTGGCCCTGTATTGCTTGTTCGAAAAATCAATACCAAAAATACGCACGTTCAAATTCCGGCACTCCACGTCCGTCCAGTTAATCCCGTAATCTATCGGTTCATAATCGCTCTCGATATACCGGAAACGACAGTCTTTCAATATTACCTGGGTCAGATTCACGTTCCATCCCGAGGAGGTTTGAGGCACGGTATCGGCCTTAGAAGACGAAAAAGAATTAATGAGCTGTTCCACGTTTGTAAGACTCTCTCCTCCATCTTGCCTACGTTCAATCCATAAATTAAACTTGGCTTTTTCGAAAGCAGCCTCCGTAATCGTGAAACGTCTTTTCACGAAACTCACGGAATCCACCTTCATCACCAGCCGCTCGCAAAACACAAGCGTATCCTGTCGACAATCCCGAACAAACACATCATTCAGGATCAGTGACTCAATCGGGCGGAATTCCACTCGTCCGATAGAAATCGTGGTTCCCGTCCGCTCCTCTAAAATTCGGGTAAAATAATCTACTAACCTCGTCTGTACAAACGGGGTCATTAAAGCCATGTACGCAGCAAAGGCCAAAAAGACCAATCCTATCACACACCGGGATAATATGGAGATTATTTTTTTTATGCTGTCATTATTTTAGTTTGCACGCAAATTTATTAATATTGCAGGACATTTCATCTTAATAATTGAAAATTGAAAATGAAAAGTTGAAAATGAAAAAACTGTCATTCATAATCTAAAATCAAGAAATTAAAATGGGATTTGTGCGATTGGAATCTAAAATTTAAAATCTAAAATTTAAAATTAGTATGGCTTTAAAAATAGC
>ERZ840371.2781-NODE-2781-length-15170-cov-8.780681_pt1 | contig 15170 bp, 12 predicted proteins | sample MGYA00519937_ERZ840371 | MGnify/ENA primary metagenome ERZ840371 (study PRJEB31850, sample SAMEA3708873) | human gut metagenome | biome: human gut; feature: human-associated habitat; material: faeces | place: China | collected 2014 ... | reverse complement strand
AGTTCCCCGGCCTGACCGGCATGGAGAAGATGGCTTCCATCATGCAGAAGCTGCGTGACGAGCCCCTCACCGAGCTGGCCGGCCACAAGGTGGTCAAGGTCACCGACTACAAGAAGCCCGAAGAGACCGGCCTGCCCGCCGCAAACGTCCTCATCTACACTCTGGACAACGGCGCTACCGTGGTCGTCCGTCCCTCCGGCACTGAGCCGAAGATCAAGACCTACTTCACCACTCTGGGCAAGGACCTGGCCGAGGCTCAGGCTCAGAAGGATGCTTTGGCAGCTGCCATCGAGCCCATCCTCGCATAACGCAGAAATTTCATAGAAAATTTATGCCCCCGTACAGCGCCAAAAGTGCTGCACGGGGGCATTTTTGATGGGCGCGGGCAGTTGCAGTTTGTGGGTGGATACGCTATAATATTCAATGAATAATAATATGCTCTGTGCAGTGCGGCGCAGGGCAGGAATAAAATGGGGCAGGTGTAAGAAATTGGAACATCGTGTAACGGCAGTCCTGGTGGCGGCGGGTTCTTCCACCCGGATGGGATTTGATAAACTGAGCTTCGATTTGGGTGGTGAGACCGTCTTGGAGCGGAGCGTCCGGGCCTTTGACGAGTGTCCGGAGGTGGACGAACTGGTGATCGTGACCGGCGCGTCCAGTGAGAATGCCCAGCGGGCCGTTGCCCGCTGCAAAAAGCCGGTGCGGCTGGTGAAGGGCGGCTCGACCCGCGCCGAGAGCGCCCGCAGCGGCGTGGCTGCTGCCCACGGCAAACTGGTGGCCGTCCACGACGCGGCCCGGCCCTTCGTGAGCCAGAGCGTTATCGCCGATACGATAGCGGCCGCTGCCCGCTGCGGTGCCGCCGCCCCTGCGGTGCCGGTGAAGGACACCATCAAGCAGGCGAAGGGCGGAAACGGCAAGACTGTGCCGGAAGGCTGCATGGTGGAGAACACCCCCGACCGCAGCACCCTTTATGCGGTGCAGACGCCCCAGTGCTTCGACCGGGCCGCCTATCTGGCGGCGCTGGATGAACTGGACGAGGCCAGCGCCCGCCTCGTCACCGACGACTGCAGCCTGTTCGAGCTGACGGGCCGTCCGGTGGAGCTGGTACAGGGCGACTACGCAAACATCAAGATAACCACCCGGGAGGACCTGCCCCGGGCAGAGAACGGAGGAAAGAAAATGCGCATTGGTCATGGTTACGACGTCCACCGTCTGGTGGAGGGCCGCAAGCTCATCCTGGGCGGCGTGGAAGTGCCGTATGAGAAGGGCCTGCTGGGCCACTCGGACGCCGACGTGCTGGCCCACGCGGTCATGGACGCCGTGCTGGGCGCAGCGGCGCTGGGAGACATCGGCCAGCACTTCCCCGATACGGCGGAAGAGTACGCCGGTGCCGACAGCCTCATGCTGGCCCGCCGTGTGGCAGAAATCATGACCGAGCACGGCTGGCGCATCGAGAACATCGACGCCACCATCCTCTGCCAGCGCCCGAAGCTGGCCCCCCACATCCCGGCCATGCGGGCAAAGCTGGCCGAGGCTTTCGGGATGCCGGTGGACGCCGTGAGCGTCAAAGCCACCACCGAGGAGCATCTGGGCTTTACCGGCGAGGGGCTGGGCATCGCGGCCCACGCCGTCGCCCTCATCGAAGCAGTGTGAACGGGAGAATGTGACCCATGACTCTGAACTCTATCGTAGCAAACTTCCAGACCTTCAAGCTGGTAGACCTGCTGGACATCCTCATCATCGCGTTCCTCATCTACCAGCTGCTGGGCTTCGTCAACCGCACCCGCGCCGGCCAGCTGGCTAAGGGCGCACTCATCGTCATGGCGGTCTATCTGGTGGCAAACATCCTGAATATGCGCACCGTCACCTGGCTGCTCAACTCGCTGCTGCAAGTCGGTCTGCTGACGCTGGTGGTGCTGTTCCAGCCCGAGATACGGCGTGCGCTGGAGCGGATGGGCCAGACCGACCAGTGGGCCTATCGCTTCTTCAATAAAAACCGCTACAACGACACCAGCCTCAAGGGCGCGTGGCGCAGCGCCATCATCGCCATCTGCGACGCGGCAGAGCGCTTTTCGGAGACCAAGACCGGCGCGCTCATCGTGCTGGAACGGAACACCAACCTTTCTGAGATCGTCCGCACCGGCACGCCCGTGAACAGCGCAGTCAACCTCGAGGTGCTGGGTACCATCTTCTACGAGGGTACCCCCCTCCACGACGGCGCAGCCATCATCGAGAATGGCCGCATCAAGGCCGCAGGCTGTGTGCTGCCCCTTTCCAACAACCTGGACCTGGGCAAGGACATGGGTACCCGCCACCGCGCCTGCCTCGGCATCGCCGAGAACTCCGACGCCATCGCCATCGTGGTCAGCGAGGAGACAGGCATCATCTCGATGGCGAAAAACGGTGTACTCATGCGCCACTTTGACCGTCAGACCCTTTACACCCGGCTGGTAGATGAGATGATACCCAAGGAGACCGCCAGCGAGAAGAGCGCTGCCGAGGGCTGGAAGGCCCGGGGCAAGCGCCTGCTGAACTGGGTGAACAACAAGGAGGAGGATGAGCAGCAATGAGCACTGAGCAGAACAACGGCAAGCCTGCCGTACCCCCCAAGCGCAATCTGCTGAACGACCGCCGCATCCGGCTCCTGCTTTCTTTGCTGGGTGCAGTCATCGCGTGGATGGCTGTCACCATCGTCGTGCAGCCCGGCACCACCACCACCATCTATAATGTTCCGGTGGACTTTACCTATGATTCGGCTGCCTACACTTCCCGGGGCCTGAGCATCGTCAATGCAGAGGAAAAAACGGTCAACCTGAAGCTTTCCGGCGACGGCTACACCATCGGCAGCCTGTCGGCCAACGACTTTGTCGTCTACCCCGACTGGTCCAGCGTCCGCGACAGCGGCGAAAAGAGCCTGCGCCTTCAGGTGCGGAGCCAGAGCACCCTGCTCACCGGTGTGTCTGTCTCCATCGACGGCGACAACACCGTGGACGTGGTGTTCGATGTGGTGGAAGAAAAGACCCTGCCCATCCAGGTGACGACGAATTACCTGAAGATAGCAGACGGCTATATCCTCTACGGCACCGACATCTCGAAGGAGACGGTGACTCTCTCCGGACCCAGCACCGAGCTGAGCAAGGTGGAAACCTGCACTGCCGAGGTGACCTATAACGGCGAGCTGACCAGCCCCGTCACTCTGGACACCAGCCTGCGTTTTTACACCCGCAGCGGCAGGGAGGTGGAATTTGAGTATACTACTCTGGAAACGGACAGCGTCGAGGTCACGCTGCAGGTGTATAAGCTGGCCACCCTGCCGGTGGAAGTCAGCTTTATCAACGCGCCCCGCGACTTTGATTCCTCGGTGCTGGTCTACTCCCTGAGCAAAAAGACCCTCAATGTGGCCGGCCCGGAGTCCCAGATCGACCGTCTGTCCACCCTGTCGGTGGGTACCATCGACCTTTCCACCTTTGCACTGGATAAGGTGTACGAAATGCCAATCGAACTGCCCAGCGGCATCCGCCTGCTGGACAACATCTCCACCATCACGGTCAGCTTCGACAGCTCCCGTCTGGAAACCAAGACCATGAACCTGCCCGCCAGCTGTGTGCAGGTCATCAACCTGCCCTCCACCTACACCCTGACCGTGGAGACGGAGCGGCTGATGAACGTCACCCTCTGCGGCCCGGCCGGTTCGCTGGAAGCACTGAATCCGGAACAGGTGGTCATTGAGATCGACGCCGACGACTTCTATGTCGCCATCGGCCAGCAGAACATCGCCTGCCGCCTCTATGTGCCGGCCAACGACAAAATTTTTGCGCTGGGCAGCTATGTGGTGCAGTGCAAGATAGAAAGTAACTGAGTATATGATCCTGATCCATGATATTCGCCTGCCCCTCTCCGCCGGGGAGCCGCAGGCCTACGAAAAAGCCCTCCGCCTCGCCCGCGTTCCCCGGGGAAAGGTGAGCCATCTGGGCATCGCCCGGCTTTCGGTGGACGCCCGCCATGGCCAGCCCAAGCTGGTGTACACTGTGGCTGTGACTCTGAAAGAGGAGAGGGAAGAGGCCGCCTGTGCGGGTGCTTCCCGCAGCGTTACCGTCCGGGGCAAGACCGATTTCTCGGTGCAGAACGGCACTCTGCCGCTGACGCACCGGCCTGTGGTCTGCGGCCTCGGCCCGGCGGGCCTCTTTGCGGCGCTGCTGCTGGCCCGTCAGGGCTACCGGCCCATCGTGCTGGAACGCGGCCCTGCGCTGGACGAGCGTGTCAAGGCTGTGGAGCATTTCTCTGCCACCGGTGAGCTGGACGAGAACGCCAACATCCAGTTCGGCGAGGGCGGCGCCGGCACCTTCTCGGACGGCAAGCTCACCACCCGCATCGGCGACGAGCTCTGCGGCTTCGTGACCGAAGTGTTCCTCGAGCACGGCGCGCCCAAGGAGATCGCCTGGCAGCAGAAGCCTCATGTCGGCACCGACCTGCTGCGGGGAGTCATCACTTCGATCCGAAAAGAGATCGAGTCGCTGGGCGGCGAAGTCCACTTCAACACAGCCCTCACCGGCTTCGAGCGGCGGGACGGCCAGCTCGTCGGTATCCAGACCACGGACGGTGCGTTCCCCTGTGAGGCGCTGGTGTTCGCGGTGGGCCACTCGGCCCGCGACACCTTCGGGATGCTGATGGACAGCGGCCTCGCGCTGGAGTGCAAGCCCTTCAGCGTCGGCTTCCGGGCAGAGCATCTCCAATCGGAGATCGAAAAGAGCCTCTACCACGAGGCGGCGGGCCATCCGGCCCTGCCGCGCGGCGAATATCAGCTTTCGCAGCACGTTGAAAAACGGTGCGTTTATACGTTCTGTATGTGTCCGGGCGGCCAGGTGGTGGCTTCGGCCAGCGAAAAGGGACGCGTCGTGACCAACGGCATGAGCTACCACGCCCGCAGCGGTAGGAATGCCAACGCGGCCGTGGTGGTCAGCGTGGGCGGTGAAGACTTCGGCAACGACCCCCGGAAGGCCATCGCCTTCCAGCGGGAGCTGGAAGCCCGGGCCTATGCGGCAGGCCGTCCCGGCGGAGAGTATGCTGCCCCGGCGGAGAACATCCAGAGCTTTTTGGAGGGCAGGGGCCGGCTGAACATTGGCCGCGTCCAGCCCACCTATGACCGGGGCGTCGTCGCTGCGGACCTCGGCGCGTTGCTGCCGACCGAACTGGCCGACACCCTGCGGGCCGGTCTGCGGGCTTACGAGCGGAAAATTGCGGGTTACACCGCCCCCGAGGCCATTCTGACCGGCCTCGAGACCCGCACCAGTAGCCCGGTGCGGCTGAAACGGGAAGAAAATTTTGAATGCGCCCAGCTGGCAGGATTGTATCCCTGCGGCGAGGGTGCCGGATATGCGGGCGGCATCATGAGTGCCGCCGTCGATGGCCTGCGGGTGGCCCGCGCCATCATCAGCCGGTACAGCCCGGCAGAAGGGTGAGAAGTTGAATGACTGATCGTGAAAACGATTTTAACCGCACGGCGAAGGACAGCGAGGGCCGTCAGGTGCAGCGGGAGCTGGAACGCCAGCTCCGCGAGCTGGGCGACACCATGTCCGACTCCTTCCGCCACGGCTTTGAGGGCCGGGGCGAGGAGATCGGCGACCGTGTGTGGGATGTGGGCCGCGCCGCGGTGAACGCCGCCGGTTATGGCATCTCGGAGGCAGGCCGGGCCTTTCAGGCCGGAAAACAGGAGTACCAGAAGCGGGCCGAGGAGGCCAGAAGCAGCGCCAGCGGGATGACCGACTGGGCGCGCAATTTCTTTGCGAAGAAGCCGGAACCGACGGCTATCGAGAATATCCGCACCAGCGCCAAAAAATGCCACGGTGCAGGCGTCGCCATGCTGGCGACCGGCATCATCTTCGCCGTCATCTTCGGCATCACGGCCATCGCCTGCTTCGGCACGGCGGGGGCGTTCACGTCCGGCGGCGTGATGGTGGGCGATGAGCTGGCGCTGGGAGCAGCCGCCGCCGAAACCGCGGATACGTTCCTCAGTGCCATCGGCGATCTCGCACTGGGTGCTATCGCGGTGACGGGGTGGTGCTCTGCCGCTGTGACCGCTGTGTTCGGCTGGCTGACCGCAGCGGGCGCGTCTCGTATGAAGGCCGCCAAGACCCTGGAGCTCTACGCCGATACCGCCGAGGGCTTCGACTGGCACCAGGGCCTGTCCCTCTCCATGCTGGCCGACCTGACGCATAAAAAGAAGACCAAGGCTCTCAAGATGCTGCGGAAATTCATCCACAAGGGCTGGCTCAGTGCCTGGCTGGACGAGAAAAACGACAAGCTCTACCTGACGGCAGAGGACTACCGCGCTGCACAGGAAAATCAGCCCCAGCCCGAACCGGAAAAAGCGCCGGAACAGGCCGGAGAAGTCCCCCTGAACCTCGAGACGACCCGCCGCTTTGCGCAGGTGCTCGAGAAGGAGCAGGAACTCATGGAGGATGAGCGGGCTGTGGAGGAGCTGCAGCATATGCAGAAGACCACCGAGTCCATCTGTGCCTGGCTGGAAGCCCACCCAGAGAGCCTGCCCAAGGCCCGCCGCTTTGCGGAATACTATATCCCCACCACCCTCAAGCTCCTGCATACCTACAACGACGTGCAGAGCCAGCAGGGCGAGAACGCGGAGGCCATCCGCCGGGATATTGCGGGCATCCTGCACACCCTGAATCAGGCTTATGATAACCTCTACGATAAGCTTTTGTCGGACGTGGCACTGGACGTTTCCAGCGAGATCGCTGCGCTGCAGGGGATGCTGGCGAACGATGGTCTGGCCGGGGAGGGATTGCGATGACCTACCGGGCCTGGAACACCAAGACCGTTGACCGCGCCGCCCTGAAAGAGCTGACAGCGGCCATCGCCCAGCAGAACACCGAAGAGCTGGAATACCAGAACATGGACGAAGAGTGGAGCGAGGAAAAGTACCGCTCTGTCCTCGCGGCCCAGCAGAAAGAAGCCGGCCTGCTGGCCGGCATCCTCGCTGCCCGGGGCATCACCGACCCCGCCGAGGCGCTGACCCTTCTGGCGGGCGAAGAAGAGCTGAGCGACCCCATGCTCCTGACCGATATGGACAAAGCCTGTGAGCGCATCCTGCGGGCCATCGACGAAGGGGAGACGATCGTCGTCTTCGGCGACTACGACGTGGACGGTGTGACCGCCACGGCCCTGCTCTATCAGCACCTGAAAGGAATGGGAGCCGCCGTCAAGTGTATGCTGCCCAGCCGGGAGGGCGACGGCTACGGCCTCTCAAAGAACGCGATCCAGTCGATTTATGATAAGGGCTGCCGCCTCATCGTCACGGTGGACAACGGCATCTCTGCCGTAGAGGAAGCCGCATTCGCGGCCAGCCTCGGCATCGACCTCATCATCACAGACCACCATCTGCCCCACGACACCCTGCCCCAGGCAGTGGCCATCGTGGACCCCCGCCGTGCCGACGACCACAGCCCCTTCAAGGGCCTGTGCGGCGCGGGCGTGGCCTTCAAGCTCTGCGCCGCGCTGGATGGCTGCCCGCCGGAAGAGATGCTGGAATACTGCGGCGACCTCGCCGCTGTTGGCACCGTGGCCGACGTCATGCCCCTGACAGGGGAGAACCGCACCATCGTCAAAGCCGGTCTGCGCCAGCTGCAAAATACGGACAGACCCGGCTTCTGCGCCCTTTTGGAAGAAGTGGGCCTTGCAGGCAAGCCGGTGACGGCAGAGAACATCAGCTACGCCATCGCGCCCCGCCTTAATGCGGCGGGCCGGATGGACAGCGCCGTGACCGCTTTGCAGCTGGTGCTCTGTGAAGACGAAGACCGGGCCGAAGAACTGGCTCATAAGCTGAGTGACATCAACATCCAGCGGCAGGAGACGGAGATGGAGATCGTCAAAGCCGCGCAGGAGCTGCTGGACGCTGAGCCGGAACGCCTCGAAGACCGGGTCATCCTGCTCTGGGGCAAAGACTGGCACCCCGGCGTCATCGGCATCGTGGCCTCCCGCCTTGTGGAAAAGACCGGACGCCCGGTCATCGTGGTGTCGGTAGATGAGCACGGCGAGGGCAAGGGCAGCGGCCGCAGCGTGCAGGGCTTCAATCTGCACGAGTGCATCGCCTCCTGCGCCGACATCCTGCTCCGCTTCGGCGGCCACGCCATGGCAGCGGGCCTCTCGGTGCGGGAAGAGGATCTGCAGACGCTCCGCCAGCGGCTCAACGACTGGGCGGCCCGGGAGTGTCCCGTGCTGCGCACCCCGCCGCTGGAATGCGATCTGTCCGTCCACCTCGACCGCCTGACGGTGGAGAGCGTCCGCCGCCTCGACCAGCTGGCACCCTACGGTGCCGACAACCCCAGCCCGGTCTTCGTGCTGGAAATGGCTGTCGTGGAGGGCGTCTACGCCGTCTCGGAGGGCAAGCACTGCCGCCTGCGTCTGCGGCAGGGCAATTCCAGCATCTACGCCGTCTGGTTCGGGATGCACCCGGAACAGGTGCCTTACTCGACGGGCGACGTCGTGGACGCAGCCATCAGCCTTTCGGTCTACGATTCGCCCCGGGGCGCACAGCTGTCGGGCCGCATCATCGAGCTGCATCCGGCGGGCCTCGGCAACACAGCTGCAGAGCAGGCCGCGCTGGTGCAGGCGCTGCGCCGGGGTACGCCCCTGACGCCGGAGCAGAAGGAGAGCATCGCCCCGGAGCGCAGCCATATCATCACCGTTTATCGGGAGCTGCAGGCGCGGCGCTGGCACGCCGAAGACCTGCAGCCCCTGTTTGCAAAACTCGGCGAGGAGAACACCGGTCGGACGCTGGTGGCCGTCGCCGCGCTGGAACAGGTCGGCCTCATCACAGCGGCTGACCGGGGCGGGGCAAAGTTCTGGGAACTCGTGCCTGCCACCGGCAAGAAGAACCTTGCCGATGCGCCCATCCTGAAATGTCTGGAGGAACGATAAAGATGCCTGAGGGAAAGAAACCTGTCGTCCCCGCGCCCGCAGCATCGGCTGCGGCGAAAGAGGACAGCTATTCTGCAAAGACCCATCTCCATCAGCCTATGCCGGTGACGGAGATGGCTACCGTGGCCGCAACGGCTCTGCCGGCCAACGCCCCTGAGGGGACCCTTCCCTCGGAGGTGCGGCCCGAGATCGTGACCTGGGAGAAGCTGGTGGAGGCCATCAAGGCCAGCGGCAAGGCCTACAACATGGCCATGATCGAAAAAGCCTACAATATGGCCAACGACGCCCACAAGGGGGTCTGCCGCCGCAGCGGTGAGCCCTATATCTGCCACCCGCTGGCCGTGGCCCGCCTCGTGCTGGACCTCGGTATGGACAGCGAGAGCATCGCCGCAGCCCTGCTCCACGACGTGGTGGAGGACACCCCCACCACACTGACCGACCTGACCGCCGCTTTCGGCGAAGAGGTGGCTGCGCTGGTGGACGGCGTCACCAAGCTGACCAAGATCCAATTTTCCAATATCGAAGAGCTGCAGGCTGAGAACCTGCGCAAGATGCTGCTGGCCATGAGCCGTGACGTCCGCGTCATGATCATCAAGCTCTGTGACCGCCTGCACAATATGCGCACCGGCGACGCATGGCCGGAGCAGAAGCGCCGCGACAAGGCCCGTGAGACCATGGAGGTCTACGCTCCCATCGCCAACCGTCTGGGCATCCTGAACGTCAAGGAGGAGCTGGAAGACCGCAGCCTCCACTACCTCGACCCCGTGGGCTACGAGGAGATCAACAAGATGCTCAGCGAGCGCGCGGGCGACGAGTTCCTGGCCAGCGTGTCGGGCGTCATCAAGAGCCGCCTCGAGGAGAGCGGCATCGAGGGCGCGACCATCAAGCGGAGAGTCAAGAGCATCTACGGCATCTACCGCAAGACCATCATGCAGAACAAGTCCTTCGATGAGATTTACGACATCTACGCGGTGCGCATCATCCTGGACACCCTGGCTGAGTGCTACAGCACCCTGGGCCTCATCCACGATATGTACCACCCGCTGCCCAACCGCTTCAAGGACTATATCTCCACCCCCAAGCCCAACGGCTACCAGAGCCTCCACACCACCGTCATCGGCCACGAGGGCATCCCCTTTGAGGTGCAGATACGCACCCGCACCATGGACGAGCAGGCCGAGTACGGCGTTGCAGCCCACTGGAAGTATAAGGAGGGCCTCGAGGGCCACGATAAACTGGATGAGCGGCTGGCATGGGTCAGCCAGCTGCTGGAAAACCAGCGCGTCAGCGAGGATTCTGGCAACCTGCTCCACGATTTGAAGAGCGACCTGCTGCCGGAGGAGGTCTTTGCCTTCACCCCGAAGGGCGACGTCATCAACCTGCCTGCGGGCGCCAACTGCATCGACTTTGCCTACGCCATCCACTCTGCCGTCGGCAACCGGATGGTGGGCTGTAAGGTCAACAACCGCATCGTCCCCATCGACCATGTCGTGGCGACGGGCGAGATCATTGAAGTCATCCTCGGCCCGGCGGACAAAGGCCCCAGCCGCGACTGGCTCAAGATCGTGCGCACCAGCGAAGCGAAGAGTAAGATCCGAAACTGGTTCAAAAAGATGCGCCGCGAGGAAAATATCACGCAGGGACGTGATGCACTGGCCCGTGAGCTGCGCAGGGAAATGATCATCCTTCCGGACGACCAGCTGGACGATTTTATCAACAGCTGTTCCCGCCGCCTGCGCCAGAACAATGCCGAGGAGCTTTATGCCGCCATCGGCTACGGCGGCATGACCATTGCCAACTGCCTGCCCAAGCTCAAGGAGGAGTGGCAGAAGCTGAAAGCTTCGGAGGAAAAGGCCGGGGAAGACCTGCCCAAGGTGGACCTGAGCCGTGTGCACGCTACCGACGGCGTGGTGGTGGAAGGCTTCGATAACACCCCCATCAAGTTTGCCAAGTGCTGCAGCCCGCTGCCGGGCGACCCCATCGTGGGCTTTATCACCCGCGGCTTTGGCGTTTCCATCCACAAGCAGAGCTGCGTGAACGCCATTTCCAGCATGAAGGATCCCACCAACGCCCCCCGCTGGGTCAAGGCGTACTGGGCCGACAGCGTCAAGGACAGCTATAAGGCCGGCATTGAGATCATTGCGCTGAACCGCAACGAACTGCTGCAGGATGTGCTGGCTGCGCTGGCGGATATCCGGGTGCCCATCTATGCGGTGAACGCCCGTCAGGTGGAAAACAACTGCGCCATGGTCAGCCTGACCATCGGCATCAACAATACCGAGCACCTCAACCGTGTGGTCGCAAGACTTTCCAAGGTGAAGGACGTGCTCAAGGTGACAAGGAGCTAAAACATGCGTGCAGTCATTCAGGCGGTGTCTTCCGCCAGTGTGCGGGTAAACGGCGGTGAGCCGCGGGCCATCGGGCCGGGCCTTATGATCCTGCTGGGTGTCAGGGATACCGACAGTCTGGACATCGTGCCCAAGCTTGCCGATAAATGCGCGGGCCTGCGCATCTTTCCGGACGCAGAGGGCAAGCTGAATCTCAGCGCAAAGGACCTTGGCTATTCGGCTCTGGTGGTGAGCCAGTTCACCCTTTACGGCGACACGAAAAAAGGCTACCGGCCCAGCTTTATCAAGGCCGCAAAGCCGCCGCTCTCCGTGGATTCTTACGAGCTGTTCCTTGCAGAGATGAACAAACAGGGCCTGAAGGATGTTCAGCACGGCGAGTTTGGCGCGGACATGCAGGTGGCTCTTGTGAACGAAGGACCCTGCACCATTATCATCGATACCGACGAGTGGAAGAAAAAGGAGTGACCGCCATGCAGGCTTTTCATATTCCGGGCGCTGCGCCGCTGTATACCAATACCTTCCTGCTCATTTCCGACGCAGGCCATGCCGTGGTCATTGATCCGGCGGCAGATGCGCAGACCTACGATAAAATTTTAAAGGAAAACAATGCGCAGCTCACCACCATCCTGTGCACCCACGGCCACTACGACCATGTGGGCAGCGCCGAAGCCTTGCGCACCGAGTGGAACGCAAAGCTCTACTGTGAGGCTGCCGACCTTGCAGGCGACCGCATGTATCCGCTGAGCGCAGCGGACTGCGGCTACGCAGAAGGGGAGACTGTCTCGGTAGACGAGCTGCAGTTCACGGTCTGGCACACGCCCGGCCATACGCCCGGCGGCGTGGTGCTGCTGTGCGGCGAGTATCTCTTCTGCGGCGATACCCTGTTTGCAGGCAGCATCGGCCGTACCGATCTGGAGGGCGGCAGCAGTGCACAGATGGCCGAGAGTCTGCGTAAGCTGGCAAAGCTGCCCATCCCGCGCGGCACGCAGGTGCTGCCCGGCCATGGCGAGTTCTCCACCTTTGGCGATGAACTGGACAACAATTACTTCATCCGCAGCGCTGTGCGCGGCAACAATGATTTATTTTAAAGAGTGAACAACATGAAGATTTATATTACCGGCCTGCCTTCCGGCTACGAAGTGGAGCATCTGGTGCGTTTGTTTTACCCCATGGCACCGCTCACCCTCACCCCGCCGGAGAACGCCGAGGACTGCGTCTGGGCAGAAAAAACGCCGGACGGCCTGCATGTACTGGTGCGTCAGGACGGCAGAAGTGCTGAACGACACGCACCGCTGCCCGCGCCTGTGGAACAGGGCGGCGAGACCCCGGAATTCAGCCTTGCCAGCCTGACCTATGATCTGCTGCGGGATTGGACCGGCATCCGCCCGCCATGGGGCAAAATGACCGGTGTGCGCCCGGTGCGGCTCATCCACGACAAGCGCGCCGCAGGCTGGACGGAAGCGGAGATCGACCACTTTTTCCTTGACCGGTTCGACTGCTCCCAGCAGAAATACCAGATGGCCAAGGCCATTGCCGACCTGCAGGAGCCGATTTTGAAAGTGGGCAATGAACCCGGGACCTACAGCCTGTACATCGGCATTCCGTTCTGCCCGTCCCGGTGCAGCTACTGCAGCTTTGTCAGCTGCAATCTGGACCGCGACCGCAAGATGGTGCAGCCTTATGTGGACTGTCTGTGCCGAGAGGTGGAAGAGATCCGCATTCAGGCTGACAAGGCGGGCCTGAAACTGTGCAGCATCTACATCGGCGGCGGCACGCCCACCAGCCTGTCTGCCGACCAGCTGCGGCAGCTGATGGGCACGGTCCGGGCGAATTTTGACCTTTCGAAGGTCGTGGAATATACGGTGGAGGCAGGCCGTCCGGACTGCACGGATGCCGAAAAGCTGGCGGTCATCAAGGAATACGGCGCTACCCGCATCTCCATCAACCCGCAGACCTTCTCGGACGAGGTGCTGGCGGGCATTGGGCGCAAACACTCGGCGCAGGACATTCTGGACTGCTATGCCGAAGCGCGCAAGGCCGGTCATGATGATATCAACATGGACCTGATCGCCGGCCTGCCCGGCGACACGGTAGAAAGTTTTGAGCGCAGCCTGCGGCAGGCCATCGCGCTGGACCCGGAGAACATTACCGTGCACACCCTCACCCTCAAGCGCGCTTCTCGCATCGTCATTGAGGACCAGAAGGAGAACGACTACGCCGACGTCGCCGCCATGCTGGAAAAATGCCGTTTGCTGGCAGAAGCGGGCTACCGGCCCTACTACCTCTACCGCCAGAAGTATATGGCGGGCAATCAGGAGAACGTCGGCTACGCGCTGCCGGGTCATGCCTGTCAATACAATGTGGATATTATGGAAGAAACGACGCACATCCTCGCCCTCGGCGCGGGCGGCATCTCCAAACGCGTTTATCCGGAAGAGGGACACATCGGCCGTGCGCCGAACGTATCCAACATCGAGCAGTACATTGCCCGCGTGGAGGAAATGATTGGGCGCAAAAAAGCACTTTTTCTGCCGGAAATGCCACTTTGACGGCAAAAAGCACGTTTCGGCGGCGGCAAATTCCCCTTTTGGCTTGCAATTTGGCGCATTTGCTGATACAATAGGCGTGATAGGCGCTTTTGCCCTATCTTCCGCAAAGTCCGCAAGGGCGCGGACAATTGGTTCTGAAAGGAGTGCTATGAACATGGCACAGAATCCTACTTTTGTTATTACGATGGCGGATGGCCGCGAAATGAAGGGCGAACTCTACCCTGAAACTGCGCCGCAGTCCGTCGGCAATTTTATTGCGCTGGCGAACAGCGGCTTCTATGACGGGCTGATTTTTCACCGTGTCATTCCGGGCTTCATGATTCAGGGCGGCGACCCCAAGGGCACGGGCATCGGCGGCCCCGGCTACCACATCAAGGGCGAATTTGCCATGAACGGCGTGAACAACCCGCTCAAGCACACCTACGGTGTCCTGTCGATGGCGCGCAGCATGATGCCTGATTCCGCCGGCAGCCAGTTCTTCATCATGACTTCGGACAGCCCGCACCTCGACGGCCAGTACGCGGCGTTCGGCAAGGTGCTGGAAGGCATGGACGTGGCGGACGCGATTGTCAGCGTCAAGCGCGACATGCGCGATAAGCCCCTTGAACCGCAGGTGATGAAGTCCATCCGCGTGGAAACCTTCGGGCAGACCTATCCTTTCGAGCAGATGTAATACGATTTCCCAATTTGCCTGCGCATCTTGGCGCATTCTCATTTGGGAATCGTATAATGTTGCAGGCGCAGACGCGGCGGAGACAGCCGGACTGCGCCTGTATTTCGTAGGAGCGGAAACATGGAGAAGCAGAAAACGACGGTTCGGGTGGCAGGGAAGGACTACGCCCTTGTTTCGACGGATTCGCCGGAACATCTGAACCGGGTGGCGGCGTATGTTGACCGGCAGATGACGGAGACGATGCGTTCCGGGCGGATTCCGGCGAACACGGCGGCGGTGCTGACGGCGCTGAATCTGGCGGATGACCTGATGCGCGCGCAGGACGAGGTGAACCGCTTGCGGCGGGAGCTGGCGCTTTTGCGGGAAAAGCGGTAAAAGCCTCTTCTTTGGTGCGATGATTGCAGGGTTGGGGATTTATTGCTCGTTTTATGATGGAGCAGGGGTTTCGCGCCTGCGGGCGCGACCAAAGGGCAATGGAAACGGACGAAGTCCGCGATCGCCCTTTGGAAACCTTCGCTTGCACTCCCATGTTAGTGGTCTGTACCGCTGCTTGTGGATATGGGGGACAGTGTGGGTAAGCTGTGGATAAACACGCGGGCATAGCATGAAAGTGCGACCAACTCAATCGCGAAAAAGGGTCAAGGGAGGAACTCCCTTGCAGGGTGC
>ERZ840371.2778-NODE-2778-length-15182-cov-2.472070_pt1 | contig 15182 bp, 14 predicted proteins | sample MGYA00519937_ERZ840371 | MGnify/ENA primary metagenome ERZ840371 (study PRJEB31850, sample SAMEA3708873) | human gut metagenome | biome: human gut; feature: human-associated habitat; material: faeces | place: China | collected 2014 ... | reverse complement strand
ACTCGCCGAAATCCACCTGCTTTCCCTCTTGGAGGGCATCGAGCAGGTTCTCGACAGTGGAGATCAATACCGCCACCACATCTGCCCGGCTGACGGTGGTTTGCATGGATACCCGGCGGCTCAGCTGCTTGAGCGATAGCTCACCATTGATCTGTGCCGTGGCGTACGCTTTCGCCGGCTCGTCTTTCTTGATAGGGTTGGTCCGAAGGGACACGCTGTAATTTAAAGCCATAGATTTGATAATTAAAAATTGATAATTGAAAATTGAAAATGAAATCGATTTGTTTTCGATAACGAATGTACGACATTCGGTTTCCTCTGAAATGAATACCGCTGACAGTGGATGAATAAGGGAGATAAAAGAGGAGATATACTGAAAAATAGACCTCCGTATAGTTGTTCGTATCGTATGTTTTAAGTATCTTTATACCAATAAGATAAATCTTAAAAATGCGAACGATATGCGAACAGGATACACACAAATCGACGAGTGGCCCGTGCGGCCTTATTCCAAGCGGGAGCTGGCCATGGCCTACGCCCCCGAGATCAGCCCCGTCTCGGCCCTGAATCGGCTGGCGGAATGGATGCGGTATAACGATCGGCTGACCCGGGAGCTTGGTGATACGGGCTACCGCCCGAGGCAACGGGTCTTCACCTCCCTGCAAGTGGAGCTGATCTTCCGTTACTTGGGTCGTCCTTGAGAGGAGACACCGCCACCCGTCGGTATAGGCGAGCGGCGATGCCGGTACTGGCATCAGACAACGCCAGTACTGGCGTAGGGCTGCGACGGTAGTGCTTACGGGCGATGACAGTAGTGGCATTTCCTTCATTCCTTCATTCCTTCGGGCGTCCCTCACGCACACACACGTGCGAGGAGAAAGCGTACTCGCCCCGTGCGGTCTTGATCAGTGTTCCCTTCTCCAGCATCCGTTTGAGGGAGGAGTCGAGTGTTTTCTCGGGTATGCCGTTCTTCGCTGCCTCCTCCACGGCCTGCCGACGGCAGAACATCATTGGGAGGGCATTGAATAAAGCCTGTTCAGGAGAGGTCTGGACAGGGATGGCCTCGGAGGTAGGCAGGAAGCCCAGCACGTAGCTCGAATGGCGGTAAAGAGGCTCTATGAGCGTGAGTACGGCTTGGAAATCCTCGTCGGTGACCCGCAGGTCCAGCTTGGGGACGATACCATCCTTGATATTCTCGATGGGGATCTCCGGGGCGGGGGAGAGACCGGGGGAATTGAAAATGGAAAATTGAGAATTGAAAATTTTTTGTTGGGGAGGGAGGAATTTCTCCAAGGCTCTCAACAGGGCTACTATACTCAGGATCCGGCAGGTATTGATGGCGATACGGGCCACGGCGCTTCGCATGGAACCTCCATAGGCGTAACCGGCGTGGGAGAATAACTGGGCGAACCGTTGGTTGAACAGCTCTTTCTGTTTCTCGGATAGCCTTAGCTGGATCGTTTGGACCGATCCGTTGATCAGGTCCAGTACCTGTTTCCATTGTGTTCCCCATGTGGCGAAGCGTAGGCCGTAATCCTCGCCTTCCGAATCGAATTGGTCCATCCACTCATCGATGGGTGGCATGAAATAGAATAACTGGCGAGAGAACAGGCCGTTCTCCGCCGAGGGGATCAGCGGCTTTACTTGCGCCGGGGTTCCACTTAGCAATACGCTGAGATAAGACTCATCGCATTCCCGGTACTCATGATTGGTACGCCGGTTGAAGGCCAGTCGCTCATGGTCGTGGCATTTACGCAAGGTATCGCTCCAATGGCCGTGATCCGCTCCGATGGCGGTACTCACGGTATCAGCCTCGGTCTCGCAGATCAGTCCCACGCCGTCGGCCTCTATGAGGTTCTCTAAGATACCGGTACCCGAGTTATCGCCGGCTATGAGGAACATCTTGAGGGGCGGTTGTTCCGGCTCGAGCGTCTCGGAGCGTTTCTTGCCGAGTGAGTCCCATCGGTTCTTTTCCTCCCGATAATTCTTTAGGCTGTCTTTGTAGCGGGCCATCATCTCCTCGTGAATAGGTTCAGCTAGGCGCCTGACCCATGTCAAGGCTCCTTTTCCGGAGGCGGGAGGCGCTACGATGAAGGTTTGTAGGCATGGATACATGTCTTTTTGTCCGTATAACACCCGTACCCGCTTGTTCAAGGTGCCCCCGAGTACGGTGAATACTCCCAGCAGGAGTATGTCACGCTGGGCGATGGAGTTCCCGCAATCGATCATCTGCTTGATGAACGGGGGCCACGGATAATCCGGGAAAGCGGGTGGCAAGTCCTCACGTGCGTACGTATGTGCGTGTGTGGGTGTGAGAGGGGCTTGAAGGTTTGAAGGATTCTTGTTCTCCCTCGGGTATTGGCGGAAGGTGTCGGCCAGTTGCTTGTCCGTTTTTACGCCGGCAATCTCGGCCCAGTGGAAGACGGAGCCTAATCCGTTGCGCCCGTTGCCCGCTTTGAGGGCGTGGTCGTATAGCTTGTCCGCTTCTTCGTAGACGTATTTCTCGGACAGGCGGCAGATGCGATGAAAGAACGTCCTTCCCGCTTCCCCGCAATCGTTGGCGGTGGCGAAGGCGATCGGCATATACTCTTGGTAAGTGGGAGCGATGTTCGCCCCTTGGTGTTCGATGGCGGCGACAAGCCGCTCTAAATCTGATAATGGGTTCATTTGATTTATAAGTTATAATTTATGATTTAAACTGTCAACTGTCATTTGTCAACTATCAACTCTCCCGCAGCTTAGCGGAGGGATCATGGCAGAGGAAACACGCCCGTGAGAGATCGGCGTTTGAGGCATCCGCATTCAATCCGTATTTCCATTTCAGGTATTCCCATGCCGATAGCCGTGCCTTATCAAAAGATTCCTCTATGGAAGCCTTGGGTGAGAGCCGGTAGGGGACGAGCAGTTTCACGCCTGTGGTGCTTGGGCTGACGAAAGCTAGGTCCGGTCTCAGTTTATTATCGGCGAACAAGGTGTCTCGCCAGTGGAGGGTTTCCTCCGGCGAGGGGAGATGGTCGATATCGATGACAAACTCTCCGGAAAGGAATAACAGGCGGTCTTCCTTGCGATAGGAGAAGACCCCGGCCGGTGTGACGTATGGCAGTAAGTTTTGCTTCAGTTTGCGGAACCGTTTCTCGTCGCTCAAAGCGTCCTGTACGCTGAGCGTTCGTTCTTTCAGCCACTCGTTGGAGGTGATATAGGTATGCAACTGTTTGACACTGGTCACGCCGCTCGGCACTTGATTGGAAATGGGGGCGTTGAAAAAGGACATGATACATTCTTTCATTAACTCGTTTGATTTAAAGTTTAGGCTGGTAAAGGAAAGGTAAAAGAGTGAGAAAAAACGGTCCGGTAAGTTATTTGCACCTATCGGTAAGTTATTTGCGCATAAAAGTAATTCGGTGACAGGAAAAAGAAGAAGATATGAGTGAAGAGAAAGCGAGCCCGTGTGTGCTGCACATCCATGGCGAGAACATACAGGTGCTGCCCAACGCCATGTTTGCCATTCAATATATTTGCTTGGACCCGGGAGAAAAGCCGGAGGTCGTTTCGGAAAAAGACGTGAGGCCGGATCCGGAGCCGTGTGATTTATTAGCCTCCTATATCCAAGACGAGGAGGTGCGTCACGACTTCGTGAAGCGAATCGCCCAATGCCCGGATGTGGCCACCCTCTGCCAAACGGTGCTGACCGACCTTTTCAACGAGGTCTTTTGCGACTGCGTGGAACCGGCCAAACTTATCAAGAGCAAGGAATTCATCAACGCCATCATCCCCCTGCTCCCCTTCAAGCAAGGCAAGAGCTTGCGCAATATCCGGCGGGCGATCGTGAAGTATGTGCTGGGGGAAGGGTAGGTGTTTTGGTTTATGAATGATTGCATAATTGGATATTTATTTGTTTCTTTGTCAATATTCTATTTTCTTATGAAGTCGAGACAAGAGATCCTAGCGTTATTAAGAGACTTCAAGGTTCGTAAAGGCAAAAAGTACGGAATCTTGAAGATGGGTATCTTTGGCTCTGTAGCTCGTGATCAACAGACGGAAAGCAGTGATGTGGACATTTATTACGAGGGTGAGGCGCAAGGGCTTTTCTCTCTCTCCCATTTGAAAAATGAATTGGAAGAACTGTTGGGAAGCCCGGTGGATATCATCCGTCTTAGAGACCGGATGAATCAGTTGCTTCGTAAACGAATCGAGAGGGAGGGAATCTATGTTTGATACGGAGTTGGCCTTGGATACCTTGTCGCAGATAAAGGATACTCTTTCAATGATAATGGCAAGAACTTCGCATATTCATAAGGTTGATGATTTTTATATGAATGAGTCTGGTATGATTCTATTGGATAGTGTTTGTATGAAACTTGTCGCTGTAGGTGAGGCAATCAAAAATCTAGACAAAATAACGAATAAGGAATTACTTCTTAAATATCCGGCTGTAAACTGGAAGGATATTAAAGGAATGAGAGATATCATTGTCCATCATTATTTTGATATTGACGCAAGCGTGATACTTTATAGTCTTCAAAAGGAGGTTCCGGATTTGTACTCCACTATTTGTGTTATGCTGAGGGATTTGTCTCGGTGACTTATCACGATAAATATAGTTTAAACTCATTTTAAATCAAGACACTCGTTTTTTGCCCTACTGGTTTACCGGCGGGATGGGAGTGGTTTGTGTACTTGTCTTTATTCCTAGTAAATCAGAGAATAATAAGCGGATAGCGAAGAATACGCTGTTCCTCTACGTGCGTATGCTCTTTATCATGGAGAGCAATTTTTGTATTAAACACAATTCTTTGTAGCAATGGTAACAGACTCACGAACTTCGAAAAGTATAAAAAATAGTTTGGTAGCCTTGGCTTTTTATTTTATTAATCTGGTTCTTCAATTTTTCTCCCGTAAGGTATTCTTGGATTATCTTGGGGCAGAGATCTTGGGACTGAATACTACGGCTACCAATTTGCTTCAGTTCTTGAACCTTGCGGAATTAGGAATAGGATCAGCCATTGCTTGTACATTATATAAGCCTTTATTAGAGAAGGATACGGTTGCTATCAATGAGATTGTTTCCTTGCAAGGCTGGTTGTATCGGCGTATCGCATGGATCGTGATAGTGGGAAGTCTCGTGTTGATGGCGTTTTTCCCTTGGATCTTCGCTAAGATGCCGTTACCCTTATGGTATGCGTATGCTTCTTTCGGAGTGCTGCTAGTTAGTGCATTGCTGAGTTATTTTGTTAATTATAAGCAGATCGTTTTATCCGCTGACCAGAAAGAGTATAAGATCCAGTATAGCTATAAGGCCTCGATGTTGATTAAAACCCTTTGTCAGATATTGGCGATTCGATATTTGAGAGACGGTTATGTATGGTGGTTGGTATTGGAGATTGTGTTTGCGATCGTAGCTTCGTTGGTGTTAAATAGAATGGTCCGGCAGACTTATCCATTTCTAGAAACTAAATTAGGACGAGGTCGGGAATTATCGAGAAAGTATCCAGCTATTATTAAGAAAGTTAAGCAATTGTTTTTTCATAAGATCGGTAGCTTTGCTTTGACACAAACTAGCCCGATCATTATTTACGCCTACACTACACTAACTGTAGTGGCGTTATATGGCAATTACATGTTGGTTATCCTTGGGATTCAAACTTTGATGACTGCCATTTTTAATAGCATGAACGCAGGAATTGGGAATTTAGTGGCAGAGGGAAATCGTAAACAGATTATGTCGGTGTTTGAGGAATTATTCTCTGTTCGTTTTCACTTGTATAATGTGTTTTGGAGTGTTTATGTTGACTCCTTTATTTGTAATACTTTGGGTGGGTAATGAATATGTGATGGATACCATGACATTGCTATTGATGACTGTTACTTTGTTTATTCAATTAAACCGTACGACCGTGGATGCTTATATCAATGCTTATGGTTTGTTTGGTGATATTTTTGCTCCAGTTACGGAGGCTTCTATCAATATCTGTTTGTCTGTGTTATTAGGATATTTTTGGGGGTTAAATGGTGTATTGTTGGGTGTGTTGATAAGTTTATTTCTTGTTGTTTTTTGTTGGAAACCTTATTATTTGTTTCGAAAAGCTTTGAAACAACGATTGAAATTGTATATAATTATGTACGTTAAGCATTTAAGTGTTGCAATTGTTAGTATAATACTTACTTATTCTGTATTGAAATTTGTCCCAATGCACTCATTTGAAAGTGCTTTATCTTCTTTTGTATATGGAGTGTTTATTACGATTTTGTATACACTCATTCTTTTATCTATGTTTTATTTTTTAGGACTTGGTTTGAATCGCTTTATTCGAAGAATTCAAAGTATGATGAATGGGAGAAAATAGTATAGTGATATATAGGTTGTATGATACATTAAAAAGTTAGCTAAGATAGGCTGTATGGTTTATAATATTCAAAGTAAAAAATGTTTAATAAATATAACAAATGACACCTGTAATTTCTATTATTGTTGCTGTTTACAAAGCGGAATCCTGCTTGCGGCGTTGTGTAGACAGCCTGCTAGCACAGACTTTTCAAGACTATGAAATTTTGCTGGTAGATGATGGGAGTCCCGATCGTTCCGGAGAAATTTGCGACGAGTATGCCCGGAAGGACAATCGTGTCCGTGTATTCCATAAAGAGAATGGTGGAGTAGCGTCCGCTCGACAGTGTGGAATGAACAATGCAAGAGGCGAGTACGTGATACACGCTGACCCAGATGACTGGGTGGAACCGAATATGCTGGAGGAACTATACGGAAAGGCAAAAGAAGAAAATGCAGATATGATAATTTGTGATGTATGGCGGGATACTTCCAAGAAATCTACTTACGTGAAGCAACGGTTATTTATATTAGAGCATTGTGTGATGCTAAAAGATGTGTTCCAGCAGCTGCATGGCAGCTGCTGTAACAAGCTCGTTAAACGAGCTTGTTACAGCAAATATGATGTGAATTTTCCGGAAGGGTTGTCATATGGAGAAGATACTTATGTCAGTGTATGCCTGTTGGCACATCCTATAAAGATGGCATATGTACCAAAAGCATTTTATCATTATGTCCAAAATGTAAATTACAGCTCGTTAACACGTCGTCCTGTGAAAATTTTGGTAGAGCAATGTGAAAAACTCTGCGATTTACTTCGTTGCAAATTATCAGAGAATCAATTTAAAGAAATTTATCCTGCTTTACGATATAGGCAAGCATGTGTTATCCTAACATCTGCAGGAGAAAATCCATACATCGTAACATTTAAAAAAGATTTTGAAGGTGTGAGAAAAGCTATTCTTCATCAAAACTTCTCTTTTAAGAGGAAGACTCTTTTTTGGATAGCATTCTATATATCACCTTATATTGCACGTTTTTTTTATACTTTTTGTCGTTAACTATTGTTGAATCTTATCATAAACAGTTAGCAATTTTATTAGTTTTATGTCTGATGTCTCAAGAATAGATACATATGGTGCAAAGCTAGTTTTACTGCCATATATGTTGGCAATAATTGGCAGTTGTTTGTATACCATTATATTGGGAGTGTATAACGGGGATTTCATACAACGTGATGTGTTATTTCCGTTACCTGCTTTGTTGGTTATAGCTGTATTGACTATCATTCCTTATATAGGTATATATGGATTGTATAAACGGTATAGGTCTAAAGAGACAGAAAATGTACCCGATAAGTTCAAGGTTGCGATAATTCGCAATATTACATGGCTTTTATTGTTGGTTCATATAGGTCTACTCTTTACTGGATATGGCCAAATGGGAACTTCGATAGAAATAGACGGCGGATTTTTTTCTTATATCCGTTCGGCTTTCTTCAAGTTGATGGTACGTCCATGGGTTATTGCTTATTTGCTGATTTCCAATAGCCGTAAAAATCTTGCTGTAACTGTTCTTTTGTTTTCTATTCACACGATTCTTGCTCATTCTTTAGGAGGGTTCTTTATTCTATTACTCATCTTATTGTTTAGGCAAGGCAAGAAGGTGAAATCTTTTGTGAAGCGAAATTTCTTGTTTGTATTAGCGATACTCTATTTGGTTCCGATTGTTGTCTCTTCCGCTTATAATGTTCGTGCACAATTAAGGGGACAAGGAGGGATGAGTGAAACTTCAAACATGGATATAATGGTTGGGAAATTATGTGGACGAATAAGTAGTTTTTCCAACAGTGCCTATATTTTACAGAACTCGTCACAAAATGTTTATGATTTGGAATTAATCCCCGATTTTTTTTACTTTTATGATACATTACATTATTGGGGATACAGACCTGAGTTTAAGAGTACTGGATTCTATGTGGAAGAGCAAATAAAGCATTCAAAATTAGAAAACAGTTCAACTATGCCTGGTGTCATAGGGGTTTTAATAATGTCATATGTTAAATCTCCTTACATATTTCTTTTTAACCTGTTTCTGATGACTTTTCTTCTTATTATAATATTTAATCTAACAAAGAGGATAGGATTTCCAAATGCTTCTGGAATTGCTTATATTTTAACAATAGAGTTTGCTACAAGTGGAGATATTTCAGCTCTTTCTAATACTATATATACCCTGCTGATAATATGGTTTACATTGTCTATATCAAACATAATAATATGGAAATGAAAAAGAAAAAGAAAAAGAAAGTACTTGTGTTATATCCATCGGGGAATTATCTATATCCTACGACAGGAGGAGAGTTATATGATTCTTATCTTTTTAAAAGAATACTTTTTTCAGGACAGATAGATATGTCCTTTTTTACAAAAGATCATACTAGACGCATTAATAAGTGGTTGTTGCCTGCATACATACTCTGGTCGTGTAGGAGAATCGGTTCATACGATGCTGTATTCTTAAATAGCGGTTGGTTTGCTCAATCTATTTGGCTGCTTTATTTTTTCAGAATATTTTATCCTAAGTTGAAAGTCTATGTTATTCATCATCATTTTCGGTACCAAGAAATGTCTGGAATAAAAAGACAATTACAGTACATGTTGGAATGGCTGGGATTGGGTGTGTCTTTCGCTATTATAACTCCCAATCCATATACGCATTCCTTGATAAAGCAGATGAGACCAGATAGTCGTACTGTTTTTCTCGAAATGGCATTCAAGAAAAATGTTCCAACATGTTCTTGCTATGTGTTGAAACAGTTATTATTTGTAGGTACTGTATATCAACGGAAAGGACTTTTATATTTACTGGAGGCAATAGGACAGATGTCTGAAAAGGAAAGATCTGGTATTCATTTGGATATTGTGGGGGATCTTTCTCAAAAAAAATACTATAAATGTCTGTTGTCTTTGGTTCACTTATATGGGCTGGAGGATATTGTAACTTTTGTAGGGCGTATATCAGATGAAGAATTGAGGTCATATTATTCTCGAGCATATTGTTTTGTATTTCCATCTTTACTGGAAGGTTATGGTATGGTATTAATTGAGGCTATGTCTTACGGACTACCGGTTATAGCGTTTGATAATTCAGCTATACCTTTTACAGTAAAAAATGATAGGAATGGCATATTAGTGAGGAATAAAAGCATATTGGATCTAAAAAAAGCCATTTTGAAACTGTGTGTAGATACAGATTACCATCGGAAATTGTGTGATGGTGCTCTAGATACTTATCGCAATGCTCGTTCTCTTTCTGATTTGGATATAGATATAGAAAATTTTGTAATAAAGGAACTAATAAACTAAATCAATATGGAAGTAATGTTGGAGTATTAAATTTATTATAGTATAATGGTGATTGTGAAATTATAAGGCAATTATGCATGAAATTTTATTGGCGTATGTTTTTGAGAAAAACTTTAAAAATTGCATGAGAAGTCAGAATTTTATTCTCGATAAAATTATATTGGATACCTGCTAATATTAAAATTATAATTGATTTTTAATAGAATTTAGTTTAGGGCATAGTAAAGTGCTCTTTAAAAAGGGTGTTACTTAATTTAGTACTAACGTAAAAGTGTCTTTAAAAAGAGGTGTTATCTAAATTGAATATTAACAAATAAGTGATGATTTGAATTTATTAGAACGGAATTATGAAAATATGTTTCTTTTGTAAGATATCAGATAAGAGTAAGCTATTTATAGTCGAATTCTATAATCAGGATATTAAAATCTTAAAAAAAATAGATCCCAGTTTGACGATAGCTACTAAATATAGTGAAATAGATTGGAGTGCAGATGTAATTTTTGTTTGGTGGTGGACATATGCCTTTTTTCCTGTAGTTGTTTCAAAGCTGTTGAGGAAAAAAGTTGTAATAACAGGAACTTTTAATTATAAGTGTCCAATGGCTGCTTCGGATTACTATAGAAGACCGTTATTAGAAAGGTTATTGATTAAATTTTCTATTAAATATGCAAATGAAAATATTCTAGTCTCAAGAAATGAGTATGAACAAATTTATAAAGATTGGAATCTTAAAAATATAGTATATTCTCCACATTGTATAGATACTGTAAAGTATTCAAGGGGAATGTATTGCAATAGAGGAAATGAATTGTTTACTATTTGTTGGACAGGAAACGAAAATGTTTGTATGAGATTATAGATTCGGTTGAATTATTGAAAGATAAGTTAGATATGCATCTTAATATTGCAGGACATAAAGGAGATGCTTTTGATGAAGTGAAGAAATATATATCAGAGAAAGGTTTAAATGCTTATATTAGTATTTTAGGTGAAATCTCAGAGAAGGAAAAATTGTGTTATTTGAAAAGCTGTCGTTTCTATTTACAACCTTCACGATATGAAGGGTTTGGGTTAGCTATTGCGGAAGCTATGAGTTGTGGGACTGTAGTCGTAACAACAGATGTTGGAGAAGTTCTAAATGTTGTTGGAAATGCAGGAATAATAATAAGGAATACATTACCGGAAACTATTGCTAATGTTATAGAGGATTATTGGAATAATGATTTAGAGAGTATTAGTATTGCGGCTCATAGTAGGATTGAAACATTATTTTCAATGGCAAGAAGAGAAAAAGATATAATGAATGTTGTGAAAAAGTATAAAGAATAATTATGAAACAGATTATTCAAGATATAAAATCAGGGCGAACTGTGCTTGAAGAAGTACCAGTTCCTCAAGTAAGAGCAGGTTATGTTCTAGTTAAAACGTCTCGTTCTTTAGTATCCTTGGGAACGGAGCGTATGCTCGTGGAGTTCGGAAAGGCGAACCTGATTGATAAGGCACGGCAACAACCGGATAAGGTGAAGCAAGTTTTGGACAAGATAAAGACGGATGGTTTGCAACCGACACTGGAGGCCGTGTTCAATAAGCTAGGGCAGCCTTTACCTTTGGGATATTGCAATGTCGGACGTGTGGTAGCTGTAGGGAAAGGTGTCGCGGAGTTCAAGGTGGACGATCGGGTGGTCTCGAACGGGAACCATGCGGAGTTTGTTTGCGTGCCGAAGAACTTGGTGGCGAAGGTGCCGGATGATATAACGGATGAGGAGGCGGCCTTTACGGTGATTGGCTCGATTGGCTTGCAAGGAATCCGCTTATTGAATCCTCAGTTGGGCGAGACGGTCGTGGTGGTCGGTCTGGGATTGATCGGTTTGGTGGCGGCGCAGTTGTTGAGAGCGAACGGCTGTAAGGTTATCGGGGTGGATTTTGACCAGCAGAAGGTGGATATGGCCGCCTCGAAGGGAATCGTGGCCGTTAATCCGGGCAAAGGTACGGATCCGGTAAGGTTCGTGGAGGATTATACGGGTGGTATCGGTGCGGATGGTGTCTTGATCACGGCCTCCACGCAAAGCCATGAGGTGATCCATCAAGCGTGTGAGATGTCCCGTAAGCGGGGACGGATCGTGTTGGTGGGTGTTATCGGATTGAATATGCGAAGGGATGACTTCTATAAGAAGGAGTTGAGTTTTCAGGTATCTTGCTCGTACGGGGCCGGACGTTATGACGAGGAATATGAGAACAAGGGGCATGATTATCCGTTGGCTTATGTCCGCTGGACGGAAAAGCGTAATTTTGAGACGATACTCCACGCGATCTCTTCCGGATCGTTGGATGTCAAGTCGTTGATAACGGAAGAGGTGACTTGGTGGATTATGAGGAGATTTACGGCGATATGCGCAAGAAAGGATCGATCGCCTCTATATTGCGGTTTCCCGCTGATTCAAAAATGGAGTCTGTTGTCTCTATCGGCAATAATACCTTTGTGAGTGGAAAGGGCAAGATCGGGATTATTGGGGCGGGCAATTATACCTCCGCCATGGTCATACCTTGCTTGGCTAAGGCCCACGCTAGAATCAAGTATATAGCGAGTGCCCAAGGATTGTCCGCCAAGATATTGGCGAGGAAGGCGGGGGCGGAGAACGCCACGTCGGACTATCAAAATATATTGAAAGATCCGGAGGTGGATTTGGTGATGGTCACGACACGCCATAACCTGCATGCCCGGATGGTGATAGAGGCTTTACGGAATGGGAAAAGCGTGTTCGTGGAGAAACCGTTATGCTTGAATGAGACGGAATTGGATGATATTATACGGGCTTATCAAGGGGCTCCTGAGGGCACGACCTTGACGGTTGGTTTTAACCGGCGTTTCTCTCCGTTCGCCGAGAAAATGAAGCGATTGCTAGGTGACGGACCTAAAAATATAGTGGCGACGATGAACGCCGGATTTATCCCGCAAGAAGTGTGGGTACACGATCTAGAGATAGGTGGAGGGCGGATCATTGGTGAGGCTTGCCATTTTATCGATCTATGTTCCTTCTTGGCGGGCTCGGAGGTCGTGGCGGTCTGCATGAATGCGTTAGGCGAAAATCCGGAGGAGAATACGGATAATGCCAGCATATTGCTTCGTTACGCAAATGGGACGAACGCCGTGATCAATTACTTTGCGAACGGCTCGAAATCGTACGCGAAGGAACGTGTGGAGGTTTTCTCTCAGGAGAGGGTCTTGGTCTTGGATAACTGGCGTAAATTGACCGGGTATGGTTTTAAGGGTTTCTCTTCGATGAAGGCCGGTATGGATAAAGGGCAAAAACGTCAATTTACGTTGTTGAATGAACGTATCCGGGAGGGCGGTAAGCCTTTGATTCCATTTGGGAGTATATTGAATACGACGAAAGCTACTTTCGCTTGCATTACGAGCTTGAAAGAGAGATGTTGGGTGAATCTCTAAAATTATATATTTCTACTCTTCGGAACTTGAGATCTCGCCAAGTTCGTTATCAAGTCTGGTATAGGCTACGGGCATATATTAGGAAATACAGGAGCTTTCGGTATGTATTGTCATTACCGAGAGTGGGACATCCTTTGTCTTTTAAACTTTTCATCTCGAAATATACGGACTTGGATAGTGTTACGGGGCATTTCTCTTTCTTGGGTAAGGAATCCGCTTTTCTAGGATGGAACGATGAGAGCTTTGGTAAGTTATGGTCCTATAATCTAAATTATATGGACTACCTTCATCAAGAAACTATATCTTTCGAACAGGCCGTTTGCTGGATCGATAAGTTTGTCGATGAAATAGAGGGGAATAGGAATGGTCTGGAACCTTATCCGATCGCTTTACGAGGCATCAATTGGATCAAGTTCCTGTCGAAATATCATCCTTATATTCCGGCAGAGAATAAGCGAGAATGGGACTCCTCCTTGTATGCCCAATATAAGATTTTACTGGATAATCTGGAATATCATCTTTTAGGGAATCACTTATTGGAAGACGCTTTCTCCTTGTTATGGGCCGGGCTTTATTTTAAGGATGAGTCGATCTATCAAAAGGCGAAAGACCTATTATTTAAAGAGCTGGAAGAACAACTCCTTCCGGATGGTGCTCATTACGAGCAATCACCGATGTATCATTGTATATTGTTGGATCGGTTGCTGGATTGCTATAATGTCTCTATGAATAATTTGCGGTTTATAGGGCAGGAAGGTCTGAATGAACGCTTACGGGAGAAGGCTAGTAGCATGTTGGGACATTTAGCCTCTGTGGTTTATAAAGATAATACGATACCTCTCCTGAATGATTCCGCTGAGGGAATCGCGCCTTCTCCGACTCAATTGTTTGCATACGCTAAGCGATTGGATATGGATTGGGAAAAGCTTCCGATGGAAGCGTGTGGCTATCGAAAATTGATGGCGGGCCATTGGGAGGCTATCGTGGATGTTGGAGACATAAGGGCCTCTTACCAACCCGGCCATTCGCATGCGGATATGTTCAATTATGAGTTGCGGATAGGGGGTAAGCTTTTCGTTATAGATACCGGAATTTCTACGTATGAAAAGACAGCCCGTAGGCAATACGAGCGTGGCACGGCAGCCCATAATACGGTGATGATAGGGGATAAGAACTCTAGCGAGGTATGGGGAGGCTTTCGTGTGGGGAGGCGGGCAAGGGTGACGCTTCTTAAAGATTCTCCGAATGAGGTGGAGGCTTGGCATGATGGCTTTGGCTCATTGGGTAGGCATCGGCGAAAATTTACGATTGATAAGGATTGTTTTAGGATAGAGGACTCTGTCTCAACTGGCGTGAAAGCCGTAAGCTTGATCCATCTGGCTCCGGATGTGGAGATCATGTCTTGTTCACGGACTGAGATCGTGACGAATATCGCAGCGATAAGAGTGGCCGGCGCATCCTCTGTCGAGATTGTAGATGACCAAGTGTCATTTACGTATAACCGTTTTCACCTATCTAAGACAATTCGTATTCATTTTGTGAAGAGACTTTCTTATACAATCGGTTGATCGTTGTTGGACCATTCTTGATCTGCCTAATATCTTACTTAAAAAATAATACATAATTCTTATGAAAGCATGTTTCATGGGTTTGGGCTATATTGGCCTGCCCACGGCTATTATTGCCGCAAAGCACGGGGTGGATATCGCCGGCGTGGATATCAACGCCCAAGTGGTGGAGGTTACCAACCAAGGGAAATTGCATATCATCGAGCCGGGTATGGAGGAGATGTTGCGGGAGGTGCTGGCCTCCGGACATTTCAAGGCTTACACCGAGCCTCGGGTGAGCGACGCTTATTTCATGGTGGTACCCACTCCCTTCAAGGGGGATCATGAGCCGGACGTATCGTTCGTGGAGTCGGCTACCCGTATGGTGCTTCCTTTGTTGAAGGAGGGGGATTTGTACGTGATCGAGTCTACCTCGCCAGTGGGAACGACCGAACGGATGGCTAGGTTGATTTTCTCGGAGCGGCCGGAACTGGAG
>ERZ840371.2769-NODE-2769-length-15225-cov-3.055175_pt1 | contig 15225 bp, 8 predicted proteins | sample MGYA00519937_ERZ840371 | MGnify/ENA primary metagenome ERZ840371 (study PRJEB31850, sample SAMEA3708873) | human gut metagenome | biome: human gut; feature: human-associated habitat; material: faeces | place: China | collected 2014 ... | reverse complement strand
AGTTCATCTTATAACCATAAACCGCCTTCGTGATCACTTTCACTTTCACGTCCTCATTCACCGCGTCACCCGGAGTGATAGGCGCCTTCGTCTTCGTGTTTATCAAGGCTACGCTACCGTTTAGAGATGAGCCCACCTTTACCAGATGACCGCTCACGATCCTCTCGAAAGTCACAGCGATATCCGCATCTTGGATCAGCGTATACGAGCCGTTATTCACCAACGCGTCGTTTACCTTTACCGCTTGGACCTTGTAGCCGGCCTTCGGCTCGACCGTGATCGTCAATAAGGTTCCTTGCAACCACTTCTTTCCACTCGTGACACGCTCGCCATTGGCATATACATTCAACGAGCCATTCGACGGGGTATCAAAAGTCACCTCATACTCGATCGGGGCGAACTCGGCGCTTATATTACGGTTCTTGGTCGCCTCCAGCGTACGATTGGCGGAGGTATTCCCATCGCTCCACTTCACGAACACATAGTTCTTATCCGCGATGGCGGTCGCTGTCAACCGGGAATAGCCCGCGTACCGGTCATTGGCCGTACGGCCTTCCAGCTTGACACTTCCGTTACTGCCGGCCGTTACCAACATCGTATAGACAGGTACGACGCCTCTCAACTTGATAAACGTATCTTTCACCGCATACAACGGGCTGCTAGGCTCATATATCAACCCATATTCCGTTGACTCCTCCGCGGAGATGGTGTCGTTCGGGTTCTTCCATGAGAACGTACCGGAAGTAGAGCCTCCCGTCAACACGTAAGCGGACAAGGACTGTCCTTCCTCAATACGACCCGAGATAGTGGGCAATACCAGATTTTCCACCTCTTTCTTGCTCTCCACCACTAACGTAACCGTATCAGAGAGGCTACGGTATGTCAAGTCCTCCGCACGGCTCAAACGGGCCTTATAAGAACCCACAGCCAGCGTGGAAGGCAATGTCGTAACCCAAGCCGTACCGCTCAATTGATATTCGATCTTGATATCCTCCACAGCACTTGTTACCGTGACCGGCTTGATGGAGCCGACCGTCTGGACAAGGTTGTTAGCCACGAACCTCACCGTATCCTTGGAGACGAACGCAAAAGTATAGCTATCGCCACTCGTCAGACTAGGAGTCGTGTACGTGTAAGAGGTATTTCCATTAGCATACGTTCCCTTGATCTTCGAGATATCCACGTCCGAAGAGGCTTGCTTAATAGCCCCTAGCCTATAGTTGGCATTCGATACGATCGAAAAAATGACGGGCTTACCGTAAGCGATCTCACCACCGCTAATGATGTCCTTGTTGTCCATCTTGGCGGTAACCGTGCCCTGTCCACCATCGACAGCGTAAGCCAAGGTATTGGCATTACGGATCGTAAACGTTTTAGAGGAATCCTCTAACGCGGCATACTCCATGGTCTCCGGACTAAATAAGACGATCTTATAAGCTCCGACTATCTGCGGTAACGTGGAAGTCTCCGAACCATCGGCCGCACGATATCGAGCCACTTGTCCCGCTATTTCCGGCGTAAACTTAATAACCGGCAAATTCTTCCCGGCCACGATCTCGTCTTTTGTCGCCGAAGAACCTGTTACACTCACGGAAATCGTTTTCTTCGCGGCGAAACCTACTGACAAGGTCGTAGAGGCGGTTAACGAGGCGGTCGTATAGGTATAAGAGATCGTGTTATCCTTATTTAGCGCGCCTTTTGGCAAGGCTGATACCGCAGTTCCATTCACAACAATCTTATTCAATAGAAATCCGGGGTTAGCGATAATTGTAAATACGGCAGGTTGCCCGTTAATGATCTCGTTACCGCTTGCCATGTCCGTAGAGCCCATCTTGGCGGTAACCGTACCTTGTCCGGCCGTTTCCACGTTATAATTTAATACATTCGCTTTAGATACCGTAAACTTCATGTTCTCATCCTTCAAGGCGGCATATTCCGCGGTCTCGGGACTGGTCGCGACGATCGTGTAAACACCATCCGCCGCAGGAAGTTTATCGGATAAAGCTCCGGAAGCGTTCTTATATTGAACCTTCTGCCCCGCTATCGTATTGGGGGTAAATGTGATAACCGGAAGATTCTTACCAGCCAAAACCTCATCCTTCGTGGCAGATAATGGATTGGCTGTTACAGATACGGTTTTCTTCGCGGCAAATCGCACGTCAATAACCGTAGAAGCGGTCAACGCCGATGTCGTATAATCCGCATAGGAAGTCTCATTCGTAGAAGAATTAAAAGTTCCTTTCGGCAAAGTCACCTCATTATTATCTACGGTAAGTCTGCTCAACACATAACCGGGCTTGGAGGCAATCTTCAATACGGCTGGCTTATTATAAACGATCTCATCACCACTGGCGATAATGGAGCCATCCATAGAAGCGGTTACAGATCCTTGCGCCTCCTCAAACGAGTAAGAAAGCGTATGGGGCGGTTGTACCTTGAATAGAATCTCCTTGTTTATGGCGGCTTGCGTATCAGTCTCCGACTTGGTTACGACAACATAATAAAGTCCAGCCTTTTCGGGTAGTTCATCCGTCAAAGCAGCAGAGCCATCCTCCCTGTATTGTACTTTATACCCCGTAATAACCGGGTCAAAAGTAACCTTGGGCAAATTTACCTTCGCCCTTATCTCATCCAAGGTGGCATACTCAGGAGAGATCGTGACTGTCACCTGCTCTTTCGCCTTGAACACCGCCTTGATTTCCGTACTACCGGTCAAAGCGGTGGAAGTATAGGAATAGGTGGTCGTATTATCATTTTGAAAAGTACCGCTCGGCAACGTGCCAATAGTAGCCGTATTCATCGTTATATCCGACAGGACATATCCGGGCTTCGCCGTGATCGTGAAAACAGGTTTACTATTATATGCCACCTTGGAACCCGTGGCTACCGTACTGGTTATGGTTCCTTGATCCGTATTCGCCGAGCTATAATTCAATGTCACCTTGAACGTCGGAAGATCCGGGGCGGAACGTAAATCTGAATCTTGCGCATGTACCTGTGCCATCGCGATGACAGCAAGGAATATCGCTAATATACTCTTTTTCATGTTTATCTTTGTTTTAATCGTTATTTAACCCTTACTAATTGACCGTTCACGGCATAGATGCCCGAAGAAACCATGATCCGCCGGCCGTCCGTAACCTCGCCACGATAAGCGACCTTGCCATTCATTCCGATGATCACCACGTCCATAGGCTCCGGCGTGTGGATCACGATAGCGCCACGATCGGTAGTCACGTAATAACCATCTACCGGCTCGATCGTCTGGTTACCCGTAACCACGCCATCGCCGATACGTAAAGAGCGAAGCGTACTCAATGTCTTGGCGTCTGTCAAGACAAAGCTTTGGAAAGGCTTGATCTCCGGATTTGCCTCTTGCTCGAAAGAGGTTCCATCCGTTGTCAATATATAAGCAGATTGTTTCAAGGTAATCGTAAATGTATTCGGATTCGAGCACATCAAGAAAGTACCTGTTTCAGTTGGAGCGGCAGGTTCTTCCAAAGTCTTGAATTCAAAAGCTCCTTCAGAAGAGATCGTATAGGTATCGCCATTAGCCGCCCAAAGACCAGCCATGCCAAAAGTACTCTCATCCACCACGAACTCCGGAGTCTTGTTATCCTTCAGCCTAGCGAACCAGATACCATTATCAACATTTTGAGCACTTGGAGCCGAGATCTCCTCCTCCGTAGAGTTCTTGATCACGGCAGAGGCTAATGGCATTCCTAACGCCTTCCACTCAGTACCGGAGAGATCCGGAGAGAAACGAAGAGACTTAGTGGTCACGCTTCCTGTTTGATCCGCAAGATTTGACTTTATTTGCGCACCTTCTCTCATGGTAACGGTATCTAAAGACATTGGAACAGACAACGTCAAAGTCGCGCCATCCAAGACGGTGACCTTTTGATTTGGATGCGGAGTGGCCCAGACCGTATCTTCCGAAATCGTTACCATCTTATAGATTAAGGTACCCAAAGCGACATCCGAATAATATGGGAAATAATCTACAGATCCGTTCGGTGCCCTGCTTTTATCAATCAAGGCAGAAAAATCCGGATTATCACTTCCCCAATAATTATTCGGCGCAACAACCGTTCCCTCTAAATTATTGGGACGAATGGAATATACATATGTCTGGTCGCCCGGGTACATCTTATTATATTGGAATGTTACACCATCCTCAACTTTCACGACACAATTATGGAACTCATTTGATTCAACGACATTCGAGCCGTCATTCTTCGCTACCGAAATATCACTATCCGTAAAAACATTATTCTTGACCATAGCGTTAAGTCGTCCCGCTGAGATCAACAAATTCTTATCATATACATTAAAAGTACTGTTATGAACCAACAAGGTCGCATCTTTAAGAGTACTACCCGGTTCCGAATATAAACCTGTTTGGAGTAGCTTATCCTCAAAAATACAACTATCAATCTCCACCGTACCTCCACCGACAAACAATGCTGTTGGACGATTCGAGCCATCCGTTGAACTCTTGAAAGAAAGATTCATCAAAGTCACCTTATCCGCAGAGATACAAGCTATGGAAGAACCCGTATACTTCTTCGTTCCTTTAATAATCGTTTTTCCATAAACTCCCTTTATCCGGACATCAGCGGTAGTGACATTGAAACCCGCATGTTCTCCCGCCGGAACAGAAATCGTCTCTCCCGCTACCGCATTATCAATCTTATTCTGAATATCTGGCTCTCCATAACAAATAAGACCCGAGGCCGGATCATAAACAGTTCCATTGATCGTCAGCTTGTCGTATTTTTTCGCCTCCTTTTCGCGATGTGAATAGACCCAGTTCTCTCCCTCCTTGCCATTCAATGTAGAATTGTTGATCGTTATCGTATTATCCGCAAATTCCGACTTATCATCCGTTCCACTCCAACCTAGCCGAATAACTCCGGCATGTAAATATCCGTTACTTCCATCCGGGAGATTATTCGTTCCTTCCAAAGAAGACAACGTACAACCTGTAAATGTGATCGTATTTCCATACGAACGTATATCCGTAGCCGTAGCTTGGGTAGCATTTATCAAAGGATCTAATCCATCTACCGCTCGCAACTCGCAATTCGTGAAATCAGCTGTAACTCCGTTGTATTTTTCCTGAAGAATAACAGCTCCATAACTATTGCTTTTCCCATTCAGAAGAGTCCTACTGATGAATGTCGCGTCTTTCGCCGTTATCCGGGTATTCGTATTAGCTAATGTACCATCACTTGGACTCATACTTCCGGCTGATGTCATGATCGCCCCCCATGCGGTAAAGGTTCCTCCCGTAATATCTAAGACTTGCTCTTTATTCCGTAAGCCTATTCCATAATAATTGACATCGATATCCGTATTCGTCAAGCTTAACTCCGCTCCCACTGATTCCATACGGACACCTACGGCAGCGGTTTGAGCGGTAACCGCACCACCATCTAACTTACAATTGGTTAACTTTACGATATTCTTGCCCGTTCCAATCATGCCAATAAGCCCATGCGCAGAGGAATTATCTGTTCCTTTTAAGGTCATGTCGCTTGCGGTCAATGTAACTGAACCGGTGGATGGTGAATTAACGAAAATATGTCCATTTACAATTGTCTGACTTTGCCCAGCTCCTTGAAGCGTGATTGATTTATCCAGAGGCAGCGTCATTGGTAAAGTATATTCTCCTTCCGGGAAAATCACTTTATCCCCCTCCTCTAAAGTCGTATTCGTCAATAATACGTCTAAACTGGATGCCGCATTGTTCAAAGTCCCGTTCTTATGAATCGAGACAATGCAAGGCTTCTCGTTTTCAGCCTTAAACTCAACATATTCAACCCCTAAAACCTCCAAATTTGTTCCTGCATCATCAAAAAATAATGTAGGAGCATATTTGTCATTCTTGGATTGGATTAAAGCCTTAGAGCCATCGGTGGATGTAAACGTCCAAGTACCGGAAGTATTCTTACGGACATCAGCCACACACATATAGGTGATGGGGCTATCTATCGGTGCTTTATTCTCTGAAACGATAGAACTTTTAGAGTCCATCGTCATAGTCAAATTTTGACAATTATCCAAAACGACAGTTCCAAATCCATCACTTGGCCCATTTTGGTAAGAACGTCCATACAAATGAGTATTAGAGATCGCTACATTATGCGGGTAGGCTTCATTTACTAAATCACCTCTTAGAAAAAGTGCGGCCCAAGCAGTTACACTGGAATTGTCGATAGTTATATTTACGGCATTTGTGTACCCCGCTTGGTTGATGGCGAATATTGCATAATAATTCACATCCACTACAGAATTCCTTATATTATAGGTTACCGGATTAGTATTATCAGTTCCTCCCACCCATGAGCAAATGCCGATCACGTAAGGATATAAACTTTTAGCCGAAGGCCCCTCCATCTTACTTCCTATAAAATTGAGTGTATGGCCTCCACCATCACGAAACGCAAGTCCTCTTTCAAAACCATCAGACATATACATACGGGAGTTAATAAAGTTTACGGTGTTCTCATTTACTGTTAATTGAGATACTATACCGAAACAAGCCCCGGAACCACTATCACCCGTTCCCCGACCCTCTATCGTTATCTTACTCTCACTGAAAGACACTGTCGTTTTAGAGGATTTAATATCGACAACTCCTCGTCCAGTCGATGTTTTTGCTGTTAGATGTACCTTTTGGAAAGACACATTCCCTCCGTTTGTTAGCCCAATATCTACCGGAGACTTAATTGTAACTGTTGAGGTATCACCTTCACCAATGATAGCCAATGATGATTTGGTGATAAAATAAGGAGCTGCATTAGCCGAGTATACCCCTTCAGGTAACAATATGATCACACTATCTAATGAAGATAATGCCGCATCAGACAATGCTGTTTCCAAGTTTGTCTTGTAAATGGGTGAACCAGCTGATGATCCATCACCATCTGTTCCTACAGCCACTTTGTAGTATGTAGGGATCATTTGTCCCCACCCCACACTTGCACCCACCATAAAGACGGCGAACAAAAAAAGTAGTCTTCTTTTCATACGATTAATTTTTATAAGTTAGTAATATTCAATTATTTAAAACATTTACCCTATATTCATAAACTCTGTAGTTTCCTGCATATCAGTCTTCTCATAATCATCATTTACAAGCAGTTATGCGAAATCATCGGTTATAAAACGACTAGTCTAAACGATCGTTTTATTCTGGCGTTTTATTGAATTCAACGCATAAGCGTCCATATTTACGTTTATGCGTTGATAATCAAATTTTAAAAGTTTCTCTGGATTTTGTTTTATTCAAAAATATAGCCTATCTTTAACGCCTAGAATAAACGATCGTTTAGACTAGGCGTTTTTATCTATTACAGAATACTTATAGATCAAATATTTTTACGTAAACAAAATTTTCTACCATAAAAACTTTATATCATCACAAGCTATAAGATTCTCTTCTTAAAGCATGTGGAATAGCATAACTAACCAAATATCAGACTGCAACTATACATAATTGAGATAAAAGGAATTCTACAATATTGATTTTATGAAAACATCTACAATATCTACCACTACGCCATGTATGCTTTATAAATCAAAGCATTACATATAGGTTGTAGATAGCCTGACATCTACAATTATCATTCAACATCTACCACTTATACTTGACATTGATACTTTTTCTTTGCATTGGATAAGAAAACGTGTTATTTTTGAAAGACATTTCCCTTAGGGGAACAAAGAGTTTCTCCTAGAGAAAACTAAAGTTTCTTCTAGGGAAAACTAAAGTTTCGTAAGCACAAAACAAAAGTTTTCCGCTATGAAAACTTTTGTTTTATGCCTAAAAAAACTATAAATACCTATTATTCAATACATTAAATAAGTACACAAGGTATACAAATAACCAAGCAGGCAACCTGTTGGCATACCCTCGCAGAACGAGTAATGTGGTTAGCGAATAGTGAACGGCTGCATTTAGTGGTTGAAAAGCAGTAAATAGTGGTAGATGCAAGCTGATAGTGGTAGATGTTTATTATCTACCACCATTCAACAAATTTCTTATAATTAGATACTTATATAGATAATGGCAGATATGGTAGATGATTTAGTTTTTTCATTTCATACTCAAGGTACTGCTTCGGAGAATGGGATAGAATACTTGCTAACTATACCTCTGCGGGAAATCGACTTGAACAGCGAGCTTAAAACAAAATCCCAGATATTAACGAAGATTCCTATATTCGTCAATGTAAGTACCCCAATTGGGTTGTGAAAGGCAGAAAAGCTGCCTACTTCCCGTCTGTTTACTATAAGATTTATGGAAAAGAACTTAAAATGTATGTGGCACAATGATTTTTACGCTGCCTTTTCGATAATTAATTGTAAATTCGCATTTGAAAAATCTTCAAAAATTCAAAGGTCATATGACTAACGAGTATTCTTTAGATAGTACGACTCTTAAGCAGCGCATAATAGCAATGCCAGAAGATCGTATTTTGTTTCGCTCCGACTACCCTGAATATCACACAGAATTCGTGGGTAGCATTTTGTCCGAGTTAACGGCAGAAGGAATCCTCGTAAAAATTGCTCAAGGAATATATGCAAAGCCAAGAAAGAGCCGTTTCGGAGTGGTACTACCTTCTGTTGATAAGATTGTGCAGGCTATCGCAACTCGTGATAATGCAGAGGTATTACCATCTGGTATGACTGCTTTGAACGTATTAGGACTGTCAACTCAAGTACCGATGAACTATACGTATTTGACTACTGGTAGTGAAAGAACAATCAAATTGTCAAATCGGAATGTGATATTGAAACGTGGAGTTCCTAAAAATTTTTGCTATTCCACTCGTCTTATTTCGTTACTTGTGCAGGCTTTAAGGACATTGAAGAAAGAAAATGTCAGACAGGGGGAATTACAGACAATACGACAGTTGATATCAAAAGAACCAGACAAGGCCGCCTTAATGGGGGATGTTGATATGATGCCTGCATGGATGAAAAGAATTGTTAAACCGATGCTTAATGTTTAAAGAGAAAGGATTTATGGGAAAACTATGGCTTAATAACGAATTGATCGATCGCTTGGCTATGTTGCAACAGACAGAGATAGAACATCTTGGTATCAATCAAGTGGCAATAGAAAAAGATTGGTGGGTAACTGCCACTTTAAAAGCATTATTTCAAACAGATTATCATGAATCGTTGATATTTAAGGGAGGCACATCCCTTTCTAAAGGATTCAATATTATTGAGCGCTTTTCTGAGGATATTGACTTGGCTATAAGCCATTCATTCTTTGGTATAGAAAAGACAAGTAAAAATCAACGTGAGAAATTGCGTAAAATAGCTCGTGCATATATACATAACACGCTTTCTTTTCAATTAGATGCCAAATTGAAGGGAATGGGTATTACAGGCTATAGCATAGAAAATGTGACAAAAGTACAGGACAAGAATGGAGAATGGCGTCCGATAGATTCAGATAAGGATCCTACGGTCATTCTTTTACATTACCATTCTATTGTTGAAGATATAATAACCTACATTCCTCCACGTGTAAAGATTGAAATTAGCGTTCTATCTATGGATGAACCAACAGAGTTGCGAGACATTCATTCTTTGATAGAAGAAAGCTTTGAAGGTGAAGATTCCGATTCAAACTGCAAGGTAAAGACAGTTGTACCTACTCGCACTTTCTTGGAGAAGTTGTTTTTACTTGCAGAGGAGTTTCAAAAGGAGAAGCCACGAAGTGTACGTATGTCACGACATTTGTACGATTTAGAAAAACTTATGGATACTAAATATGGACGTGAGGCTTTGTCTGACATTTCCTTATATAATACCATAGTGGAGCATCGTAAGGCATACTACGCCCTGAAATATGTCAATTATGACCACCACAATCCTAAGACGATTAATTTCATGATTCCAGAGTCGGAAATGGAAGTATGGAAAACAGATTATACAGACATGCGACGTTTCTTCATCTATGGAGAATCTCTGGAGTTTGATACACTGATGCAAAGAATGAAAGAATTACAAGAACAAGTTAGAAGCATGAGATAGCTCATGCTTATGTCAACAACCTAATTCTCGTCTATCAATCATTTAAAGAACAATATATATGCTCTATCATTATACATCTTTTGACGCATTAAAAAATATCCTTCGATATGCTAAATCCCAGGAGCAAATGTGCTTCTGGGCTACAAGGTATGACTGTTTTGCAGATACCGATGAATTTAAGTTGGGGGTTGAGACCATAAGGAGGTTGTTGCCAGAGATGGAAAAGGAACTGCAGCCAGATCGGCAGATTGCGCCTCTGTTTGATTGGAACGAGATTAAAGATAATAAGAATCTCCCTTATCCCTATATTGTGTCATTCACTTCACGAACAGACAATGACTACATGTGGAAAAAGTATGCAAAAACGGATGGGGTGGTTATGGCAATTGACGATACACAATATGTGCCGGTTCCTGATGCTCCCATGATTAGGCTTGTATCATGTATTTATACTGATGATAAGTCTGACGATAAGTTGGTCGATATGCTGCACAAGGAATATACCAACATAGGATATGGCCTTCTTGGAGGTCCGCAAAAGAATATGGCTTTCAGATTACTCAAGGGCTATCCTCAGTTTTTCGTCAAACTGATAGCCATGGGTTTGCTCTCTCTCGCTGCTCCTCGCATCAAAGGGGCGAAGGATTATTGGATGGAAGAAGAAACTCGTGCTATCATCCCAATACCTGTTTCCGATTATCAATCTCTTATCAAAGGGTATGGCGATGAAATGATAAAGTTGGGACTGTCTCCAGCTGAGATATCTAAAATCGTCGCTAATGAATATGTTCGCCAACGAGATGATGGCTCAACGGTGTATTATCGAGAGATGCATCTGACTGTTGATCTCCTCAAAGGAGTGTATGTACGAAATACTGAAACAAAGAAAAAAATAGAAATATTCTTAAGAAATATGGGATTGACAGTTCCAGTAAGGCAAGTATAAACTTTATTATCATTTTTTCTATTCTAAAAAACATGACAGATAGCATAAAATATGGAGACTTGGTGATGAACCAAGGAACTTCAAATCACTTTCAAAGTAGTACTGACTTTGAGAAGAATCTAAATTTGCTGAAAGATAAAATCTGGGAATTCTTTAACTTGAAGAATGTTAATTTTCTATTTGGCTCCGGTACCAGCAATGGGGCTATCCCTACCATTGCCAAGCTATATACCTCGTTGGAATTTACCCATGAGGAAGAAAAAACAGAATCCGAGTTCAATATTATTGCTACAAAATGCTAAGATAATCTCGAATAAGGAATGAAAAGAACACATATGAAAATCCTGCTAAGTTTACTATGCTGTGTCGGTGTATTCACCCTATCAGCACAAAGTCGTTATTTCAAAGAAAGCGCTTCATGGCTTCAAAAGAGTGAGGCCTGCAAGCCAGTGTTAACCTATACGGAACATAAGCCGGTCAAACGGGTCACTTCCATCAAAGACGCGTCAGCCTACCAAGGTTGGCGCATGCGGGACGAAGGAAGCACGGATCTGTTATTCAATGAGTCCCTGAAGAAACATCCATCGGTTATAGTTGACTTCGGTGAGCATCTGACGGGTTATTTGGATTTCTCGCTCAAGCTCCTTAGCCAACAGGTTTCGGACGCTCCGGTACGTATCAAATTCACGTTCGCCGAAGTTCCCTCGGAATTGAACACGCCTTTCGATCCTTATCCGGGCGGTTTGTCAAGGGCTTGGCTACAAGATGAGGTGATGACGTTAATGACCGTACCCATCGAGGCCTCCATCCCCAGAAGGGTGTCTTTTCGGTATCTCAAGATAGAGTTGCTAGGCGCTTCCAGTTTCGATTTCGCCTTCGACAAGCTAACGTTCCGTGCGCAGACATCGGCTAAGACGGCTCCATTGCCACTGGCTTCCACGACCGATCCCTTGATCCGTAAAATCAATGAGGTAGGATTGCTTACATTAAAAGAATGTATGCAGACCGTCTATGAGGATGGCCCGAAACGGGATCGCCGGTTATGGATCGGAGACTTGTATCTGGAGGCGCTAGCGAACGCATGGTCGTATAAAAACCACGACTTGACGAAACGTTGTCTCTATTTATTAGCGGCTCTAGCCAATGATGAAGGACTGCTGCACGCCACCGTATTGGAGACACCGACCCCTCATCCGCAAAACGGTACGCATTGCTTGGACTATTCCCTGCTGTATAACGTAGCGTTGCTGGAATACCTGAAAGAGACCGGAGACAAGGAGGTCGCCTTGGACTTATGGCCGGTAGTGGTCCGCCAAATAGAGATGGCCTTGCGTCAATACTCGGACGATTGGATCTACGATATGCAAAAGAAGCCGATTTATTGGTTGGTATTCGACTGGAAAGATAATTATGATCGCCAAGCATCCATGCAGGGACTTACGGCATTCTCATTAGAGAAAAGCTATGAGCTAGCTAAAATGCTGGGAAAAGAGAAGGAGGCTAGAGATTGGCCTCGTATCGCCGGCCAGATAAAGAAAGCCGCCCGGAAAACATTCTATGACCAAAAGAACGGGGTGATCGTAAGCGGCCCTAACCGTCAGGTGTCTTACCTATCACAAGTGTGGATGGTCCTATCGGAGACGCTTACCGCCAAGGAAGGAGCAAAAGCGATGGCCACCGTCCTATCGATGCCCGACGCATGCTATCCGGGATGTCCGTACGCTTATCATTATGTAATGGAAGCCTTGTTGAAATGTGGAATGCGGCAAGAGGCCCGTTCACTCTTAACCAGTTATTGGGGCGGCATGGTGAATAAAGGAGCCGATACATTCTGGGAGGTATATGATCCGAACAATGACGAATTATCACCTTACGGATTTTTCCCGATCAATAGTTATTGCCACGCATGGAGTTGCACGCCGGTTTATTTCATCAACAAATACCCGGAGATATTCCAAAGATAGAAGATAATAAGAGAAACGCCAATATCGCTCAAAATGGAACGTATTGGCGTTTTCTTTTTCTTATTCCTCCACAGGTTCCCCGAACAGGGTAGCCGAGGAAGCCTTATGGATCTTGACTTTTATGAATTGACCTACATGATAGTTCTTCTTATCAAAGATGACCACCTTGTTTTGGCTGGTTCGTCCGAACAACTGCTCACGGGAACGTTTCGAGAATCCTTCTATCAGAACCTCGAAAGTCTTGCCTATATCCCGCAAGTTACTTTCCTCGGACAACTTATTTTGCAAATCGATCATACCTTGCAAACGGCGTACCTTCTCTTCTTCCGGTACATTATCCTCCAAATGGCTAGCGGCATATGTACCCGGACGTTCGGAATATTTAAATAAGAAAGCACTATCATATCCCACTTCACGCATCAAGGATAAAGTCTCTTGATAATCCTCCTCGGTCTCGGAATGGAAACCGCAGAATAAATCAGTCGAGATAGCGCAATCCGGTACGATACGACGGATCGCCGCTATACGGTCCAGATACCATTCACGAGTATATTTACGATTCATGACCTTCAAGATGCGACTGCTGCCGGATTGGGCAGGCAGATGGATAAACTTACAGATATTGTCGTTTGCGGCAATCACACGTAAGGTATCATCGCTCATGTCCTTCGGATGGGAGGTCGTAAAACGAATTCGCATATCGGGAACCTCTTTCGCCACACGATCCAACAAGATCGGGAAGGTTATGGTCTCACCTTCTTTCTCGAAAGAATAGGAGTTTACATTTTGTCCCAACAACGTAACTTCCTTAAAGCCTTTCTCATGCATATCCCGTATCTCATTCAAGATACTCTCGATGTCCCGGCTACGCTCGCGTCCTCTTGTATAAGGTACGATGCAATACGTACAGAAATTATTACAACCGCGCATAATAGACACGAAACCGGAGATATGTACGCCCGGTAACTTCAAAGGAATAACATCCTTATAGGTCTCTTGGGTAGAAAGCTCCACGTTGATCGCTTTCTCTCCGTGCTCTACCGCTCCCACCAAGTTCGGCAAGTCCAGATAAGAATCCGGTCCTACCACCAAGTCGGCATGATGCACATGGATCAGGTCTTCCTTCACTCGTTCGGCCATACATCCCAATACACCGACAATTAATGACTTCTTTTTCCGTTTTAAAGACTGGAAATACTGTAGCCGCCCATAGATTTTCTGTTCGGCGTTGTCGCGTACGGAGCAAGTATTCACGAAGATGGCATCCGCCTCCTCGATATTCTCCGTCATACTATAGCCATCCATCTTCATGATAGAAGCTACAACTTCGCTGTCCGCCACATTCATCTGACAGCCGTAGGTCTCGATAAACAACTTTCGTTCATCGCTTTGGGTAGCGGATTTTAAGTCCACACCGTTTTCTTGATTTACCATACTATATGTTAATAGAATTTAAATAAGCAAGATTCTTAAAAATAATTACGCAAACGCTTGCATAGTTCGAATCCCACCGTTATATTTGCATTCGAAAAACGTAAATTTTTTCATAGTTAAGGTTTTGGTTAAATCGAATAAGGGTGGCTGTGAAGTTACCCTTATTTACTTTTATACCTATCTGATGTTTTATATACTCCCATCTTTTCACTTCTCAATTATTCTTCTTACATTTGGAGGTGCAAAAATAATCAAAGTTTATGGATAACGTAGGAGATTGGTTATATATTGTTTTCCTGATTATCGCCGCCGTCAGTGGCTTATTCAGTTCGAAAGACAAAAAGAAGAAGAGTCGCCCCGATATATTGGGGCAACCCGACAGGGAAATTGTGCCTAATGACCAGCCTACAGAAGGAAAAGGCTTCTGGGAGATATTGGAGGATATGCAAAAGGAAACGCAAAAACCTAAGCCCGCTCCCCGACAAAAGCAGGTAAAGTCAAAGGTTGAGAAACCGCAAGTCGTAACCTCATCGCCTGCCTCATCTCCATTCCTTTCCGCCGAGAAGAATATCCCGAATCATATCGCGACCCAGCCATCCGTAAGGATGAGTGCTATCGAGGAAGAACCGGGGCTTATGCCAGAAGATACCTTCAGAGACATCGAGGAATTGAAGAAAGCGATCATTTGTGCGGAGATTCTAAACCGGAAGTATTAATTTACGCCACACTTATATTCGATTCAGCGTAATTTTATGTAAGTTTGCAACCTGAAGTTACGAAAAGAGTGTAATTTATTGGAAATGAGCATTGGGTAATCGCTCA
>ERZ840371.2762-NODE-2762-length-15246-cov-3.798499_pt1 | contig 15246 bp, 10 predicted proteins | sample MGYA00519937_ERZ840371 | MGnify/ENA primary metagenome ERZ840371 (study PRJEB31850, sample SAMEA3708873) | human gut metagenome | biome: human gut; feature: human-associated habitat; material: faeces | place: China | collected 2014 ... | reverse complement strand
CCCTGTGAAGGGAAAACTGAAAATGTCACCTGATAACATCCTCAACTATCGTATATGCCGCTCTTGCCCAGCTCTTATAATTATATCCAACCTGTCTTATGCTCAGCCTGCTTCCGACAGAAAGAAATAAATCACTGTTCTGCACTGCAAAGTTACCTGCTCTGTCGCCCATTATTCCGGCTCGCCCCACATACAGCCCATCATCGTCCGCACACAAATCTATACTGTCCCAGCCTGTCACAACAGGGATATTCAGCTTCCTCCTGACGCTCTCAAAAACCTTCTCCGCCCCGGCTATGCGTATTCCGTTTCCGGCATTAAGCACCGGACGCTTTGATGACTTTATCCTATCAATAACGGACATCACAAGCTCCCTTGATACCTTCGGAGGCAGTGTATCCTCATACTCCCTGTAATCTGCACAGCTCTCGTCATAATCTGCAAGGTCATCCGTATCGATACAGGCACCCTGGACATTGAGAGGAATGTCAAGCCATGTTGGTCCCGGTCTGCCCGTTGTCGCTATATGGAATGCCTTTTTTACATAATATTTTATCTTGTCCGGCTCCGTCACCAGCTCACAGTATTTTGTCATGGAAGCAACAGCCCTTGTTATGTCGAACTCCTGATCGCCCATAGCCCTTATCCCAAGCCCTGTGCTCCGTGCGGTGGTGTCATATCTTACCTGCCCCGATATCACAAGCATTGGTATGGAATCTAAGTAAGCCCCCAGCACTCCTGTGAGTGCATTCGTGCCTCCCGGCCCCGTTGTGACACACAAAAGAGCAGGCTTCCCGGCAATCCGGGCATAACTTTCTGCCCCGATTGCGCAAGCCTGCTCATGGTGATTGTATATACATTTCAAGCTTTCACTGTGTCCGAATGCATCATTAAGATGCATGGCTCCCCCGCCCGTAACTGTAAACACGCGCTCTATTCCAAGCTGTGATGTGAGCTGTGCTATATAATCTGATACCTTAATTCTCATGTATACTCTCTCCAATCTCAATGGCTTTATTTTATACTGCCGGGTACTGTATAGGCTGTATGTGATGCTCTAATTAAAAAGTATTCTTAATTATTCCTTTTTTGCTATATTTTCTCTGATTTGCTGTCTCAGTATAATTTGCTGTCTCACTACGATTTGCTATCTTAATACAGCTTCATGGATAGTCTTTATCATATATGACAGCTTAGCCTCTGTCATCCCCGGATAGACACCTATCCAGAAGGTATTTTCCATAATTAAATCTGTATTCTCAAGGCTGCCTGCCACCCTGAAGCCTGTACCCGAAGCCCTCATTCCATCAAAGCAAGGCTGCTTTATGAGATTTCCGGAAAACAGCATTCTTGTCTGTACATTGCGGCTCTCAATATATCCAACAACCTTATTCTTGTCCGTTCCAGGCCTGCAGGTCATGCAGAAGCCGAACCAGCTTGGGTTGGAATTTTCCACCGCTTCAGGAAGGTAGAAGTACTCCGCGAGGTCGGAAAGTCCTTCATATAGCGCCTTGAAATTCTCCCTTCTTTTCTCAACAAAGGATGGGAATTTCTTTAGCTGTGCACAGCCGACAGCCGCCTGCATATCGGTAGCCTTGAGATTATAGCCAAAATGGGAGTACACATATTTATGGTCATAGCCGTTCGGGAGCTCACCGTACTGTCCGTCAAATCTATGTCCGCACAGATTGTCCTGCCCCGAGGCGCACACACAGTCCCTTCCCCAGTCGCGGAGTGAGCGTATTATCTTGTTGAGCAGCGGATTGTCCGTGTACACTGCTCCTCCCTCGCCCATAGTCATGTGGTGTGGCGGATAGAAGCTGCTCGTTCCTATATCGCCCACAGTTCCGGTAAGCCTTGTCCTTCCGTCGATGGTATACTCAGAACCCAGCGCGTCGCAGTTATCCTCCACAAGCCATAGTCCATGTCTGTCGCAGAATGCCTTGACCGCGGATAAATCGAACGGATTTCCAAGTGTATGCGCTATCATAACCGCCTTGGTTCTCTCCGAATAAGCCTGTTCAAGCTTAGTCACATCAATATTGTACTGTGGAATCGTCACATCGACAAACACAGGAACCGCACCATACTGTATAATCGGTGTGACTGTAGTCGGAAAGCCCGCCGCAACGGTGATAACCTCATCCCCACGCCCTATGGCACGCTCACCTAAAAGCGGTGATGTGAGTGCCATGAATGCAAGAAGATTCGCCGATGAACCTGAATTTACAAGGCTGCAGAAACGCACCCCAAGATATTTTGCGAACTCACTCTCAAACTGTGCCGTATATCTTCCTGATGTAAGCCAGAATTCAAGAGAGGAATCAACAAGCTTCACCATCTCATCATGGTCATAGACCCTCGCCGCATAAGGCAGACGGTCGCCCTCCCTGTATTCTTTATTCTGATTGTGGAAGCGGTCACAGTACTCACTCACCAGCTCAAGTATCTGCTCGCGCGCCTCCTTTTCATTCTTTCCCTCAAACATGTGATGGGCTCCTTTTCTCTATATAAATTTTCTCTATATAAATTTTCTTTATATATTTTTCAATATAATTAAAACAACAATTAATGAAACTCTAATTAGCGGAACCTTAATTATTGAAACTTCAATTATTAAAACTCCAATTAATAATGAAACCGCTCTGTAAATGGGTATTTCTTGATAATTTACCATCTCTATACCCATTTTTTAATGTTTTGCATATTATTTTTCGGAGTTTCCGGGTATACGCAGAGCTTATTTTATATCCATACCCAAAAATCAACTATATCATTACATTTAATGGGTATATTTCACATTTTTTATTTATTATACCCATAATTTCACGTTTTTTATTTCTTATACCCATATCCTGCTTGTATTTATAAATCAGACATTCAGAATTATATCCTGCCCGCGTCCGCAATATATTCCATAATCTGTCTATTTATACAGCCTGAAAGGTTATTTCCAGATAAAGCTTCCATTTCCTGTTCAGTACCTGTCAACGCTTCTGTTTCATCCGCTATTTTCCTGCTTCCGCACTGCATACCCTCAAGCAGCATTGAAAATTCCACCGTCTTTTGCACTGCCGTCCGTATGTTCCAGACCGGCTTCCACGAAAATGTGTCCTTAAGCTTATCGCAGTTGAGCTTTAAAAAACCCGCCTCGTGCGGTCCTCCATCGCCCTTAACCTGCCACTTCGTTCCCTTCCAGCAGTCCGTAAATATATTCACAAGCTCACCTGTGGTCACGCAGTCCATGTCATCAGGTCCTACATTATACCAGCCGGAAAGCTCCCTGTTCACATACTGCTCCATGGCAATCATAAGATAGACATACACAGGCTCTAGCACATGCTGGTATGGACGCACGGAATACGGATTTCTCACGACAATTTCTCTTTTTTCAAGTGCCGCCCTGACACAGTCCGGAATTATTCTGTCGACAGCAAAATCCCCGCCACCTATGACATTTCCCGCCCTCGCGGTCGACACGGCAATACCTGAATCGGCAAGAAATGAGCGCATATAGCTGTGTGTCACAAGCTCAGAGCATGACTTGGAATTAGAATAAGGGTCATAGCCGTCAAGCGGCTCCTCCTCCCTGTAACCGCCCTCACTGCGCTCCTTATTGTCATAGACCTTGTCCGTGGTCACGTTCACAAATGAGCGTACGCCATCATAGCCGTCTGCGCCCGCACTTTTGCTCAGCCGCACACACTCACATACATTTACCGTACCCATGACATTCGTCTCAAATGTATATCTCGGATTCTTATATGATTCCCTCACAATAGGCTGTGCTGCCAGATGAAGGACCACTTCCGGCTTAAACTCATCAAACACTTCTTTAAGCTTCCCATAATCGCGGATATCACCTATGAAGGACTTGATTTTCCCATCACCTTCAAGCCCCGCCAGCTCAAAAAGCGACGGCTCTGTCGGCGGCTCCAGCGCATATCCGCACACCTCTGCCCCCGCAAGCAGGAGAACCCTGCACATCCAGCTTCCCTTAAAGCCGGTATGTCCGGTCACAAGCACACGTTTATTCTTGTAAAATTCCATCAGCTTCCGATAATCCATATCTGCCCCCATCACAATATTTTTACATCAATACAGTTTTTAAAGACCAACACACCCACAACACCTTAAACCAATATAAAAACATCACTCCCACAGCTTCCAAGGTGCATTTCCGCTCTCCCAGAGTGCCTCAAGCTTCTGCTTATCCCTCTGCGTATCCATGTTCTTCCAGAAGCCCGGATGATGGTAAGCCATAAGCTGTCCCTCCGCGACAAGCCTCTCAACAGGTTCCTTCTCAAATACGGTCTCCGGCCCGTCAATATAATCGAATATCTCCGGCTGGCATACCATGAACCCACCATTTATAACTCTTCCATCAAGGTCATGCTTCTCACGGAATGCAGTAATAACACCATCCTCACGCACATCAAGAGCACCGAACTGCTGCCCTATATTGATAGCCGTGATGGTCATAAGCTTTCCATGTGACTTATGGTACTCAAGAAGCCTGTTGATATCCACATCCGCAACCCCGTCACCGTATGTGAGCATAAAAGGCTCATCGCCTATATACTCCTGCACCTTCTTTATTCGTCCGCCTGTCATAGTCTTAAGCCCGGTATCCACCAGAGTGACCTTCCAAGGCTCCGCCTTTACATTGTGGACTATCATATTGTTAGCCGCAAGGTCAAAGGTGACATCTGAAGTATGAAGAAAATAATCAGCAAAAAATTCCTTGACCATATACTGCTTATACCCAAGGCAGACTACAAAATCATTGAAGCCATAGTGCGAATATATCTTCATAATATGCCATAACATAGGCATACCGCCAATCTCTATCATCGGCTTCGGCTTGAGGTGGCTCTCCTCACTTATTCTGGTTCCGAAACCTCCCGCTAAAATTATTGTTTTCATATTTTCGTATCCTCTATAATGTGCTTATAACTACCGATTCAGTATACCACATTATATTGTTTCACGCTACATGCATTTCACTGCCTGTGGGACAGAGGGGTCAGACCCCTGTCCCAGGACAGGGGTCTGACCCCTCTGTCCCAAGCCTCAGCGCTCCAATGCCCTCCACAAGCTCTGTCACGGTTGTAAGGTATCTGTCCGTTGTCTTAAGCTCATCCCTTGCAGGTGTGTACCTGAAATACGGAACCGCCTCCACCTTGAACTGTACACGTCCGTCATACTTCTTGACAAAATCAGGTATCCTGTTGACATCAACCCTTGCCTGCGGATACATTCTTATTATAATCTGCGCCTGAGAGCCCTTTATCTCAATGATATCCGCAAGGTGCGCATTGGACTTGATAAATGCGACACGCATAAGGTTGATTGCCGTCTTTGGTATATCTCCAAAACGGTCTGTCAGCTCATCCTGCATATCCACAAGCTCCTCCCTTGTAGTGATGGCGGCAATACGCTTGTATATGTCAAGCTTCTGCGCCTCACTCCTTATATATGTCGCCGGTATAAATGCATCAACCGGAAGATCTACGTTCGTCTCGAACTCGTCCTCAAGCTTCTTATAACCCTTGAGCGTTAGCACTGCCTCATTCAACATCTTACAATATAGATCATACCCAACAGCCGCCATGTGTCCGTGCTGCTCCTCACCTAAGACATTTCCGGCACCTCTGATTTCAAGATCCTTCATCGCGATCTTAAAGCCGCTTCCAAGCTCCGTAAATTCCCTGATTGCCGACAGCCTCTTTTCCGCCTCCTCGCGCAGCATCCTGTCGCGCTTGTATAGTAAAAACGCATACGCGGTACGGTTAGAACGCCCGACACGCCCTCTCAGCTGATATAGCTGCGACAATCCGAAGCGGTCCGCATCATGGATGATGATTGTGTTGGTGTTAGGAATATCAAGCCCTGTCTCTATAATCGTTGTCGACACAAGCACATCTATGTCACCATTTATAAAGTCAAACATTATCTTCTCAAGCTGTCTTTCGTGCATCTGTCCATGTGCGTAGGCAACATTGGCATCCGGAACTATCGCCGATATCTTCGCCGCCACATCCTCAATGCCCTTCACCATATTGAACACATAGTACACCTGTCCGCCCCTCGAAAGCTCTCGTATTACTGCCTCCCTTATAAGCTCCTCGTCATACTCCGTGACAAAGGTCTGTATAGGCATCCTGTCGACCGGTGCCTCTGTCAGCACACTCATGTCCCTTATACCCACAAGGCTCATGTGCAGAGTTCGCGGAATAGGCGTTGCCGACAGTGTGAGCACGTCAAGGTCCGATTTTAACTGCTTGATTTTCTCCTTGTGCGTCACGCCGAACCGCTGCTCCTCGTCGATTATCATAAGCCCTAAATCCTTGAACCTGACATCCTTCGACAGAACCCTGTGAGTGCCTATTACAATATCGACCGTTCCCTTTTTCAGTCCATCGAGTGTATTTTTAACCTGCGTCGGGGTACAGAAACGGCTTAAAAGCTCAACCCTCACACCGAATGACTGCATTCTCTGGACAAAGCTGTTGTAATGCTGCTGCGCAAGTATGGTGGTAGGCACAAGATAGACAACCTGCTTTCCGTCACATACCGCCTTGAATGCCGCGCGCATGGCAACCTCCGTCTTTCCGAAGCCAACGTCGCCGCACAGAAGTCTGTCCATTATCTTGGTGCTCTCCATATCCTGCTTCGTCTGCGCAATCGCGGTAAGCTGGTCATCCGTTTCCTGATAAGGGAACATCTCCTCAAACTCCTGCTGCCATACCGTGTCCGGTCCGAACTTATAGCCCTGCCTGTTCTGCCTTATCGCATACAGCTCAACAAGCTCCTTTGCAATTCCCGCAACCGCGCTCTTTACCTTCGCCTTGGTCTTAGACCACTCAACAGTTCCCAGCTTATTAAGCTTCGGCTTGTGTCCGTCCGATCCTGAGAACTTCTGTATACTGTCAAGCTGCGTGGCAAGCACATACAGATTGCTTCCGCCACTGTACTCAATCTTTATATAGTCCTTCTCGACCTTGTCCACAACAACCTTCTCAATACCGCGGTAAATTCCCATTCCGTGATTCTCATGCACCACATAGTCGCCGATTGACAGCTCCGCGAAATCAGAGATTGACTTTCCCTCGTATGCCTTTGTCTTAACCCTCTTCTTTTTCTTATCCTGTGTAAAAATATCGCTCTCTGCGATAAGGACAAATTTAATCTGCGGGTACTCGAAGCCCTTTGAGATATTGCCGAACACCGTCATCACCTCGCCCGGCAGCAGCTCTCTGTCATACTTGTCGGAGAAAAATGCAGTGACATCGTTCTCCCGCAGATCAGCCGCAAGTCTCTCAGCCCTTATTCTGGATGAGGAGGCAAGAATTGTCACATACCCTTCCTTCTTATATCTCCTCACATCGCCGACAAGCGTCTCAAAGCTGTTGTTATAAGAGCTTATTCCCTTTGCACCGATATCATATCTTCCACCGATATTAAGCCCTTCCGCCCTTGTATCAAGAACGGACAGTGCCAGCAGTGACCCCTTGTACAGTTTTCCATATACATAGGAAGTATCATAAAGTACATCTGTCTGTTTTGGCAGTATATCGCCTTTCTCCAGTCTGTGTGACATGCTCTCACCAAACTCATACTGCACAGCCTTAAGTCTCTCTGCAATCCTTCCCGGCTCGTCAAGCACAAAGGTCGTGTCCGACGGCGAAAAATACTCCGCAAAAGACACCGTATAATCTGCAAGATAACCGATATAGCTCTCAATCCCCATTGAGCCGTTCACACCCTCAGGGTCGAGCATGAGCCTTTCCTCAAGCTCCGCATATTTATTTCTTATGCGTGCCGCCTCGGTAAACTTCTTTTCCTTCTCAAAAAGCTGTGCCTGCTTATCCGTGTCCGCCTTAATCTTTTTTAACGCAGAGAAAATATCCCCCGACGAAAATATAAGCTCCGTCGCAGGGTAGAAGAACACCTCGTCCACGTTCTCTATTGAGCGCTGGCTCTGTGCGTCATAGCTCTTTATCGAATCAATCTCATCACCCCACAGCTCCATTCTGTACGGCGTCTCCTCCGTAAACGGAAACACATCCACGATACCGCCGCGCACGGCGAACTGTCCCGGGCTCTCCGCCTGGGCACACCTCTCATAGCCGAGCTTCACAAGCTTTTTCTCATACTCCGTGAGATTTATCTCCGCGCCGACCTCAAGATGTATCAGATTATTTTCAATATATTCAAGTGGAAGGAGCTTGTCGATACAGCCGTCGATAGTGGTAATCACAGTAAGAGTTGTCTCCCTGTGTTCTCCGTCCTTTTCCTGCTTCTGCGCCTTCCTCTGATCCGCAATATGCTTTACCGCATTGATACGCTCCTTCACAATAAGGTTTCCGTGTATGTCCGCATTGTAAAAAATAAAGTCCTTTGCAGGATAGTACACTACATTTCTGTCAAAGAAACGATACTCCTCATAGAGCTGCCTTGCACGAATCTCATTGTGCGTGATGATAAGCCTGAACGGTGTATCGCACACGCCAAAAACAAGGTGTGCCTTCTGCTGCTCAACACACCCTGTCACCAAAACCGCCTTACCCGATTTACTTAAATCTCTCTTCATATCCTCAAAGACCGCAAGGTGCTTTAACGGATATACAAAACTATTCATGCCGGAAATCCTTTCTGATAATTTTTATGCCCTTTAACTATTTGCCATAAATTTTTATCATCTATGCAATCACCAGATTATGAGCTTCGTTTTCAGGCTCGTCAAAATGGCAAATTGCTTATCTTATATTTTAATGATGTTGGGGTCAAAACATGTGCTATAAACTTAGCATGTATAACGTATTATATTTATGCATATCACGACTTTTGGAAGAAGCTTAGATGTTCTTAGAACATCTTGCTTCGTACAACGGAGCTGATATGCATAAACATAATACGTTATACACTCCTAGCTTTGATTGTCATATTTTGACACATGAATCCTATAAATAAAATAACAGGCAGGGAGCCAGATATCACTCCCTGCCATAATTATACTCATATAATTTCCATTTGAAAATCAAAAAATTCTTAAATTTCAGAGTCCCTTAACAGTCCTGACAACATTCTCAACCGTGAAACCGAACTCCTTGAAGAGTGTAGCCGCAGGAGCACTTGCACCAAAGCTGTGCATTGTGACATAAGCTCCGTCAAGGCCTACATACCTGCCCCAGCCGAAGTCTGACAGCGCCTCGATGGCAACTCTCTTTCTCACGCTCTTAGGAAGTACGGACTCCTTGTACTCATCGCTCTGCTGCTCGAACACATCCATAGAAGGCATGGAGACAACTCTCACATCAATGCCATCCTTAATAAGCTCTGCCTTGGCATCTACAGCAAGTGATACCTCAGAACCCGAAGCGATAAGAATAGCATCAGGTACGTTCTTTGCAGAGTCAGCAATGACATAGGCACCCTTTAAAGCTTCCTTGGAGGAACCAGCCATCTGAGGCAGATTCTGTCTTGTGAGAACAAGTGCTGTAGGTGTCTTTTTAGAGGTCACTGCGTAAGCCCATGCTGCTGCCGTCTCCGTCGCATCACAAGGTCTGTATACCGTAAAGTTAGGGAGTGCGCGAAGCATTGCAAGCTGCTCGATAGGCTCATGTGTAGGTCCGTCCTCGCCGACACCGATGCTGTCATGTGTGAGCACGAAGGTAAGAGGTACTCCCATGATAGCTGAGAGTCTCGCCATAGGCTTGACATAATCGCTGAACACGAAGAAGGTTGACACGAAAGCGTGAAGTCCGCCGTGAAGCATCATACCATTGCCGATAGCAGTCATCGCAAGCTCTCTTACGCCGAAATGCATATTTCTTCCGGCATAATTATCCTTGGAAAAATCTCCCATATCGGACATATATGTCTTAGTAGATGGTGCAAGGTCTGCTGAACCGCCCATAAGGTTAGGAAGCATATTCTTAAGCTTGTTAATCTGTACACCTGAGAGGTTACGTGTAGCCTGAGGCTTGTCCTCATAGCTCCAGAAGTTCTCATCATCAAGAACCTTCTCTGCGGCATTCTCGTCAAAATACTCGTCCCAGAGCTTCTTCATCTCCGGATATGCCTCGCAGTACTCAGCAAAGAGCTTGTTCCAAGCCGCCTCAGCCTCGGCACCCTTCTTGGCCTTCTCCTTGTAATTAGCGTAAACCTCGTCAGGTACATAGAACGGCTCCTGTGACGGCCAGCCAAGGTTCTCCTTGAGAGCTGTCACATTGTCGGCTCCGAGAGGCTCGCCATGAGCGGAAGCCTTGCCCTCCTTGGCAGGACAGCCGTAGCCGATTTTTGTCTTGACCGTAATCATTGTAGGTCTTGTCTTGTCAGCCTTAGCCTCCTCGATAGCCTTTCCGATCTCTTCAATATTATTACCGTCCTCAACAACAAGTGTCTGGAAGCCGAATGCCTCGAAGCGCTTTCTTACATCCTCGGTAAATGCTATGTCCGTACCACCCTCTATGGAAATCTTGTTGGAGTCATAGAGCACGATGAGCTTGCTAAGTCCAAGTGTTCCCGCAAGCGAGAATGCCTCGGAGGAAATTCCCTCCATCATACATCCATCACCGCCGAGAACATAAGTATAATGGTCAACAACCGGGTAATTATCCTTGTTAAATACAGCGGCAAGATGTGCTTCCGCTACAGCCATACCTACAGCCATACCCATGCCTGCTCCAAGAGGTCCTGTTGTAGCCTCAACACCTACTGTATGACCATACTCAGGGTGACCCGGTGTGAGTGAACCCCACTGGCGGAACTGAGCCAGATCCTCCTTAGTAAGTCCATATCCAAAAAGATGGAGAAGTGAGTATAGAAGAGTAGAACCATGTCCACCCGATAATATGAATCTGTCCCTGTTGAACCACTTAGGATCTGCCGGATTGTGATTCATGTGATTAGCCCAGAGCTCATAAGCCATAGCTGCTGAACCAAGAGGAAGTCCCGGATGTCCTGAATTAGCCTTCTGAACAGCGTCAGCCGCAAGAACACGGATGGCATTAACGGACATATTTTCTACATTGTCACGCATAGATAAAAATCTCCTTTTTATAAGATATTAGTTCTGCTTTCCGAATACAGCTTCATAATCCTTAACGAACTTATCGATACCTGCTGTTGTGAGCGGATGCTTAGTCATCTGCTCGATTACCGAATAAGGAACCGTTGCAATGTCAGCCCCTGCAAGTGCGCAGTCTGTTACATGGATCGGATTGCGGACGCTGGCTGCAATAATCTCTGTCTCAATCTCAGGATAATTCATGAAAATATCTGAGATTGTACGGATAAGTTCAATGCCCGGCTGTGATATATCATCAAGTCTTCCAAGGAATGGGGAAACATAAGCTGCACCCGCTCTCGCTGCAAGAAGCGCCTGATTAGCCGAGAAGATAAGTGTAACATTAACCTTGATACCCTCTGAAGCGAGAACCTTGGTAGCCTTAAGTCCTTCAACAGTCATAGGAATCTTGACAACCATGTTAGGATGGATAGCTGCAATCTCTCTTCCTTCCTTAATCATACCCTCAGCGTCCTGGGTTGTAGCCTTAACCTCACCGCTTATCGGACCGTCAACAATTGATGCTATCTCCTTGATAACCTCATTAAAATCTCTGCCCTCTTTTGCAATTAAAGATGGATTCGTTGTTACTCCGCAAATAACCCCCATGTCATTTGCTTTCTTAATGTCTTCAACCTTCGCTGTGTCAATAAAAAATTTCATATTACCTCTCCTGTTCCGCTTTCGCTCTCTTAGATTAAAAAACGTTTGGAAAACAACTATATAAATTGTTTCACCTACAGTCATTTTAAAGCCATACCGCCATATTGTCAAAGCATTTTTCTTCAAATTATGCCCATCTGTTGCTCATTTTGTTGCCAAAAGTAATAATAAATTACATCGCAGAGATTTTTTACTTGTTTTGACTTAATTATGGTATTTTATAACTTTTTTTTGCAAAATTTTCAAAATATTCTTTCCATTTTTTAACAAAAATGCTATCCTAATGACAGGGTGATACAAAAAATATTTCAAGCCGTGAAAACCCGGCTTGGCACGATTTATTTATTGCGAAAGGAAGGGTATTCTTAATGGAAGACAGAAAAAAAACAAATGACAGCCAGCGTATTCACACCAGACTGCGAAAAAATTTCAACCTTATCACCAACATTACGAGCATATCCATTGTGCTTGCCATCATTTTAATTGTATTTACCAGCGTACAGTTCAACCACTCCCTAAAGTCATATGGCTTTATTCAGGGCGACATCGGTAAGGCGATGACTGTTTTCGCCGATTCAAGAAGTGCCCTGCGCGCTGTTATCGGTTATCTGGATGCCGGCTCAATCAGTGAACAGCAGGAAATTTATTTTGATAAAAGAGATAGCTTTACTACCTATTTCAATTCTATAACAGAGCAGTGCAATTATTCTGAAGCAAAAAAAATATGTGACAATATAAGCAGCGTCATAGATGATTACTGGACACTGTCCGACGAGATTATAAGGCAGGGGGCAACCTCCGATGTAAACGCAAGCAACAATGCACAGCGTCTTGAGATGAACAAGCTTACTCCCGAATACGATACCATCTATGGCTATATGAAGCAGCTCATGGACTGCTATGTTACCAAAGGCAATGCATATAAACGCCAGCTCAATATTATAGAATTTGTATGCATCGCAGTAATATTACTCCTCATAGCTGCCACAAGATTACAGTCTAACAAGGTCAGCAATAAGTTCGCCAATGAAATTGAAGCCACTCTTGCTGATACTTCAAAGCGTCTTAAGCTGCTTGCCGCAGGCGACTTGGACAGTCCATTCCCTGAGAGTAACTACGATGACGAGATTGCAGAGATGTTAGCCGATTCAAAATACATGGCTGAAGAGCTCAACACACTCATATCCGATATCGGATATGTGCTAGGAGAGATGGCTGATGGCAACTTCATAGCGACCTCAGGCTGCCATGACAAGTATGTCGGTAAGTTTTCCATCATGCTCACCTCCATGCAGAAGCTCAAGCACCAGATGATAGCAACGCTCACACAGGTTGATGAGGCTTCCAAACAGGTAGCCGCCGGCTCCGACAACCTTGCGCAGTCCGCACAATCCCTTGCAGAGGGTGCCACAGAGCAGGCAGGCGCTATTGAAGAGCTCACCTCGACTATTACCAATATCACTGAGGAAGTCGATAAATCAGCCAAGAATCTTAAGGAAGCCCATAAGCAGGCGGTTGATTATGCCAGACAGGCTGATGACAGCAGGGTTCAGATGCAGAAGCTGTCCGAGGCTATGGTCCGCATAACAGAGACTTCGAGAAAGATTGAGAATATCACAGCCATAGAGGACATCGCAAGCCAGACCAACCTTCTCTCACTCAATGCTTCAATTGAGGCGGCAAGGGCAGGGGACGCAGGCCGTGGTTTTGCCGTAGTCGCAGATGAGATCCGCCAGCTTGCCGAGCAGAGTGCCAAGTCCGCTGTGGATACACGCGAGCTTATAGAGGGTGCTCTCAAGGAGATTGATGACGGCAACCATGCTGCACGCAGTGCAGCGGAAGCCCTCACCTCCGTAATAGACGGAATCCAGTCCATTGCAGAGACATCAAGAGCACTGAGCGAAGCTTCGGGCACTCAGTCAAAGGCTATGGATGAGGCAAACGAAGGCGTCAACCAGATTGCAGAGGTTGTTCAGTCCAACTCCTCGGCAGCGCAGGAGACATCCGCGACAAGCGAGGAGCTGTCGGCACAGGCGGATACCTTGCAGCAGCTTGTCGGGAAATTTGTGTTGAAGAAATAGTGTGGTATGACGAAGTAAAATCTGTAAAGAATAAATGAGAAAAAACCCCACAAGCTGCAACCTTGTGGGGTTTTTTCTCATTTTTATTGAAAAAATTCAATTATATAGTAAATTATTCACCGCAACAATCAACGACTTCTGTATAGAGCTTCCACCATTTACAGTACCTTTATATGCTCCTTATAAATCCTCATAAAGTATATGAACTCCGCAATCGCGGTGAGCGTCCACGAACATATATACAATATGTAAAGTGACGGAACCGTCTTAAAATACGCAAATACCGTATATATCCATATCACTCTGAACACGCATGAGCCCATTATTACTATGTACGTTGGTACAACCGTCTTTCCCAGACCTCTTGAGGCTGCTATTGTACAGTCCATAAATGCTGAGAAGCCGTAGGATATGCTCATAATGTTAAGACGCAGCATACCCGCGTCCATAACTGCGGCATCCTTGGTAAAAAGCGACAGGAACGGACGCCCCAATATGTTGAGCGTGATTCCCATTACCATTCCGATTCCAAATGAATAGGCAAGGCTTATGATGTAGCTGTTGCGCACTCTCTTTTTGTTTCTTGCCCCATAGTTCTGCCCCATGAAGCTTGCGCAGGCTGTGTAGAATGCCGCCATGACATCATATACAAGCGCGTCCGCGTTGGTTGCCGCCGAATTTCCCTCGACAATGACCGCATCAAACGAATTGACGCCGACCTGAACAAAAAGGTTGGCAAACTGGAATATCGCGTTCTGTATTCCCGCCGGAAAACCCAGCTTGAAAAGATCCTTTGCCTTGTCCGGATAGAGCTTAAGATACTTTGGCGAAAAACGTATTCTCTCATCCGCCTTCATAAGTGCTATCATTATGAGCACCGCCGACATATACTGTGACGTGACGCTGGCGATGGCAACCCCCGCAACCGAAAGCCTGCACACTATGACAAAAAACAGATTGAGCAGAATATTCACAACACCCGAAAATGCCAGTATATACACAGGCTTCTTGGTATCTCCGACAGCCGAAAATACCGCATTACCGAAATTGTATATTCCAAGTGCAGGCATTCCGAGAAAATATATTCTAAGATACAGTGCGGCTCCGTCTATAAGCTCTTCCTTGGTCTTCATAACTTCAAGAATAAGCTTTGAAAACACCTGCCCGAACAGAAGCAGTATCACACCCATGAGCGCGCACATCCACGCAGCCGAATGAACGACCTCACGCACATCCTTGTCCTTCTTCGCACCTATGTACTGCGCGGTCATTACATTCACACCGCCCGACACACCTATCAAAAACGTGGTAAACAGCGTCACCAGCGTGGTTGTCGACCCAACACTTCCCAGCGCATGTGAGCCGGCGAACTGCCCGACCACCGCGATATCCGACATATTAAAGAGCACCTGCAACAGGTTAGACAGC
>ERZ840371.2758-NODE-2758-length-15261-cov-3.704261_pt1 | contig 15261 bp, 8 predicted proteins | sample MGYA00519937_ERZ840371 | MGnify/ENA primary metagenome ERZ840371 (study PRJEB31850, sample SAMEA3708873) | human gut metagenome | biome: human gut; feature: human-associated habitat; material: faeces | place: China | collected 2014 ... | reverse complement strand
TCGACCTTTGCAAGATGCCGCACGTATTGGTGGCAGGTGCAACCGGTCAGGGTAAGTCTGTCGGTCTGAATGCAATTATTACTTCCTTATTATATAAGAAACATCCGGCTGAACTGAAGTTTGTCCTGGTCGACCCGAAGAAGGTAGAGTTCAGCATCTACTCGGTCATTGAAAACCATTTCCTTGCCAAACTTCCCGATGGCGGTGAACCGATTATTACGGACGTGACGAAAGTAGTGCAAACTCTGAATTCCGTCTGTGTGGAAATGGATACCCGTTATGACCTGTTGAAAATGGCTCATGTACGTAATGTCAAGGAGTATAATGAGAAGTTTATCAACCGTCGTCTGAATCCGGAGAAAGGACATAAGTTCATGCCGTATATTGTCGTTGTTATCGACGAGTTCGGTGACCTGATTATGACGGCAGGTAAGGAGGTGGAACTTCCGATTGCCCGTATCGCCCAGTTGGCGCGTGCTGTCGGTATCCACATGATTATCGCTACACAGCGTCCGACGACGAATATCATCACGGGTACGATTAAAGCCAACTTCCCGGCCCGTATCGCTTTCCGTGTATCCGCCATGATGGATTCCCGAACGATTCTTGACCGTCCGGGTGCCAACCGTCTAATTGGTAAGGGAGATATGCTTTTCTTACAGGGAGCTGATCCGGTGCGTGTGCAATGTGCCTTTATCGATACGCCGGAAGTAGAGGAAATCACGAAGTTTATTGCCCGTCAGCAAGGATATCCTACTCCTTTCTTCCTGCCCGAGTATGTGAGTGAAGACAGCGGTAGCGAAGTAGGGGATATTGATATGGGGCGTCTTGACCCGTTGTTTGAAGACGCTGCCCGGTTGGTGGTTATTCATCAGCAAGGTTCCACGTCGTTAATTCAACGTAAGTTTGCTATCGGTTATAATCGTGCCGGCCGTATCATGGATCAACTTGAAAAGGCTGGAATCGTCGGTCCTACGCAGGGAAGCAAAGCGCGTGACGTACTTTGCATCGATGATAATGATCTTGAAATGCGTTTGAACAATTTGCAGTAATCAATCGTTTATTAATCAAATGAGGAAATACATTTTTAGTGTTTTAATAGCTTTACTGTCATTGCCTGTGATTGCTCAACAACAGCAGTCGCAGGCTAAAGCTGTTCTTGATAAGACAGCCGAAGCATTTCGTAAGGCAGGCGGAGTGAAGGCTGATTTCATTATTAAATCTGTGACTAACGGTTTGGTGGAAGGGTCGGAAAGCGGTACGATTCAGTTGAAAGGAGAGAAGTTCGTATTGAAGGCGTCCGAAGTGATAACCTGGTTTGATGGGAAAACGCAATGGAGCTATGTAGTCAGGAATGATGAAGTGAACGTCAGCAATCCGACACAGGAAGAACTACAACAGATTAATCCGTATACATTCCTGTATATGTATCAGAAAGGATTTTCCTATAAACTGGGAACAGTAAAGACTTACGGGGGAAAGGCTGTCTGGGAAGTAATTCTCACAGCGAAGGATAAGAAACAGGATTTGGAGCGTATCACTCTTTATGTGACGAAGAATACGTATGAGCCTCTATATATTCTGCTTCAGCAGCGTGATCAGCAGACGCGTAATGAGATTACCGTGACAGGTTATCAGACACGGCTGAATTATGCGGATAGTATTTTTTCTTTTGATAAAAAACAATATCCGAATGCAGAGATTATTGATTTGAGATAAAATGTTTTTGAATAACAAAACGATAAAGGTATAATTAAAATGGCAGAAATAGAAAAAGTTAAGTGCCTGATTATTGGTTCAGGACCTGCCGGATATACGGCAGCGATTTATGCGGGACGTGCAAACTTGTGTCCGGTGCTTTATGAAGGATTGCAGCCCGGCGGTCAGTTGACGACAACTACGGATGTTGAAAACTTCCCCGGTTATCCGGAAGGTATCAGCGGACCGCAGTTGATGGAAGATTTGCGTGCACAGGCGAGCCGCTTTGGGACAGATGTACGTTTCGGTATTGCTACTGCAGCGGATTTGAGCAAGGCTCCTTATAAAATAACGATTGACGGAGAAAAAGAAATCGAAGCGGAGACGTTGATTATCTCTACCGGGGCAACAGCTAAGTATTTGGGACTGGAAGACGAAAAGAAATATGCGGGAATGGGTGTCAGCGCTTGTGCTACCTGCGATGGTTTCTTCTATCGTAAGAAAGTGGTTGCCGTAGTCGGTGGCGGTGATACGGCTTGTGAAGAAGCGGTTTATCTTGCCGGACTTGCATCGAAAGTATATCTGATTGTCCGTAAACCTTTCCTGCGTGCATCGAAGATTATGCAGGAGCGCGTGATGAATCACGAGAAGATTGAACTTCTTTTTGAACACAATGCTGTCGGTTTGTACGGTGACAATGGAGTGGAAGGTGTAAACCTTGTGAAACGTTGGGGTGAACCGGATGAGGAACGTTACAGCCTGCCTATCGACGGTTTCTTTCTGGCTATCGGTCATCAACCGAATTCTGATATATTCAAGGATTATCTGGATACGGATGAAGTGGGTTATATCATTACAGATGGTGCCAGTCCGCGTACGAAAGTTCCCGGAGTGTTTGCTGCCGGAGATGTGGCCGACCCTCATTACCGTCAGGCTATTACAGCGGCGGGAAGCGGATGCAAGGCTGCTATTGAGGCAGAACGTTACCTTTCTGCAAAAGGACTTATCTGATAAATATAATGTTCAGTATAAAACCGAAGGATTGTAATCACACAATTCCGGTGTGGTAACTCTTAAAATAAAAACGGTGGACATCGGTTAGAAACTAGTGTCCACCGTTCTTTTTATATTGGGTTTACTCTAAGATGATTTACACTTGGTTAATACGCTTCAATCTCGTCCAGCCATAATTCGGCAGGAATCACTTCCGGACCATTGATAAAGATAAAAGAAGAAGAGAAATACTTTCCTTCATGATCCTAAAATGTGTGTTAAGTTATAAATAGATTTGACACGACAAATTTGTAATTTCTGTTTGTACAAAATTATTTGTGCCTATTGCTTTATGCGTATAAAAGAATGGATCTTGTTTCTCTTTCTTATACAAGTTGTTTAAAGAACAGACCTTGTGTTTATAATAAAAAGTGAGAACGTTTATTATAAACGGGTCTTAAGTTTATTATAAACGATTATTGGCTGAACTCTTGAAAAATGGGTGAAGAATTTAAACAAAATGGGGCGAAATCCTTGCAGACTTCACCCCATTGTTAGTTCTTACAGTACACTTGCGTGTATGCAATCTGATGATTTATGTCTTTATTTTTGTATGTTTCATACCTGTTGTTTCTGATTCGTTTCTGCAAATATACAAAATAAAAAAGGAAAAGTCAATACCCTGTTTCCGTTTTGAAGCTGAATACATAGGCAATGGTGGCTGGCATCAATACCTCTTTCTCCATTGCTATTATTTGAGAAGCTGTTCCTCAATGATTTGCACGTACTTCTCCGGAGTAGCTCCGACTTCGACGATAGGTTTGCCGCCTACCGGAATAAAGAAAAGAGTCGGCAGCGCCTGTACTCCGAAATGTTTGCACAAGTCTTTCTCTTTATCCGCATTCACTTTATAAAACATGACTTTTCCCTTATACTTTTCAGCCAATTCTTCCATTTTCGGAAGCAGTCTCATGCAAGGGCCGCACCAAGTTGCCCAAAAGTCAACAACCACAGGTTTGTCTCCATTATAAACGAAATCATTTCCTGTCCGGTAATCAAAAATATGTTCCAGAAAGAATTGGCGGGTAATCGGATTCATCTTGCCGTCTTCCGCTTTGACTTCCGTTACTTTAGCTTCCGATTCGGGAATAGGAACCAAGTCGAAAGGCTGGAAGTATATTTTTTGATGAACATAATCAATGGACAAAATGCCGTAGTCCAATAGTTTCTTTCCTAAAACAGAATGTTTCAGAGATGGATTCCTCACGGCAAAGGCATCGTCTATCTTTGTTTTCACGAATATTGTTTCCGGTAAGGTCAGGCTTTCTTCTTCTTGTGCCGTCTCTTTATAGCCGATTGAAACTTTTTGCGGAGTTCCCTTCGGATAAAGTGTGCTCCACTCGTTAAAGTCTTTTTCAGTGAGGTTGATTAATCCGTCGCTCCATGTATCTAAAATAGGAAAAATTGTTTTATCTTGAATCGATATCGAACATACTATACCTAAACCTGTTATCAATTCAAAATTTTCTCTATAGTTTAGTTTCATGTACGAAGGTCGGTACGGCTGAGTGATAGTGATCTTTTTTCGTCGCATGTCAATGGTCAAGACGGAAGTTCGGAATACTGCAGAATTCAATACTCCCATTACTCCCAGTTTGCGTAGATAAGGTTCATCTTCTAATATGAATGTTGGCAGACTATTGCTGAATGTATTATTACCAATAGTTAAGGTTCCTATTTCATAGATTTTCTTTACGGGAACCTGTTTGAATTTGAAATTCTGATAACTTCCAAAACTACTGGCGTTTTTCGTGTTGATTTTCAGTTGGTTGACAGCTTCCGGAAGTAATGCATTATGTCCGGCTAAATCAAGTACAAAATTTGCTGTTTCTCCATTTATATTGGCTTCTATGATAATCTTTCCATCGATTGTTTTAAATGGAATGATTTCCGTCATACTGTTCTGTGTTTGTGCTTTTATGCCTGAAATAAAACAAAAAGCAATCAAACATATATGTATTTTTATTATCATATTTCTCAAATTCATATTGTTTTAAAGTCTATCTTTCTTTTTTGATTTCTATTTTTCTCTCCTGATTGTCCTTTTTAATAATAATATATCCTGTATCTCCGGGAATAGCGTTCATTATCTCTTCTATAGCAATCTGGCTCATCGGACAGTTGCTTAATGAGGTTCCGTTGATATTGATTACCTGATCACCGAAAGATACTTGGTCTTTCATACTATCCCATATCGTTGTGATTTCAAATCGTTCGTTGCGTGGCAATATACTCACATTCCAAAGAACGGGAGCACCTCCCATATCAGTTTTCCCTTTTTCGAATGGGAGGAAGAAGAAGCGTTTACGCATATAGTCTATAATCACTTTTCCATATTTCAGCAAGTCTACTCCTATGATTGTTTCATTCATTACGCTTGTCGTGCAGCCTATGTTTGTGAATTCCTTATCCATGATACGAATAGAAGGTATGTTCAGTTTTTTGATTTCTACAGGACTTCCCAGTCCGGCTAATCCGGCAGATACAATCCCATGTGCATGATTTGTTTCTTTTATATCGGATATATCAGCCAGCCTGTTATAATCTTGTATCGAATATAGTAGAAAACCTTCTGCACCAGTGTCAAACAATATTTTCATTGTCTGTTCTTCTTGCTTGACAGTGACAAATGAGTGATATTCCGTTTCATCCAGAAGAGGAACTCCGTCTGTTAGTTTCAGTTTCTCGGGGCGATAGGGATAGTTGATGACCATGATTCTATAGCGAGAGTCGAATGTTACTACAGATTGTGAGAATGCGTCTCCACCGAGAATGCCGGCGACTCCTAAATCAGTGAAAAAAGGATCTTTGGGCAGCACCATTGTTTTTAATAGCTTGATTTGGTAACTATTGCCGATGGATACATTGGAGACATATGCTTCTTGATAGTTTTGTCCCTGTCCGTTCACATCAGAAATGCGTGTATATCCTGCAGCGTTTGCCTGCATTTCAAGGGCTATATCGTACATCGTTCCGGTTTTGCCACCGGTGTCGACGATATATTTCGTTTTAACGCCGTTGATTGTGACAGGAATAATGATTTTGTTGTGTACCAATTCATAGGGAATAGTGTCGCAAACCTTATTTTGGATTTGCGACATACATTCCTTTCCATAGATTAGAAACATTAACAGCCATAAACCGGTGAGTATCTCTGCTCTTTTCATATCATTTCTTTTGCGAATTCATTTTTTCTGCTTCTAGAATAGCTTGATAGGCGTTAACAATACCTCCGGAGATACATAAATCATCAAAAAGGAATAAATCTTGTGAAGGTCTGTCGTCTACTCGAATGCCTTTTTCTACTTCTACTCCTTTGCGTGAGGTTACACTTTTTAATAGAATATCACGGATTTGTGAGCCGGTAAGCTTTGGAAAATAAGATTTTATGAGTGTGGCTACTCCGGCTACGGTAGCGGCCGCTAGTCCTTCTCCTGTTCCTGTTCGGTAAGTGTCTCCCATGTATGCAGAATATATATCTGTTCCCGGAGCATAGATATCTAGTGTATTTGCTCCATAATTTGTATCCATAACCGGATTTCCTTTTTTATCAGAAGAGGCGACTATCATAAGATTGGTGAGTTCTTTGTCTTTACTCATTTTCCGGTTCGGGAAGAATTCTACTTTGTCCATATCGATAGATGTATTCCACGCGGGAACTATCACTATGGCTCCTTTCTTTTCCGCTTCTTTCAATTCATGGATTATCCATTGTTTTTGTTCCTCGGGGTATAACATATTCTGTTCAGGCAATACAATCACATCTGCTCCGTGGCTGACTGCATAATGAATGGCTAATGCCATATCTTTCAGGTAAGGTTCCCCTTCTCTTGTACAGATACGTAGCGTCATGATTTCTGCTTGATCGGCAATGCCATCGCTTCCTATTTTATTGTCACGTTTAGCAGCTATAATTCCTGCCTTCATTATGTTGGTTGCTGCATCGGATGTAAGTAGTATATTATTTCCATAATTGCTGTCATTTATGTCCATTGGGTTGTCACCTGTAATTTCTTTCCGTTGGTCCGTACCATATTTTCTTAAGGCTTCTTCGTAAGAGGCTTTAGCTGTTTCCACACTTTTCTTACCCATATTTTGGTATACAGGTTCCCATTTATCTGTATTATATAAACTGAAATAATAGGCTGTACATACAAAGGCTACTTCAGAGAGGCTGTCCCTTTCCGCTTTAGGGTCATAACAACTTTGAAACTCCTCGACGGTTAATTCTTTTCCAGGGAAGCGCTGCTTCATGTCTCTATTAAATTTTTCAACGTATTCTTCGATGACATAAGCAAGTTGCAGACCACTGTAAGTACTTCCTATTCTGGATTCGGGCATTACTTTATATCGATAATAGTTATATTCTTCCATGTTTTCCGGTGCAGCTACTTCCTGACGTGTTCCATTAATAATTTTATAATACTTTTTCCCATCAAAAATATAGTCTGCATATTTATCTTTCAAGCGGAAGAATTCACGTTCTCCTTCTCTCGTCAAAGACTCCACAACTTGAGCATCTTTGCCCCCGAGGAAGTTCCAACCATTAATATCATCAATGAGACCATTTCTATCATCATCTTTTTGATTTAATTTTTCTTTGGGATTGATCCATATAGCCTGTCTCAGATCTTCGTGTTCCACGTCCATTCCGGTTCCGATTAATGCGACAATCGGCCTTTTCTTGAGTTTCTTTTTGTTAGCATTCAAATATTCATAGGCTTTGTTAACTTCAGCGCCATATACACTGTCTCTGTCGAAAGAACAATTGTACCAGTCCAGTTCGGATTGTTTTTTTTGTTTTTCAACTTTTTGTTTTATTAATTGAGCTGATGTAATTCCACAAATAAGGCAGCATAAGATAAGGGATATAAGTTTTTTCATTGTAGGATGAGTTATGATATTTATATAGTCAGATTAATTTCTAGCTTTTAATATGGCTTCACGTACTTGTTCTCCGCGGACATTACGTGCTATTAGTTTTCCTTCTTTGTCAATGACTACAAGGAAAGGGATGGCATAAAAGCCATAAGCTGTCTGGATAGCACTTGGAGCTTCATTACTTTTCGGAAAGCCTGTTTTATCCCACAGCATTACCCAGGGAAGTTTTTCTTCGTCCAGCATCTTTTTCCACTTAGCTTGGCTATCGTCTAGTGATACGCTGATGAACTCCAAATCGTCAGCTTTCAGTTCATTATATATTTTTAGCATACTACGCATCTCCTTACGACAAGGGCCGCACCAGGAAGCACAGAAATCCAAAACGACAATTTTACCGCGAAAGTCTTTTAAATTGACCTTCTGATCATTGACATTCGTGAAAGTAAAGTCCGGACATTCTGCACCAATAATTTGGTGGGAAAGGATTTTGACTCTTTCTACCAGCCAGCGGGCAGATAAAGAGTTTCGCTCATCATCGGAAATCATATCCAATAATTTCTTATTAGAGTAATAGTCATTTACATTGGCCAGATAAGCAAGCGCGGATACCATATTAGGTGACAGTTGCGCGTTAGCTGGAAGGGAAACAGTTGCTGTGTCCGGGTCTTTATCTGCGGGTAAATATTCTTGCAGAGTGAGAAACGAGTCGATACCTTTAAACGACAGGGAACTTTGTTCGGGATTTGTCTCATCATAGTAGCCGATGATGTTCACTTCATGGTTCTCGAAATATATTTTTTCTTCCGTTTTTCCGATTCGCAATGTGTAGATATCGGGTTGAATCAGCTTCTGTTCTGTGGCGAACTCTTTATTGGGTTGGAGTTCACAGCTAAGAATAAGTGTTCCGTTCAGGTCATTCACTTGCAAAGTGGTTGGTTTCAGTATTCTTAACTTGCCTTTAATTTGTAGTCCATCTTTGCACCACGAACTTGTCGTGGCGCATAAGAAGGACGAAAAAAATAAAATGAAAAGTTTCTTTGTTGATATCATAGAATTGTATTTAAATAATAATCGTCACAGGAGAATAGTTACCAGTCAAATCCTGGCCAGGGATCGTCATCGTCTCCACCGTCTTCATCGTTGTTACCCGGTATTTCTGGATGAGGCTGAATATCCCAGTCATTCGGACCTTTAGCTATGGCTTCCAAATCAATTCCATAATTCTCCTTCATGTATTTGCGTACGAAAGCGAATTTCTCAATAATAAGCGGGAATTGACTGTATCTTTCGGTACTTTCGGCTTCCGTATAATATAATGATAGTAAGGCATATCCGGCAAATGTTGCTTCCCGGGTCGGGTTGCTGCCGTCATATTCTTCATTCAGTGTGAATTTATTTGTATTTACAGTACCTGGAAATCCCCTGTTCAAGTGAAAATCAGGACTATCTGTTTCCCAAAAATAGAATGATATAGGAGTCACGTAATCCAAACCACGGTTGAATTCTTCGGGAATGGTAATTAGCCTTTTTTCTACAGCAGCCTTTATGATATTACCGAGAATCATTTTCCGACGTTGGCTGAACGTTACTTGGTCGTCCGGCATAATATATTTGTCGGTCATTTCTGCCTGAGGTCCGAATAAACAGGTGCTCCAGTAATCCAGACCATTAATGATTTCGTGCATGGCATTATTTTGTTTGATAACGACTGCTCCCAAATCTATTTCCGTTGCTATATGCACATTATAAGCCATATACCAATATAACGGTAATAATTTGCTTGTAACCTTTTTACACTTTTCGTTATTGAGGTAGGAGAATACATGTTTCTTCATAAATTCCGTATAGAACTTCGCCATTTCATCGTTGATACACCCTTCCCCTTTATAATTTGTGGATGCACCTCCTGTCCAGCTACGATTGAAATCTTCATCTTGCAGATCTTTATAAATCAGATAGACGCCGAAATCTTTTTGTATTTGTGAGATGTCATCATCCCAGCTATTCGTTCCTTGGGGAACTTTGAAACGTAATTCAATGCCTCCTTCTGTGGGGGTAAGTGCATCTTCTTCATAGCATGAGGTGAATGCTATGCAAGTGAGGAGTCCCCATAATAAATATATATTTCTCATATTTGTTTCTTTTTTAAGTTACTGAAATTATTAGCATTAGTTTTCTCGTTTAGGAGCCAAAGGATTTTGTTCCAGTCTTTTATTTTTAATCAATACTTCATCCGGAATCGGCATGGTATAAGAAGGGTCGTTGGATTTTAGCGTATATGTTTTACCTTCCCATTCGTGTGTGATTTGAGGCATTCCGTAGCGTCTCAGGTCGAACCAGCGTTGTCCCTCAAAACAGAGTTCTTTTCTTCTTTCTGCCTTGATAAAGTTTTTCAACGTCTCACCGGTCAATCCGGCAGGGACAACTAACTTTTCTGGTTCGTAACGATTCTCCAATAAAGTTCTCATAGCTGAAAGCGCCTTACTTTCTTCGTTATTGTAGGCAGCAGCTTCTGCAAGATTCAGATATGCTTCACTCAGTCTAAAAGAGAGTGCAAAATTCTCTGAACCATTAGGCTCGCCCATTGCAGATAGTTGGTATTTCCCGAAAGAGCTGTAATAGTCCGGATAAAAACTGTTATTTATTCTGTTATATTCTTTAGCTATGTATTTTTCTTTTCTTAAGTCTCCATCTTTAAAACTTTCCAACAGATCATCGGAAGCTGTGAAGGCTTTCCGATAGTAGGTAATATTTATTCCCCAACCGGGATAATCGGGGTCTTCCTCTTCACGAGATACTGTTTCGTTATTAAATTCTGTGAGATCAGATACATTTCCATATAGCCAGATTACTTCTGATGATTTCAAAGACGTGAAATTGTAATAAGGTTCTGCTGTTGACGTAGAAGGCAGATTATTCAAATTGATTAAAGAGAAAGACCACTCATTGATTACCTTGTCGGCATATATCGCTGCATCCTTCCAATTTTCCATGTAAAGGAAAACACGGGATTTCAATAATTGTATCATAGGAAGGCTGATTAAATAGTTCGGTTCGTATTGCTTATCTTTCGATAAAGTGAGAAACAACCGTTCCGCTTCGCTCAAATCTTCTATAATCTGGTTATAAACTTCTTCTACACTATTACGTGTCATTAATAAATCTTCTTCGGGCAGTAGGTTACTTGTCAATTTAAGAGGTACTCCCGCTGCTTGCTTGTCATAATTATAAGGTGCACCGAAGTGATTGACTAACATGAAGTAGTAGAATGCTCTTAGACCTAAAGCTTGGGCAATCACATAGTTCTTTTCAGCTTCTGTTCCGTTTACATCACCAATATAATCAAGTGCGGCATTTGCCCCTAAAATAAATTTATAGTAACCTTCCCAGATATTGTAAACAACGGGACTGTTCTTTTCCATTATGAAGAACATATCCGGTTGCCATGTGAAAACTGCTTTCTTGGATTCTACATATCCTAATGAGTTGGAATCGAACTCATACCCGGTTTTGTGGAACTGGACATCATCATCGAGGAAACTTAAAAAACCTAGTAAATTGTTGCCTGACTTATGTTGGGGGTAAGCACTGCCGATTAGCATCTCTTGGAGGGCGTTAGCGTCTTTAGGAACATATTCGCTTTGGGATTTCGGTTCCAGAAAGTCGGAGCAGGAGGACAGTGATAATAAAACGATTCCTATAATTGTATATATAAATTTTTTCATCTTTTATTTTTTTAGAAACCAATGTTAATACCTAGTGAGTAATTGCGCGGAAGTACACTATTGCTGATTTCCGGGTCGAACCCGTTGAATCGTTTGCTGGCGATAACGAAGATATTATCCATGTTGAAGTTGAGTGACAAGTTCTTCATGTATATCTTTTCGCACCATTCGCGTTTCATTTGCCAAGATAAACCGATATTACGGCAGCGTAGGAATGAACCACTTACAACCATAGCATCAGACTGCTCCCATACCGGGATTTTGAAAGTACTCTCTCCATTAGGTAATTGTATGAGAGACATATTGCCCTTAGGCAGTGAAGGTATGATAGTATGTGCTTCGTCTCCCGGCTCTTTCCAACGGTTTAACAAATCACGGTTTATATTCGTATATGGGTCTGGCATATAGTAGGAACTGCTAAACTGCGAGTAGGGCGAGGGCAGACGTTTTTTGTTGCCAAGCAAGAGTGAGAAACTGCTGTTCAGAGTCAGTGATTTATACCGGAAACTTAAACTTAATCCACCTGTAAAATAGGGATCTCTTTGCCCTGAATAAACCAGGTAGGTGGTCGGGTCTATCAATCGGCTTCGTTGGTCATCCGGAATATCCAGAAGGTTGAATTGAGGTTCTCCGGTTTGTCCATTCAGACCGGCAAATGAGTATGACCAGAAACTACTAAGGGGATAACCTTGTTTGAGTATGATATCCAAGCGTCCGTTCAGAAAATCACTAGCCTTGACTTCGATATCCGTATGCCCGCCCTCGTTCCAGTTTTTAGATGCATTCAGGCTGACACTTAATGCATAGTCACGTTTTTGTATCGGAGTAAAAGTCAATGTATATTCGATACCTCTGTTGTGGATAATACCTCCGTTACGTTTCATAGAAGAAATTCCATATTCATAAGGCAGGTCTAATTCGACAATCGCATTAGAGCGTCTTGTGTAATATTCCAGATTCATGTTGAACAGATTAAATAATTCCAGATCGATTCCGAAATTCCATGATTTGGTACGTTCCCAAGACAGAGTCGGGTTCGGAATCTGGGAAATAGTAGATTGATATCTATTGTATAGATCAGCTACTGTTCCTTGATTCAGAATTAGATCCGGGCTAAGACGTGTGAGTGCATTTCCCTGAATACCATAAGTGCCGCGGAAGTTTAAGTTAGTTATCCAGCCCACATATTTTCTCATAAACTTTTCTTCTGAAGCCCTCCATGAGAAACCAAATGAGTAGGTTGGGTCAATACGATGATTGGTATCTTGTCCGAAGCGGTTGGATGCGTCATTACGTACATTGGCATTTATTACATAGCGATTTTTGAATGAATAGGCCAGTGTGGCAAATACAGAGAAGAAATTATCCGTAGTATTAACTTTTCTCCAACCACCGTCATATATTCTTTGTAGAATGCCCCAACCGCTGTTTTGAGAACCGGTAATCGGTTCGAAAGCTTGTAAGGTGGTCGGGCTTGTGATGACTTCTCCTCTATCGGGAACATATCCCCATACCGTATTGTTGATTCCTTTGTTGGTAGTAGAACGCAATTCCATACCTACTAGTGCATTCAATCGGTTCTCATCATTAAAAGCCTTACTGAATTGCAACTTGTTCTGTATGTTGTAAGAGTATTGATGTGTGTTGTTAGTAAACAATTCACCACCAAAAGGAAGTAAGGCGGCTTTGAATTCTTTACTGGCTGGTGAAACCGAGTTAAAGTCATATCCGCGATAATTCTCGGCAATGTAAAATGTCCGTTCCGATTCCCATGCCTCGTTTGTACTATTATTATCCGAATATCCTCCAGTGAATTGATAAGTCAGCCAGTCTAGAATGTTCCATTTTAAGTCAAGTGAGGCGGACAGATAGCTGGATGCTGATTTTGAGCCGCTATTCTCCCGTTCATTAATGAAATTGTATGATAACGATCTTACTCCTTCATTATATGGATAGGAGGCTTTCATCTGATAATAGACATCAGGGTCTATTGAGCGGTTAGTGGTAGTGGCATATCCTAAAGGATTGACTCCTCCCGCAAATCCTTTATTCGTGTTTACACTTCCATTGATAGCTGCATTTATGGTTAGTTTCTGTACCGGACGTATAGTAATAGCAAGACGGCCGGTCATGCGTTCACTATCATTTCCAATTTCTTGTCCTTCGCTTTTGGAATATCCCATAGAAGCCGAATAACTGTATTTGTTTGTTCCGCCGGAAACACTTAGATTGTGATTATGGCTGAAAGCGCGGCGGGTTAGTAGTTTGAACCAATCTGTGTTTTGTGTTTCCAAAACATTCCGTTGGGCAAGGAACTCTTCAGAGGATATATCATGTGATAAATACATATTCAATAATCCTTCGTACGTGTACATTTGTTTGATAGGTTCAGCACTGTAAGGAGTTCCCCAGTTGAAAGCTTCTTGTGAGAACAGTACCCTTTCTTTTGAATTCATATAATTGAACTGATCGTAATTAGGTCGTGTTCCTATTATAAAATTGGATGTGTAATTAACGCTTAAACGATCAGTAGTATTTTTTTTAGTGGTAATTTCAATAACACCCGATGCTCCGCGCGAACCATATTGCGCTGTTTCCGAAGCATCTTTCAAGATAACAAAACTTTCAATATCCGCCGGATAGATAGACATAAGCATACTCAAATCACCAAAAACACCGTCTACAATAATCAACGGATCATTGCCAGTAGTCAATGAAGTGGTACCACGCAAGCGGACAGCATCCAATGCAGCAGGTCCGTTGGAACCTTTCAGAATAGTCAAACCCGGTACCCGTCCGCGGATTGCATCCAGTGGATTGGTTATCTGATCTTTATTCATCTGGTTTTCGGTGATTCTTTCTACAAGTCCTGAAAGGTTCTTGCGAAGGCCTGTGGCATATCCAACAGTCGTTATAGAGTCAGGGAGGCTAACGTGAAGTTTTTCTTGTGCAACGGCTTGAAGGCCAGGGACAGTCAAAAACAAAGAGAGATAGAAAAGGTTCCGTATTCTCTTCATAGTATTAATATTTAAGAGGTTCCGCAAATATAGATGTCATTATATGAAACAAATATATTTGCGGAATAGTTCAGCTCATTTCGGCAAATCGATATATGAGTCCTTGAAGCCTAAGAAATAGAGTACTCCATCGAGCCCGATTGTATTGATGGACTGTTTGGCATTGGCAACCACTTTGGGTTTAGCATGAAAAGCGATACCCAAACCGGCAACACCCAGCATCGGAAGATCATTGGCTCCATCACCCACGGCAATAGTTTGAGCAATATCCACTTTTTCCACCTGCGCAATCAGACGCAACAGTTCAGCTTTCCGCTTACCGTCTACAACATCTCCCAAATAACGTCCAGTCAACTTACCATCCACAATTTCCAGTTCATTGGCATATACGTAGTCAATACCATATTTTTGTTGCAAGTATTGTCCGAAATAGGTGAAACCACCGGAAAGAATGGCAATCTTATAGCCGTACTTTTTCAACACATACATCAATCGGTCTACTCCTTCTGTTATAGGCAGGTGTTCCGCTATATCCTGCATTACAGATTCATCCAACCCTTTCAGTAAGGCTACGCGTTCGCGGAAGCTTTCGGTAAAATCTATTTCCCCACGCATGGCCCGTTCGGTGATGGCTTTTACTTCATCTCCTACACCGGCACGTATGGCCAATTCGTCAATTACTTCCGTCTCAATCAGTGTGGAGTCCATATCGAAACATATCAGACGGCGCATACGACGATACATATTATCGAGTTGAAAAGAGAAGTCCATTTCAAGTTCGCTCGCCAGCTTCATCAGTTGCTCTTGCATGGCAATGCGATCCTTCGGAGTTCCACGGACGGAGAATTCGATACACGCACGAGTACGTAAATCACATTCATCCAATG
>ERZ840371.2756-NODE-2756-length-15264-cov-8.733645_pt1 | contig 15264 bp, 14 predicted proteins | sample MGYA00519937_ERZ840371 | MGnify/ENA primary metagenome ERZ840371 (study PRJEB31850, sample SAMEA3708873) | human gut metagenome | biome: human gut; feature: human-associated habitat; material: faeces | place: China | collected 2014 ... | reverse complement strand
TAGAGCGATATTTGATTTACTAGGGGAGGATATATGGAAAACTATTTGATTTTATTGATATTCCATTTGATTGGTGATTTTTACTTACAAACAATAAAGGTCGCAAGATGTAAAAATGCAGCAAAGGGAGAATTGTGCGGAGAATGTCAGAAGTGTAAAAATAATATATGGTTTAATGGAGAATATTTACTAGTGCATTCCGTGCTGTATATTGTGCCGTTTTTGGTGTTGTATTTTGTGGCGGGATGGAAATCTGCAACTGGTGCTATAGCAATATTATTGGCAACACATATATTGATAGATACAACGGCTTGTTATTTTAACAAGAAAATGAAACAAACAGTTGTCTTTATTATTGATCAGATGCTGCATATGGGAGTTTTGTGCGTAATATTACGCATTTTTGGGTTCAACTGTGATGCCGGCCGTTATTATGAAGCGTTGAAAATTGTTTTTTTGAGTCTTGCGCTGATAATGCCATGCTCAATAATGATTAATAAATTGATTCAGGATATTTATCCTAATTCAAATGAGACGGGTATGTTTGATGTTGGTTCTATGATAGGAGTTATGGAACGGATCTTGACAGTTGTTTTTGCCTGTTTAGGAAATTTTTCTGCTATTGCGATAATAATTACGATAAAAACTTGGGCGAGAACAAACGATTTAAAGGAGACAGAGTTTAGAAATAAGTATCTGCTGGGAACATTAACAAGCTTGGTTTTGGCATTGCTGATTTTTATTATTTATAACGAGTTGTAGGAAAGCATTGCAGATGGAAGAGGGAAATTATGCGTCAGATAAAAATGATCCGGTTTTATATAGGAAGAATAATGAGAAATCTCGCAGTTTTTATACGCTGGGGGATTTTTTCTGCGTTTGTAGGACTTTTCGTGGGAGCCTTTAGTACGCTGTTTGCGTTCTGCCTGCGTCAGGTGACGTCATTCCGGACGGAGAATCCATGGCTGATCCTGTGTCTGCCTTTGGCCGGTGTAGTGATCGTTTTTTTGTACGGTGTATTCCGGTACAAGAATGATAAGGGCACCAATATGGTACTTTCCTCCATTCATGCGGAAGCGGAAGTGCCCTTCCGGATGGCGCCGTTGATCTTTATTTCCACGATCATTACGCATTTGTTTGGTGGAAGTGCCGGACGTGAGGGGGCGGCGCTGCAGCTTGGCGGCAGTATTGGGCAGCAGCTTGGCAAGCTGTTCCGCTTTGATGAGAAGGATCAGCGTATTGTGGTTATGTGCGGTATGAGTGCAGCGTTTTCCGCTATTTTCGGAACTCCGATTGCCGCATCAATATTTTCTATGGAGGTAGTCAGTGTTGGTGTAATGTATTATGCTGCTCTGGTTCCATGTGTATTTTCTTCATTGGTGGCTTCGAAGTTTGCAAACCATATGGGGATTGGTCCTAATGTATTTAAAATACGACAGATGCCGCTTTTTGAGGTTGTTCCAAGCTTAAAGGTCATTGGACTGGCTCTTTGTTGTGCTGCGCTGAGCGTTGTGTTTTGTATGGCACTTCATTCTCTGGGAGATTTTTACCGGAATAAACTAAAGAATCCATACATAAGAATTATTGTGTCTTCTCTGGTGATCATTCTGCTGACGATCATTTTGCAGACCGATGATTATATGGGGGCCGGTGTGCCGGTGATCCAGCGGGCGATCTTGGACAACGCCGCCCGGTACGTGAGGCCCGGCGGCACGCTGGTGTACTCCACCTGCACCATCGACCCTGCCGAGAACGAAGAGCAGGTGCGGGCCTTCGTGGGCCGCCACCCGGAGTTCCGGGTGGTGACGCCGGACGTCCGCTTCCCGGCCGGGATGACGGTGGGGGACTGGGGTGCGCTTTCCGTTCCCACCCGCACCGGCATGGACGGCTTTTTCCTCTGCGCGATGCAGAAACGTGATTCCTGACAAAAGGAGATTTTCATGGAGACTAAACGCTGTATATCCTCCCTGACGCTGGAACAGCTGACAGCGGAGCTGAAAGCGATGGGCCAGCCCGGCTTCCGGGCAAAGCAACTCTTCCACTGGGTCCACCAGAAGCTCGTGACCGACTTTTCGGCCATGACCGACCAGCCCAAAGCCCTGCTGGCAAAGCTCGAGGAAGCATTTTACATCGCCGCGCCCATCATCGAGCGGCGGCAGGAGGCCAAGGACGGCACCGTGAAGTACCTGCTGCGGATGGCCGACGGCAACTGCATCGAGACCGTCGTCATGCGCTACCACTACGGCAACACGGTCTGCGTGTCCACTCAGGTGGGCTGCCGGATGGGCTGCCGCTTCTGCGCCTCGACCCAGGCGGGCCGGGTGCGCAACCTCGAGGCGGGCGAGATATGCTCCGAAATTTACACCGCCCAGAAGGACATCGGGGAGCGCATCTCCCACATCGTGCTGATGGGCATCGGGGAGCCGCTGGATAATTTCGACGAAGTCATGCGCTTTCTCGAGAACATCTCGTCCCCCGAGGGCGTGAACATCGGGATGCGGAACATCAGCCTCTCCACCTGCGGCCTCGTGCCGAAGATCGACCAGCTGGCCGAGAAGAAGCTCCAGCTCACCCTCTCCGTCTCTCTCCACGCCCCCAACAACGACATCCGCAGCGGCATGATGCCCGTGAACGACGCCTACCCCGTGGAGGTGCTGATGCAGGCCGTGCGCCGGTATCAGGAGACGACGGGCCGGAGAGTGAGCTTCGAGTACTCCATGGTGCGGGGGGTCAACGACTCCGACGCCTGCGCCAGGCAGCTGGCCGACCTCATCCGGGGGATGGGCGCTCACGTCAACCTCATCCCCATCAACCCGGTGGACGGCAGCCCTTATTCGGCTACCGACGCCGCCAACGTCCGGCGCTTCCAGCAGAAGCTGGAAAGCCTCGGCGTCAACGCCACCGTCCGCCGCCGTCTGGGCAGCGAGATCAGCGCCGCCTGCGGCCAGCTCCGCCGCGACGAGATGAACGGCAAAGTTTGAGAAGGAGAATCCTATGAAACTTGCAGGAAAAACAGACGTCGGCAGCGTCCGCCCCGAGAATCAGGATGACTACCGGGCAGGCGAGCTGAACAGCGACGCGGCCTGGGGCCTCGTGTGCGACGGCATGGGCGGTGCGCGGGGAGGCCGTGAGGCTTCCGTGAGCGCCTGCGACGTCATCGAGCACAGCTTCCACGAGCAGTACGCCCAGTGCCTGTCCGGCGACGAGGAAAGGTTTTTGAAGCGGGCGCTCATCAACGCCAACCGCTTCGTCTTCCAGAAAGCCTCCCGGGAGGAGGAGCTGGCGGGCATGGGCACCACGGCGGTCTGCGCCCTCGTGCGGGGCGGCAACGCCTTTATCTGCCACGCAGGCGACTCCCGGGCCTACCTCGTCCGGGACGGTAAGCTCACCCAGCTCACCCACGACCACTCCTACGTGCAGGAGCTGGTGGACTGCGGCACCATCACCGTGGAGGAAGCCGAGCATCACCCCCAGAAGAACATCATCACCCGGGCGCTGGGCGTGGACTACCGCCTCGACCCCGAGTTCACCAGCGTGCCGGTGCAGAAGGGCGATATGATCCTGCTCTGCACCGACGGCCTCACCAACGTCCTGCCCAAGGAAAAGATCGAAGAGATCTTCACGAAGGGCGGGTTCTACGACATCCCCGACCGGCTGGTGGACGCCGCCAACGCGGGCGGCGGCCCCGACAACATCACCGCGCTGCTGCTGGGCGTGGAGCCGCTGGAGGTGAAGCATGGATAATCTCATCGGCAAGACGCTGGACGGGCTCTACACCATTCAGGAGCTCATCGGCGCAGGCGGCATGGCCAACGTCTACAAGGCCGTGGTCTCTGCCCCCGGCGGGCCTGTGCCGGAAGGCACGGTGGTGGCCGTCAAGGTGCTGCGTCAGGAGCTGATGCATGACGCCGACCTCGTCCGCCGCTTCAAGAACGAGTCCAAGGCCATCTCCCTGCTCAACCACCCCAACATCGTCAAGGTCTACGACGTCTCTGTCAGCGAAAACTTACAGTATATCGTTATGGAGTGCGTGGAGGGCATGACCCTCCGGGAGTACCTCAACGAGCGGGGCGGCAAGATCACCAGCCGGGAGACCGTCCACTTTATCGCCCAGATCCTCCGCGCCCTCGACCACGCCCACCGCAACGGCGTCGTCCACCGGGACATCAAGCCCCAGAACATCATGCTGCTGGACAACGGCCAGCTGCGGATGATGGACTTTGGCATCGCCCGCATCTCCCGGGCCGAGAACCAGATACAGAACGGCAAAAAGGCCATGGGCAGCGTCCACTACATCAGCCCCGAACAGGCGAAGGGGGAGGAGACCGACCCCAAGAGCGACATCTACTCCGTGGGCGTCATGATGTACGAGATGCTCTCGGGCAGGCTGCCCTTCGACGCCGACGACATGGTGGAGGTGGCCCGCAAGCAGATACGGGACACCCCGAAGCCGCTGGCAGAGCTTGCCCCGGACGTGCCGCTGGGCCTCGTGCAAATCACGGAACGCGCCATGGCGAAGCTGCCGGTCAACCGGTATTCCAGCGCCGCAGAGATGCTGGAAGCGCTGGACGCCTACGTGCAGGACCCCTCTGTCACGTTCCAGTATCAATATGTAAAAGAAGAACCTGAAAAGGTGGTGAATGACCCCATGCCGCAGAAACGCAGCATCCGCAGACCCCCGGAGAAACCGGCGGCGAGTCCCGCCCGCCCCAAGGCTAAGGCGAAAAAGAAGAAGCGCAGCGGCTTTATGCCGGTGCTGCTGGGCATCACGACGGCCTTTGCGCTGGCCTGTGCGGCCCTGTGCTGGACCATCCTGAACGATTCCAGCAACATCATGACCAAAAGCGACGACATCGTGCTGGGCGATTTCAGCGGCATGACGCAGGACGAGGTGAATGCCTCTCAGCAGGTGGCCTCCGGTCAGGTGGTCGTCAACTGGGAAGAGGAGTACAGCAACGACTACGCCGCAGGCTATGTCTACAAGCAGTCGCCGGTGGCGGGCCGCACCGTCCGCGAGGGCCAGAGCGTGACCCTCACCGTCAGCCTCGGCATCCACTACGTCACCGTCCCCGACCTGACCAACTACGTGCAGGCCGACGGCGAACAGCAGCTGAAGGACCTGGGCGTGTCGGTGCTGGTCACACAGGCCGTGGATGAGTCGGTGGCCGCAGGCTCCATCATCCGCACCGACCCCGCCGCAGGCAGTCAGGTGGCCGCAGGCACCACGGTGGTGGTCTACGTCAGCCGCCCGCAGGTGGCCACCACCACCAAAGTCCCCAGCCTCATCGGCATGAACGTGGACGACGCCCGCACCCTGCTGGTGCAGCGGAAACTGGGTCTGGGCAGCCAGACGGAGCAGTACAGCGACCAGCCCGTGGGCAGCATCATCAGCCAGAACCCCGGCGAGGGCGCATCGGCCAAGCTGAACACCCGGGTCAGCGTCGTGGTCAGCGCAGGCCCTGAGCCTGCACCGGAACCCGAAGCACCCAGCGAGAGCACCGCCAGCAGCGACGGCTCCGGCGGCTGGTGGGGCGGCCTCTTCGGGGGCAGCAGCTCTTCCAGCGAGAGCACCGGCGCCAGCTCGTCTTCGTCCACCGGCGGCGGTCTCAGCGACTGGTGGACGTCCTGGATGGGCTAAAGGAGAAGGTATGACAGGTTATATCACAAAAGGCATTGGCGGATTTTATTACGTTAAGACGTCGGAAGGCATCGTGGAGTGCAAGCCCCGGGGCATCTTCCGCAAGCAGAAGATCACCCCCGTGGCGGGCGACGTGGTGACGCTGGAGACCGAGAACGGCGCGGCGGTCATCGCGGACATCGCGCCCCGGCGGAACATCTTCGTCCGCCCGCCCATGGCGAACCTCGATGTGCTGTTCCTCGTGGCAAGCACTACCCAGCCCACCCCCAGCACCCTCGTGCTGGATAAGCTTTCGGCCATCGCGGTGGACAAGGGCGTCCAGCCCGTCATCGTCTGCACCAAAGGCGACCTCGCCGAGGCGGAGTTTCTGCGCAGCGCCTACGAAAGATCGACCCTGCCCTTCATCCGCATCGACTACGCCACCGGCGAGGGTCTGGACGACATCAGGCACTGGATCAATGGCCGTCTCTGCGCCTTCTGCGGCAACTCCGGCGTGGGCAAATCCACCCTGCTGAACGCGCTCCTGCCCGACGTGGAGCGCCAGACCGCCGCCATCAGCCAGAAGCTGGGCCGTGGCCGTCACACCACCCGCGAGGTGACGATCTTTGAAGCCTTCGGGGGCCGCATCGCCGACACCCCGGGCTTCGCCAGCCTCGAGGCCAGCCGGGCGGGCTTCATCCCGAAAGAAAATCTGGAACACGCCTTCCCGGAGTTCGGGCCTTACCTCGGCGCGTGCCAGTTCACCGGCTGCTCCCACCGTTCCGAGAAGGGCTGCGCCGTCCGCGCCGCCCTTGCGGAAGGCAAGCTCTCCCAGACCCGCTACGACAGCTACTGCGCCATGTACGATGAGGTCAAGGATGTGAAGGAGTGGCAGAGGAGGGGATGAACCTCTCCGTCACGGCTTACGCCGTGCCACCTCCCCTATCGAGGGGAGGCCTTGGCAGTCCCCGCAAAGTGAACGGTTTCGCCAGAGGCTCCCCTACTAGGGGAGCTGGCGAACGGAGTGAGACTGAGAGGTTGTACTAAGACGGGCCTGCCCTCTGCAGCGAGTCCTGCCCTGTAAACTTTCTGCACAGCGCTTGACTTTTGCGGGGAATCGGGTATACTAAGGTCAGGAATGCCAAAGGTCAAGTTGACCATCCTAAGAAAGAGAAAACCCCCTCCCGGAGTGCCCGCTCCGAAAGGGGGTTCTCTTTTAGTTGGGCTTACGGTCATCGTCGTAACGGTCAAGCCACTTACAGATGATGTGTCCCACAACATCTGCCGCGACCGCTACCAAGAATGCCATTAGGTAGGCCAAGATTTCCACCCCCTCTCCCGTAAGATAGCGGGGATGAACCGCAGAACCAGTATACCATAAACATCGACAAAAAGATACAGAAAAAGACGCTGTGTTATCATACTTCCCAGAAAGAAGGAATCCCATGTCCCGCTGTGTTATCATTTCCGCCTGCCCGGTCAGCGCCTCGCTGGCGTCGGCCCTGCGGCCCGGCGACACCATCATTGCCTGCGACGCGGGCTACCGCAACTGTGCGCCGCTCCACTGCCGCCCCGACATCATCGTGGGCGACTTCGACACCGCGCCCTGCCCGGCGCAGGAGGGCGACGACACCATCATCCTGCCCCACGTCAAGGACGACACCGACACCGAGTACGCGGCAAAGCTGGCCTCCGAAAAGGGCTTCGACGAGGCGCTGCTGCTGGGTGTACTGGGCGGCAGACGCCTCGAGCATACGCTGGCCAACCTCTGCACCGGCCTCGGCCTCGAACAGCGGGGCGTCCGCGCCACGCTTCTGGACGAGCGCAGCCGCATCACCTTCGTGATGCCCGGCGAGACCCGCCGCTACCCGAAGGACGGGTATTTCTACCTCTCGGTCTTCCCGATGGAGGGCAGGGCAGAGGGAGTCTCGGAGCGGGGCTCCTTCTACGAGCTGACCGACGCCGTCCTCACCGCAGGCTACCCCCTCGGCGTCAGCAACGAGTATGCCGAGGGCTCCGACTGTATCACCATCTCCACCCAAAAGGGCGCGCTGGTGGTGGTGGAGACGGTGCCGGACGGGCCGATCCTGAGCTGAACCGGAACATTCCGGGCGCAGACCGCCTATAATGGCGTATCAAGCGACGAAAGGTGGTCGGCTCTATGCAGGTGGTCGTTCTCAAAAGCCCCAAGTGCCTGAGAGGCTTGCTCCGGAGGCTGTTCGGCATCCGGAAAGAAACGCAGGACTGAAAGAAATGGAAAGCCGCTGCGCGGCCCGGGGAGACTTGGGCCGTGCGGCGGTGCTTTTTGCAGGGAGCTTGATATTATAAAAACTTTATGATAAGATAAAAATACAGCAGGGAGGTGGAAGCCGATGGGTGCAGCGGATACTGTGACGAAAGCATACATGAAAGAAAATACCGTGTTTGCAGATGCATTCAACTATCTGCTCTACAGGGGCAGGGCTGTCGTAGACCCGACACAGCTGCAGGAACTGGACACGACAGAGATCGCACTGCCGTTCGGGGCACAGGATGAGGACGGAAAGCCGCAGGAAGATGCAGTTCAGAAGTACCGGGACGTGCTGAAATCTGCCGTCATCAAAGAAGACGGCGAGGCCGCTTATATCCTGCTGGGAATCGAAAACCAGACGGACATCCATTATGCGATGCCGGTCAGGAACGCGGTCTACGACGCGCTCCAATACGGCAGACAGGTGGCCGATATTGCGAAAAAGCATCGTCGGGAGGATGCGAGTTCAAAGGCCCACAGCCGGGGCGAATACCTCTCGGGGTTCTATAAAGACGACAGGCTCACGCCGGTCATCACACTGGTACTCCACTTTGGCGCGAACGAATGGAATGGGCCGCTGTCGCTCCACGAGATGATGAATGTGAAAAATAGAGAGCTCCTGCGCTTCGTGCAGGACTATCAGGTCCATCTCATCGACCCGGCAAGACTCAGCGAGGAGGAACTGGCAAAATTCTCAACGAGCCTGCGGGAGGTCATGGGATATATCAAATATTCCAAAGATAAAAAGAAGCTGTCGGAGTTTCTGAAAGAAAATCCGCGGATGCTCATCGAGGCAAATGCGGCGAGGGTCATCAAGGCTGTTACGAATACGCCTCTGGATATTCCGGAGGACGCGGAGGTGGTCGATATGTGCAAAGCAGTCGAGGACATGATGAATGAAAGCAAGACGAAGGGTGCTGTAGAAGTCCTTGTCGGACTGGTAAAAGACGGAGTGCTCAGCATCCGGGAGGCTGCGAGCCGCGCCCACATGACGGAGAGCGCGTTTGAAGAGGAAGTCAAAAAGCTGTCCTGAGACATTTCTGTGCGGAGGGGGAGATTTGGATGAGTTTTCTTCGCAAATCACCAGATAATTAACGCCCTGTCGCAAAACACGAACTTTCGCCCCCCCTCAAAATCCCCAAAAAGTATGTACTGTTCCGCTCCTTTCATTTGTGTTATGCTCAATGCATCAAACACAAACGAAAGGAGTTTTTTATGCAGAAAAACATGACCGACCGCACCCCGGGCAGCTACGACGACTTCGTGGCCTACCTCGGCACGGTGCGCACTGAAGAGGAGCTGTTCTCCCGGCTGACCTACTGGTTCGCCGGGCAGGACCGCCCCGAGGACGTCCTCAGCCGCTCCGAGCTGGTGGAGGCGAGGGCGAAGGAGCTGGGCTTCTGGCAGGGCCTGACCTTCCGGATGGAGCGCTGGCTGGCCGACGGCAAGAGCGAGCTGGAAGCGGTGGGCCGGGAGGAGTTCCAGAGCCGCATCGCCGAGGACTACGCCGCCTACCGGGAAAAGGCCGACGCGGCCCGGGCGCGCTTCCGGGACCGCCGCCGCGCCGCGCCCTTCAACTTCACCCCCGACTGCCTCGAGAACGTCCCCATCCAGAACGTGAGCTGGCTGGTGGATGGGCTGCTGCCCATGGGGGAGGTGTCGCTTCTGGGTGCCGACGGCGGCACCGGCAAGGGCATCTGGCAGGCCCAGCTCATTGCGTATGTCACGGCGGGCCGGACCTCCGGCTTCTTCCCCCAGCCGCCGGAGAAGACCGGCAGTGTCCTCATCTTTTCCGGCGAGGACGACCCCGGCAAGGTGCTCAAAGCCCGCCTGACGGCGGCAGGGGCCGATATGAGCCGGGTGATGGTGGTCACCAGCGACGCCTACTTTGCCCGCACCGGCAGCCCGCTCTGCATCCCGGACACGAGCTTTGCAAAGTACGTGGGGAAGGCCGCGCCCGCCCTCGTCATCATCGACCCGCTGCAGAGCTTTCTGCCTGCGGGGGTGGAGATGGCCAGCCGCAACCAGATGCGCAGCGCCCTGCTGCCCCTCAAAGCCCTCTGCGCCAAGCACGGCTGCGCGGCCCTCATCTCGATGCACACCAACAAGCGCGCCAACGTCTCGGGCCGCGCCCGTCTGGCCGACAGCTCCGACATCTGGGACATCGCCCGCAGCGTCCTCATGATGGGCCGCGACAAGAACAGCGAAAAGCTCTACCTCAGCCACGAGAAGAGCAGCTACTCCGCCCCGGCCCGGACAGCCCTGCTCCACATCGAGCAGGCGCAGGTGGCGGGCGTCACGACGGCGGTGGCCGTCTTTGACAGCCGCACCGACAAGAAGGACGCCGACTTCGTGGAGGAGCGCCGCGTCCGCACCGCCCAGACCAAAGAGGATACCGCGCAAACAATCCTTGACATTCTGAGCGAGAGCAAAACTGCCAGTATGGGCAGCGAAGAGCTTTGTGCAGAAGTGCTGAAGCAGATGAATTGCAGCAAACGTACTTTTGACAATGCGCGGGCAGAATTAAAACAAGCAGGCAAAATCAAGACGGTGAAGCTGCGTGAAAGAGACGGACGAAACAAAAATTACATTATGCTGTCCTACTGTGGTGAAACATCTTGCGATGTTCGGAATATTTGATATAGATACGTATAATATTGGAACTTCGCAAGGTTTGCGATGTTCGGGTCATTTGCGATGTTCCAACTTCGCACGAAAGTCCAACTTCGCAAAGCTTGCGATGTTCGATTTCAAACGAACTATCGCTAAAAAAGCGGAACTTCGCAAAATACCCCGCCCCTCTCAGAGCAGCAATCTCCGAAAGGGGGTCCTTTGCGCCTTCCGGCCTGCCAAAGCCTCTCCCTTCGTACAACCTCTCCGTCACGGCTGACGCCGTGCCACCTCCCCTTGTAGGGGAGGCTTTGGCATAGCGGAAAACTTCTCCTCTTCGCCAGAGGCTCCCCTACTAGGGGAGCTGTCTGCGAAGCAGACTGAGAGGTTGTACTAAGACAGAGCCTGACCGTGAGCCACTGCTGGACTCAGCCCTCAAACCTGCGTGAATCGCCCCAAAACCTGCGCGAATGGCCGTTGCAGCTGCGGCGGGAGACGGGTTATAATGGACGTATCAAAAACACCACAGTGAACGGAGGATACGACCATGAAACTGAAAAAGCTCCTTGCCCTCGCCCTTGCGGGCGTGCTGATGCTGGCCCTGCTCACCGGCTGTTCCGGCGGCGGGACAGAAGAGGACAGGCTCGTCGCGGTGGGCGTCGCCGACCTCTTCAAGGGAAACTCCCAAAACGTCGAAGTCTCTTACAGAGTCCCCGCGCTGACCCGCACCATTCGGCCCGCGTTCACCCCGGACTGGTTCCAGAAGACCCCAGAGGGAATCATCTGGCTGGACGAGAACTTCCCCATAGACGCCGGTCAGACGCTGAAAGGCTTCCTGAGAGACAGCCTGAAAGCCTACGAGCAGAGCAATTTCGTGAGCTTTGTTGCTTTCGACTCCACCGGGATGAGCGCCCTTCAGCAGGTAGAGCGGTTCTCCAGCGGTGCGCCGGCGATCAGGGTCTATGGTAAAGGTTGGTCGCCCTCGGCTAACACCAAGCTGCGTGTCGGCGTCCGCCATAAGACCGTCGCGGGCCGGGAATACTGTCTGGTGGTCGTTGTTCTGGCCTGATGGTGCGCTTGTAAACTTTCTGTGCAACGCTTGACTTTTGCGGGGAATGGCATATACTAAAGATGGAATTGTGAGTATGTTCCAAACTTTTTCACCCACGGAAAGAAAAGCCCCCAAGGAGCGGCAACTCCCCGGGGGCTTTCCTTTAGTCGGGCTTACGGTTCTTGTCGAGTTTGCCAAGCCACTTGCAGATGTAATGAGAAATTACATTTGCCACGACAGACTCCAAAATTGTGAGTAAATGATTCAAACCTTTCACCCCCTCTCCCGTAAGATAGCGGGGATGAACCGCAGAACAAGTATACCATAAACTTCGGCAAAAAGATACAGGAAACGAGGCCGCGAGCCGGACTTTCCTACAGAGGAAAGGCTCTGTCTTAGTACAACCTCTCAGTCTCACTCCGTTCGACAGCTCCCCTAGTAGGGGAGCCTCTGGCGAAACCGTTCACTTTGCGGGGACTGCCAAAGCCTCCCCTACCAGGGGAGGTGGCACGCCGTAGGCGTGACGGAGAGGTTGTACGAAGGAAAGCCTGCCCGAGGACTCGGCCAATGACGGAGAGATTTACTCCTAAAAGATACAGTTTATACACAGATACTTCATTAGTATACCCAGAATCCATGATAAAGTAAAGAGGAAAAAATACCATTGTGCTGGAAATTTGAAGATTTTCGCCTTTTCTTTTCCGCATTTTAAGTGTATAATACTGATAAACTACCATATTCATTGGAGGATGTTATGCCAAAATACTATGGCTGTCCGTGTGAGGGCTGCGGCAAGCCCCTCACACTTCAGGATGACATCGTGGTCTGCCCCGACTGCGGCGCGCCTTATCACCGCGTCTGCTACGAGAAGCTGGGCCAGTGCATCCACCGCCCCGCCCACGCCGCCGGCTACGAGTGGAAGTTCCCCTACGAGGAGAGCCAGCTCCGCACCTGTCCGTCCTGCGGCGAGCGCACCCTGCGGGACGAGGAAACGTGCCGCTGCTGCGGTGCTGTGCTGCCCCCCGAGGGGCAGGAGCCTCCTTCTTCCCGCGGCAGCGGTGAAGAGACTTTCGACTACTCCCAGATGTACCGTCAGTTCGGCACTTCCGCTGACCCGGAAAAGGAGTTTTTTGAGGACGCCTTCGGCAAAGAGGCCAAGATGGACGGCATCGCCCGTCAGGACTGGCTGGACTATATCGGCCCCGCCGCCCCCGCTTACCTCGCCGCTTACAGCCGGATGCAGCTCCAGAAGAGCAAAGTATCCATGAGCTTTTCGGCTCTGCTGTTCGGTCCCTTCTACTTCTTCTACCGCAAGGCGTGGAAGCCGGCCTTTGGCTTTCTGGCCGCTGAACTTCTGCTGGCAGCGCCCACCTTTATCGAGATGCTGCAGCTCTCCGGCAGCGCCCTCGCCCCGGCCATGAGCGCTTCAGCTCTGACGGTATTTGCCCGCGTCTGCTCTGTCCTCAGCTTCGTGCTGATGCTGGTGCGCGGTATGTACGGCAAGTGGCTCTACCGCAAGAGCGCCGCCGACCACATCCGCCGCATCCAGTCTGAGTTCCCCGATGCCCAGCAGCGTCAGGCCGTGCTCCGCGCCCAGGGCGGCGTCAGCTTCGGCGCGGTCTTTCTCTGTGTCCTGCTCCTGAGTGTCTGCGGCAGTGCGTTCACCCTGCTGCTCGGCCCGGATCTGCAGGCCATCCTCAACGCTTTCTATGGCTGATACACCCAGCCGTGAATCTATCGCAAGTCAAGAAATTAGTGCAACATCCAAACAGCATATTTGCGATATGCAATTCAACGCTGTTGCATTAAAAAATTGAATTGCTATAAATGTGAAGGAGTTTGAACCATGAAAAAAGTCACCAAGGCAGTCATCCCCGCCGCTGGTCTTGGCACCCGCGTGCTGCCCGCCACCAAGGCGATGCCCAAAGGAATGCTCCCCCTCGTGGACAAACCCGCCATCCAGTATCTGGTGGAGGAGGCTGTCCGTTCCGGCATCACCGACATCCTTATCATCGTGAGCCGCAATCAGGACATCATCCAGGACCACTTTGACCGCAGCCCCGAGCTGGAAGCAAAACTTGCTGCTCCCGGCAAGGAGAAGATGCTGGAAGAGTGCCTCGGCATCTCCAATCTGGCCAACATCTTCTTCGTCCGCCAGCAGCAGACCCTCGGCCTCGGCCACGCTGTCAGCATGGCTAAGCCCTTCACCGGCGACGACCCCTTCGTGGTCATCTACGGTGACGACGTCATCTGGGGCGAGGACCCGGTCTGCGCCCAGCTCATCCGTGCCTACGATGAGTTTGGTCGCCCGGCTGCCGGTGTGTCCGCCGTGCCTTGGGCCGACGTAAGCCGTTATTGCAGCCTCAAGACCACCCCCATCCACGACAACTACTTCTTTGTGGACGACATGATCGAGAAGCCCAAGAAGGGTCAGGAGTTCAGCAACTACTCCATTCTGGGCCGTGTGCTGCTGACCCCGGAGATCTATGACATCCTCGCCAGGACCAAGCCCGGTGCCGGCGGCGAGATCCAGCTGACCGACGCCATGGCCGAGTATGCCCGCAGCTACGGCGGTATGACGGCTGTGGAGTTCACCGGCAAGCACTACGACATGGGCAACAAGCTCAAAGTCGCTGAGGCACAGGTGGAGCTGGCCCTGCAGCATCCCGAGATCGGCGAGGCGTTCCGCGCCTACCTGAAAGAGTTCTGCAAGACGCTGTAACTTATCAAGCGCAAAGAGCTTCGGGATTTCCCGAAGCTCTTTTCTATGCCCCTGAATGACAAACAAAAAGCGCTCTCACCTTGTCATCGGTGAGGGCGCTTTGCTGATTGCTGATTATTTTGATTGGGTTGATTATCTCAGATTAGTCGCTGACGTAGGGCATCAGAGCAACGTGACGAGCACGCTTGATAGCCACGGTCAGTGCGCGCTGATGGAAAGCGCAGGTGCCGGTGACACGGCGGGGAATGATCTTTGCACGCTCAGAGACGTACTTACGCAGACGGGGAACGTCCTTGTAATCGATGGTGTCGATGCGATCGACACAGAAGCTGCAAACCTTCTTGCGGCCGCGACGCATGGGGCGTGCGGGGCGAGAGCCTTCGGTTCTTTCAAAAGCCATTGCTTATTACCTCCTGTTGGATTTTTACGGTTAAAACACCGGTTCGGGAATCAGAACGGCAGGTCGTCGCTGTCGTCGATGACAGCGAAGTCATCTGCATTGCCGGCAGAATAGCTGGGAGCTGCCTCCACAGCAGCCGGACGGGCAGGAGCTGCGTTCTGGTAGGACGGAGCAGCATTCTGATAGCTGCTGCCGCCCTGATTGCTGCCATTCGATTTGGAGCCAGCAAAGTTGACGTTGTTTGCCACGACCTCCACAGCGGTGCGGTTGTTTCCGTTCTTGTCCTGATACTGGCGGGTCTGGAGACTGCCTTCGATGGCGATCAGACTGCCCTTCTGGAAATACTTGGAGACGAACTCTGCCTGCTGGCGCCATGCGACGATGTCGATGAAATCGGCCTGACGCTGCTCGCCCTGACGGGCAAAGTTACGGTCACACGCAATGCGGAAGCTGCACACATTGGTGCCGCTCTGGGTGGTGCGAAGCTCGGGATCCGCCACAAGACGGCCCATGATCGCTACAACATTCAACATAATACGGACTCCTTTTTCGTCACGAAAAGATTACTCCTCGT
>ERZ840371.2747-NODE-2747-length-15319-cov-3.282298_pt1 | contig 15319 bp, 7 predicted proteins | sample MGYA00519937_ERZ840371 | MGnify/ENA primary metagenome ERZ840371 (study PRJEB31850, sample SAMEA3708873) | human gut metagenome | biome: human gut; feature: human-associated habitat; material: faeces | place: China | collected 2014 ... | reverse complement strand
ATACAGGTAAATCCACGAAGTTACAAAGTGGAGGTCATTACATATTGTCTAAAAAAGCAAAGCCAGCGCTTTGCTTTGGCTTCCCCCTACGTTACGAGCATTTTCCTATCAATTAAAAAGAGGCCCCGATACATCTTTTTCTGCTTTCCTTAATATTGAAAACAGTTGCAAGAGTTCTCGGAGCCTCTAATGTAAGGGCTTCCTTTATCTGTAACAATTATATCATAATAATTGCGCACGATTTCTGCGCATAATGGAGTTTCGGAGAAACTCCCAAGATGAGCACTATGTGCTCATTATATCATAATAATTGCACACTGTGCTCATTATTTTATCACGATATCTGTGATCGCTGGTACGTTGCTGCCTCCACCAACACCACAATTTAATGTGATTGTTTTACCATTTGCCCAATTGCCATCCCAGCCTGGATTGCTTACGCGGTAACGATTATTGCCAAGGCTCTCACAAGTACCGCTCCACATAGAAGTAATCTCGCGGTCTAAGGTAAACTCTACCGTCCATCCATCGGTATAGCTGACACCTGTATTGTTGGTAAGCGTGATCTCTGCAATTCCGCCACTGCCCCAATTACTGGTAAGTTTTACCGAGCCTGTTACTTTGCTGTCCCCGGAAGGCTCTGTGGTTGGTGCTGCTGTCGGTGCCACTGTCGGTGCTACTGTCGGTGTAGCTGTCGGTGCTACTGTTGGTGCTACTGTTGGTGCTACTGTCGGTGTAGCTGTCGGTGCTACCGTTGGCGTTACGGTTGGCTGTGGAGTCTCTCCACCTACTTTAGAAAGTGTAAGACTTACGATCTTGCCACCGTTCCAAGCAGACAAGCACAAATAGGTAACCTTTGATGTGCTCTTAATGTTCATGGTTGCCTTTAATTCTTTGACTGTATATGTCTTCGTTACTTTATCCGTTGCATTACTTGCCGCAGAATAATTATCACCACTCTGCCATACATTGTCTACAGATGCACCCCATCCTAAAATACCCCAGTTACCATGGGAAGGATCTGTACAAGTATAAACTACAGTAACAATATCATCGTCAGATGCATTTAACAACCACTGTGGATCGTTCGTTGCATACGTAGACTCTAAGTTAGATACAATCTCCGTCGTATCTGAAATAACCGGTGACTGTGTCGGAGCTGCGGTTGGTGCTACTGTCGGAGCCTTCGTCGGTGCTACCGTTGGTGCCTTTGTTGGCGCTACCGTTGGTGCCTTTGTTGGCGCTACCGTTGGTGCCTTTGTTGGTGCCACTGTTGGTGCTACTGTTGGCTGAACATCACTGCCACCATTAATACCGGACACCTCAAAGTTCATGGTTACCTTATTCGTCGTCTGGTAATTTACATTATTGAAATATGCCTTGTAATTTGCATTTTCCACAGTTACGTTGTTTACATGTGTATTCGCCCACACATTAATAAATGAGAAATTAAAGACCGGACAGATCAATCCATCATCTGATGCTTTCTGTGAAACATCATACGTAAATTTTCCATTTTTCATGGTATATTTCTGTCCGTTAATTTCAAATGATGTTACTTTCAAAGTTGCTTTGTCAAATACAGATGCCTCATCATCAGCAACATTGATATCTTTGATATACAAAGAACCAATATTCTGCAACTGACTCTTAGTCGCATCTAAGGACAAGGAGAATTTTCCTCCTTCTGAATAAATATCAACATATTCATCACTGATGACTGACTGCCAGCTTGCTGTCTCTAATAAATATAATTTCGCACGTACATAGTTGGCCTGTGGTACCGTCACCTTACAGGTTGCTTTGTATCCTAATGGAACAGATGCAGTGATCGTACAAGTTCCTGCTCCTACTGCACTTACCTGACCTTTGGAATTAACGGTAGCTACTGACTCATCACTGGAGCTCCAAAGAACTTTATCCTTGCTGTCCGATGGTGTTAATGCTGCTGTAAGCTGCTGTTTTTCATCACCAATGTGAATTGTCAACTCGCTCTTGTTTAACTGAATGCCTGTTGCCGTTGCGGACTCATTACCACCATACACTTCCATCATAGCGTCCATCAATTCCTGATGAACAACCTTGTTGGAATAACGGTCAATGATCGCAAAACCATAGTCTCCGTTGTATCCATTGTCCCAAGCTACCGGGATCAATCCATACTGCTTTGCATAATAGCAGACTTTCTGATAATACTCTGCACGGCAAACTTTATTCTGGCTATCATAACTTGCTTTATTGATGGCACCAAATTCACCGATCACCACAGGATAGCCCTGTGAAACGAATTTGCTAGACATCTTTTTGAACTGAGATGCCATATAGGACTCATCACCCCAGCTTGCTCTCTTCGAATAATCCGTAATACTGTCTCCCCACTGTGTGGTTGCACCGGACTCTGTTCCACAGAAATCCCATGGATCATAATAATGTACAGAGATCATAATTCTTTTTTCGCCTGATGCAATCTTAGAAGACAGATAATTATCGGTAGGAAGTGCAAATCCGTAATCCTCCGCCGTGTAATCAATATTGGTATTCCATCCCGGAATCAATAACCATCTCTGATCATTGTTTCCACCGGTTTTTCTTACGGTGTCCACAAAAATCTGATTGTAGGCATTTATATTTGCATAAGCCGTTCTGCTAGGTGTTCCATAAGTTCCATCAAATTCTTCATTCATGGACTCAAAGATCAGATGCTCATCATAGTTTTTGAAACGATCTGCAATCTGCTCCCAGCACGCTTTATATTTTGCTTTGATCTTGGTCTGATCAGAACTGCCGCATAATAACCAGCCACCTGTTACTGTCGTATAACCGTCTCCATGCATGTTGACAATTGCATACATATCATTGTCAACGCAATAATCAACAACCTGCTGTACACGATCTAACCAAGAAGAGTCGATCTTGTATCCATTGTTGTCGTCAATCATGCTAAGATAGGATACCGGAATACGGATAGATTTAAATCCTGCGTCTTTGGCTGCCAAAACTAAGTCTTCTGTTAATTTTGGATTGCCATATGCTGTTTCATTCGGTGTTCCGGAACTTGCAGCCTCCAATGAGTTGCCAAGGTTGTAACCTACACCCATCGCCTCTGTAATCTGCGATTGATTAAGGTTGTTAAATGTTGTGCCGGCGGCTTCCGCCGTTTTGGCTGTCGTTGTTGGAATTGACAGCGAAGTTGCTACCATTGCCATACTCATGACAATAGCAAGTGCTTTTTTACGAAAAGCCATAATCCTTCTCCTTCCCGGCAGATTGAGAAACTTGTACGTTTTTATGACAAAATAACACAAATCATCACCAAAAAATATGAATAGAAATCCATAAGAAATACCGATACTTTCCCAATATTTATACCGATAAATCCCAAAAAATCCACATATTTTTGATATTAATTCATGAAAAAAGAAGCAAACACATTAACGATATCCGTCACCATCACGTACAATAAAAAGACATCCTTTGTCCCCACAAAAAATGTCTTTCTACATCCCAATCACGCCCAATACATTATCGAAATAACTCCCCCATGAGTTATTTCTTTTGCTACGAAAACTATCTTAACATTTTCGTAGTAGTATTGCAACATGATTTTGAAAATTTCATGTACAATTTTTACAAAAATATATTTTATTTATATATTTTATTATGCATATTGCAAGATATTAAGATGCTTTTTGGGGATAGCATACTTCGTTTCCCTTTCTCTTATAAAGCACCCCGGCTTTCACGTAATATATCGGATTGGCATTATCCACCTCAAAAGTGATCTGCTGCCCCAAATCGTCTATGAGTGTCGTAAGCGGTCCGGTAGCATTCTTCCCAAGCTTTACCGTAATTGGTCGGTAATCATATTCCGACTTGCTATAATTCATTTTTTTCGTACAAAGCAGAAAGATTTCTCCCAGATTTAATCTGCATAATATCGTCAAAGAACGCAATTCTTCGTTTGCCATAAACGCACAACTTCCTACAGATACCAGTTTTTCCGGAAGAGTTACACTTTGCAGCCTGCAGGCATAAAACGCATTGCTGCCTATTTTTCTAAGCGCACTGTCAAAGGCAAAGTTGGTCAATCCATCGGCTTCATAAAAAGCCATCTGTCCTATCACTCGAAGTTTTTTGCCGCCAGTAACTGTCTTGACTGTTGAATACTGAAATGCGCACTCTCCAATAGTTGTTAGCTTTGAAGAAAGCTGAATTGATTTCATATCCGCTGCATAAAATGCATACGGTGCGATCGTCGTCACCTTATCGGATAACTTATAATTGGTGACACTTTTGCCCGAAGGATATATGTAAATTGTCTTTTTGTCTTTCGAATACAATACACCTTTTGATGATGAAAAGTTACGATTCTTTTTATTTACAGAAATCGTTTTTAAGGTTGTACTCCAGCCTTCATAAGCTCCATTGACACGAACTGGGCTTGCATACTTAATCTTTTTAAAAGATTTTGGCAACGATATCTGCTTGATGCCCTCCATTGCAAAATATCGATAATCGACCTGCGTGATCCCCTCTCCAAATTTAATCTTCGTAAACACCGGCAATACAGAATCTTCCGAGCACGGCCACTCATAGCTGCTCAGTGATTTGTCATAAAACCCGGTAATTTTAGCATATCCCTTTCCAGTTATAGTTAACGTTTTACTCTTTTTATTGTATGTCCATTTCACCCCACGGCATACTTTACCACTTGGCTGCTTTTTCTTTGTCTTGGCATCTGCTGTCATTGTCATGGTCAACGCTGCCATCAGACAAAGCATGACTACTGCTAGCTGTCTCCATTTTTTCATAAAAATCACTCCCTTCTTATGATAGTTCTTTACCATTTGACTTCTTAAAGCTCTCTTTCAGACGATCCCCTCGTTTAGCGTATACCGCCTCGTCTTTGATGTAATATGTCTTATTGCCTTTCTCAACTTCAACTTTCATCTTGCCGAATCTTATGTGATCTGCAAAATCAGCAAACAAACGATATATTGTTGCATTTAATTCCTTACCCAATACAATTCGAAAATCCGTATAGTTCTCTCGGTCATAGGTTTGAAGATTTGTTTGAAAACCACTGTCTGCAAACACATAACTTAGTTTACAATTGCATCGTACGATGATCGTCGATAAATCTTTGATGTTTCCAAACGCATGATTTCCTACCCGCTTAAGGCCCTTTGGCAATTCTACAGATGAAATCTGAGTGCTGTCAAACGCAGAATCTTCAATAATTTTCAACGACTTTGGAAGCTTTACAGACTTTAACTCTGTTTTCGCAAAAGCCTGCCGACCAATTTCACGCAACTTATTTCCCATAATAACACTCTCTATGGAATTTCCATAAAAGGCACGTCTGCAAATTTTGGTTACCTTGGAAGGTATTGCAAATTTTTTCTCCGTCTTGCCACTTGGATAAATGTACAACTTCTTTTTGTCCTTTGAATACAAGATGCCCTTACTGACAGAGAACTTCTTGTTTTTCTTAGACACTTGAAGTTTCTTTAATGTCGTGCTGTATGGTTCAAAAGAGCCATTGACAGCATCCATTTCATTGGATGCTTTGATCTTCTTAAAGCTCTTTGGCAGTGAAATCGTTTTGATACCCTCAATACAAAAAAAGCCAGATGAAATTGTTGTTATCCCCTCTCCAAACACCAGCCTGTCAAAAATTGCCGGCTGTCCCGCTTCTGAACCAGGCCATTTGTATCTTCCCTCTTTACGAAATTTACGGATATCCACCGTTCCTTTTCCTGTGATTGTCAATACTGTCTCATCAGAGTTCAAAGACCATTTGATGTTTTTGGTCAACTTCCCGGTTGACTTTGCATCTGCCTGCACCGGTAAAGTCAGCATAACTCCTGCAGCGATACATAATGCCAGCGTCATTACATATTTTTTCATCCTCATATTACTCTCTCCTTTCTATGTTGGACAATTGATCGCGCTGTCCGTTTTGCTACAATAGTAATATTACGATGGAGCTTATAATTTTCTCCTTGGTTATATATTACAACATTTATGGCTGTAATATATGTCCGTTTCCTTAAGAAAAAATTAAGATTGCCAGGCAGCAATTTCCGATTAAAGAACAAAGAGTCGCTTGCGACTCTTTCGCGCTCGAGCGGTGCTGTTTACAGCTAACTTCTTCTCCGCGAGATGCGCATCCTCGCGGAGCGTTTTTCGCTTTATAGGAAACGACAAGTTTCCTATAAAGCAAAAAAGAACAACCAATAAATACTTGGTTGTTCTTTTTCTAAATTTTCAAAAGGCATATTTGCCACTTATTTCTAAGTCGATCTGTTAAAATTTATTTAATGGTAAGTTTGATCACTTTCCTCTTACCACTGCCATCTGTTGCAATTGCAGTAATCTTAACTTTGCCTTTCTTCTTCGCTTTTACAACACCGCTCTGTGTCACTGTTGCAATTTTAGTATTACCAGATACCCAGAATACTTTAGCAGATGCATACTTCTTCTTAGGCGTGATTTTGGCTTTCAGTTTGAGTTTCTTACCAACCTTTAACTTCTTAACGCCAGACAGTTTGATCTTCTTCACCGCTTTTTTCATAACGCGAATGGTAATTTTCTTTTGCAATCCATTCGCTGTACGAATCGTGATCACTGTCGTTCCGGCTTTCTTACCAGCAACAATCTTACCACTACCGCTTACTTTTGCTATTGATGGTTTACTGCTGGTATACGTTAGTTTCTGAGGCTTAGCTCCTGTCGGCAACAAAGTCACCGTAAGCTGCATACTCTTTCCTGCTGCAAGCTGCAATTTCTGTTTTACCGGAAGATTACTTACCTTTTTCACACTGGCAATAACGCGCATTCCGGTCGCCTGAATTCCCGGCTTCTGCATTGGTGTGATCGTTGGTTTCTCACTTGGAGCAGCACTTTCTGTCGGATCATCACTAGGTACCGGTGTTATCATCGGTGCTGCCGTTGGTTCCGGCGCTTTCGTTGGCTCTGCCGTCGGGGTCGCGATTGGTTCTTCGCTTGGTTCCACGGTCGGCTCGCTGCTCGGTGCCACTGTTGGCTTGCTGCTCGGTTCTACCGGCGCCTTATCAAAATATTTTGCACAGAAGTATGTATTCTCTTGTACCGTGTATATAATTCCCGGGGCATATCCCTGTACCTCACGGTCACTATACCACCGTAAAATTAAATTCTCCTTTGGTTTATTCGGCAAAATAATATCAGAACCTTGTTCCACTGTCACGGTCCAAACTTCATCTACTGTATCAAATGTTACGGTAACTAACTTCGTCGTTGTTCCCCCTGTGGAAATTGTCTCCTTCGAGAACAAATCGTCCGTTCCAAGTGCGCCATCTGTCTGATTAATGATCTTAATATCTCCGACCAAGATAACGCTGCTTTCATCTGATTTCACATCAATAGCAGATTTTTCCGTTTTATTCGGACCCGCTTTCACCGTCAGTGTTCCTCCGATCAAAGAGATCTTACTATCTGCATATAATGCGCCACCTGTTCCGTCCCCGATCGCAGTCACTTCTCCATCCGTGATTGTGATCTTGTCTGCAGATAATGCTGTTTTATTACTTTCTTTGGCAGCTACAGCGGTCAGACTTCCGCCCTTTACCGCGATAGTATCTGCCATAATCTGCTCGGTGTTGTTAGTTCCACCGGAAACAATGACATTTGCTGCCTCAATACTTCCGGTAGTATTGCTACCTCGAACCATCTCAAGGCTTGTATCATCTTCGCTGGAAATGTTTCCGCAAGTCACTCCACATAACGCTGCAGAAACGCCTTTCTTTAATATAATTTTGACTTTCGCATTATCAGCGACCAATTCAAAAGTATGATCTGTCCCGGATAATGTCAATTCATTACTGGAAGCATCATAACTTGCTGCATAAGATTTACCGGTTGCATCATCTTTGCTAAACATGCCATCGACATAAGTCGTATCGTCCAGCTTAGACAAGTCGATCTTATACACATCTTCAACTAGTGTACCTCCTGTCAACGTATGGTCAGAGATCATACTAGCCTGATAGTTGTCGGTTTCTGCATAGCGTACTGACACGGTATAACTTGTAGCAGGCTGTAAATCAGTAAAGGTGGTCTGCGTTTGCCATGATGTGCCATCAATTGTGTATTCATAACTCTTGCCTGCCGGTGCTGCAACGGTTGCCTGTACGGTTAAGGAGGTAGACGTACGTGCCACTATTGTTAATGCTGTCGATGGTGCCTCCTGTATCCCCTTGTCCGGAGCAGTCGTTACTGTCGGTTTATTCGTTGGTTCTGCCGTTGGCTTTTCCGTTACAGTCGGTGCTTTCGTCGGTTCTGTCGTCGGCTTTTCTGTTACAGTCGGTGCTTTCGTCGGTTCTGCCGTTGGTTTTACGGTTACAGTCGGTGCTTTCGTCGGTTCTGCTGACGGTGATACTGCCGGATAGGATGCATTTTCTTTCTCCTCGTGTGCTCGACAGGTATTGATCAGCCACTTACCGGTTGTTGTCAGATCATCCGCTGTCCAATCGCCCCCGGCATTGCTGCAGCTGCTCTTAAAATACGCCGATTTTTCATTACAATTACTATAACTCCAGCATGCAAAACTAATATTTAATTCGTCCAACAACGCAATCCACCGATCCGCATTTTCCGCGTCATAACTTCCATTACCATCTGCTGAACATATACCAAATTCGGTAACAAAGATCGGTGTTCCATCCTTGGTTGCCAGACGTACTTTTTCCATTAAATTCTCTTTGTGCGTTGCGGAATAAAAATGGAACGTATACATGATGTTTTCATAACCAAGTGCTTTCATCGGCTTAGCCGCTACCTGATCGACATCCTGTGACCAAGTATTCGTTCCGCATATAATGATCGCATCCGGATCAATGGCACGTATCGTCTTAATAACTTCACTACAATATGTATAAAGATCTTTGCCATTGCCACTATACCAATTTGTGCCTGTCGGCTCATTGCAAATCTCATATAACACATTATCATGATCCTTGTACATTGTTGCGTACTTTGTAAAGAATATCTTTGCCTCTTTCAAATACTCATTTGGATTGTAAGCATGCACATGCCAGTCTACCAACGCATACATTCCGAGCTTGGTTGCATAATCGACACCATTTTGAATCAATGTATCAAGCTGCTGTTTGGTACTGTCTCCACCCGTCAAATATCCAACCGATCCACCATCGCGTGGATAACAAACTAATCGAACCATATTGATTCCCCAATCATCACGCAATGTCTGGAACGCATTCTGATTGACATACTGCGGGAACCAATGCATACCATGGGTACTGGCTCCACGAAGCTGTGTCGGCACACCATTCTGATCCACCATGATCGGTGCCGCATAGTCGTCAACCTTCTGTACTGACAGTTTACCATGTCTGCCGACCGGAGTGTCCGCATATGCAACATCTTTACGTCCGGTTAATTCATAATTCAGTTCATCACCGGTACTTGGACCTGCACAATTTACAGCAATGACATTAGATTTTCCAACGGAAATAGACGGCTGTTTTCCAAAACCAACTTTATTAGAAGAGCTGCTAACCGTTGCTCCCGCTGCAATCTCTGTCGAATAATATGCCACAACGCCTCCCAGCGCCGCATCATACACTGCAGAAAATCCCTCAACATAGCCAACGTCAACCGATCCCGATGTCGGTATTAAAATCTGAATACCTCTAACCGTTTCGCTGCTGTTATTTGTGATAGAAAAACTGTATTCTGCATAATAATCATTTGTTCCACTGCCAACACTTCTCGTGATCGCAATCTGGTCTGTCGAAACATTGCCACCGGCACTTGCTGTGCTGCTTGGCTTACTTGTCGCACTGCTGCCGCTGTCCGCCATATTGATCACCGCAGAGTCAACAGAATAGGACACGGTACTCCCCTCGGCTGCATTGGCAAAACGCACGCCAAGATTTCCCAGCGTTGTTCCACCTTTCCAATCCATATCTGCAAAGGAATAGGTAAGCGTTAACTGACTGCCGGTAACCAGCTCTGCAGTCGAAGACTGATTCCAATTCCAATCACCCGATGCATCCGGTTGTGCAAAAATAAATGCTTGCGCTTTTGCGCCACTTCCCTGTGTAAAACTTTTGATCGTGATCTTTACCGTCATGGAAGTCACCTTGTTCGAAGAAATTGCACTCTTCGTTTTCAAGGCATCCGGTATGTTAAAAAACATATCGCCAATATAATCATCGCCATACTCATTCTTAGCAATCGTTACACTGGTTGCTCCGCTCTTCACGGTAAGATTCTGTGTCGATGCTGCCTTAGCAATGGTAATCGGCAGATTTGCCATAGATAAGACCATTGCCACGGTCAGCACCCACGCATATACGCGCCGCCATTTCTTTGTCATTCTTTTTCTCCCTTCTTGAAATAAACATAAGGCATACTCTAAAATTTTATTGCCCTTCTCTCTAGTACAGCGAATATTAAGTGATTGGCAGTTTGACTTGCTTATTTTCCTGATAGCACTACTCCCCAAGCCTCGACGTAGCCACCACTACGCCTACGTTTGTGAAGTAGCACTCTCAGAAAAATCTTCTGCGCCAAACTATCCAAAACTTAATTTTCGCTGTACTGGAATATCTGTCGAATCCTTACGTTCCTCATTACATTACGTAATCATTATACCCTATCTGCGATTATTCGCCAACACTGATTTATACAACCTTTGACTGCAGAATTTTACTCATTCAGCTGCTGTACAACTTTCATCATTTGATCTCTCAACGTTGCTGCCAGTTCAAAGTTTAACTCTGCTGCGGCCGCATGCATCTGTTTCGTCAACTTCTTACGTAACTGCTGCAAATCTTTCTTGCTCATAGATTCCAGATCTTTCTCAATATCGCCTGAGTTGCCATCGGCTTTCTTCGATATACTAATCAGATCACGTACCGCCTTCTTGATCGTCTGTGGCGTAATACCGTGCTCCTCATTGTACTGCATCTGAATCTTTCGTCTTCGATTCGTCTCATCAATGGCATGGCGCATCGAATCTGTCATGACATCACCATACATAATAACCCGTCCTTCTGCATTACGTGCGGCCCTGCCAATCGTCTGAACAAGAGAAATCTCTGAGCGAAGAAATCCTTCCTTATCAGCATCCAAAATAGCAACCAGTGCTATCTCCGGAATGTCCAGTCCCTCTCGCAGCAAATTAATACCGACTAATACATCAAATCCATCCAACCGCATATTACGAATAATCTCCGAACGTTCCAGCGTATCAATATCTGAATGCAGATAACGCACCCGAATCCCAATTTCCTTCAAATAGTCCGTCAGATCTTCCGCCATACGTTTTGTCAACGTATTTACCATAACCTTATTTCCTGCATCGATCGTCTTTCGGATCTCACCTACCAGATCATCAATCTGCCCCTCCACCGGACGAACAGAAATTTCCGGATCCAACAGTCCGGTAGGCCGTATGATCTGCTCAACACGCGCCAGCTCGTGTTCCTGCTCATATACATTCGGTGTCGCCGATACAAATAACATCTGATTGATATGCGACTCGAATTCATCAAAATTCAGCGGACGGTTATCTAATGCAGATGGCAGACGGAATCCATAGTCTACAAGTGTAGTCTTCCTGGATCGATCTCCCGCATACATGCCTCGTATCTGTGGTATGGAATATGAGACTCATCTACCATGATCAAGAAATCTTCCGGAAAATAGTCCATCAATGTATGTGGCGTTTCTCCCGGCTTTAATCCCGATAAATGCCTCGAATAATTTTCGATACCTGAACAAAAACCGGTTTCCCGGAGCATCTCAATATCAAAATTGGTTCGCTCAGCAATACGCTGCGCCTCCAGTAGTTTATCTTCGCTTTTAAAATATTTCACACGATCTTCCAACTCTGCCTCGATTGTTCGGATCGCACGCTCCATCGCATCTTTATCAACAACATAATGCGATGCCGGAAAAATAACAATGTGTTCCAATTCTGCTTTAATCTCTCCGGTCAGCACATCAATTTGAACAATGCGATCCACCTCATCTCCAAAAAATTCAATACGAACCGCCTGATCCGCTTCTGAAATCGGAAATACCTCCAAAACATCGCCACGCACACGAAATGTTCCACGCTGAAAATCCATATCATTACGGTTATACTGAATCTCTATTAATTTTTGGATCACTTCATCACGGTCTTTGCACATACCCGGACGCAAAGACACCGTCATGTTCTGATAATCAATAGGGCTTCCCAAACCATAAATACAAGATACACTGGCTACAATGATCACGTCCCGCCGCTCCGTCAGTGCTGCTGTTGCAGAATGACGTAATTTGTCAATTTCATCATTGATCGAAGAATCTTTTTCAATATACGTATCGGAAGATGGCACATATGCCTCCGGTTGATAATAATCGTAATAGGATACAAAATACTCCACCGCATTCTCCGGGAAGAATTCCTTGAACTCGCCGTAGAGCTGTGCCGCCAATGTCTTATTGTGCGCAATGACCAAAGTCGGTCTGTTCAGCTTCGCAATGACATTTGCCATCGTAAAGGTCTTACCGGAACCCGTCACACCAAGCAAAGTCTGGAACTGGTCGCCCTCTTCAAAACCTTTGACCAAAGCGTCGATCGCCTGGGGCTGATCACCGGTAGGTTTGTATTCGCTGTGTAAAATAAATGGTTTTTGTATTTCTGACACAAAATCACCTCCTCACTGCTACATTCTGAATTTCGTCCTGTCCGATCAAAACCTTTTTTCCTTCAAAGGCAAAGCCGTAATGACGGATCCTGTCTGCCGGTATTCCCTGTAATAGCAGTTCGGCATCATAGTTCTTCTCTTTGATCTGATCTAAAGCCGTCCGAACGGTATCCTGTAAAGATTCCTCCTCATCCGATTCATGCACTTTAAACTCGATCACAATGGCATCATCCACCTCTGTCACCGGTGTAAGCATCACATCATATCGTCCATATCCACTCTCCCGGTTGGAACGGATCTGATACCTGTCCCGCAGCTCCACCAAAAGTCCCAGAACAAATCCATGATAGAACCGCTCCGGCTGACTTTTCTCAGAAGGTTTCTTTCCTGTATCAAAGCTGCTGAAGGTTGCAAGTGCAACATCATTCATATAAATATTCATTTCCTTGAGACTGCCCTTTAACAGTGCCTTCACGAAATCATTATAATTTGCATCTTTATTTTTAAACCATCCCCGGAACATTGTCATGAACATGCTCAGTGTCTCAATATTTGTAATATCCAACGTGTACCATGGTTCCAAAGTAATCCCACGGTAGTCTATATTCTGCACTTTCAGATAACCACTGGCAAGCAGAAGACTCCAGATCGCCTCTTCATTGTCATCCAACTGGTTATATACGATCTGCTCGTCAAAATTTACAGTGATCGCCTGTCCCCTCAGCAGATCCTCCATCTTCTCCTTCACATCTGCAGATGCCGTCCGGATCAATCTGCTCACAAGCCCATTGGAGCTTGTGGATGCCCAGTATGGATATAATCTATGTTCATCCAGATAATTCGTAATGGACCACGGATTGTAAATGTCTCTGTGTTCTCCAAAAGTAAAACCATCATACCACTGTTTCACTTCATCCTTTTTATCTCCCATTCCATACTCATCCAGTGCAGCAAAAACTTCCTCCTCCGTAAAACCAAAACAATCTGCATACAGATTGGAAGTCGTCGTTACGACACGTAAATTATTTAAATCGGAGAAAATACTCTCCTTGGATACTCTGGTAATTCCCGTCATAATTGCTCGCTCCAGATAAGGATTTGTCTTAAAAGACGCATTAAACAGACTTCTCACAAAAGACGTAAATTCATCCCAGTATCCCTGAACATACGCCTCCTGCATTGGAGTATCATATTCATCCAAAAGGATGATGACCTTCTTGCCATAATAACGTTCCATCCAGACAGACAAATTTCTCAAAGAATCCTGTGCCGTAACATCATCCATCTTTACTGTTGTCCGGTAATATAATTCACGCTCATCCTCACCAAAAATATCTTCTTTCATGAGATTCCTATTTTCCCAGTACAGCCTTGCAATTTCCTGTTTGATCTGGGTTTTGGCATCCTCCAGATTGCCTGCTTTCACAGCAGCAAAACTCAAAAAGATCACAGGATATGTTCCCTGCAGTTTCCGATACGTTTCATCCTGCCATATAGAAAGCCCCTCAAACAGATCCGCCCGGTTCGCATATTTATTAGAAAAGAAGCAGTCCAGCATACTCATATTTAACGTCTTACCAAAACGGCGTGGACGTGTGATCAATGTTACAACATCCCGGTTTTCCCACCATTCCTTTATAAAATTTGTCTTATCTACAAAAAACAATCTTGCTCTCTCAAAGCAGAAAATCCTTGTATTCCTATACTGATTGTCTTTCTCATACGATCACCTGCTTTCATTTTAGGACTGTGCAACCACCATACACTTTTGTTTTCATTATAACGATATTTTCTTCAGGTTACAAGCCAAACCATAACACAAGCCATCACATATCCTCTTTTTTCACCCGGGAAAAATACGCAATATCGTGATACACCCGGAAACGTCCCTTTTCATTCAAGATCTCATGACGCATCCCCGGATACATCCGGAAGGACACACGATCATAGCCTCTCCTCTTCAAATGCCGTACTGCCTGCAAAAGTTTTTTGCGTCCTCCAAGGCATGGATCGTCCTCTCCGGATATAAAAAGGATCGGCAGATTTGGATTTCGTACCTCCCATCCCTTTCTATCATAGGTGCTCCGCATCAGCCATAACAGGGATTCGTACCCATTCAGCGTAAAGGTAAAGTTGCAAAGGGGATCTTTATTGTACTTCTCCACCACCGTGTGATCGGAACAGATCCAGGCGTGGATCAGCTTTTCTGCCCGGAACGGACGATCAAACATATTGGCAAAGATCCCGTCTGCCAATATACTCCTGCTGTGGGGATCCTTCATTTTCTGAAGCATCTGTATCAATGCAGAACCAAGAGGTGCCATTGGATTTTTGCCCGGACAGCCACAGACGATCAGCCCATCTAACTCCCGGTCATACTTTTTCAGATAACAGCGTACCGCCAGGGATCCCATGCTGTGTCCCATCATAAAATATGGCAGACCCGGGTATTGCTTCTTGATGATCCGCGTAATCTGGTGCAGATCTCTTACCAGAAATCTGCCTCCGTCCTTGCCAAAATATCCAAGCCCTGCCGGAATATCCTGATTCTTTCCTAATACTTTATCCGCATCGGCCGAAACTGCTTCCCTGCGGCTCGCACCATGCCCCCG
>ERZ840371.2744-NODE-2744-length-15343-cov-3.911107_pt1 | contig 15343 bp, 9 predicted proteins | sample MGYA00519937_ERZ840371 | MGnify/ENA primary metagenome ERZ840371 (study PRJEB31850, sample SAMEA3708873) | human gut metagenome | biome: human gut; feature: human-associated habitat; material: faeces | place: China | collected 2014 ... | reverse complement strand
CGGGAAATCAGGATTCGGTCGAAAAGTACAGCTGCAGTGTGGTCGATCAGCATACAGACCATCGCAATGATTTTCAAGGTACTGCCGGGAATTTTACCGGCGCTTTTTACGGGTTTCGTAGTAGTAGCTGCCATATAAAACATCCTTTCTGGAACGCAAACGAAAGGCAGACTGTGCAAGCCGTCTGCGGATCAGGTTCCTGTAACGACAAACAGCAGAAAATCCTGCTGTTTTGCCAGAGTTGTAATACTATGATTATACGTTCTGAGGAGGTTAATGTCAAAGAAAAAACAGTTCTGAAATAACGCAGAGTATGGTAGAATCTGCCAGTCGGGTAAATGAAAATAGAAAGCGTCTCCGGGCTCATCCCAAAACGAACGGGGCAGCGTACCAATTCGTAAACCAGAATTGGTACGCTGCCCCGTATTTTAAAATACATCCAGGTCTTTTCCGTTCACGACATATCCGTCATACCCTGCATCCCGGATTTCATCCAGAATCGCGGCATCGCGCCATGCCATCTCGGCGGCAAGGTTTTTGTGGTTATCCTGTACATTCATATGGTAAATCCGGTGATACGTAACGAGCAGTTTCGGATTTGCCTTTTTTGCAACACCGGCAAGATCCGTGCTTAACGTATGCACTTCCCGGTGGTATTTCTGCCATTTTGGTTCGCGGCAGGAGATTCCGGCGGCGTATTCCACTTCGTGCAGCAGGATATCACAGCCTTTCGATTTTTCTGCCACGAGATCCAGCGGAGCGGTATCGCCGGTGATGACGATTGTGCGGTCCGGTGTGGTGAATTTATAGCCGTAGCATTCCAGTGTTCCGTGGCTGACCGGAAAAGCCTCCACCGTAACCAGGTCATCCCGGTAGACAATGCCGGATTCAATTTCTGTTACCTCAACGCGGTAGCCGGATTCGTTTGCTTTTTCGAAACCGTGAATTCGGAAATCAATGTCGGTTTCATAGGCCTGTAAGATATGATCGGTCATGTGCTGTAAGCCCTTTGGCCCGAAAACTTTCAATGGAACCGGGCGCTCCAGCACCCACGGAGTAAAAATCAGATCCGGGTATCCGGCGGTATGGTCTGTGTGAAGGTGCGTACAGAAGGCAACGGTCAGAAGATCCGGCCGCAGGGCATCCACGCCGTTAAAATAGGCGGCTGAGGCCTGGCGGACAACGCCAGGGCCAAAATCTACCAGATAAGCACGGTCACCGACCACGACAGCGGAGGAAGGTCCGTTGGCATTCGGACACGCATTTGGTGTGCCGGTTCCGAGAAGAACAAGTTTTGTCTGCATTCTTTCTCTTTTCCTTTTCTTTTTTTGTTTCTGTTTATGATTTTCTGTTACGATTTCTGCTTTTGCCTTATTTCTCTTCTTTTGATTCATTGTTTTGGGTTTCCGGAAGATGCTTAATGGAAATTCCGGTAAATCCGTAGAAAATACTGAAAACCGGGGTCAGGTAAAGCAGGAATAAGTACGGGAAAAATGCCGACCATGCAACACCAAGTGTGCCGGCCATGTATACGCCGTAGCCATGCCATGGAATCATAGGACCAGCCATAGTTCCGGAGTCTTCGAGGCAGCGGGAAAGAATTTCCGGTGCAACCTTGCGCTCTTGAAAGACAGGTGCCATCAGACGGCCGGTCAGAACGTGTGCCATCGGCTGGGAGCAGCTGATGAGGCTGGTCACGTAACCGACAATCATCGTTGCCAGGATCATACTTCCATCGCTATTGATTCTCTTTACAATCGCCTGAAGAATGTGATCCAGTACACCGAGTTTTTCCAGCATGCCGCCCATGCCGACAGCAAAGCAGATAATGGCTACGTACTGGAGCATGCTTCCCATGCCGCCGCGGTTTAAGATGGATTGTAATACCGGTTCTTCGATTGTGGTTGTGTAACCGTTGTAAGCTGTGCGGATGATGCCCTGCAGAGTATCGTGCTGCACAAAATAGGAAACAAATCCGGCAGCGAAGCTGGAAAGACCAAGTGCAGAGATCGCATTTACTTTGCAGAGGAGCAATACAATAATCAGGATGGCAGGGATCATGGTAATCCATCCGAGCTGGAATTCATCGTTTAAAGCATCGATGTAAACGGTAATGCTTCCCTCGGTATAGCTTCCGCTGGTCTGCTGGAAACCGAGAATAGTAAAAAGAATTAAGGTAATCACATACGTTGGAAGGGTGGTCCAGAGCATCGAGCGGATATGATCGCCAAGTTTGGCATCTGCAACGGCCGGAGCAAGGTTTGTGGTATCGGAAAGAGGACTTAATTTGTCACCGAACATGGCACCGCAGATGACAGCACCGGCTACCATGCCAGGATGGATACCCATGGCGTTTCCGATCGCCATCATGGCAACACCTGCGCTTCCGACGGAACCATAGGAAGTACCGGTTACAATACTCAAAATGGAGCAGAACAGCAGCGTCAGAGGCAGCAGCCAGGACGGGTTAATCATTTTTAAGCCCCAGGAAATGATGGTGGCAATGGTGCCACTCTGCAGCCAGGTGCCGATCATGACACCGATGGCCATCAGAAGGCAGAGCGTCGGGACGACCATACGGATGGCATCGTATGCACCGGCAACAATGTTGGCGTAAGAAATACCGAAAATCTTACAAAACAGATAGATAAAAATCCAGCTTGCAAACAGGCCGATCATAGGACCGCCGGTTTTCAGGCGGATACAGACTGCGACGGATACGATGATCAGCAGCAGCAAAAGCAGTGACTGTGGCAGATTGAGTTTTTTTTCTTTCGTTCCACTCATAAAAAAATCCCCCATTCATAGGTAAAATAATTTGCCCATTCAACGCGTTAAAGTAGAAAAGACATGTAATATATTATAATGGTGAAATGCAGAAAAAGCAAGGGAAATTCTCTTGATTTTTTGTTCTATGGTTGCTATAATAAGCGTGAGTGTGGGGCGGAGGATAAACTTCGGCCCTTTTGCAGCTAACTATAAACGGAATCAACAAGATAAAGAGGTTAAATCAATGACAAGAATAGACATTATTTCAGGTTTCCTGGGCGCAGGAAAAACAACCCTGATCAAAAAACTCCTCGGAGACGCACTGAAAGGCCAGCAGGTTGTCCTGATCGAGAACGAATTCGGTGAAATCGGAATCGACGGAGGCTTCTTAAAAGATGCCGGTATCGAAATCCGTGAAATGAACTCCGGCTGCATCTGCTGCTCTCTTGTAGGAGACTTCGGCGCAGCGTTAAAAGACGTTATCACCAAATATCACCCGGACCGCATCATCATCGAGCCGTCCGGCGTAGGTAAACTCTCCGACGTCATCAAGGCTGTAGACGGTGTAGAAAAAGAAGCAGGCGTAGCCCTGAATTCCGCAACAACCGTAGTCGACGTTATGAAATGCAAAATGTATCTCAGAAACTTCGGCGAATTCTTCGAGAATCAGGTAAAGAGCGCAGGAACCATCATCCTGAGCCGTACCGATAAAGCCGATACGGAAAAAGTAGAGGCAGCAGTAAAGATGCTCCGCGAACTGAATCCGGAAGCACACATTATTACCACACCGGTTGAAGTACTGGGTGGTAAGAAAGTACTCGATACGATGGAAGGTGCCATCATCAACCTTGCGCAGGTAGAAGAGGAAGAGCATCATCACCATCATCATGACCACGACGAGTGCTGCTGCGGCCATGACCACGATGAGGAGCATGAGCACCATCATCACGATCATGATGAGGACGAACATGAACATCATCACCACGACCATGACGGCGAGTGCTGCTGCGGCCACGATCACGACGAGGAGCATGAGCATCATCACCACGACCATGATGACGAGTGCTGTTGCGGCCATGATCACGACCATGAGCATCATCATCACCACGATGACGAGTGCGGCTGCGGTCATGATCATCATCACCATCATCACGCAGACGAAGTTTTCACAAGCTGGGGTCAGGAGACTGTGAAGACCTTCACCAAAGAGCAGATTGAAGGCATCTTAAAGAAACTTTCCGAGGATACCGCTTATGGTATGGTTCTTCGGGCCAAAGGTATGGTAGCAGGCGCCGATGGACAGTGGATCTATTTCGATATGGTTCCGGAAGAGTACGAAGTACGTGACGGAGTACCGGAATTCACCGGAAGAATCTGTGTCATCGGTTCCAAATTAGCAGAAGATAAGCTGGCAGAGCTGTTCGGACTGTAAAAATACAAAGTAGCTGCGAAAATTACGGTCCGCAGGGTACCTGTGAACTGTAGTGAAGCTGCCGCATCAGAAACAAAATCCGATGTGGCAGCTTTTTTCTTGATTTAGAGACAAAGCAAAAGGCACGTCCGGAATCTCAGCCGCAAAAGCAAGTGCAGAAAGATTCCGGGAGTACGTCAAAGACAACGGAGGTACAAAATGTACGAAGAAGACGAAGTAGAAATTCCGATTTATCTCATAACAGGATTTCTGGAGAGTGGAAAAACCTCTTTTATCAATTTTACCGTAGCACAGGACTATTTCCAGATCGACGGACCGACCCTTCTGATCACAACCGAAGAAGGTGAAGTAGAGTACGACGAAAAAGAACTGCTCAAACACAACACCGTCCTGGAAATCGTAGAAGGACCAGAGCAGTTTACCCTGGATTACCTGAAAAAACTGAACCGCAAATACCGCCCGGAACGTATTATTCTGGAATACAATCCGCTCTGGAGTGTAAAAAAACTGGAAGAAATGGAGCTGCCGCGCGGCTGGGGCATTGTACAGGAGATTGTGACGGTCGATGCAAGCTGCTTCCAGATTTATATGCAGAATATGAAATCTGTTTTCATGGAGATGGCAAAAAATGCGGATATGGTTATGTTCAACCGCTGTCGTCCGGAAGATCCACTTCCGGCATTCCGCCGCAGCATCAAAGTAGTCAATCAGGCATGCGACGTTCTGTTTGAGAATGAAGAAGGCGAAATTGACAACATTTTTGAGGATCAGATGCCGTTTGATACCGATGCCGATGTGATCGAGATCGACGATGCCGATTACGGAATCTGGTATGTCGATATGGGCGACAACCCGGAGCGTTACGAGGGCAAGACTGTTCATTTCCGCGGTATGGTATTAAAGAGCAAGGATGTCGGAGCCGATTTCTTTGTTCCGGGTCGTATGGCAATGACCTGCTGTGCAGATGATACTTCTTTTATCGGCTATGTCTGCAAATGCGCAAGCGCCAAATCTCTCGTAATGGGTTCCTGGGTTGACGTGACTGCAACGGTAAAATGGGGCTATATGAAGGTTTACGATGGCGAAGGCCCGGTTCTGTATGCAAAAGAAATCAAACCGGCCAAGAAACCGGAGAGCGAACTGGTATACTTTAACTAAACATTGCCGAAGCATTTCAGCGAATAAAAGAGCAGGAAAAAGGCTGCTCTTTTGTTCGTGTTCTTTCTTTATGACAGATGGAAAAACAATATATCATTTTTCGGTGCGGCGAAGCAGCTATTCGGTTATGCGCAAGTAGCGAAGTGGATGGAGAATATCCGTTTTGACCGTGATGTGAACAAAAACTGCGCCGGAAAATGGTCTGATGACAGGAGAATTTATGTATATTATAGTAGGTCTGGGAAATCCAACGCGCCAGTACGAAGGGACGAAGCACAATGTCGGATTTGATACCATCGATTATCTGATCGATGAATATCAGATCCCTTCCTCCGGTACAGGCCACAAGGCTCTGTTCGGAAAAGGCATGATCGCAGGTCAGAAGGTTATCGTTGCAAAGCCGATGACGTATATGAATCTGAGCGGTGAGTCTGTGCGGGAGCTGGTGAACTATTACAAAGTGGATCCGGAGAGCGAGCTGATCGTGGTTTACGATGATATCAGCCTGGCGCCGGGACAGATCCGTATCCGCAAAAAAGGAAGCGCGGGCGGCCACAATGGCATCAAAAACATCATCGCTAATCTTGGCACCGACCGCTTTATGCGTGTGAAGGTCGGCGTCGGTGAGAAACCGAAAAACTGGGATCTGGCGGACTACGTGTTAAGTCCGTTTACGAAAGACGAACGTCCCCTTGTAAATCTGGCGATCGAGCATGCGGCAAAAGCAATTGAGCAGATGCTGAACGGGGATGTGGACGCAGCTATGAATGAGTATAACCGCAAATCTGCAAACCCGGCAGAGTAAGGAAAATGAAAGCGTTATTAGAACCGATCAAAGAAATTGCCCGTTTTGACGAGCTGTTCCGTGATCTGAAAAAAGGAACCGCAGGTGTGACGGTGATCTCGGGCTGTCTGGAAAGCCAGAAAGCCCACATGATTGCAGGTCTCTCCGAGGATGCCCCGGTGCGGCTTCTGATCGCGGAAAATGAATTAAAAGCAAAAGAATTATATGAGGATTACCGGCTGTACGATGCGGAGACGCTGTATTATCCGGCGAAGGACCTGATTTTCTATCAGGCAGACATTCACGGAAATCTACTGATCCGGCAGCGGCTTCAGGTGATCCAGGCACTTCTTGAGCGGAAGGAAGTTACCATCATCACCAGTGTAGGGGGATGTATGGACTTTCTTCTGCCTCTTGGCGTGTTCGAAAAACATTGCATCCATCTGCGCAATGACAGCGAACTCGATCTGGATAAAATAAGAAAAGAGCTGGTGCGGCTCGGCTATGAGAGTACCTTTCAGGTGGAGTCGACCGGTCAGTTTTCCGTCCGCGGCGGCATTCTCGATATTTATCCGCTGACGGAACAGAACCCGATCCGGATTGAGCTCTGGGGCGATGAGATAGATTCCATCCGAAGCTTCGATGCGGAGAGCCAGCGGTCGATTGAAAACCTCGAGGAAATCATAATCTATCCGGCATCGGAGCTGATTTTAACAGAGGATACGATTGCGCGCGGCGTAAAAGCTATAAAAAAAGAGGCGAAAGCGCAAAGCACAAAATTCCGCGACAAAATGATGACAGAGGAAGCGGCAAGGATCCGCCGTGCAGCAGAGGAAATCTGCGACCGGATCGGAGAAGGCGAAATTCTGCAGGGAGCGGAGCAGTATCTTCATTATTTTTATCCGGAGACCGTCTCGTTTCTTGAGTATCTGCCGGAGAACAGCCGCATTTTCCTCGATGAGCCGAACCGCATCATCGAGTGTGCCGATGCGCTGGAAGCAGAATTTCAGGAGAGCGTGAGCCACCGTCTTGAAAAGGGATACCTCCTGCCGGGACAGGCGAAGCTGATGTGCAGTACGGCGGAGCTTGTGGCAAAACTGAACCGCCGCGGCTGTGTTGCCGTATCGCTGATGGAGCCGCAGAAGGGCGAGTGGAACATCCGCGATGAGTTCAGTGTGACGGTGAAATCGGTCAATTCGTATAACAATCAGTTCCCGCTTCTGGTAAAAGATCTGAAATCCTGGAAAAAAGCGGGTTACCGTATTGTACTGGCGAGTCCGTCGCGGACGAGGGCGCAGCATCTGGCGGAGGACCTGCAGAATGAGGAGATTCCGGCCTTCTACAGCGAGAATGAGGAGCGTGTTCTGAAACCGGGCGAGGTCATGCTGATCCACGGCGCGGCCCGCAGAGGCTTTGAATATCCGATGCAGAAATTTGTGCTGATCACAGAGACGGATATTTTTGGAAAAGAGAAGAAGAAAAACCGGAAGAAATCGGAGTATTCCGGTCAGAAAATCCAGAATTTTGCGGATCTATCGATCGGTGACTATGTCGTGCACGAGAGCCACGGTCTTGGTATTTACCGCGGTATCGAAAAAATTGAGATGGACCGCGTAACGCGTGATTACATGAAAATCGAGTATGCGGGCGGATCGAACCTCTATGTGCTGGCCACCCAGCTCGATACGCTGCAGAAGTATGCGTCCGGCGAAGCTGCAAAGGTGCCGAAGCTGAATAAAATCGGCGGTCAGGAATGGAATAAGACGAAAACACGGGTTCGCCATGCGGTAAAAAATATCGCACAGGATCTCGTGAAGCTGTATGCCGAGCGGCAGGCGTCATCCGGCTATCAGTTCGGAAAGGATACGATCTGGCAGAAGGAATTTGAGGAACTGTTTCCGTTTGAGGAGACGGACGATCAGCTTGCGGCGATCGAGGCGACAAAGGCGGACATGGAGAGCAAAAAGATCATGGACCGCCTGATCTGCGGCGATGTCGGATACGGCAAAACCGAGGTTGCAATCCGTGCAGCGTTCAAGGCAGTACAGGAGAGCAAACAGGTCGTCTACCTCGTTCCGACCACCATTCTGGCACAGCAGCATTACAATACGTTCGTTGAGCGCATGAAGGACTTTCCGGTGCGCGTTGATCTTCTGTGCCGGTTCCGCACGCCGGCAGAGCAGAAAAAAACGCTGGAGGATCTGAAAAAAGGACTCGTGGATATTGTCATCGGAACACACCGCGTTCTGTCGAAGGACGTAAAGTTCAAAGATCTTGGCCTTCTGATTGTCGATGAGGAGCAGCGGTTCGGCGTGACGCATAAAGAAAAAATCAAACAGCTGCAAAAAAATGTGGATGTTCTGACACTGACGGCGACGCCGATTCCACGTACCATGCACATGAGCCTGATCGGCATCCGGGATATGAGTGTGCTCGAGGAAGCACCGCAGGATCGACAGCCGATCCAGACCTTTGTCTGTGAATACAATGAAGAAATGGTTCGCGAGGCGATTAACCGTGAACTTGCGCGGGGCGGGCAGGTTTACTATGTCTATAACCGTGTCCAGTCGATTGCGGATATGGCGAACACGATCCAGAAGCTCGTGCCGGATGCAAATGTGGGCTTTGCGCACGGGCAGATGAAGGAGCGCGAGCTCGAGAAGATCATGTACGGATTTATCAACGGAGAGATCGATGTGCTCGTGTCAACAACGATCATTGAGACAGGACTCGATATTTCGAATGTCAATACCATGATTATCCATGATTCTGACCAGATGGGACTGTCACAGCTCTATCAGCTCCGCGGCCGCGTCGGACGGTCGAACCGGACTTCCTACGCATTTCTGATGTACCGCAGAAACAAGATGTTGAAGGAAGTGGCGGAGAAGCGTCTCCATGCGATCCGTGAATTTACGGAGATGGGAAGCGGCTTTAAAATTGCAATGCGTGATCTTGAGATCCGAGGCGCCGGAAATCTGCTGGGCGCAGAGCAGTCGGGCCATATGGAATCGGTTGGATACGATCTCTATTGTAAAATGCTCGCAGAGGCTGTCCAGGAGGCGAAGGGCATCGCACCGGCAGAAGCGTTCGAGACAACGATTGATTTGAATGTCAGTGCCTATATTCCGGACAGCTACATCAGCAACGAGTCTCTGAAGCTTGACACCTATAAGCGAATTGCGGCGATTGAAAATAAGGAAGAGTATGAGGACATGACGGAGGAGCTGACCGACCGCTTCGGGGAACCGCCGAAAAATGTACAGAATCTTCTGGCTGTTGCAGAACTGAAAGCGCTGGCGCACTGTGCGTATGTGACGGAGCTGAAACAGATGGGCGATTCGGTACGAGTCACCTTACAGCAGCATGCAAAAATCGATGTGGCGCGGATTCCGGAGCTGCTGCAGAAATACCGAGACGAACTGAAATTCCAGATGGAGTCGCTGGCGTTTGTCTACACGCCGCGGCGGAGAAATTCAAAGGAAAAGATCGATCTGCTGGAGAAGAGCCATGCACTGGTGGAAGATCTGCTGCAGATCACACAGGAGTGAAATACTCGCATAACCACAAAATCGTGTGAAAAAGGCGTGAACAGGGAAGAAAAAAGTTGCCCTGTATCAACAAAAAGGGTATAATAGGAAAAGCGTTTATAAAAATCGATGCAGGACCGGAAATTCGAACGTGTAAAAAGAAAAACTCTTTTTGAGCATACATTTCGCCCTGCATGAGGAGGAAGTAATGAAAAATTTAAAAGCAAAAGCAGTCTGCGTTATGCTGAGTGCTTCGATGGCAGCGATGGGACTGACTGGCTGCGGTTCCGACAATGTGGACGGAACAAAAACGGCAATTACTGTAAATGACGAGTCGATTACACTCGGACAGGCAAATTTCATGCTGAGATATCAGCAGGCAACCATGTACAATTATTATTCCAAGATGTACTCGATGTACGGAATGCAGATGCCGTCTGAGATGTACGACAAGGAAGGCGACGATGGAAAGACTACCGGGGAAACGTTCAAGGAGCAGTCTCTTGATACGATCGAAAAAGAGCTTCTGATGCGGCAGCACGCAGAGGAATACGGAATTTCCCTGACAGACGAGGAAAAACAGCAGGCGAAAGAGGCTGCACAGGCATTCGCAGATAAGAACGGTGACGATGTGATGAAAAAGCTGCACGCAACCGTTGAGGACATCCAGGATGCACTGGAGCTGTATGTTATTCAAACCAAAATTTATGATCCGATCATCGCAGATGTAGATACCGAGGTATCCGATGAAGAGGCAAAGCAGACCTCCATCAGCTACATCACGGTATCCACAGCAGGAACCGAGAAGGATGACGATGGAAAAACGATTGATTTGACGGACGAGGAAAAAGCGGCAAAGAAAGAAATCGCACAGAGATTCCTGGATCTCTTAAAAGAGTCTGAGGATCCTGCAGCCGCATCGTTTACCGATCTGCGCAAGGAGCTGAACGATCAGTTAAATGCGGAGAATACCGCAGATTCCACCGATTCTGCCGACAGCTCCGATGAGAGCAGCTCTTCTTCCGATGCTTCCGACACAAGCGCATCCGACGCTTCAAGCGCGAGCACATCGAGCAGTTCCGCCAGCGATTCCTCCTCTGAGGTTTCTTATCTGACCTCTTCCGAGACATCCTTTGGAACCGGATCGGAGAAAGACGATGACGATACCTGTTCTCTTGGAGATAAAGTAGCGGAAGAAGCAGCAAAGCTGAAGGATGGCGAGTATTATGACGGTGTCATCGAAGGCGACGATGCATATTATGTGATCCGTGTAGATAAAGCATTCGACGAGGACAAAACCGAGTCCAGAAGACAGACTATCATTTCCAACCGCAAATCGGATAAGTACAACGATACATTGGATGGATGGGTAAAGGAGAGCGATATCAAGGTCGCATCCAACTGGAAAAAACTTGAAGTAACGGACGCAGATCTGTATACGATGACAGTTGACAGCGCTTCTACAGATTCCACAGATGGAACCACAACCGACAGCACAACAACGGACAGTACCGCAACGGACAGTACAACGTCTGACAGCACGACATCAGGCAGTACCGAAACGACATCGACAAGCAGCACAGGCACTGATTCGACGTCTTCAAGCACTGCAGAATAAAAGCATACGATACAGGACAAACGGCAGCCGGATCCGGGAGAGGGGTCCGGCTGCTGTTTGTGTCTGAAAATATTTTTGAACAAAAAAAAGAAAATAATAGGGAATTTGTAGAGTAAATTGACAATAGTAAGAAGTTCATTTAAAATGAAATTACAACCAGAGTGTATCTCGCAAATTGCGGAAATAATTTTTCAGACACGCTCTAATGTTCAGGCGAAAACGATGTACCAGGAAAGAAGGTGGAGAAATGAAGAAGGCAGTAATTTCCGTACTTGTCGGTACAGCAGTATTGGCTTTCGTTGCGTGTGGAAAAAATGCTGCAACGGAAAACAGTTCCGATTCGGGTGTTTCAACGGTATCGGCATCCTCGCAGGTGGAAAATGGACAGAAAGCAACCCGTGTGAACCAGGGAACAAATTTGTCTCCGGGGTCACCGAAGAATATCCCGTCCGGTGGGGGGAACAGCTCGGGCAGGACACATCATTCGGAGACGCATCATTCGGAGACACATCATTCAGACGCGCATCATGATTGAGAATGTCGGGGTTTGCTGAACATTCATGAACAGAAACAGACGAAGGGGTATCCAAAACGGATACCTCTTTTTTTACTTGTCGGGAAAACAATACAATGCTATACTGAACATGAATTTGACGCGAAAAGTGCGGCAGGTTCAGAAAAAACAGCCGGGATTTGTCAGTATACGCGGACATGTGCTGCAGGTAACTCGGGCAGAATGGAGAAAAGAAAATGACAAGAGAAGAATTTGAACAGCTTGCCGGAGCAGGTGTCATTTTATTGGATGGCGCAACCGGATCAAATCTGACAAAAGCGGGAATGCCAAAAGGAGTCAGTACAGAACTTTGGGTTCTGGAGCACCCTGATATTCTGGCAAATTTACAGAAGGCTTACGTGGAGGCGGGAAGCCAGATTGTCTATGCGCCGACCTTTGGTGCAAACAGATTGAAATTAGCGGATTATGGAAGAGAAAACGAGGTGGAGGAGCTGAATGCACGCCTGGTGGACATCTCGAAAAAAGCGCTTGCCGGAACAGGCGCGCTGATCGCGGGAGATTTTTCTACACCAGGAAAAATGCTGCAGCCAAAAGGCGATCTCTCTTATGAAGAGCTGCTGGAATCCTACACAGAGCAGGTAACAGCGGTAGCAAATGCAGGCGTTGATCTTCTGGTAGCAGAGACGATGCTGAGCGTAGACGAAACGTGTGTCTTTATGGATGCTGCACTTTCTGTCTGCGATCTGCCGATTATGTGTTCTCTGACGCTGGAAGCAGACGGTTCTGCCCTGTTCGGCGGAAACGCTGTGGAAGCAGTTGAGACACTGCAGGAAATGGGAGCATCCGCCGTAGGACTGAACTGCTCGGTCGGACCGGATCAGCTTGAGGCAGTCGTAAATTCCATGAAAAAAGTGGCAAGAGTACCGGTTATCGTAAAACCGAATGCCGGCCTGCCGAAAATCACGCCGACCGGTGAGGCAATCTACAGCATGGATGCGCCGACGTTTGCAAAATATATGAACATTCTGGTAGACGCGGGTGCAGGCATTGTCGGCGGCTGCTGCGGAACAACACCGGAGTATATTCGTCTGGTGAAAGAAATGCTGGATGCGAGAAAGTAAATCAAAGGTTACAATTTGCAGAAAACTGTGAGATGTAATGAATTCCCCTGTTGCGGACAAAATCTGTACAGGGGAATTTTTTTTGCGTTACCGGAAACTTCGTTGAATTTTCCGATAAAGTAAAAAGCCCTCCGGGCAGGATTCTTTCTTACAGAGAGCAAGACAAAACAGGTTTCAACGATCTGGTCTGATGGACAGCCCGGGTAGAGAAAAAAGATAGGAAGTCTGGAAAAAAGACATGGAATTGTGGAGAAAAGTCTGGTAGAATACGTGTCGTGTGGAAAACTTTCCGTAAGAAAGGATGATGAAGGATGTATCAGAATTATATTTTTGATTTATATGGAACTCTGGTAGATATACATACGAATGAAAAGAAAGCGTATCTCTGGAAAAAAATGAGCCTGTTCTTCGGCATGAAAGGGGCCGCCTATGAGCCGAAAGAACTCCGGATGGCGTATGAGACAAAAATCAAAGAGCAGGAAGCTGCGCTTAAAATGGAATGCCGCGGCAGCCATGTACCGGAAATCGACATTGCGGATGTGTTCCGGCAGCTGTTTGAGGATCAGGCTGTTTCGGTAACGGAAAAAGAAATTGCAGATCTGGCGAAAATGTTCCGTGCGATTTCGATAGAAGAACTGAAACTGTTCCCCGGCGTGCCGGAAATGCTGCAGCGTTTAAAAGACGCAGGAAAGAAGGTTTTTCTGCTGTCCAACGCACAGGCGCTTTTCACCGCGCCGGAAATTTCCCTGCTCGGCCTTACGAAATACTTTGACGGAATCCTGCTCTCATCGGATGCCGGTGTGAAAAAGCCGGATCCGGCGTTTTATGAGATGCTGCTGAAGCAGTATCACCTCGATCCGGCAGAATGCCTGATGACAGGAAATGACGACATCGCTGACTGCCACGGTGCAGCCTCTGCCGGAATCGCAAGCTGTTACGTGGCAACGCGCCAGTCACCGAAAATCAATGGTCCGCTGCCGGAAAACTGTGAGAAGATCGCGGCGATTGCAGAGTTGTTCTGATTAAAGAGCATTCAGCAGCACTCCTGAAAAAATAATGCGAAAAAAGGGGCTGTCGCACTACGTTCATTTTCTTAGTGCAACAGTCCCTTTTGCTTATGTCCGGAAAGGAATCCTTCAGTTTTTCCGCATTCCTTTATCCCATCGGAATTTCCGATAGCAGGCATAAATCAGAACACTGCATACCAGCCATCCCGCCGGATAACCAAGTGCAATCGGAATGATGGAATCAAATATATGAGACATCACAAACAGGTAAATCTGGCGGAACACGACGAAGCTTCCGAGCATTACGATCATTGGTGTTCTGGTGTCTCCTGCGCCACGCAGGACGTTGGAATAAACCTGGTTGACGCAGCAGAGAATGTAGAACGGGGAGAGGAGATACAGGAACAGGGTTCCGTAACGAATCACAGCTGCCTCCTGGTTAAACAGATAGACCATTTGCGGAGCGAAAATCAGCAGAGGAATCATCATCACAATGGTTACAAGCTCAGCAAGCAGGAATGCGGTTGTAGCACCCTTCTTTGCACGGTCAATGTAGCTGGCACCGACGTTCTGTCCGGTGAAGGTGGTCGAAGCAAGACCAACACTCATCATCGGCAGCATCATAAACTGGTCGATTTTCATGCAGGCACTCCAGCCTGCCATAACATCCGAGCCGAATACATTGATATAGGACTGCACGAAAACGTTGGAAACGGAAGTCACCATCTGCTGGATCGCTGCCGGCAGTCCGACGCAGACGATGCGGTACAGCAAAGACCAGTCCATGCAGAGCTTTTTCCAACAGATGCGGTATGGGCCGTCTGTTGTGGTCAGCACATACAGCGTCAGAACCGCCGAAAGGCACTGTGCAATAACGGTTGCAAGCGCCACACCCTCGATTCCCATGCCGAAGGAAACGACAAACAAAAGATCGAGCACGGTATTGACAACAGCGGAAAAAATCAGGAAATACAGCGGATGGCGGGAATCGCCGACAGCGCGGAGAACGCCGGAGCCCATGTTGTAGAACATCAGACCGGCAACACCGCCAAAGTAAATTTTAAGATACGTTGCTGACTCGCGGATGACGTCGTTCGGCGTACTCATCATGCGGAGCATGTACGGTGTAATGAAGATGCCGAGAATAGTAAAGACAATAGAGAGAAAAAATGTCATCACCAGTGTCGTGCTGACGGTGCGGCTGACCTTTTCATCCGCCTTTGCGCCATAATACTGAGAGATAATGACACCGGCACCGGTGGAAAGTCCCATGAAAAAGCCGATCAGAGAATTGATGATCGGACCGACGGAGCCGACGGCGGCGAGTGCTTCCTTGCCGACAAAGTTGCCGACAACGATGCTGTCAACGGTGTTGTAAAGCTGCTGGAAGAGATTTCCGGCCATCAGCGG
>ERZ840371.2742-NODE-2742-length-15366-cov-4.827379_pt1 | contig 15366 bp, 15 predicted proteins | sample MGYA00519937_ERZ840371 | MGnify/ENA primary metagenome ERZ840371 (study PRJEB31850, sample SAMEA3708873) | human gut metagenome | biome: human gut; feature: human-associated habitat; material: faeces | place: China | collected 2014 ... | reverse complement strand
AAGGGGGACATTTCTTTCGGAAGAACAAATTTGCAACTGCGCCGTAGTTCCATCATGTAACGTTAATAGCATAAAAGTAAAACCTTTGCCAAACCAACCTGAAATCAACATCGGCGCTGACTTGTAAATTTTTCTGTAGAAAGAGAATGTCCCCCTCCTTCCGTCGCATAGAGAAACCTTATATCTAAAACAACTCCCCCGCAAATCCGTCCCACTTGCCAAACCCAAAGGCTCCCAGCCCCCCGCAGTTAACCAGCAATTTATAAAGTTTTGAGATACTCCACAATACTTGTCACACTGTTGGCACCATCCGCCACCGCGGTCACAATCTGACGCAGCTTCTTGGTGCGGACATCTCCTGCCACAAAAAGCCCCGGCTGCTCCGTCACCCCGTCTTCTCCGGCACGCACATAGCCATGATCTAAATCCAGCACAGAAGCCACCGCATCGGTCTGCGGATTCATACCGACTGCGATAAAGATACCGCTGACCGGCAGTTCTTTTTCTTCTCCTGTTCCGGTGTTTGCGATTACCAGATGATCGACCATCTGCTCCCCACAGATTTCTTTCACCACGGTATCCGGCAGGAAGGTGATCTTCGGCTCATTTGCCACCTGTTCCTGCAGTACCTTCGTGCCACGCAGTTCCTGTCTGCGGTGAATCAGATACACTTTTTCACATCCGGCGGCCAGATACAGGGCATCTTCCAGTGCCACATCCCCACCACCGACAACAGCCACTGTCTTGTTACGGAAAAAAGCTCCATCACAGGTTGCACAGTAAGACACCCCGGCTCCTGCCAGTGTTTCTTCTCCCGGCACCCCGAGTTTCCGGTGTCCGGCTCCAGTTGCCAGCAGTACCGTTTTTGTCTCATAGACGGTTCCGGAAGCACCGGTGATTTTCCACGTTCCGTCTGTATTTTTCTCTACGTTATCCACTTCATCGCTGATGAACGGAACCTCCAGTGCTTTTGCATGCTGCTCAAATTTCTGTGCCAGATCAAACCCATTGGTTTCCGGCAGTCCCAGATAATTATCAACTTCCTGCGTATAAATCATCTGTCCGCCACCCATCGGCTCTTTCTCTAAAACAACCACATCCAGACAGGCGCGCTTTGCGTAAACAGCTGCCGAAAGACCTGCCGGACCGCTTCCTATAATGACTAAATCGTACATGTTATTCCTCCTGATTTTCAAAAAAATCTATTTCATAAATAATGGCATTTTTATTCTTTCCTATTTTACCATACCCCTATACAATGCGCTATTTTCTTTTCTCCAATAATAACAAAATATGCTCCTTTTACAAAAATTTTACGTGATTTTGGGTTGAAAAATCCATTTACAAATGCTACCATAACCAAGGATTTAAATCCACAATCATAAAAATCTGAGTAATGGAGGTGAAATTCATGGACAGTAACGATAGTTTTGGGCGAAGTAGACATTTGAATGCCGATGCTTTTTTCACTGGCAAAATTATCGTTTTCACTGGAAAATGAATTTTGCCGATTCATGATGTTTAAAGCACTGGTAGGTGCTTTTTTTGTGCCTGAATATATAAAACTGTATACCTGAGCCCTTTTCTATTGTGCATATCCGCAGCATGATGTAGCTTTTGTTGCACATGATGACTGCACACAAGGAAAGGAGAATTCATATGAACAAGAAATATTTAGAGCTTACAAAGCTGATCCGAAGCAGACAAAATGACCATGAAATCTTAAAATGCTTATCTAATTATCACGAAAACGACATTGCCGATATGCTTACGGTTATGACTCCAAAAGAAAGGAAACGTATTTATACGCTTCTGGAACCACAGAAGATTGCGGCAATCTTCGCATATCTGGATGAACCGCAAATCTACTTTGCCGAACTCTCCGTCAAAGATGCCGCCAAAGTAGTTTCCCTGATGGATTCCGATGATGCCGTTGACGTCCTCGAAACGCTCGACGATAAAAAGAAATATGAAATCGTGGAAAACCTGGACAAAGCAGCCATAAAAGATGTAAAAATGCTGCTTTCCTATGACGATGACGAAATCGGAAGCTGCATGACAACCAACTACATCTGTATTCCAAAGGGACTTTCCGTCCGTCAGGCAATGAGCGAACTGGTCCGTCAGGCCGGGACCAATGACAATATTTCAACCATTTATGTACTGGATGAATCTTTGAAATTTGCCGGTGCTATTGATCTGAAAGATCTTATTATTGCAAGAAAACATGATGTGCTTGACGATATTATCGTCCGCTCCTATCCATCGGTAACCGATCACGAAAAAATTGATGACTGCATGGAAAAAATCATGGATTATTCGGAAGATTCCATTCCTGTCCTGTCGCAGGACGGTCATATGCTCGGTGTTATTACATCCGAAGATATCGTAGAGATGGTTGACAATGAGATGGGGGAAGATTACGCAAAACTGGCCGGTCTCACCGCCGAAGAAGATCTCAAAGAAACCACGGCACAAAGCATGAAAAAACGTCTTCCATGGCTTATCATCCTGCTGTTCCTCGGGATGCTCGTTTCCTCTGTTGTAGGTGTCTTTGAACATGTTGTGGCTGTTCTTCCGATCGTAATCTGTTTCCAGTCTCTTGTGCTTGACATGGCCGGGAACGTCGGTACCCAGTCTCTGGCAGTTACCATCCGTGTCCTGATGGATGAAACACTCACCGGAAAACAAAAACTTTTCTTACTGGTAAAAGAAATGAAAATCGGTCTTTTAAATGGTGGAATCCTTGGTATTATGGCGCTTGCACTGCTTGGCATCTACATCCACCTGTTTAAGGGATACACCTGGAGCGGAGCATTTGGCATCTCCGGCTGCGTCGGCATCTCGCTTCTCGTGGCAATGGTGATCTCAAGCCTCGTAGGTACTGTGATTCCCATGTTTTTTCATAAGATAAAAATTGATCCTGCGGTTGCATCCGGTCCACTCATTACAACCGTCAATGACCTTGTGGCTGTTGTGACTTATTACGGTCTGGCATTTTTGTTACTGATCATGTAAAAAGATAATCTTTGCACCATACTACCGAAAAATGCTGCCTGACAACAATATGGTACAGGCAGCATTTCTATTGGACAATTTCTAAGCTGCGTAGGAGATATCGCTTACGCGAGATACCACAGATAGAAAATCTATCCGCAGACGGATACCCTTTACTGAATAACCAGTTCTTCAATCGTCACATTTTTCTCTTTGTCAATGTCAAAAGCTTTAAGCACCGGCTGATCCATATCCATCAGGGAAAGAATCAAGTAATTGACCGTCGGATCATACGCCAGACGCTTATCTTCCTCGGACGGACGTGACGGCGATTCCGGATGGGAATGCCAGTTGCCAAGCGGCACCAGACCGTTTGCACGCATATCTTTGACAGCAGCAAGCTGATCCTTCGGATTCATAGAAAAATGCTCGTTGGTGTGATCAACATTTTCTAACAGATACACCTTCTCAATGATTTTTTTATCACCATCTTTGGTACCTGCAATTAAACCACATGCCTCTTCCGGAAGGTTTTCCTTCGCATGAGCTAAGATTTTTTCATAGTCTGCTTTTTTCATGGTAAGCATAAAATTTTCCTCCTTTTCAAGGAGCAAATCGCATATAAAGTCTGCTTCGCAGAGGCGATTTGCGTAGGAGATATCGCTTACGCGATACCTCATGTGGAGCAGTTCGCATATAAAAGTCCGCTTCGCGGAGACGAACTGCGTAAGAAATGCATCAAATAGATGCATTTCAATGATCCGGGCACTCTACCTGCTCGTAATCGATCAGTTCTGTGATGGTCGGATGATCGCCACAGATGGCACACTTATGATCTGCCTTTGGCAGTTTGATCGTGTGGAATTCCATCTTTAACGCATCAAAAGTCAGAAGCTTTCCGGTTAAGAGATCGCCCACACCGATCAGATATTTGATGGCTTCCATCGCCTGTAAGGATCCGATGACACCGCCCATTGCGCCGATGACACCAGCCTGCTTGCAGGTCGGAACTGCATCCTTTGGTGGTGGATTCTTGAATACACAACGATAGCATGGTCCTTCTCCCGGAACATAGGTCATGAGCTGACCCTTGAAACGGATGATTCCTGCATGGGAGAATGGCTTCTTTGCCATTACACAGGCATCGTTGATTAAGAATTTTGCCGGGAAGTTATCGGTTCCATCAATGATGAAATCATAATCTTTAATGAGATCCATAATATTTTCAGAAGTAACGAACTCACGGTATGTATTTACGGTTACATCCGGGTTCATTGCATTCATGGTCTCTTTTGCAGATTTTACCTTTGCTTTTCCTACATCCGCAGTGCCGTGAATGATCTGACGCTGTAAGTTAGACAGATCAACTTCATCTGCATCGACAATACCGATGGTCCCCACACCGGCTGCGGCAAGATACATTGCTGCCGGTGCACCAAGTCCGCCTGCACCGATAATCAAAACTTTTCCGTTGAGGAGCTTTTTCTGTCCCTTCACACCAACCTCCTGCAGGATGATGTGACGGCTGTAACGCTCCATCTGTTCATTGGTAAATGCCATTAGAAGCTTCCTCCTCCCATGAAGTATAAGAATTCAACTACATCGTTTTCCTTTAATGTTACGTTTGCAAGATCGTGATTTTCTACAAAATCATCGTTTACGGTAACGGTCACATATTCCGGATTTTCAACCTTCTCATCAACAACGAGCTGTGCCAGCGTCGTTCCCTCTTTGATATCTTTTACGTTTCCTGCGATTGTTACTTTCATCGGTAACTCCTCCTAAATATATTTTTTCACAATTTCTTCCAGTTCCGGTTTCTTAATCAGACCGCGCACACGCTCTGCTTCCTTTCCATCTTTGAAAAACAGGATGGTCGGAGAAACCATAACGGAATACTGTTCTGCCAGTTCCCCGTCAAAATTTGCATTGACTTTGACCACTTTTAAGCGATCCTCATAATCATCTTCGATATCGCCAAGAATCGGTGACATCTGTTTGCACGGAATGCAGGAATCGGAATAAAACTCCACCAGTACCGGTATAGAAGCCTGCAAAACCTCCGCTTCAAAATTATCTTTACTTACTCTTGCTGCCATGCGCTTAACCTCTCTTGTCTACTCTTCGAGTTTCTTTACAATAAGGTCATAAGTTCCATCCTCATTGTCGATCAGCTTTAATACCTGCTGTCCCTCTTCCTTGAAACTTCTCGGTACGTTCTGCACCGGCTCTCCATCATTCATATGTACGGAAAGCACCTGTCCGATCTCTAACTCTTCCATGGCTACCTTTGCCTTGACAAACGTCATCGGGCAGACCACATCCGTAATATCTACAGTTTCATCAATTGTAAAATCAGCCATTGTATGCCTCCTTTATCTTCTCTTCAAATTTATCAAGTCCCACTCTCTCGAGTGTCATGCGGAAACGCTCTCCCGGATTGGCATTGTCATCAAAGAACTGGATTGCCGCATCGGTAATGCGGAATAACTGTTCCTCGGATGTCACAAGCGGAAGATACTTCTCGCCCTTGTATACGCGGTTTCCAAACAGTCCACCGAAAGATACCTCAAATGCAGGTGTCGCTTTCCATGCATCGGTCGGACAGGCCTTTACACAGCGTCCGCAGTTGTTACATTTTTCCTCATCGAGAACGATTTTTCCGTCCACGGTGCTGATTGCATCCACGCGGCAGGTCTTCTCACAGATCCCACAGTTGATGCAGGCTGCTTCCTCCCATTCCACAATGGATGCACCCTTGATTCCGACATCATTTTCTTCTGCCTTTAAGCAGTTGTTCTGGCATCCGGTTACACCAAATTTAAACTTATGCGGAAGTTCTCTTGCAAAATAACGCTCATCCAGTTTTTTTGCAATATCATAACTGTCAATATTTCCACTAGGGCATACCGCCGATCCCTGACAGGCTGTAATCGTACGGACACGCGGTCCACACACACCCGGCTTACATCCCCCGGTTGCCAGCACTTCCTTAACTTCTTCTACATCGTCAAGTTTGATAAATGGGATTTCCACACTCTGACGGGAAGTCAGATGTACGTGTCCGTCTCCGTATTTTTCTGCAACCTTTGCGATAATCTGTAAATTCTCTGCTGTAAGATTTCCACCTACCACAGCCAGCCGCAGGGAAAAATTATTTTTTTGTTTTTGGCGCATAAATCCGCCTTTTTTCAATGTAGCATAATCAACAGCCATTACTCTCTCCTTTAAACCTTGTGTATTTTTCTTTGTTTATCCGGCGGTATTTTGGATTGCTGCTGTAAAATCCTGCTTCAGATCTTCGATATCCTCAATACCGACACTTATTCTTATCATATCATCAAATACGGCAGCGTCAATCTTTTCCTGCTCGGTTGAGTGTGCCGCCAGTGTGGATTCCGGATGCACGATCAGTGTCTTGGTATCTCCGATATTGGATACGATCTGTGGAATCGTCAGCGCATTCATGATTGCAAAAGCGCGTTCCTTGCTTCCCACGCGAATGGTTAAAATTGCTCCAAATCTTCCATCCAGCAACTGCTTTGCCACACCGTTCCACGGACTCGATGCAAGTCCCGGATAGTTTACGCTGATTCCCGGAATGGTTTCCAGATAAGCCGCAAGCTGCATTGCGTTGTCACACGCCCGCTCCATACGAAGCCCCAGTGTCTCCATACCAAGCAGATTATAGTATGCAGTCTGCGGCGCCATACAGGCTCCCATGTTGCGGAACAATCCGTTTCTCAGTTTTGCAGTAAAGGCAAATTTTGCAAACTTTTTATAGTCTTTCATGCCCGGATACCGCTCCAGATCCCATTTGAATCTTCCCGCATCGGTGATCACACCACTGATGGCACTGCTGTTGCCGTTGATGTATTTGGATGTGGAATTGATCACGATGTCTGCGCCAAGTTCGAGCGGACGAACGAGAAACGCGGTAGCTACCGTATTATCGATCATGAGCGGAAGATTGTGCCGCTTTGCGATCCCTGCAAGTGCCGGAATGTCGGTCACATCCAGCTTTGGATTTCCAATCGTCTCCGCGAAGATGACTCTCGTCTTATCCGTGATCTTGGATTCGAGATCTTCCAGATCATTCGTATCTGCAAAAATTGTTGTAATCCCAAACGCTTCCAGATCGTGGTAAAGATCAATCGTTCCTCCATACAGGCTGGTGCTTGTGATGATCTCATCACCACTTCCTACGATATTCAGAAGGGCATTGGTAATTGCCGCCATGCCGGATGCACAGGCAACGGATGCCACACCTTTTTCCAGAACCGTCATGCGTTCTTCAAATGCTGCGATGGTCGGGTTATTGATTCTTGTGTAAGAATATCCAGCAGCTTTGTTGTGAAACAGCTTCTCATGCTGCTCTGCCGATGGCTGAAAGAAAGCACTGGACTGGTACACCGGGGTAAGTGTGGCTCCGGTCACCGGATCTCCGGTTTTTGTACCATGTAGTAGTTCTGTGTTGAATCCCATTTCATTTCCCCTAATTCATACTTATCTAATAGGTTTAATATGTTATAGTTAATATACCGCAATCATACCCTATTGTCAACCTTTTATTTCCACTTATTTTTCCAGCAAAAAAATCCCCGCTGGTGAAAACCAGCAGGGATTCCATTCTCATAATAAAATTACTATTCTGTCCAGTGCTCATCCTTAAATACGATGCGGCGGTAAGTCTCAAAATCAACCCACTTATTAAAGAAGTTCTCAGAAATCTCACTGCCCTCTGCGGAAAGCTCCTTCTTGAACGCATCCACATCTGCGGCACTTGTTACATGAACTGCAAATCCACGGCCGTTGATGACAGGCACATCGTTGTATGCAAAGTCAGCAAGCGGAATAATTGCAGTAACCTTCTGGTCACGGATGGATACCGCTACCTGCTCACGCAGAACAACCACATCAAAGCTGTCCGGATACTGATACGTCTCACCCTTGACCGGAATCACATCACCGATCGTGTAAGTTTTATCGGAAGGCTGTACCTTAAAGACGTTCATCGCCTCAAGGTCATAGTAATATTCCTCGAAGATATCTCCGTTTGCCTTGAGATTTCCGTGGGCAAATGCGCATTTTAAGTCTTTCGTCTCATCGAGCGTTGGATTTTCCACAACACCACATGCGGAGGTCATGTTGGAAATACGGTCGATCAGGATCAGTTCTCCCAATGTCTTATGCCTTGCAAAAGCATCAATGACGATCTCTTCCTGCAATACCAGATCGCAGACCGCAATCTCGTTCTTGCGCAGGCGGCCAACCGGAATAAATTCACCGGTGTTGACATCAATCTTGTATTGGATATTCTTTAAGATACCCGGAATCGTACGTGTACCGAGTTTTACGAGATAATCTTTGCCGACGGTCAGTTCCTCATCGTCCATCCAGAGGATTGTTGCGGTAAATTTCTTGCTGACCGGAAGCTTCGTATCTTTTGCGAGAACACATCCGCGGGATACATCCACTTCCTTGTCAAGCTGGATGGTAACTGGACGGCCTGCATCTGCAGTCTGTGCATCTTTATCTCCGACTAAAATGCTCTTTACTTTTGCATGCTCATTGCTTGGCAGAGTCACGATTGTATCACCGACCGATACAGCGCCACTCTCGATCTGTCCCTGGAAACCACGGAACGTGTGATCCGGACGGCAGACACGCTGTACCGGCATATAGAAGCCTTCTTCCTGCTTCTTTTCGCTCACATCGATATTCTCTAAGTAAGCAAGCAGTGGCTCCTGCGTGTACCATGGCATATTGTCGGAATGGGTGGTGACATTGTCACCCTCGGTTGCAGATACCGGAATGATCTTGACACTTGCTAAATGCAGTTCCTTGGAAAGTTCCTGAATCTGGTCAACGATCTCCTTGAAACGCTCCTCACTGTAATCGACAAGATCCATCTTATTTACAGCAAATACAAAGTAACGGATTCCCATCAGTGCACAGATTCTGGCATGTCTTCTGGTCTGTACGAGCACGCCCTGCTTTGCATCCACAAGGATAACGGCAAGGTCTGCAAAGGATGCACCGACTGCCATGTTTCTTGTGTACTCCTCATGTCCCGGAGTATCTGCCACGATAAAGCTTCTCTTTTCGGTTGTAAAGTAACGGTATGCCACATCAATGGTGATACCCTGTTCACGCTCTGCCATCAGTCCGTCCAGAAGGAGGGAATAATCAATCGCACCGCCGCGGCTTCCTACTTTGGAATCCAGCTCCAACGCTTTCTCCTGATCTGCGTAAAGCAGTTTGGAATCGTATAAAATATGTCCGATCAGTGTGGACTTTCCATCGTCTACACTACCGCAGGTAATAAATTTCAATAATCCGCTCATTTTAGAAATAACCCTCCCTCTTTCTTCGTTCCATGCTGCCGGCTGCCTCGTTGTCAATGACACGGGTGGTCCGCTCAGACTCTACAGCACTCAAGGTCTCGTCAATAATCTCATCTAATGTGGTCGCGTTGGATTCGATTCCACCGGTCAGTGGATAGCATCCCAAGGTACGGAAACGCACATTCTTGTATTCAATTTTCTCACCCGGACGAAGTTTCAGACGATCATCATCCACCATGATAATCTGTCCGTCACGCTCAATCACCGGACGCTTTGCTGCAAAATACAGCGGCACGATATCGATGTTTTCTCTCTTTATGTACTCCCAGATATCCGTCTCCGTCCAGTTGGAAATCGGGAACACACGAATACTCTCACCCTTGTTGATCTTGGAGTTATAAAGTTTCCACATCTCTGGTCTCTGGTTCTTCGGGTCCCATGCATGATTCTCATTACGGAAAGAGAAAATTCTCTCTTTTGCACGGGATTTTTCCTCGTCACGACGTCCGCCGCCGAATGCTGCAGTAAATCCGTATTTATTCAACGCCTGTTTTAATGCCTGTGTCTTCATGATGTCGGTGTACTGGCTGCCGTAATCAAACGGATTGATGCCACGCTTTACACCGTCCTCGTTGATATACTCGATCATGTTAATCCCAAGTTTCTTTGCCGTCTCATCACGGAACTGAATCATTTCCTTGAATTTCCATGTCGTGTTCACATGTAAAAATGGGAATGGCGGCTTCTCCGGATAAAATGCTTTCATGGCAAGATGAAGCATTACCGAACTGTCCTTTCCTATGGAATAAAGCATTACTGGTTTTTCACACTCTGCCGCTACCTCACGGATAATGTAGATTGCTTCCGCTTCGAGTGCATCAAGATGAGATAATTGACTCATGATCTTCCTCCTTAATATTTATTCGAATCCTTTTTATTCACAACAATTGTTTCTATTGTACCATCTGTTTTTTTAATTCGCCAGTGTAACAGATCTCCTTCCGTATGAACGGTCATCTGGCTTCCCATGCCGCCGATGTCGGCACCCAGGTAATAGGAAATTGCCTCAAACGGACACTCCTTGATACAGGAGGCACATCCCCAGCAGTCCTTCGGATACCGGATCACGGCTTTTTTGTCTTCGCCGCGCACGATCAGGCTTCCCGGACAGACATCCAGACATTTTCCACATGCCCTGCATTTCATGGAATCAATCGCGATGCTCATAGGTTTCTCCTCCTTTCACCAGATCTCTGCGGATCATCGTAATCTGGTCCCCGTTCTTTTTCGAGTTTACATAGCAGAGCCATGCATCACTCTTCTCCGGATAATCCAGATTCTCCGCGAAACTGTGCCAGCGTGTCTCCTTGCGTGCACGCAGATGTGCGATCACAGTCAGGCACACGGTCAGGCGTTCTTTCAGCTCATAGATAAACATCAGCTCATGCATATCGGCTGCCGCAAGTCCTTTTGCAAGGATCTGCAGTTTCTTTATTTTTTCTTCCGCCATGGCAAGCTGCTTTTCGTTGAACTGGTAATGGGTTCCGATTCCGCCTGCATACTGGTCCATGACTTTCTGCATGGCTTCCTCGAGTTCCTCAACGGTAAATGCCGGATCCTGCTTTATGAGAAATGCATCATACTCGGCAATTTTGTTGTCAAGAACCATCTCCTCATCGGAGGCTGTCGTATCTGCCGCCTGCTCTTCGTTTAATTTCTGCACGATGGAATGGGCTGCGATCTCGCCCTCCACCAGTGCGCCGGTTACATATTTCTGTGGACAGCCGCCTGCCACATCTCCGGCAGCATAAAGTCCGTGGATCGTTGTCTCTCGTTCGGTGTCTACCCAGTAACCGCTGGCGGTATGACCACCTACGATGTACGGCTCGGTTCCCTCGATTTCCACGTTCTGTTCGCTTGGATTTTTCCCGGATTCCACCCACTTAAGTGTCTGTCCCGGCGCCATGTTTAAGTATGCTTTTAAGAGCGATTCATCCTGTTCTGCGGAGATGCCTTCGGTGCGAAGATAACATGGTCCGCGTCCTTTTACGTTTTCTTCAACAGTTCCGTACACACGCTGGGAAGTAGTCAGACCGTATTTTGTCTCATACACTTCTCCGTGTGCGTTGATCTGCTTTGCTCCGACACCCTGTGCAATCGTTCCGGTCGGAGCGATCGTATCTTTACAGCGCAGGGCGATAAAGCGCATCTCAAATGTGGTCATCTCGGCTCCGGCTTCAATTCCCATGGCATATCCGGCACCGGTGTTAAACGGCGGATACCACATTTTATGACGGGAAAAACCCGGATTGTTCGGGCGGTAAAGTCCTGCGGCTCCTCCGGTTGCGATCAGCACTTTTTTTGCGCGGATCTCGTAGGCCGTACCGTCTGCAATGGAAAAACCGACGGCTCCTTCGATCTTATTATTGTTTACCAGATAATCGGTAATGTTTAACTGGTTGATGACGGTCACATCGTCTAATTTGCTGACAGCATCTGCAAGAAGCGGCTTGAAGTTTTCGCCGTTGATCTTGATATTGCGGTTTCCTCTTGCCACATACTCGCCGTTTTCGTCTTTTAAGATGACCAGACCAAGCTGTTCCATTTTGGCGGTCACACGGTTGAGTCCTTCGGACATGGTCAAAAGCAGATCCGGCCGGACGATGCCGTCGGCATCTTTTGTGGCGTAGTCCACGTAATCCTGCGGAACATGACCTTTGGTGATATAGGCATTGAGCGCGTTGACTCCGGCTGCCAGACAGCCGCTGCGCCTGATGTTGGCTTTTTCTGCTATGATTATGGAATAATCGGATTGTTCACGGATGGTCATTGCCGCGTAGCAGCCTGCTGTGCCGCCTCCAATGATGAGGACATCCGTATGGAGTATTTTTTTTCCCTCGATTTTCATAAGTAATCCTTCCTTGTGATTAAATGTAGAAGACCTCGCCTTCCTGCATCTCTCTATTTTCTACGAGATAGGTCTGGTTTTCATCAAATATGTAAAGCCGGTAGATTAAGACATACACTTTTTCACCGATCTCTACCGGATCTTTTTCAAGTGAGCGCTCGGTGACGATCGGGATACCGCCCACATCAACGACAACATCCAGATGATTTCCTCGGAATATCACATCTTTTACGATTCCACGCTCGGCGGCACTCATGTGCTGCGGTGGCTCGCTTCTGGACATGCGGACAAATTCCGGACGGATAACTGCGTGGGTTGCGCCCTCGACCGGATCAAATCCAAGCAGACGCTCATAATGCTCTACGATCGAGGAACGGCCGATAAACTGTGCCACGAACGGGGTGTCCGGTGATTTATAAATTTCCATCGGCGTTCCCATCTGCTCGATATGACCATGGTTTGTGATGATAATCTCATCGGCCACCTCGACGGCTTCATCCTGATCATGGGTGACAAAAATGCTTGTAATGCCAAGCTTTACAACCATCTCGCGAAGCCAGTTGCGAAGTTCGGTGCGGACTTTTGCATCGATTGCCGCAAACGGCTCATCGAGAAGAAGTACCTGCGGATTCGGTGCCAGTGCGCGGGCAAATGCCACACGCTGTCGCTGACCTCCGGACAACTGATTCGGATAGCGCTTTTCCATTCCGCTTAATCCGGTCAGTTCCAACAGTTCGGTCACGCGCTTTTTGATTTCCTTTTTCGGCATTTTGGCAAGTTCGAGACCAAAGGCTACGTTGTCGTAGACGGTCATATAACGGAACAATGCATAGTTCTGAAATACAAAACCGATGCCTCGTTTTGCCGCCGGCACATCGTTGACACGCTGCCCGTCAATATAGATATCGCCGCTGTTTGGTGTCTCAAGCCCCGCGATCATGCGAAGCAGTGTGGTCTTTCCGCTTCCGGAAGGTCCAAGCAGTGCGACTAATTTTCCTTTTTCAATGCCAAAGCTGACATGGTCGGAAGCCCGGAAGTTTCCGTAATTTTTACAAATATCTCTCATTTCCACGTACATAGCCTGACTCCTTACTGTATCCCTTTACTGTTTTTACTTCTATATTCAAAAATGTTTCTGAGTATCAGCACGATCACCGCAATAATGACCAGAATGGAAGATACCGCAAACGCGGAGGTGATGGAAGTATCTGTCCCCGACATATATAAGGCATCAATCTCCAGCGGCAGGGTAAATGTCTGCCCTCTGGTCTTTGAGAGTGCATTGACTGCTCCAAACTCGCCTAACGCACGCGCCGTACATAAAATGATACCATAGATCAGTCCCCATTTCATCTGGGGAAGGGTAATTTTCCAGAAAATGGTAAATCCGTTTGCCCCCATAAGCGCCGCCGCCTCTTCCTCATCCTTTCCCTGTGCATTTAAGATCGGGATGATCTCACGCGATACAAACGGGAAAGTGACAAAAATTGTGGCAAGCACCACACCCGGTAACGCAAACGTAATGCGGATGTTTGTTCCGAAAAACTGGTTGATCGCCCGGATTGCCGGATACGTCCAGCCGAGCCGTCCGAAGGTCATCAAAAAGGCAAGACCTACAATGACGGGAGAGATCGAAAACGGGATATCGATCAGCGTGGCAAGCACCTGTTTCCCACGGAAAGAAAACTTTGTCAGAAGCCATGCCGCCATGATTCCGAAAAACGTATTGACAACTATCGCGATCACGGTTGCAAGCAATGTGACCAAAAGAGCCGAACGCACATATTCGGTTGTGACCGCCTGCAGATAAAAAGCAAATCCTTCTTTCAATGCACTGAAGAGAATCGAAAACAGGGGAAGAATCAGCATAACAAATATGAAAAGAACGCTGATGGCTATTAAGATGTATTTCGTACTTTTCTTTTGTTCCATAAAAACGAACTCCCTTTCTTAAAACGAATTGGTTGGTTCCCTGTTGCACTTACACATTGTTGGTTCTGGCTGCCTGTTTCATCTGTACGATATTCACAGCAAGCAGTAAAACAAACGACAAAATCAACATTACCAGTGCGATTGCCGTGGCACTCGCATAATCAATATATCCAAGCTTCTGCATGATCACATAGGAGATCACCTGCGTATGTTCCCTTGCACTGTTTCCGGATATGTAAATGACACTTCCGTACTCACCAATTCCTCTGGCAAAGGCAAGCCCAAATCCGGTTAAAACCGGGGGCATCATCTCCGGAAGAAGCACTCTGCGAAAGGTCTGAAACCGGTTGGCTCCAAGCATAAATGCCGCTTCTTCATACTGTCCGTCAAGTTTTTCAAGCACCGGCTGGATTGCCCGCACGACAAACGGGATTCCGACAAATACCAGTGCAACGACAATTCCTGTTTTGGTATAGGACACATCGATTCCCAGCATGGAAAGCGTTTTTCCCAGCATACCGGTACTGGAATACATTTTGGAAAGGGTAATACCTGCTACTGCGGTCGGAAGTGCAAATGGAAGTTCAATCAGTCCGTCCACCAGTCTTTTGCCTGGAAATTCGTATCTGACCAGCACCCAGGCAAGTATGACTCCGAAAATACTGTTGATAATGGCAGCAAGGAAGGAGCACAGAAAACTTGTTGCCAGTGCATTTGCAACCTGCTTTGCCGTAATCAGCTGCCAGAATTCCGATGGCTTCATTTTGAAGGAATAAATGAATACCGATATCAGCGGAATCAGAATTAAAAGCGACAGCATGGTAACGGTAATGCCCATCGTCAGCCCGAAACCCGGTATTACTCTTGTATTTTTCTCTTTTTTTCTGAATATGTTTTTAATTTCCATGGATTTCATCAAAAATACCACCATCACTAAAGAATTTCTCATAGACTGCTTTCCAACCACCGAAATCATCTATGGTGCATAGTTTTATACCGAGATCAAAGGTATCGGAAAATTCGTTTAATATTGTTTCATCATATGGACGATAACCGGATTCCCCTATGATTCTCTGTGCTTCATCGGAATAAAGATATTCCAGATATTCTGTACTTGCTTCCTTGCTTCCGTCTTTTTCTGCAATCCTGTCAACAACTGCGGTACATGGCTGTGCAAGAATA
>ERZ840371.2690-NODE-2690-length-15554-cov-7.752758_pt1 | contig 15554 bp, 11 predicted proteins | sample MGYA00519937_ERZ840371 | MGnify/ENA primary metagenome ERZ840371 (study PRJEB31850, sample SAMEA3708873) | human gut metagenome | biome: human gut; feature: human-associated habitat; material: faeces | place: China | collected 2014 ... | reverse complement strand
GGGCAATGTAGGCCACGCTGGGGGTGGTGGTGACGTGGAGCAGGTAGGCATCCGCGCCGGAAGCGGTCAGGCCCGCCACCAGGCTGTACTCGAACATGTACGAGCTGCGGCGGGTATCCTTGCCAATGACGATACGGGCAGGCTCGCTGTTGCCGCTGCGCTCCCGCAGAGCATTATAATACCAGCCCAGAAAACGGCCCACCTTGTAGGCGTGGTCGGCGGTCAGGTTCACACCGGCCTCGCCACGGAAGCCATCGGTTCCAAAATATTTTCCCATGATCCTCTTCTCCTTCTATTGCAACGTTACGGTTTCTCTTATCCCTGAGAGCGCTCTCTCCTTGCTCTTACTCTTTATAATAGCATAAAACCGGAAAAGAATCCATGGGTTTGGGCATTCTGTGCAGCCCATCCCCGGAACAACAGCTCTTTTTTCAGCCTTTACTGCATCTTTAGGAAAAGTATGGTATACTTTTCATCTGGAGTAGAATAGATATGGAGGGATCCCCATGAAGCAGAAGACCCGCTGGCATGACGCGCTGGTCCTGGCCGCTGTGCTGTGCGCCGCCTTTCTCATCGTGACCGGCACACAGCAGATCACCGGCCGGATCGATGGCGTTGCATCGATGGTGTTTGTTCTGGCAGTTTTTTTGATCTCGATCTATACGGATGGTTATGTGTTTGGCGTGGTGGCTTCCCTGATCGGCGTGCTGGCCGTGAATTTTGCGTTCCGTTCCCCTTACTTTGCCTTCAACTTCACCCTGCCGGAAAACCTGTTCTCGGGCATGGCAATGCTGGTGGTGTCCATTATGACCAGCACCCTGACCACCCGCATCAAAAAGCAGGAACAGCTGCGGATGGAGAGCGAGACCGAAAAAATGCGGGCCACCCTGCTGCGGGCCGTCTCCCACGATCTGCGCACGCCCCTTACTTCCATTTACGGGGCCTGTTCCACGGTCATTGAAAATTATGACAGCCTGGAAAAAGAGCAAAAATTAAAACTTCTTGGCGAAGCCTGTTCCGATGCCCAGTGGCTGAACCGGATGGTGGAGAACCTGCTGTCTGTCACCCGCTTTGACGGCGGGCAGGTGGCCGTGCAAAAGACCCCCACCGTGCTGGACGAACTGATCGACACCGTGCTGGTGCGGTTCCAGAAGCGCTACCCCAAGGTGCCCGTTACCACCTACCTGCCCGACAGCTTCATCGTGATCCCCATGGACTCAATGCTGATCTCGCAGGTGCTGACGAACCTTTTGGAAAATGCCGCCGTCCACGCCGAGGGGATGACCCAGCTGACCCTGCGGGTGTTCACGCTGGGCAGCCGGGCAGTGTTTGAGGTATCGGACAACGGCTGCGGCATTCCGAAGGAGCGCCTGCGTACCCTGTTCACCGGTGTGCTGCCCGCCGATGCCGCAGCCGACAGCGGCAAGCACGGCATGGGCATCGGCCTTTCGGTCTGTGCCGCCATCGTCAAGGCCCACGGCGGCGAGATCCAGGCCGAGAGCAAGGTGGGCGAGGGCACCAGCATCCGCTTCTGGCTGGAGACCGAATCGATCGAGACGGAGGAAAACGAAGATGAGCAATAACAAATTCAAGGTTCTGGTCGTGGAAGATGAGGCCAACATCTGCAGCTTTATTGAGACGTTGCTGGAGACCAACGGCTATCAGGCCCTTGTTGCCAACACCTGCGCCATGGGCCAGACCCTGTTCACCTCCCACAATCCGGACCTTATCATCCTGGATCTGGGCCTGCCTGACCGGGACGGACTGGAGCTCATCCGTTTTGTGCGGCAGAAGTTCCTGACCCCCATCGTCGTGCTCTCGGCCCGCACCACCGAGCAGGACAAGATCGAGGCGCTGGATCTGGGAGCCAACGATTACATCACCAAACCCTTTGGCACCGGCGAGCTGCTGGCCCGGGTGCGCGCCGCCCTGCGCACCAACCGCTTCGGCGTGCTGGGCGGGATGCCCGGCGGCGTGTTCCGGGCACAGGGGCTTGAGATCAACTACGAGCGCCGCAAGGTCTTTGTGGACGGTGCCGAGATCAAGCTGACCCAGACCGAATACAACATCGTGGCCTTCCTCTCGGAACATGCAGGCCGGGTGATGACCTATGCCGCCATCGTTCGGGCCATCTGGGGCGATACCGACTGCGGCAGCACCAAAAAGCTGCAGGTCAACATGGCAAACATCCGCAAAAAGCTGGGCAGCGTGCCCGGGCGCAACACCTATATTCTGAACGAACTGGGCGTGGGATACCGGATGATCGACGAGGACACCGATGCCAGGCCCGAAAGCTGAGGACTGCGTATGCTTCCTGCACTGATCATTTTTCTGCTGACCTATCTTCTGATGCTGGTCCTGCCGCAGTACCGGCCTTTTGCCGCGCTGGGCGGGGCTGCTCTGTTTCTGGCTCTGGGCGCGGCGGGCCTGTGGGACTTCACCCTGATGGATGCCGCCCGGGCCGTGGACTTCAATGTCCTGCTGATGATGGCGGGCACCATGGGCACGGTCTCCCTCTTTATTGAGAGCAGGATGCCCGCCCGGCTGGCCGAGCTGCTCATCGTGCGGGTGCCCAATGTAAAATGGGCCGTGTGTATGCTGGCCCTCTTTGCCGGGGTCATCAGCGCCTTTGTGGACAATGTTGCCACGGTGCTCATGGTAGCCCCTGTGGGCCTTGCCATTGCCCGCAAGCTCAAGATCTCCCCCGTGCCCGTCCTCATCTCCATTGCGGTCTCCTCCAACCTGCAGGGAGCTGCCACCCTTGTGGGCGACACCACCAGCATCCTGCTGGGCGGCTTTGCGGGGATGAACTTCTTCAATTTCTTCTGGATGGAGGGCAGGCCCGGCATCTTCTTCGGGGTGGAGCTGGGGGCGCTGGCCTCTCTGGGCGTGCTGCTGTTCACCTTCCGGCACGAGATCCAGCCCATCTCGGCCACGGTGGAGACCGAGGTCACTGACACGGTTCCCTCCGCCCTGATGCTGCTGACGGTGGGCCTGCTCATCGCGGCCTCCTTCCTGCCCCAGCCTGCGGGCGGTCTGCCGCTGGCGCTCTACGGCCTGCGCAGCGGTCTGATCTGTGCAGGGGTCTGCCTGTTCGGCATCCTGCGTGCCTGCCTGTGCCGCCGCTCGTTCGCGCCGTTCCGGCTGGCGGCCCGGGAGCTGGACTGTGACACCCTGCTGCTGTTGCTCGGGCTGTTCATCCTGATCGAGGGCATCCGCAAGGCCGGGGTCATCAATGCCGCCGCCCAGCTGTTCTACACCCTCTCCGGTGATGATCCCTTCCGGCTCTATACCCTGCTGGTATTCGTCTCGGTGGGCCTTTCTGCCTTCATCGACAACATCCCCTATGTGGCCACCATGCTGCCGGTGGTGCAGGGCATTGCCGGGCTGATGAACGGCGGTGCAGGCTTCCCGCCCGAGCTGTTTTATTTCGGCCTGCTCACGGGTGCAACTCTGGGCGGCAACCTGACCCCCATTGGCGCTTCGGCCAACATTGCAGCCATCGGCATCCTGCGCAAGCAGGGTGAGCAGGTGCGCACCCGTGATTTCCTGCGCATCGGCATCCCGTTCACACTGGCAGCCGTCCTGACGGGCTATGTGTATCTCTGGCTGGTGTGGGGCGCATAAGCGCTGCCGTAGCCGTGCGAATGCCGGCCGCCTGCAAATTCGATCCTGCTGAGCCGAAGGCCTGCGTGCCAAAGCAGCAGCAAAAAACGCGCCGTGTCCAACGACACAGCGCGTTTTTGTTGTTTATTCCAACCCGATCTGCTGGGCGTATTCCTCCAGCAGCTCCCGCTCCAGGAAGGGGGTTTTCACGCCCTCACGGTCGCGGTAGGTCTCGTGGCCCTTGCCGATGACGGCGATCAGGTCGCCCTCCTGGGCGTGGTCCACGGCGTAATGCAGTGCATCCAGCCGGTCGGGGATCTCCACAAATTTTGCGTCCGGGTTGCCCTTGTTCATGCCCACCCGGATATCGGCGAGGATGTCCTCGACCTTTTCGAAGCGGTTGTTGTCCTCGGTGAGGATGGAGAAATCGGCCATTTTGGCGCAGGTCTCGCCCATGCCGTAGCGGCGCAGCTTGGAGCGGTTGCCGCCGCAGCCGAACACCACCACCAGACGGTGGGGGTTGTAGGCCCGCAGGGTGGTGAGCAGGCTCTCGGTGGACACCTCGTTGTGGGCGTAGTCCAGCAGGATGGTGAACTTTTTGCTGATGGGCACCAGCTCCACGCGGCCCTTGACCACGCACTTGCCCAGACCGTCGTGGATGGCCTGATCCGGCAGGCCCAGCACCTTGCCCACGGCCAGCGCAGCCAGTGCGTTGTACACGCTGAACTCGCCGGGCATATTCACCTTCACGTCCATCTCGTCCTTGCCGGTGACGTGGAACTTCACACCCAGGAAATCGTGGGTGCGCAGCAGCTCGTAGCCGCTGGCGCGGTAATCGGCCTGCTCGCTGCGGCCATAGGTCACCAGCTTGCAGGTGTGGCCCTCCAGCAGGGCTTCGGTGTTCTCGTCGTCGATGTTCACCACACCCACATCACAGCGCTGGAACAGCTGACCCTTCCAGCTGCGGTATTCCTCAAAGGTCTTGTGCTCACCGGGGCCGATGTGGTCCGGCGAAAGGTTGGTGAACACGCCCACATCGTAGTGCACACCGGCCACGCGGTCCATCATCAGGCCCTGGCTGGACACCTCCATCAGGGCCACATCGCAGCCTGCGTCCAGAAACTGGCGGAAGGTCTTTTGCAGCTCGTAGCTCTCAGGGGTGGTGTTGGCGGTCTCCTGATGACGGCCCATAAAGTAGATGCCGTTGGTGCCGATCATGCCGACCTTTTTCCCGGCAGCTTCCAGCACGCTCTTGATCATGTGGGTGGTGGTGGTCTTGCCCTTGGTGCCGGTCACGCCAATCATGGTCATCTGGCGGGAGGGGTTGCCAAAGAGGTTGCCGCTCATCAGCGCCATGGCATAGCGGCTGCTCTCCACCTTGACCACGGTCACACCGGGCATGGCAGAAAGGTCAATGTCGTGCTGGATGACCAGCACGCTCACGCCCTTGGCAGCGCAGTCCGCGGCAAACTCGTGGCTGTCACGCTGGGTGCCCACGATGCAGACAAAGGCAAGGCCCGGGGCCGCCTTCCGGCTGTCGTAGATGATGTCCTGCACTTCGGTATCCAGGCTGCCCTGCACCAGGGTAAAGGGCACGCCTTCCAGTAATTGTTCCAGCTTCATAACATTACACGCTCCTTATTGGGTCGTCTGGGTTGGGTCTGCATCGCCCGCTGCCGGGGTCGTTCCCTCGGCGGGGGTCGGCTGTACAGTCTGTCCGGCTTCGGGGCCTGCCGGGGCCGCGGCGGTATCCGTTGGTGTTTCGGCAGCGGCATCTGCAGCGGCTTCGCCCTCTGCCGGGGCGGTGCCGTCTGCGGCCGTGCCTTCTGCTGTTTCACCGGTCACACCTTCTTCGGCGGGTGTTTCCTCCACCGGTTCAGGCACGATGTAGCCGGAGGGCAGCTCCGGCTCACCCTGTGCAAAGGTGAACTTGCGGGTGCTGGACATGCTGATATGGGTGAAGTCCAGCTTTCCGGTGTCGGTCGCGGCACAGCCCTTGCCGTCCTCATTCAGCAGGACGTGCTTTGCCAGCTTGAGCTTATATTCCAGCTCATTCAGGGTGCCCAGCCAGACGCTGATGCGGTCCTGATAGAGGAAAGCCATCTCGTCCACATCCGCAAACTCGATGCGGGTCACGTCGGCGCTCATGCCTGCGGCATCCAGTGCGGCCAGCAGGGTGTTCAGGCTTTCCAGCCGCTGGTCCGCCTCCTCCTCAACAGTGCCGGAGGCGCTGCTGTCGGCGGCGCTGTCCGGGGTGCTGTCGGCCTTGGGCTCTGCCGCAAAGGTCAGCTGTTCGCCGGGCTCGGCAGAGACCGGTTCGCCGCCGTACAGGGTGGGCAGACCGGCAGGCTGGGCAGAATCCTTTTCCAGGATCTTCAGGCTGCCCGAGAGGGTCAGCCAGCCGGAGGAGGTCTGCATGGCCCAGGCAGGCCGGGCCTCTGTCACCCGCACCACCACGGTGCCGGGGTAATCCCGCTCCACCCGGATATCCTCCAGCATGGGGAACACTTTTTCCAGCGCGGCGGCCTTGCTGCCGGGGTCAAAGCTGAAGATATTCTCTTCCGGATGGACATCCAGCGCCTGCAGGATCTGGTCGCTGGTATAACCGCCGGCCTCCTGCACCACACCGTCCGCTGTCTGCACCTGAATGGAGCTGATCTTGAACAGCATCGTCACGGTGAGGTAGACCCCCGCGCCGATAACGCAGAGCAGCATGACAAGGGCCGTGAGCCGCCGCATGAGCCTGCGCCGCCGGATGGCGGCCCGGGTCAGCTTCCGCTTTTTCCTGCCCTCCCGCCGGACGGGGTCACGCCGGGCGTTCTGCCCCTGCACCGGCCGCATCCGCTGGCCGCTGCGATTCTGGGCGTTCTGCGGGCGGCGCTGGGCGTTCCGGTTCTGGCCGCTGGCCGGGCGGCGGTTCCGCTGATTGCCCCCGGAGGTGCGCCGCTGGCCGTTCTGCCCGCTGCGGGGGCGCTGTGCGCCGCTCTGGCTGCTCCGCCCGCCGGTGGGAAAAGTGATGCTGTTGTCCGGGTAGGAGCCGTAGTTCACCGTGCGCTCCGTATACCGGCTGGGGCGGGGCGCATCGGGGTCATAATTGGGGTTCGTGATGGGGTGGCCGCCGGAGGAATATCCTGCGTACCCGCTGTACCCCAGGTCACTGCCAGCACCCGCGCTGCTGCGGCGCTGGGTGCTCTGCCCGCCGCGCCGGTCATCCCGGGCCTGATCGTAGGCCCGGCGGCGCTTGCGGTTCCGGCTGTTCCGGTCATTCTGCGGCATCCGGCTGCACCTCCTTTCCTCTGTTTTTTCCTTCCGTTACGGGGTCTTGACCAGCTTGAGCAGGGCATCTGCAATGCGGTCCAGGCTGTCGTCCACCGACAGGCTCCGGGCATTGCGGCCCATCTCAGCCAGCTTGCCGGGCTGGGCCAGCATCCCGGAAACGGTCTGCACCAGCTTTTCGCCGGTCAGGTCTTTTTCCTCAATGACCACAGCAGCGCCGGCCTTCTGCAGCTCCATGGCGTTGTAATACTGATGGTTCTCGGCCACGTTGGGGCTGGGGATAAGCACAGCGGCACGGCCCACAGCCTCCAGCTCGGCCAGTGTCAGGGCACCGGCGCGGCTGATGACAAGGTCCGCTGCGGCCAGCAGCTCGGGCATATTGTTGATGTATTCCTTCACTACAAGGCTCTCGCCGGGGGCAAAGCCCTTTTCCTTTTCCAGATCCTGAAACAGCTGCACGCCGTACTGGCCGGTGGCATGGAGATGGAGGACGGGCTTGTGGTTTTTCTGCTCCCAGGCGCAGAGGTCGGCCACCACCTCGTTTACGCGGCGGGCACCCAGACTGCCGCCGAAGGAGAGGATCACGGTGCGGTCGCCCGCGCCCAGTTCGGCACGGATGGCTTCCCGGTTCTTCGCCTGGGTGAACACCTCCGGCCGGACAGGGTTGCCCACCACGATGGTCTTTTCGGGTGCGCCCAGCTTTTCCACGGCGGCGGGCACAGCGGCGAACACGATGTCCACATCCGGGGCCAGCAGCTTGTTGGTCACGCCGGGAAAGGCGTTCTGCTCATGCAGGGCGGTCTTGATGCCCTGTCTGGCGGCGCAGCGCACCACCGGGCCGGACACATAGCCGCCGCAGCCAATGACCAGGTCGGGCTGGATGTCCTTCATCATCTTTTTGGCCTTGGGGCCGGAGAGTGCCAGATTCCACAGGGTAATGATGTTCCGCTTGATATTGTTCAGGCTCAGCTTCCGCTGAAAGCCGGTGATCTCGATGTGATGGAAGGGATAGCCCGCCTGTGTGACCAGACGGTACTCCATGCCCTCTTTCCGGCCCGCAAAATGGATCTCGGCGGTGGGGTCGGCCTTTTTGATGGCTCCCGCAATGGCCAGAGCCGGGTTGATATGGCCGGCAGTGCCGCCGGCTGCAATGAGTACACGCATCTTGGTTCCTCCTTACTGTTCTGTCTGCGCTCTGCGCGCGGTATCCAGCACGATGGTCTTTGCCTTGCGCTGGCGCTCCCGCTCGGCGTGGGCTTCCTCCCGTTCCAGACGGGCCCGTTCGCCGTTGCGTCCGATATTGACCATAACGCCCATCTCGGCCAGCAGCAGGATCAGACTGGTGCCGCCGGAGGAGAAGAAGGGCAGCGAAATGCCGGTGTTGGGCAGGGTGTTGGTGACAACGGCGATGTTGCAGAACACCTGCCAGGCGATCTGCGCCATGATGCCGATGCCCACCAGCGTGCAGAACCGGTTTTCGGCATGGAAAGCGATCCAGAAGCCCTGCACCAGAAAGAGGACGAACAGCACGATGACGATCACCGCACCGACGAAGCCCAGTTCCTCGCACACGACACTGAAGATAAAGTCGTTGGTGCTCTCCGGCAGCCAGAGCTGCTTTTCGATGCTGTTGCCCAGCCCCAGCCCCGTGGCACCGCCTGAGCCGATGGCGTACAGGCTCTGCTTGGTCTGGCTGGTCATCCGGTCAAGATCCTGCGTCCAGCCGTCCAGACGGCTCTGCAGGTAGTCGATGGAGTCCACGTGCTTCAGCAAAGTCTCCAGCAGGAACAGTGCGGCACCGGCACAGCCCCAGGTAATGATGCCGCCGCTGCCGCCCAGCAGCAGGATGGTGCCCACGATGGCTGTGGTCAGCAGGATGCCCGACATGTGGGGCTCCAGCACCAGCAGGATCAGGACAGGCACCAGCCACAGGATGGGCCGGATGAGTTCCACCACGATGCTGTGGTAGACCCACTTGCGCAGGGGCATCTCGCCGAATCTGACCTGCGGGGTTCTGGCGGCGATGTCTGCCGTGAGCAGGATCATCTCAAATTTTGCCACCTCGGAGGCCTGCAGGGTCAGGCCGCCGAAGCTGATCCACCGGCGGCAGCCGTTGATGGGGCTGCTGAACAGCACCAGCACCAGCAGGATCAGGCAGACGATATAGCCCAGCTTGACCATTCTGCGCAGGAAGCGGTGGTCAAAATAGGAGAACAGGAACATCATGCCCAGGCCCAGCACCGTGCAGAGCAGCTGGGATTTGATGTAATGGAAGCTGTCCCCAAAGCGGAGATAGCCCGTGGTATAGCTTGCACTGAACAGCATGACCAGCCCGAACACCATGATGATGGCCAGGGTCGCCATCCAGTTGAGCAGGATGGGCGGCCAGGGGCCGGGGTCCCGCTGAAAGACGGAAAACGGCTCTGCTTTTTTTCTGCGGAGTGTTGCCAAACTGCACCCCTCCTTAACTGATTTTTGCCAGCTGAACGGTCAGCGCCACGCCCAGCATGGCAATGACACAAAAGGTATAAAAGATCTGTTCCGCGCTCTGGCCCCGCAGCTCCAGCCAGCGGTGGAGCGGTGCCGAGCGGAACAGCTGCCTGCGGCCCCGGCTGGCCTTGCAGACCAGGATCTGCAGGGCCACCATGCCGCCCTCCAGCCAGAAGGGCAGGGCCAGCGGCAGGGTAAGGTCAGGCCAGCCGATGCACAGGGGCACGCACCCCAGCATCCCGGCCAGAAACAGGCTGCCCACGCTGCCCAGCCGCAGCTTTGCGGGCGGGAAGTTCCAGAGCAGGAAGGCCATCAGGGAACCGGCCAGTGCGGCGGGCAGAACGCCCAGCGGGAACCAGCCCAGCAGGGTCATCACCCCCATCAGGCCCAGCATGGCCGCAAAGGACGTGCCGCAGACGATGCCGTCCATGCCATCGGCAATGCGGGCACACTCGGCCAGTGCGACCAGCAGCCCTTCCCACAGCAGCGGGGCGGCAATGCCCAGATCGACATAGCCCACACCCGGCAGGGTGATCCCGGCTGCAAGGCAGCCTCTGGCCCCCAGCAGCACCAGCACCACGGCACCGGCAGCGGCTTCCAGCCCAAGGCGGGTGTGCCGCCGCAGGCCCAGCACGGAACGGCTGCGGATGCGGGCCAGATCCTCCAGCAGGCCCACACCGCCAAAGAGCAAGGCTCCCAGCAGCGCTGTGAGCAGCCGGACCGAGAGCAGGCTCTCGGCCCCCAGCAGCTCAGGCTGAGCCACACAGGCGGCTGTCCAGCCCACGCCCACAGCGGCCAGCACCCCCACCATCAGGCAGAGCCCGCCCATGGTGGGGGCCTGCGGCGGGCGCTCCGGCTCGGCATCCGGCGCTTCCTGCCCGGGTGCCTGCCGGGCCTTGGGCTCATCCCAGCGTCCCTGGAACGCCCGCAGCAGCGGCACCATCAGATTCCCGAGCGCCGCCGTGAGGAAGAACCCCAGCGTTGAGGCGGCGATCAAGGCGAAACGAATCATAGCTCGATGTTACTCCTTGTAAAAGATCTCCAGCACTTTTTCCAGTGCCATGCCGCGGCTGGCCTTGACCAGCAGGGCATCGCCGGGCTGCATTTTGTTCAGCAGGGTCTCGGCGGCCTGAGCGTAGGTGTCGGCATGGAGGGTGGGCAGCCCCTTGGCAGCAGCCACCACGGCAATGCGCTTGGCCTGCTCGCCATAGGTGACGAGGTAGTCCACCTTGTTCTCCACAGCCTGACGGCCCACCTCCTCGTGGGCGGCGCGGCTGATATCGCCCAGCTCCAGCATATCGCCCAGCAGGGCAAAGCGGCGCTTGCAGGGATACTCCCTGAACATGGCCAGTGCGGCCTTCATGCTGTCGGGGTTGGCGTTGTAACAATCCTCAATGACATCCACGCCTCTGGCGTGCACCACCTTCTGGCGCATTCCGGTCTGCTCAAAGTCGGCCAGACCTGCAATGACCCGGCGGGCATCCAGCCCCAGACGGGTGGCGGCGCAGTAGGCAGCCAGTGCATTGGCCACGTTGTGCCGACCCATGGCGGGGATCTTTACGAGGAAAGTTCCCTCCTCGTGATCCTCCAGCACAAAGCTCATGCCCTTTTCATCCTGCTGGATGGACAGGGCACAGACATCAGCGTTCTCATCGCCCAGACTGAACCAGACCGGGCGGACATGGTCGGGCAGGACGGCCTTGCGCAGGAAGGGGTCGTCCCCGTTCAGCACCAGCGGAGCACCCTCCGGCAGACCGGCGCAGATCTCCAGCTTTGCCTTGCAGATGTTCTCCTGACTGCCCAGGTTGCCGATGTGGGACACCCCGATGCAGGTGATGATGCCTACATCCGGGCGGGCGCACTTGCTCAGGCGCTCGATCTCTCCGGCGTGGCTCATTCCCATCTCCACCACGGCGTACTGGGTCTCTTTGCCGATGCGGAACATGGTGCGGGGCAGGCCCAGCTCATTGTTCTGGTTGCCCTCGGTCTTGATGGTATTGCCAAAGCCTGCAATGGCGGCGTAGGTCATCTGCTTTGTGGTGGTCTTGCCCACGCTGCCGGTCACGCCCACCACTTTGGGGTGAAACTGGCTGCGATAATTGGCCCCCAGCACCATCATGGCGTGGTAGCTGTCCGGGCAGATCACACTCTTCTCCTCCGGCACGCCTTCCACGGGGTGGTTCAACACCACGCAGAGCGCGCCATTTTCCAGCGCCTTGGCGGCAAAATCATGGCCGTCGAATTTTTCGCCCGGGAACGCCACAAAGATGCACCCGGGGCAGACCTCACGGCTGTCGGTGGTCACCAGCGTGACCAGGCTCTTGCACTGGGCCAGCGCGTTGACGGCCAGGCCCTCCAACAGGATGTTTGCTGCAATTGCTTCCATACTCTCATTCCCCTTTATCCACAGATCAGATGTACGATGGTTCCCCGCTGGACGCTGGAGCCGGGTGCCTCACTCTGGCTCTGGACCGTGCCGGAGCCTTCGACTGTGCAGTTGAGCCCTGCAGCGTTCAGCATCTGCCGGGCAAAGTCCGCGCTCTTGCCGGTCACGTCCGGCACCTCGGCGTGCTTGCCCTCATAGGTATCGGTATACAGATAAACGGTGGTGCCGTAGGGCACCTCTGCCCCCGCGCGGGGGTACTGGTAGGTAACAAGGGCGGCGGTCTGGTCGGATTCGCTCTCGGCCAGGTGATGCTTCAAACCCTTGATGTTCAGCTGCACCTGCGCGTTGCTCCACTCCTTGCCCGTCAGGTTGGGCACCTTGACGGTGGTGCCGCTGCGGTCCACGCCGTCGGTGGCGATGCCCAGATAGGGTGCGATCTCACTGATGATGTTGCCCACCACCGGAGCCGCCAGAATGGAGGAATAGTCGGTGCGGGCATTGTTGGGGTCGTCCAGCATGACATAGACCAGGATCTCCGGGTCGTTGGCGGGCAGGACAGCCGCAAAGGATGCCACCTTCTTGTAGTCGCCGTCGGCGCGGCGGTCCATGTTCAGCTGCTCGGAGGTGCCGGATTTGCCGCCGATGCGGTAACCTGCAACGTAGGCGTTGCCGCCGCCGCCCTGGGTGCCGTCGCCCACCTCAAACTCCATGATCTGGCGGATGGTCTCGCTGGCGCTCTCGCTGATGACCTGGCGGCGGATGTTGGTGCCAATTTCCTGCACCACATTGCCGTTCTGGTCCGTGATCTTATCCACCACATGGGGGGTGACCAGATAGCCGCCGTTGACTGCCGCCGAGATGGCAGTGCACACCTGCAGCGGGGTCACGGCCATGGCCTGACCAAAGGCGGAGGAGGCCAGCTCCACCTCGCCCAGACGGCTCTTGCTGTAATACTGCATGAAGCTGGTCTCATTGGGCAGGTCCACACCGGTGCGCTCGGTAAATCCAAAGGCATCAAAGTAATCATAGAACAGGCTGGAGCCCACGCGCTGGCCCAGCTGGATGAAATAGATGTTGCAGCTGTTGCGCAGGGCCTCGGCCAGATTCTGGGCCCCGTGCGACTTTCTGCCGGCGCAGTGGTAGGTCTGCTTTGCCACGCTGTACGCGCCGGAGCAGTTCAGGGTGGTGTAATAGGTCGCCTTGCCGCTGTCCACACCCATGGCGGCGGTGATGACCTTGAACACGCTTCCGGGGTAGTACAGCTCGGTGATGGTCTTGTTCTTCCACTGGATATCCCGGTAAGTACCGGTGTAGTCGGCCTCCGCATCCGCGATCTTCTGGCCGTTCTCGTCCCGCAGGTAGTTGCCGTTCTCGTCTTTTTTGTAGATGGTGTACAGCTCCGGCTCGGCCTGCACCTGCTCTGTCAGGTAGGCCAGATTGGCGCTGAAATCCTGCGGGTCATTGGGGTCAAAGTCCGGCTTGGAGGCCATGGCAAGGATGGCACCGGTCTTGACGTTCATCACAATGGCGCAGCCGCGGTTCTCAACGGTGTTGGCCGCCACGGCCTCGTTCAGGTAGCGCTCCACCACTTCCTGAATGTTCACGTCCAGCGAGAGCACCAGATTGGAGCCGTCCTTTGCGGCGTAGGTGGTGGCGTTTTCATCGGCAATGGCGTTGCCGTAGGCATTGCGCAGGGTGATGGTGCGGCCATTCACACCGGCCAGCGTGGACTCATAGGAGTTTTCCAGACCGTACACGCCCTGACCATCCGCGTTGCAGAAGCCCAGCACGGCGGCGGCAAAGCGGCCATAGGGGTAATCCCGCTGGAAGCCCTTGGAGGCCGACACCGACACCCGCCCCTTGCGGACAGTGGGGGTGCCGTCGTCGCTCTCCTGCTGGCCCAGGCCCAGCTTGGCCAGGATCTTTTCCAGCGCACCGGCGGATTTTCCGCTCTTGCTGTGGGCCTTGTTGTAGGTCTTGACGTATTCTTCAATGGAGAGCTTGATGGCGTTATTGACCTTGGTGGCCAGCACCTGATAGGAGCTTTCGTTTTGGGAGAGGGCATCGCAGACCGCCTGATACTGGGTCTGGTACTCCGCTGAAGTGGTGTCCACGCTGTCCAGACTCTCGCCGTCGCCCGAAAGCAGGCGCAGGGTGATCTGGGTGCAGACCTCCTTCATGGCGGCCTCATCGATGGTGCGGGTCTCCGCCTTGGTATCCTGATCGGTGGTGGTAGTATACAGGGCCGTGCTGTAGGAGGGGTCGGCCCAGATGGTCCAGACCACGCTGGTGGAGGCCAGCGTGATGCCGCTGGTGTCGTAGATCTCACCGCGGGTGGCCTGAATGGTGCTGTCCAGCAGCTGCTGCTCGGCGGCGTACTGGCGGTAGGTGGCACCGTCGCGGATCTGGATCTTGTACAGGCTGTAGATCACGGTCAGCGCGGCGACCACCACAAGAAGCACGGCGGCACTAAAGCTGATATGACGCAGCCGGGCACTGAGCCGTGCGTGCGGGTCCGCACTGCGGCGGCGGGCACTGTTCTTTTTGGGATTGGAGGATGGTGTTTGCATTGCGTACTCCCGAAGAAAACCGAAAAAGCGTGCGCTGCCGCACGCTTTTTCGTTGTTTGGTTTATTTTGCCGTTCTGACAGAGGCAAGAATGGTCATTGCCCCATCGTGGAGCAGATCCGACCACTGCCGCACAGCGGATGCCTTGCGCACCAGAACGCTGCCCTCATCCAGCCGGATGTAGGTGATCTGGCTCTGGTCGATCTTCATCAGCCCCAGGCGTGTGGCGGTCTCCTCAACACTTGTGATGTTGGTGCGGCTGTTCAGGGCACTGTTGTAGTATGTATACTGGCTCTGTTCGCTCACAAGCTCTGCCTTGGCGCTCTGGATCTGAGAGTTCAGCTCCACCAGCTGTGCCTCGCTCCACAGCAGGCTCACCGCAAAGCCCACCAGCAAAGCCGCGCCCACCAGCTGCAGCGCGTGCTGCATGGCGGCCCGCACGGCCTGTACCTTGGCGGCGATGTCGGGGGCGCCCACCAGTTCGGAGACCAGGGCGCAGCAGCGGGCCCCGTGACGGGCCACATCCGTGATATTGTGTTCCTTGATGCCGCCGATGGCCACGAAGGGGATGCTGATGTTGGCGGCCACCCAGTCCAGATAATCGAAGCCCACCGGGGCCACCACGTCCTCCTTGGTCTTGGTGGCGAAGATGGGCCCCACGCCGATGTAATCGGCGCCCACGGCCACGGCGGCCCTGGCCTGTTCCGGGCTGTGGGTGGACAGGCCGATGCACATCTTGGGGCCCACCAGCTGGCGCACCGCAGGCAGGGGGAAGTCCTCCTGTCCGATATGCACGCCGTCGGCTTCGGCCAGGATGGCAAGGTCCACATGGTCGTCCACGATGAAGCAGGCCCCGGCCTCGCGGGTCAGGCGGCGCATCAGACGGCATTCTTCCAGCATCTCACCGGATTTCATGTGCTTTTCACGATACTGGATGATCTTGACCCCGGCCCCCAGCAGGGCGGAGACCACGGTCTCCAGCGTGCGGCCGCAGGAAAGGCGGGCATCAGTCAGGGCATAGATGTCGGTCTGGCCCGGCAGGATCACAGGCATGGTCAACTCCTCGCTCCCCGCGGGGGAGCAGCTTTCGTTATTTTCGGCGCGCCAGCCACAGGCGGCGCAGGCAACTCTTGAACAGGCGCCAGGGCCGGAACGAGGTGTGCATCAGCTCGTCCGGCAGGATGAAGCCCGTACTGTCGAAATCTTCGGGCCGGGCCAGCACATAGTC
>ERZ840371.2686-NODE-2686-length-15570-cov-6.260135_pt1 | contig 15570 bp, 14 predicted proteins | sample MGYA00519937_ERZ840371 | MGnify/ENA primary metagenome ERZ840371 (study PRJEB31850, sample SAMEA3708873) | human gut metagenome | biome: human gut; feature: human-associated habitat; material: faeces | place: China | collected 2014 ... | reverse complement strand
GTGGCTCGTTCTGTTTGCTGGACTTAATATTCGCTGGATGCCGGGACAAGGGCGTCGATGACGTCCTGCAGGGCCTGCCAGTTCTCTTCCGAGCAGTCGGGCAGCTCTTTGGCGTTCAGGCCGGCATCCTCGATGCGGCCGGTCATGCTGGACGTGTCGGTCAGCAGGGCGTTGGCGTCCTCCTTGATGAGGGGCCAGGCGTCTGCAAAGCTGTCCTGCTCATCGGTGGAGAGACTGTCGTACCACTCGGTATAGGCGTCTTCGATGACATCGGTGGTCTGCATGGCCAGATTGCCGTTCTCGGCCCAGCTCAGCAGGGAATCCGCCGCGATGACCGACTTCAGCGAGCAGCCCGAAACGCCGGGGCCCCAGCCCAGGCAGGGCTCAAAGGCGTCCTGCGTGGAGGCGGGGGAGAAGATGGAGTTGTCGCTCTCATCCAGATTCGGGGTCAGCTTGCCGGTGTTGGCTTGCGTCGTGGAAGAAGGGATGCTCTCGCTGGAAGCAGCGGAGCTGGACGACGAAGCGGCCTCGCCGCCGTCGGTTCCGGACGAAGTGCTGCATCCGGCCAGCAGGCAGGCGAGCAGGGCTGCACACACCAGCAGGGAAAGGATACGGTTGCGGATCATAGCGTGTTCCTCCTTTTATCGGTTCCCGGCCAAAGCCGGGGGAGCTCTTGGTACAGTTCTAGTATACTGTTCCGCCGCGCGGTTGTCAATTGTCGTGTACAGGACGAATTTCAACCCATCCTGTGCAAAGTGTACAAACTTTGACAGTAATTTTTGCCTTCGGGCAGGATTGACAATTTTTGCGCTGTCTCGTATAATTCATTCGTAAAATAAAATGGGCTGGCCGGTGCGCCATGCCGGAAAGGAGGACAAACAAGTGCAGAAATTCCTGCAAAAGCTCGAAGGAGTCTCGCAGGCGCTTCTGGACCCGCTGTCTTATCTGACGGCGGCGGGCCTGCTGCTGGTGGTGGGGGCACTGCTCACCAGCAGCCCGCTGCGCCAGCTGCTCCCGGTGCTGAACTGGACGCCGATCCGCCTTGCGGGCGGGCTGCTGTACAACAGCATGATGGCGATCATCAACAACCTCAGCATCTTCCTCTGCGTGGGCATCGCCGCTGCGCGCACCCGCACCGAAAAGCAGGAGGCCGCACTGCTGGCCCTCATGGCCTATCTCGTCTTCCTGACGGCCAACCACACGACGATGGAGATCCTGGGCCGCCTGGCCGAGGCCGACGGCCTGACCGGCCTTGCCGCCACGGGTCAGACGAGCATCCTGGGCATCCAGGTCATGGACACCGGTGTGACGGGCGGCATCCTGCTGGGCTTTGCCGCCGCGAAGATCTTTGACTGCACCTGCGAAACGCAGTTCACCGGGCTTGTCACGCAGGTGTATTCGGGTTTGCGGTGGTCGTTCCTGTGCATCACGGCTTTTGCAGCGGCGTTCGGGATGGCGGTCTGCTTTGTCTGGCCGCCTCTGCAGGAGGGCATCCGCGCCATGACGGGCTGGATCGCAGCTTCGGGCCATGCGGGCATTTTTCTGTATGGCTTCCTCGAACGGCTGCTCATCCCCACTGGCCTGCACCATCTCATCTATATGCCGTTCCAGTTCTCGGCGCTGGGCGGTTCTATGACTGTGGGTTCGGTGACCTACACGGGAGCCTATATGGTCACGATGGCGGAATACTCCTACGGCCTGCCCCTGACCGATGACGTCGTCTGGATGTACACCGGATTCACCAAAACGTTCGGCTATCTGGGCATCGCGGCGGCGTTCATCCTCACTGCCAAAAAGGAGCGCCGGAAGCGCACGGCTGCGGCCATCCTGCCGCTGGCGGTCACAGCGTCGCTGGCGTCCATCACCGAACCGGTCGATTTCCTGTTCTGCTTCGTCTCGCCCGTGCTGTGGGTGCTCCATGCGGCCCTTGCAGGCGGCTTCATGGTCCTGCTGAATGCGCTGCAGGTCCGGGCGTTCACCTCCAACCTGCTGGGTTCGTTGGTGTTCAACCTGAGCGCCGCCCCGCAGCAGACGCATCGCGTCCCGCTGCTCTACCTGCTGGGCGTTCTGGAGATCCTGACCTATGCGGTGGTCTTTTCGACCATCATCCGTGTGTTCGACCTGCCCACGCCCGGCCGGGCACCGGAGCGGGAAACAGCCGCGCGGCAGATCGACCCGGAAGGCATCCGGCGGCTCCTGGCGGCGCTGGGCGGGCCGGGGAACATCTGCACGGTGGACAACTGCTTCACCCGGCTGCGCATCACCGTGAAAGATCCCGACCGGCTGGATACGGCGGCGCTGCTGGCCATGCCCCATAAAGGGCTGGTGCAGGACGGCCCCTATTTGCAGCTGGTCTGCGGCTTGCAGGCAGCACAGGTGCGCCGGGCCGTGGACCGGGAGCTGGAACAGTGTGCGGCGGTCTGAGTTGCTTTTTGGAAATGCAAGGGATATAATTGGAACGAACCTCTCCGTCATCGCTGCGCGATGCCACCTCCCCTGATAGGGGAGGCCTTGGCAGTCGGATGAAACTTGCTGGATACGCCAGAGGCTCCCCTATTAGGGGAGCTGGCGGGCCGAAGGCTCGGCTGAGAGGTTGAGAATAAAATAAACAGAAGGAGAACCCAAGATGCAGAAGTTTGAACTAGAGGGTCTGTTTGATTTTTTGAACAAAGGCGTCAGCGCCTTTCACTCTGCCGCAGCAGCAGCGGCCATTCTGGAGGCCAACGGCTATGAGGAGCGCCCCGAAAGCGCAGCCTGGGAGCTGGTGCCCGGCGGAAAATACTACACCACCCGTAACGGTTCGGCAGTGCTGGCCTGGCGGATGCCCAAAGGGGAGCTGACCGGTTGGCATGTCACGGCCAGCCACAGCGATTCCCCCACCTGGAAGATCAAGGAGCTGGACGGCGGCAAGGACGCCGTGTTTGCCCGCGCCGAGACGGAGGGCTACGGCGGCATGATCATGCCCACCTGGCTGGACCGTCCCCTGAGCGTGGCGGGCCGCATCCTTGTCCGGACGGAGAACGGCGTGAAGAGCATTCTCGTCCATCCGGGCCGTGCGCTGGCCTGCATCCCGAACCTTTGCATCCACTTTGACCACGAGGTCAACAAGGGGAAGAACTACAACCCGCAGGTCGATCTGCAGCCCATCTTCGGCGCGGCCGGCACCACCCTGCGGCAGGTGCTGGCCGAGGAGGCCGGCGTCCGGGCCGAAGACATCCTCGACAGCGACCTCATGCTCTGCACCTGTGAGCAGGCCGTGCGCGTGGGCCTGAAGGGCGAGTATTTCATGTCCGGCCGCATCGACGACCTGGAGTGTGCCTACACCACTCTGTGGGGCTTTTTGCAGGGCCGCGGCGAAGAGGAAGGCCGCGGCGACATCTGGGTCATGTTCGACAACGAAGAGGTCGGTTCTTCCAGCCGTCAGGGCGCACAGGGCACCCTCATGGCCGATGTGCTGGCCCGCATCGAAGAAAAGCTGGGCGTCACCCGTGAGCAGAGCATCCGTGCCTGCACCAACAGCCTGCTGCTGAGCGCCGACAACGGCCACGCCACCCATCCCAACCACCCCGAAAAGAGTGACCCGGCCCATCCGGTCACGCTGGGCGGAGGCGTCCTGCTGAAATCCAACGCCCGCCAGACCTACACCACCAGCGGCCTGACCGGTGCGGCCTTCAGCGCCATCTGCCAGAAGGCCGGTGTGCCGGTGCAGTTCGCGTCCAACCGCGCCGATGTTCCCGGCGGCTCCACGCTGGGCAACCTGCTGGGCCACCAGATCCTGATCCCCATGGTGGATATCGGTCTGGCACAGCTGGCCATGCATTCCGCAATGGAGACCGCCAGCTGCAAGGATGCCGAGTACATGGCAAAGGCTGTAGCAGAGTTCTATAACACGCCCATCTCCCAGCCCGTGGACGGCGAGTGGAAGCTGGGCCTGTGAGCGCTGTGACCGGGCGCTTTGCCCCCAGCCCCAGCGGGCGGCTCCATCTGGGCAATCTGGCCTGCAGCCTGCTGGCCTGGCTCAGCGCCAGAAGTCAGGGCGGGCGCATCGTTCTGCGCATTGAGGATCTGGATGCCGAGCGCTGCCCCCGGAAATATGCCGACGCGCTGGAAGAGGATCTGGAATGGCTGGGCCTTGTCTGGGACGAGGGCGGCAGCAGCGGCGGCCCCAACGGCCCCTATTACCAGAGCGAGTGCGCCGCCATCTACACCGAGAGCTATAACAAACTGGAAGCACAGGGCCTTGTGTACCCCTGTTTCTGCTCCCGTGCCCAGCTCCATGCCGCCAGCGCACCCCACACCTCCGACGGCAATGTGATCTATCCCGGCACCTGCCGGGGCCTGACGGCGGAGCAGATCGCCGAAAAGCGCAAAAAGAAAGCCCCGGCCTACCGTCTCATGGTGCCCGATGAGGACATCACCTTCACCGATGGCTGTATGGGTCCCCACACCGAGAACCTGCTCCACGACTGCGGGGATTTCTACCTCCGCCGCGCCGATGGCGTGTTTGCCTACCAGCTGGCTGTGGTGGTGGACGATGCCCGCATGGGCGTGACGGAGGTGGTGCGGGGCGCGGACCTGCTCTCTTCCACCGCGCGGCAGCTCTACCTCTACCGTCTGCTGGGTCTGTCCGCCCCAAAGTTTGCCCATTGCCCGCTCCTGCTGGCCCCGGATGGCCGCCGCCTGTCCAAACGGGACGGTGACCAGAGCCTGGAAAATCTGCGGGCAAAATATACGGCGGAAGAGATCGTGGGCAGGCTTGCCTTTGCCTATGGTCTCCAACCTGAACCGGCTCCCCGCACCCCGGAAAGCCTCATTGCAGACTTTTCCTGGGACAAGGTGCCAAAGCAGGATATCTGCCTGCCGGAAAATCTGTTTTAAGCGAACCCGCGATCTTTGCCATGCCCGTGCAAAGATCGTGGGTTTTTCTTTACAAAAAAACAACTTATGGTAAAATATAACTAGAGACTTTGCTGAAACAGAAAGGAGCCTGTTATGCGTAAAATGTTAAAAGCGTCGAGTTTGTTGATCTGTGCAATGCTTTTGCTCAGCGCATGTGCAAGCTCTTTGAATCTGAGACCGGGGCCTTTCCGTTCGGAAATGCAGGATGTTTTTGTTCAGCAGACGACACTTGCGGTTCCGGCCAGCCATGCCGAGCATGGGGAGGACTATGTCATTGAGTGGCAGGACCCTGTGATGGAAAAGCACGTCCGGAAATGGCTTGACCGCCCGAAGGGGGATATCTATCACAGCGATGTCTGGGATTATCAGCGAGTCTCGATAAATTCCGGAACCGGCGTAGGGGATCTCCTCGTCAAAGATGCACCGGATGGGGTGGACATTGGGGGAAACGTCAGCAGCAATGAGCAGCTGGCAGCCTGCGCAGTCAGCGTAGAGGGAACGTATGATCCGGTGGCCTCTCTGGCAGATCTGCGGCATTTTGACAGCTTGCAGGTATTGTCGGTCAATAACAGAAGGGGAGACCCACCCATTACAGATCTGACAGGTCTGGAGGAATGCAAAAATCTGATGCTTTTGAGTGTGCCCAGTGTGGAGAGCAGCGCATTCCCGACCTTTGCAAAGCTGGATTCCGTGGTAGAGCTGAAGTATGGCAGTGACGGGATCCGGGCGGATTCCAATGTCTCCGACCTTTCGGCGCTGGCGCAGATGAAGTCGCTGAAGATGCTGTGGATCACCGGCAGTGAGGTCGATCTGACCCAGCTGGCCGGAGCTGACTTGCGGGTCCTGAGACTGGACGTGACCCGGATCGGTTCGCTGGAACCGTTGAAGCAGATGGAAAATCTGAGCTTTCTGCAGCTGTGCCAAGGGCCGGAGATCGACAGCTTTGCCCCGCTGGCGGAGAGCAGTGTGCAGTATCTGAGTATGTCTCTCTCTCAGGGTGCGCAGGAAAGATATAAGAACATGGATTATACCCCCCTGACCCGGATGCCGCAGCTGATCTGGCTGGATCTGACCAATCATTCCACGTTTGATACGGAGACCTGCAAAAAACTGCTGGCAAACGATACGGCCCTGAAATATCTGAAAATTTCCTATACATCGGCGGCCAAAGATGCCGAAGAGCTGGATACAGCGCACCTGAAAGAGTTCACTGCCCCAGCTCCGTAATACCCCAAAATGCAAAAACACCCATGCCAGCACCGGCATGGGTGTTTTTCCGTACAGATTCAGAGCCGCTGCAAGGCTCTTGCGTCACTGTGTTCCAGTACGGTCATGGCCGTATCCAGCGCCATGGCCAGCAGGATGCCCAGCAATACATCAATGCAGCTGTGCTGCTTGAGCAGGACCGTGGACGCAATGATGGAAACGCAGAGCACGGCGGAAGCAGGCCGCATCCAGCGGCGGCCGGACTCTTCAAAAATGTGGCTGCGGTAATAGGCCATCATCAGGGTGACGGAGTTGAACACATGGATGGAGGGGCAGACATTCATCGGCGTGTCGGTGGAATAGAGCATCCGCACGGCCTGAGCAAAGATGTCGCTGCCGTACACCCGGTAGGGCCGCAGGTCCAGCCCGGTGGGCAGGATGACATAGCAGGCCAGTGCAATGGTCATGCCCGCAAACAGGGGCAGGCAGAGCCGCCAGAAGTCGGCCCGGGGCGCTTTCCACAGCAGGTAGAACAGGGTGAACGGGATCCACAAAAACCACGCAAAGTAGGGCACGATGGCATATTTGCAAAAGGGGATCAGGTCATCCAGATGGCAGTGCACCAGAACATCGGGCACGGCAATATGGACTTCGAGCCAATGGAACGCCGAAAGGTAAAACAGGAGATAAAACGCCATGAACGAAACGGGATGGCGGGAAAACCAGTTGCGCATGGAACACACTTCCTTTTCTGGAATGGGGGCCGCAGCCCCGCCTAAAGTTCTTTGCAGCGTATGATTATACCGCGCAAAGACGAAGAAAACAAGACAAAAAGCTGACAAAATCGTGAACACATCCGCGCGGAATTTGGTATGCTTTGGGGAAGCGGATGCAGGGGAGAGAAGCTTCTGCCTATTGATACGAGACAGGATGCGGGTTTCCTGCACAAAAAAGGCCCTCCCCGCCAAAACTGCAATGGCGGAGAGGGCCGGATATACGGAAACTCAGATCACCTTTTGTTCCATCCACCTGCCGCGGACAAAGCGGACGCAGAAGAACAGCGAGCGCATGGCCCAATCCAGGAACATGCCCATCCAGATGAACAGCAGGCCGCAGTGGAACTTGAGCACCATCAGGTAGCAGAAGGCCACCCGGAACACCCACATGGAGATGACGCTGACCGTCATGGTAAAGGCGGCATCTCCGGCGGCGCGCAGGATGTTGGGCAGGGTGAAGCTGGAGGGCCACAGGATCAGCGATACAGCGTTGAACCAGACCATCAGCTCCAGTGCCATGCCGTAGGCCTCCGGCGAGAGGTTGAACCAGGAGAGCGCCAGCTTGTTCAGGAAGAACAGGCCGGAAAGATTCATCACCCAGTCCCCGGCGTAGGCGGTCAGGAGCAGCAGGCGGGAATAGCGCTTGGCCTGTGCCTTTTCCCCGGCACCCAGACACTGGCCCACAACGGTCAGCGCGCCGATGCCCACGGCGGAGGCGGGCACGTTCAGGAAGCTGGAGATGTTGCCTACCACGGCGTTTGCGGCAATGGCGGCGGTGCCCAGCGTGCTGGTCAGGCTGGAGACCGACAGCTTGCCGATCTGGAACATGCCGTTCTCGATGCCGGCGGGAATGCCGACTTTCAGGATGCGCTTGATGAGGTCGAGGTCAGGCTTCAGGTCGGTGAGGTGGTCGATGCGCAGCGCACAGTCCGGCTTCTGCAGCAGGAACATCACGGTGAAGCAGGCGATCATCCGGCTCACGAGGCTGGCGGTGGCCGCACCCATCACGCCCATGCCGAACCCGTAGATCAGGATGGCGTTGCCGCCAATGTTCACCACGTTCATCACCAGGCTGGAAAGCATACTGATCTTGCTGTTGCCCTGGGCGCGGAACAGAGCCGCACCGGCGTTGTACACGCCAATAAAGGGATAGCTCAGGGCCGAGAGCAGGAAATAGGTCTCGGCGTAGCGCATCACATCCGCGTCAATGGAGCCGAAGATGCCCCGCAGGATGGCGTGCCGCCCCACCGCCACGATGACGGCGGTGACCACGCTGAGCGAGATCATAATGAACATGATCTGTGCGGCGCTGGCCTTGGCCCGTTTGGGCTCCCGGTGGCCGATGTACTGGCTGGCGACCACCGCGCCGCCGGTGGCCAGTGCGCTGAGCAGCTGGATCATCAGCACGTTGAAGGAGTCCACCAGGCTCACGCCCGAAACGGCGGCTTCGCCCACCGAGGAGACCATCAGGGTGTCCGCCAGACCGATGGAGATGCTGAGGGCCTGCTCTGCCACCAGCGGCAGGAAAAGTGAGATGAGCTGTTGACGGTTGAACAGCGGTCTTGATGTGGTCGATGCGTCTGTCATGGTGTCCTCCCTTGGCGCGTGGATTCAAACACACCCATGATAGCGCGGAATGACGTGAAAATCAAGATGTTGTATCCAACAAATCAAAAATTCAGGCAAACTCTTTGCTGGGGGTCAGGCTGGTGCCGTAATAAACAATGTAGTCGTAGGGGACCTGGGGATTGTACGCGGCCAGATCGCCGTACTTGGCCAGAATGTCGTTCCGCAGGTTCTCCGGGGTGTAGGGCTGCCCGGCGGAAAGGGTGTCGGCGCAGACAGCGTTCCACATGCTCTCGGTAAAGGCGGCGCAGTTGAAGTAGGCCGACCAGTGGTCAGACTTTGCAAGGTTGCGGTTGACCACGTCCAGCTGGCCCTGATCCAGCGAGGTCTGGACAGCGTAGATGTTCTGGTAGTAGGAATCGGCCAGATAGCGCTTGTAGTAGCCCTCCAGATTGTACCAGATGCCGGTGTGCTCCCAGCGGTTGCCGCGGGGGCTGAAGGTCATCTCGGTGTCGGGCGCGATCCGCAGGCCGCCCACCTCGATGTCGTGGTCAGAGACGTTCCGCACCGAGAGGAAGGAGTGGCCGCTGGAATTGATGGAGGCATCGCCCCGGTCCTCGGCCCGGGCGTAGATGCGCAGCAGGGCCACGGCACCCTCGGCGGGTTCTGCACCGTAGGCCTGCACGGCAGATCTATGGTCGGCCTGTTCAAAATCGTAGGGGCCGCCGGTGCTGGTGGTAAAGCCGACGATGTTGCGGATCTGATCCTCAAGGGGGCTTACATCGGTGATGACACGTTCGTCCTGGGGGGCGGGCGTGGCGGCGGGAGCCTCGGCCAGTGCGGCGGTGCTGCCGAACACGCACAGGGCCAGTGTCAGGCAGAGGGAAAGGGCGTGGAACTGCTTTTTCATGGGGGAACCTCCAAAGAGAAAAATTTCAGGGTAAGGATAGACGATTTTTGGGACGCTGTCAAGAAAAAGATATCTGCCGCCTTTACCCCCGGGGCCGGTTGTGTTAAAATGTAGCTGGCAGCTGTGCCCGGTGGTTTGGGGCATGGAGCCGATCGGAAGGTAAATGAATCTGACCCAGAGAGGGGAACAACCTATGCCAAAAGAAGCACACAAGGTCGTGGTCATCGGGCACCGCAACCCCGATACCGATTCCATCTGCTCCGCCATTGCCTATGCGGAGCTCAAAAACCGCACCAGCACGCTGGTCTGTGAGCCGCGCCGTGCCGGTAAAATGAATCAGGAGACCGAGTTCGTCCTGAAAAAATTCGGTGTCACGCCGCCCCGGATGTGCACCGACGTGAACCCCAAGATCCGGGACGTGGATTACCGCGAGATGCCGGGCATCCCGGGCTCCACCAGCCTGCGCCGCGCATGGAAGATCATGCGCGATCAGCAGATCGACACCCTGTCCATTACCAGCGCGGACAACGAGCTGGAGGGCATCATCACGGTGAAGGATCTTGCCACCGCCAACATGGACGTGTTCGATACCGCCGTGCTGGCCAAGAGCCGTACCTCTTATAAGAACATCCTTGAAACGCTGAACGGCACCATGGTGGTGGGCGATGCCGACGCGGTCTGCACCACCGGCCACATCAAGATCGGCACCGCCACCCCCGAGATGCTGGAAAGCAGCGTGGAAAAGGGGGATATCGTCATTCTGAGCAACCGGTACGAAAGCCAGCTCTGCGCCATTGAAAAGGAAGCCTCCCTGCTCATCATCTGCAATGGGGCCAAGGTGGGCCGCACCATCCAGCGCATTGCCGATGAGACCGGCGTTGCCATTATGACCACCCCCGAGGATACCTATGCGGCGGGCAAGCTCATCAGCCAGTGCGCCCCCATCTCCTATTATATGACCCGGGACAACATCCTCAAATTCACCCTCGTCACCCCCGTGGCCGATGTGCTGCGGGTGATGGCAAAGGTGCGCCACCGCTATTTCCCCATCCTCGATGAGGACGGCAAATACTGCGGCATGGTCAGCCGCCGCAATGTCATTGCCCTGCGCAAGCGGCGCATCATTCTGGTGGACCACAACGAGGCCACCCAGGCCGTGGAGGGCTTTGATCAGGCCGAGATCCTGGAGATCATCGACCACCACCGCATCGGCAGTCTGGAGACCAGCGGCCCGGTCTACTTCCGCAACCAGCCCGTGGGCTGCACCGCCACCATCATCACCCAGATGTACGATGAAAACGGTGTGGACATCCCGCCCCAGATCGCGGGCCTGCTGCTGGCGGCTATCCTTTCGGATACGCTGGCCTTCCGCAGCCCCACCTGCACCCCCGTGGATGAAAACGCCGCCAAGCGTCTGGCCAAGATCGCAGGCGTGGACATTGAAGAGTTTTCCACCGAAATGTTCGAGGCCGGTGAAAAACTGGACGGCAAGACCCCCGAAGAGGTCTTTTTGCAGGACTTCAAGGTGTTCATGTGCGGCGATATCCGCTTTGGCGTGGCACAGGGCAGCTACATGACCCGCAAAAACCTGCAGGCCGCCCAGGCGCTGCTCCAGCCCTATCTGGAGGAGGCCCGCAACAAGCAGAACGTGGAGGACCTCTACATGCTGCTGACCGATGTGCCCAAGGAGGAGAGCGTGGTCATCTGCACCGGCCGCTACGCCGCCGAGGTGCTGAGCAATGGCTTTGAGAGCCGGCCCGCCGCCGACGGCAGCTGGACGCTGCCCGGCGTGGTCAGCCGCAAAAAGCAGTTCATCCCCGCCATGATGAGCGCCTATCAGGAGCTGTAACCCCCAATATAAAACACGAAGCCCCCGGAACCCTGCATGTTCCGGGGGCTGTTGTGTTTTGTAAGGGAGCGTCAGGCTGCGACTTTTAAGGGAGAGTTATCAGTCCAGATGGTGCCATCCAAAAGCTTTGTTACGGCCAGTGTGCCGTTCACGCTGACCCGCGCGGGGTCCAGCGCATAGAAATCGCTCTCCCGCAGGTTTTCGGGGTCTGCCGTGGGGGAGATGCCCACCACGCACACCCAGTGTCCGTAGGTGCTGCTGGTGGCGATGTGGGGGTAATTGACCTCTTTCCAGCCGGAGCCGGAGAGGTGATATTCATAGCTTGTCACGCGGTTGGTGTGCTTGGACACGCCGCTGACGGCGGTGTTTTTCAGATGTACGATGACGGGCCGCCCGGCCTGCAGCTCTTCATACAGGCGGGAAAGGCAGTCGGAAAGGGAGCCGCTGTAAGTGTAGTACCCGGCGGCAGACCATACCGCGCCGTTCGACCACATCCCGCTGCCCGAGCAGGGCTTGCCATCCAGAATGGTGCGGGCGTAGCGCAGGGCGTACCAGCTGCACCGGCCCGAGGTCTGGTTGCCGATGGAGACGATCTGCTGGCTGTCGAAGGACAGCAGCGTGATGCCGTTCACATCCTGCAATTGTGCCGCCGCAGCTTTTGGCGCGGTCAGAAAGGTCAGGCACAGCAGAACTGCTGCCATGAAAACGCGCACCGGAGCGCGCAGGGAACCGTGCTGCATGGGGCAAACTCCTTTTCCTTGTTCAGGAACGGCACCCGGCGGTTCCCATTGCCTTAAGTTTAGCACCAAATCGTGGTAGAATTGTGTAAACGCCGGAAATATTTTCCGGTTTTTGCCCCGGGCGCGGCAAAGGATCTTTGCGAAGATTCGTTCTGGAAAAAACAACAAAAGCAGGAGAAAATGTTTGGTGAAGCTGGCAATTGACAAAAGCGACAATCGTTGGATAAAATAAAGCTGGAAGGGGTCCTGTTTCAAAATGGAAAGGCACCCTGCATATTATGAAAAACACAACAAAACGACTGGAGGTCCCGACATGAAAATGCTGAAAAAACTGGCCGCTTTGATTCTGGCGGCGACCATGGTACTTGTTCTGTTCACCGCCTGCGGTGATGGCGGCAGCACCGGCACCAGAGAGCCGGAAAAAGAAAAAGCCGCGTTTGAGCTCATCGCTAAGGATAATCGCATGGCCGCCACTGCAAAGGTCAATGATCCGCAGCTGCAGGCTGTGGCTGAGAAGCACCTGAACGAAGATCTGCAGGCACAGATCGATTTCTTCGGCGCAAAGCTCTTTGGCAAGGTTCACGTGGAAGGCAAGGAGGAAGAGTATCTGACCATTACCGTGACGACAAGATACGATTACGGGTCTTTCTTGACGAAAATCCTGAAGGCAGTTGAGAGTGAGATCAATAGAGAGGTCGGTACCAACGTCAACGTGAATGGCAATGGCAGCTGGACTAAGCTGGGTATCGTGGTCAAGAGTGACAATAGCCATAGCTACATGGCAGTGGCATTCCAGATCAGAAACCCCAAGAAGTAAATTGAATCAGTTTTTACCCCCGGAGCGTGGCTGAAAGGCCGCCCTCCGGGGCTTTTTTGCGTCTGGAACACTTGACTTATAATTATAATATAATTATAATATAGATATGGAAAGCATACAGTTTGAGTGGGATGAAAATAAAAACCGCATCAATCAGCACAAACACGGCATTTCATTCCTGGAAGCAAAGACAGTTTTCTATGACGAGGAAGCACTGGTAATTGATGACCCGGAGCATTCAGAACAGGAGGACAGATTTATCATTCTCGGCCTGAGCAGTAGGGCAAATCTGCTTGTCGTGTGTCACTGCTACCGTGCGTCAGATACTGTCATCCGTATTATCTCGGCCAGAAAGGCCACAAAAACTGAATCGAAATATTATGGAAAGTGAGGTCTGTGTTATGCTCAAAGAGTACGATTTCAGCAATGCAAGAAAGAATCCCTATGCCAAGGCGCTGAAAAAACAGATCACCATTAACATTGACAGCAATACCATTGATTACTTCAAGGAGCAGGCCGAAGTGGTGGGCATTCCTTACCAGACCCTAATCAATTTGTACTTGAAAGACTGCGTTGCCAATAACCGTCATTTGTCTCTGTCGTGGCAGTGAGAAGAAAAACGGGCTCGTCCGGTTTTGCTCCGGGCGGGCTTTTTGTTTGCAACTTTCCCATAAAAGATGCAAAAAAGGCTGTGATGTGGTACAATAAAAGATAGATTTTATCGAAAGAAAGGAACCTTTGGATGCAGCTGTTTGAACTGGTCAGCCCGCGGCTGTTCCGCCCGCTGGCGGGGCCCAACCGGGCGTTTTATGCGGAGCTGCTGCTCCTGCTGTGGGAGGAGTGCCGCCACACGGCGGATTACTCCATCTCCCGGGCAGAAGCGGTGAGCCGGGCCGAGGATTACTTTGCGGCGCTGGCAAAGCCGCTGGCACTGGATGCCGATGACGCGGGCGACGAAGCAGAACAGCCCACCCGGGATCCCCATACCCTTGCGCTGGGCTTTCTGCTCCGTCTGCGCCGCACCGGCTGGCTGGAAGAGCAGCCCGGCAGCTATGAGGAGGAGCCTGCCCTTGCCTTTGTGCCCGAGGTGGCTCCTCTGCTGGAAGCGTTGGAAGAGATCCTGAACCCGCGCGTTGTCACCTACACCGGCAAGCTGTATAAGGCCTGGCAGCTGCTGCAGAACATCGGGGAGGAAAAGAGCCCCTATGAGAATGTTCTGCGGGAGGTGGCCTCCGATCTGGAAACACTGAACAAGTCCCTGCGGGCGCTGAACGCCTCCATCGGGCATTATATCGACCGGCTCACCCGCAACCGCACCCCGCAGGAGGTGCTGGAGCTCTTCGACCAGTACGAGGAAAAGGTGGTGGCCGCTGCTTACCACCGCTTCAAGACCAGCGATAACCTGTTCAACTACCGCGCCTATCTGGAGGAGGAGCTGGACGACTGCGAGGCAAACCATCTGCCCCGGCTGGCGCTGGATTACGCCCGGGTGGAGCACTGCGCCCCCGGCGAGGCCGCCCCTGCCGTGCGTGCCCTCATCCAGAAGCTGCGGGATTCATTGGAAGAGATGAGCACCCTGATGCGCCAGATCGACCAGAGCCACATCCGCTACCGCAAGCGGGCCGTGCAGCGGGCACAGTTCCTGCTGCTGAGCGACCGCTCCTCACAGGGCAGTGTCACCGCCCTGCTCCGCCGCTATGCCGAGGAGATCAAAACGCCAGACCAGCTGTTTGCGCTGGATGACGGCCCGGTGGCAAAGCGCCTGCGCCTCTACCCGGCGGCGGTGTTCGGGGCAAAGCCCCTCTATCCGCCCGCCGCGCCCCGCAGCGAAACGCCGCTGGCCCCGGTGCGGCAGGCCGGGCTGGACGCGGAGCAGCTGCGCAAAGAACAGCAGCTGCTGCTGGATTACGCCCGGATGGCCGTGACCGAGGAGAACGTGGGCCTGCTGGCAAAACAGGCCCTTGCCGCCCGCAGTGCGGTGGCCGCCTCTACGCTGGCGGAGGAATACCCCCGCGATTTTGCCCGCATCATCGGCCTGCATACCTATTCGCAGTCGCCGCGCCGGGCTTACGATATCACCCTTACCGGAAACTGGGTCGAACGGGGCGGCTTCCGGTTTGAAGAGTTTATTCTGACACCCCGCAGGGAGGACACTGACCATGGCCGAACCGAATAAAATGCTGGAAGAGACCGCAAACTATCTGCTCAACCACTGTTTTGTGCTGGGCTGCGTAGAGGAACAGCGGGCAAAATATCTGTATATTCAGGATCACCTCAACGAGGTGCGTGCGGTGTTCAAGCCCTTGGGCTACGCGGTGCTTTTGTACCCCGCGCCCATGCAGGCGGCGGCGCTGGTCAACGAGCACGAGGGCAGTCAGGCACGGCTGCTCAAGTACGAAAGCATTTTGCTGCTGGTGCTGCGGCTTTTGTACCTGCAAAAGCGGGAAAGCCTTGCCGCCAGCGCGGACGAGGTGCTGGTGACCGTAGAAGAAGTACAGGCCGAATTGCAAAAGATGAACCTGCCCCGCAAGCTGGATCAGCAAACGCTGGAAAAGCTCATGCGCACCCTGCGCCGGTACAATCTGGCGCGTCCGGTGGGGCGGCTCTCCGGGCTGGACAGCCGCATCGAGGTGTTCCCCACGGTGCTGCTGGCGCTGCCGGATGCCGACCTTGCGGATGCCGCCGCCGAGAGCGCCCGCACCCGCACCGAGCTTGGCCTGTACGAGCGCCCGGAGGGCGCAGACATGGAAGCAGGGGAGGGTGAAGCATGATCGAACTCAAGCGCCTGAAGCTTATCAACTGGCACA
>ERZ840371.2682-NODE-2682-length-15594-cov-3.214943_pt1 | contig 15594 bp, 13 predicted proteins | sample MGYA00519937_ERZ840371 | MGnify/ENA primary metagenome ERZ840371 (study PRJEB31850, sample SAMEA3708873) | human gut metagenome | biome: human gut; feature: human-associated habitat; material: faeces | place: China | collected 2014 ... | reverse complement strand
TGCAGCAGCCATGATGGTTGCAGGTGCTAACGCGCAAGGGACATACGCAGTCCAAGAAGGAGATGCCATTTCTGCTGGTTTAAAAATTGAGAGTGTGCCAGGTGTGACTATGACATTTAGTGAAACTGGAGGTACTTTTATTGCAGGGAAAAAAGTAGCCAATTGGGTAGATGCTGATTTTGTTGCATATTCAAATGGAAGCGCTAACGGAAAATTTTCAGCAGGAACAGCACCTACTGGATGCTATTATAAGTTTGAAACTTCTAAAGATGGTGTTCTCACCGTTGGTATACAATTATCTCCAAACAAAGGATTCTTTGTTGCTGATAAAGATTTTGCCAGCGTAGAGTTAAGTTCATATAATCTCCCAGATAGTAAAGACGCTACAGAGTCTCAGACCCTTACAACAAACGAAAAAGGAGAACCCATAATTCCTGCAAGTGGCATAAAATCAAATGGTACTGTCACATTTAATGTCGCTGCGAATGGTACATATTATGTTCTTGCAACAGGTACTAAATTAGGATTTTTCGGTTTCAAGTTCACTACTACCAGTACTGGCATCAACGATATCAACGTGGCTCCCGCAGCAAACGAGAACGCTCCTGTTTACAACCTTGCAGGTCAGCGTGTAAGCAAGGAAGCTAAGGGTATCCTTATCCAGAACGGCAAGAAGTTCATCAACAACAACAAGTAATTAAAAAAAACTTATAATAACAAAACCGGGGGCGGCAAAACATGCCGTCCCCGGTTTATTTTGTACAGATATATCCCAATGCCGTCTGTTCTGATTTTATTTCTCCAACAACTTCGGTTCGGGTGGATTTGCAAACCGTCCGCATCTATACATCATTAATAACACATAAAAATTGGCTCCATTGCGTGCGCGAGGGTGTTGCAGAACCTGAAGTTGTTCCACTGAAAGGAATAGCTGAATTTTGATACACCTTCACGAAAAATCCGCACGAACGGGGCTGTTTGCGGACAGTATGGCTTCTGAAACCTGCTTAATACATTTTAATTTTCCATATTAAATGTTGCGGCATTATGTTGTTTGCCTGTCAAATACTTATTTTTGCATCGGTCATACATATTTATATACAGATGAGCGAGATATTTATTATTGCAGGACTGATATTGCTGAACGGTGTCTTTGCCATGGCAGAGATAGCACTGATATCAGCGCGCAAGTCCAGTCTTTCGTGTGATGCAAAAAAAGGCAACAGGATGTCGGCACTTGCACTGAAACTTACGAAAGATCCCGACCGCTTTCTTTCCACCATACAGATCGGTATAACACTCATAGGAATACTTACGGGTATTTATTCGGGCAATAAGATTGCCGCCGATTTCTCAGGTTTCCTTGCCGGTGCCGGCTTTCCCGTGCGCTATGCCCCGGTTGTGGCACAGGCGGTGATTGTTGTCATCGTCACTTATCTAACCATTATCTTCGGCGAGCTTCTGCCGAAGCGCATCGGCATGGCAAAGTCAGAACAGGCGGCAAGGGTGCTGTCTCTTCCCATGTACGTGCTCTCGCGTGTGGGTGCGCCTTTCGTGTGGCTGCTGTCAAGGAGCACGTCGCTTGTCTTCGGCCTTCTCGGTCTGCGCGACGGCGGTTCAAAGGTTACGGAAGACGAGATAAAGTCTATTGTTAAAGAAGGTGCCGAGGTGGGGGAGGTGGCTCCCGTGGAGCAGGATATCGTGCAGCGCGTGTTTCAGGTGGGCGACCTCAAGATAGATTCAATAATGACCCACCGCAGTGACATTACGTGGCTTGCAATGACGATGAATGCCGGGGAGGTGCGCAGTGCCGTCAGTCGTGACATGCACTCCGTCTATCCCGTTGCAGGCAGTGATTTGGACGATGTAAAGGGTGTGGTGCTGATGAGCGACCTGTTTGTATCGTTGCACAAGGATGACTTCAAATTGTCTGACATACTGCGCAAGCCGCAGTTCTTTTATGAGAACATGGAGGTGTACGATGTTCTTGAGATAATGAAGAAGGAGCAATGCTGTTACGGTCTTGTGTGCGATGAATTCGGGGCATGCAGGGGCATGGTGACGCTGAAGGACATTCTTGAGTGCCTTGTAGGAAGCATCATAGAGGCTTCGGACGACGAGCCTTCCATTATTCCGCGTGTGGAAGGGAAGGAATGGTTTGTCGACGGGCAGTGCTCCATGTATGATTTTCTCGACTATTTCGGAAAAATGGACTTGTTGGAGAACACCGACTATAACACTGTGGCTGGTCTGTGCTTCCACGTGCTGGAGCATATCCCCGTGTGCGGGGAGAGCTTTACGTGGCAGATGTTCCGCTTCGAGGTTGTCGATATGGACGGTGCACGTATCGACAAGCTGTTTGTTACGAATGTGGAGCAGCCATAATCCTATGCTTTGCGCACTGTAACCCACAGCTTTACGGATCACAACCCATAGGGTTATGTACTGTTGTTGTCATTGTGCCGATATGCTTGTCGCGGTCATGCCTTGCGGTGTGCCATTGCCTTTGCAGCTACATATCCCGTTGTCCATGCAGCCTGCAGGTTAAATCCTCCTGTTATGGCATCGATGTCAAGAGCCTCGCCTGCGAAAAACAGTCCGGGTAAGGTGCGGCTTTCCATTGTCCGTGGGTTTATTTCTCCCAGTGCAACTCCGCCGCATGTTACAAATTCGTCCTTGAAGCGGTTTTTCCCGTCTACCGTGTATGTGTCGTTCGTCAGAGTGTTTGTAAGCCGGTTCAGGGTCTTGCGTCCCATTTCGGTCCATCGCTGTTCTGCATTAATCCCGCTTTTCTCCAGCAGCAGGAGCCACAGGCGGGAGTTGAGGGCATCGGGATAGACGCTTGCCAACTGTTTCTTCGGGTTCTTTATGGCGATGGATGTAAGCATGTCTGTCACTTCCGCCTCGTTCATCCAGCCGAGCCAGTTTATGTGCAGATGCGCCTTGTATCCGTTTTCATGCAGTGTGCGTGCTGCATACGATGACAGTTTGAGTATTGCCGGTCCGCTCATGCCCCAGTGGGTTATGAGCAGTGCCCCTTCTGCCTTGTGTCTTGTGCCTGCTATCCATGCCGTGGCATGCTCGACCACAGTGCCCGTCAGCCCTGTTATTCTGTTCTCGGGTATACATAGGCTGAAGAGGGACGGTACCGGTGATACCGTGTTGCCGGATGTTATCTCATGCAGCATGTTGAAGTCGCTTGCTTTGGCACATCCCCCTGTTGCCACCAGTACGGTGTCTGCATAGAATGGAGCGATGCTGCCGTCTGAGAATGAAATGCGGAACAGGTTCCCTGCACTGTTGTCTTCCGTTTTCTTTATTCCGCTTACTCTGTGCCCGGTCCGTAGCTTTATGCCTGTTTGGCGCATCAGCCGTGTCAGTGTGTTTACAATTTCCATTGCATCCTGTGACGCGGGGAACACGCATTCGTCTTCCTGCGTGACGAGTCTTATGCCCTCTGCCTCAAACCATTTGCAGGCATCTTCGTGGCTGAACTCCCTCAGGAGTCGCTTCATCAGCCGTTCGCCGCGCGGGTATGCCTCGGCGATGCTCTTTATGCCGCGGAAAGAGTTTGTTATGTTGCAGCGTCCTCCTCCGGTTATGGCAACCTTGGCAAGCGGTTTCCTGCCACCCTCGAACACCGTTATGTCGGCATCGGGCGACATGCGCTTTATGTTTATTGCCGCAAAACAACCGGCGGCTCCGGCTCCTATTATGGCAATTTTCATTGTCTTATCTTTATGTTTATGGCATGTTCGGCATTTCTCCTGTCATGTTTTATGACAAGAACGGTGCAAATATACTCAATTATTGTCAATAACGCCATTAAGCATCATCATGAAGTAAAGTCATATTTGTAATATTCATCAAACTCACGCTATTTATATTCCGAAGTGTCATTCTCTTGTGAGGGAGTGCCAAAATTCAACTCTTTCAACCTGTAGGGACTTTTTCTTGTAAATGTCCGTAAAAACAACACATAAAAATTGCTTTAAATAGAATAAAACACGGACATTTACAAGAAAAAGTCCCTACACACAGGAGGGATTTATAACTATAAATATGAACTTGTCTATATCAAGACTCACGTTATTTATACCCCATTAATCAGACAGAATGTAATGCCATGCAGCATAAACCGTTGCAATCTGTCAGGTAAAAAATGTACGTGATTTTTCGCGAAAGAGATGTTAACGCAGCTTAAATCAAGGTTCCATTCATCAATAACGCGTGAAAAGAGGTTGCAATATGCGCTATTTTATGGTGCAAAATGCCTTGTTTCACATCGCAAAGTGCGGCATTTTGCGATGCAAACACCGTGCTTTCAATTACTAAGTTGGCATATTTCTCATCAAAAGTTGGCATATTTTATGGCGAGAACGTACATGTTTGTTGCACATATACATGTTTTGTCGTGTAATAATCTGATATATAGCGCGTTATGCTTGCACGCGAATTAAGCCCGTTTTTGAGTTCTTGGAAGCTTTTATTCTCAAACCTTCACCTGTATTTTGTGTTGTGAAAAATCATAAAGAAAGGGAAATTCAAAAATCCGTGTCATTGTGATTTTGAAATTCATCCCAAGCAGGACAGGTTAAATATTGTCCGTTCAAGCTTTGGAATGAATTTCAAAGCAGATTGATTTATAATACATCTTCAAAGGGCAGACAATAATATAAGTGAGTTCGAGAATTACACAAACCACCCCTGCCCCTCCTTTGGAAAAGGATGGGACGCGGAATAAGGGAGCAAGGAGTAGAGTATTAGGAAGTTAAAGAAGTTATGGGAAGTCAGAAGAAGTTAAAGGACAAATGTCTGCATACAATGCCTGCGCTGCGTCCCCTCCTTTTTTAAAGGAGGGGCAGGGGTAGTTGGTATCCTGATAGGGAACATATAATTCATCGAACTCACAATTAATATATACATGGATATTTCTCTATATTTGAACTTCTATTTTCAGCCGTCCGCCTAATCCCCGTTCCACTATGTCGAACAATGTTTTAAGTGTGATATTCTCGCCGTCGTTCTCAACTTTCGATATGAACGTGCGTTTCTTGTTTATACGGTTTGCAAGTTCTTCTTGTGTCATTTCTTTCTTTTCCCTTGCACTTCGTATCTTGAAACCAATCCTTAACGCTTCAAGTTCTCTTTCAAGCCTGTCGCGTTCCGGCAACTCATAGAACTGACCAAAGACAATAAGGACAACCATTCGGCATATATAATAAGTATAGCAGAAGTAGTAAAGGAAGAAGGCGATGATACGCTTTATAATGATAAGGCTGTATCGAGAAGCAACGCCGTTTATCTGGAGAAACGGAGAGAGGAGTTATCTGATATTACGGTTGTTGGCACTATGGATGAAGAGCCTCGGGTGGAAGAGACAATAAAAATCGAAGAAACCACTCATTATGCCATGAGGCGGACATTGTGGATGGTTCTTATTGCAGTAATGATTGTGGTGTTTCTTGTTGTGGCTCTCATTAAATAAGTTGTTATATGTGGCAATGTATTACTATCGTTTTTTAATATTATCTGTATAAACTCCATATTTCAACAATAATTACGGACTTTTTATCTTAAATGACATTTTGTCGGTATTGCAAAAATATTCTATCCTTTTTTGAATTTCACTTTTTTGTATTATCTTTGTTCAGATAATATTGTTTATGTCATTATGGATGTACAATGCAATATGAAATGAAGAGTTTGGTTTTGTTTAATCGGTATAAATATATTTAAGTTTTGAAATTACATATTTTTAATCCGGAGCACGATATAGCCCTGGCTTATGACAGACGTTATCTTATTATGCCACATGCGGCAAGGGAGCTGCGGATGAATTTGGGCTTTATCCCATGTCTATGGGCTGACGACGGGGATTGTGTTCTTGTTGATGATGTGCAATATGCTGTCAAGGCGGCGTCAAGGCTCGGGTGCGGTCATGCAGATGTCTTATTCCTGTCGGCAGAACAGCTGAAAGGGATTGCATTTGACGGGATAGAGCCATGGGGCTGGGACAGATGCGTTGCCACTCAGTTACATGATGCGGGTGTATCTGCGGACTTGTTGCCGTCAGAACGGGGCCTGGACGATATCCGTTCGCTTTCAAACAGGGAAAATACGGTCGGTGCTCTTGCCTTTATCCGTGCAGGTATAGAAAAGGATACTTGCGGCAAAGGCTTTTATTGCACGTCGGTTGATGATGTAAGCAGATTGATGAATGTCAACGGTGACATTGTTGTAAAGGCTCCTTGGAGCAGCAGCGGGCGTGGGCTGAGATATGTCCATGACAGTTGCAGTGACTCAACGGCAGGATGGATAAGCAGGACGATATCCGCACAGGGTGGTGTGATGGTGGAGCCTTATTATAATAAGGTAAAGGACTTTGGCATGGAGTTTTATTCTCGTGGTGACGGCAGGGTAGAATATTGCGGAATTTCTCTTTTTGAAACAGTGAACGGTGCCTATATGGGAAATATCATTGCGGAAGATAAACGCAAGCTTGAGGTACTGCGGAGGTTTGTTGCGGAAGAGTTAATAAATATTATAAAACAAAGATGTATAAAGTATTTTGAAAAATTGTTCCGTAATAAATATAAAGGACCTTTTGGAGTTGACATGATGATTGTGGCACGTAAGGATATGGACGGTTTTATGGTTCATCCTTGTGTGGAGATAAATCTGCGGCGTACCATGGGGCATGTTGCCTTGTCGATGTCTTCTTTGGCGGAAGAGTCTGATTATGTAATGCGTATCGTTCATGATGTGAATTATTGTCTCAGACTAATTCCTTTGGATAGATATTTTGTGAAGACTTTATGATTAAAACTGTAAATATTAATAACTTATGAAAAAAACATTATTGTCATGTTTGATTATGCTGCCGTTGCTTTCAAGTGCGCAGTATCGTTCTGAGGTGTGGTGTCCTGACAACGGTGACGGGACCTATACCAATCCGGTAATAGATGCTGACTATAGTGATCCGGACGTTTGTGTTGTCGGTGATGACTATTATATGACGGCAAGTTCGTTCAACTGTATTCCAGGTTTGCCTATTCTTCATTCCAAGGACCTTGTTAACTGGGAGATTATAGGATATGCCTTGAAGAAGCTTGAGCCGGAAGAAATTTTTAATAAGCCTTCTCACGGAAACGGTGTGTGGGCTCCCTGTATACGTCATCATAACGGAGAGTTTTACATATACTGGGGCGACCCAGACCATGGCGTGTTTATGGTTAAGACAAAAGATCCTGCCGGTGAATGGGAGGCACCTGTATGTGTAATACCGGGTGCGGGTATGATAGACACAACTCCCCTTTGGGACGAAGACGGCCGCTGTTATCTTGCCAACGGATGGGCAAACAGCCGCTCGCGCTTCGCATCAGTGCTTACCGTCCGCGAGCTTAATGCAGAAGGAACCAAGGCTATAGGCGAGCCGGTGATTGTTTTTGACGGAAACGGAAATGCCAACCGTACGGTTGAAGGTCCGAAGTTCTACAAACGTGACGGCTGGTACTGGATAATGTGTCCTGCCGGCGGTGTTCCTACAGGCTTCCAGCTGGCAATGCGCAGCAAGAGTCCGTTTGGTCCTTATGAGAGCAAGGTTGTACTTGCTCAGGGCAAGACAAGTGTAAACGGTCCTCATCAGGGCGGCTGGGTGCATACATCGCAGGGAGAAGACTGGTTCCTGCACTTTCAGGACAAAGAGTGCTACGGTCGCGTGGTTCATCTTCAGCCCGTTACATGGAAAGACAACTGGCCTGTAATGGGTATTGACAAGGACGGAGATTATTGTGGCGATCCTGTTTTGAAGTTCCGTAAGCCAAAGACAGCCGCACCTGTAGTTGTAACGAATCCTGTTGAGAGTGATGAGTTCAATGCTCCAAAGCTTGGATTGCAGTGGCAATGGCATGCAAACTACGATCAGAAATTCGGCATGCCCACGGCTTTCGGCACATACCGTATATATACGCACAAAGTAAGCGACAACTTTGTCAATCTGTGGGAAGTTCCCAATCTTCTGTTGCAGAAGACTCCGACGGATAATTTTACGGCTACGGCAAAGATAAGATTTACTTCAAAAGACCAGAACCAGCTGGGCGGCATAATAATGATGGGACTTGACTATTCGGCATTGGTTGTGAAGAGAGTGGGCGATGACTTCCAGTTGCAGCAGATAACATGTCATGGAGCAGACAAGGGCAAAAAGGAGGATGTGAAAGTTCTTGCAACTCTGAAGCCTACTGCAAAGGACAAGATAGACTATCAGCCCGCAATACATGAAGACATTTATCTGAGAATGATTGTCAATAACGGAAAATGCCGTTTTGCCTACAGCAAGAATGGAAAGAAATACGAAGCTGTCGGAGAAGAATTCAAGATGCGTGAAGGCAAGTGGATAGGTGCGAAGATAGGTTTTGTAGCCATAGAACCGGCAGGCAAGGCAAACCGGGGCTGGATTGATGCCGATTGGTTCAGAGTGACAAAATAATTAATGTTTCAATTTGTATAAAGAAGAGTGGGGCGGTCTGTAATGACTGTCCCACTCTTCTGTTTTTATACGAACTGGAAATTTTGTAAAGCTATGCTTTTTGTATCATAAAGCATAGCTTTAGATGTAGAAAAGCATAGCTTTACGGGATAGTATCATATCGTTGTTAAATTCTGTCCAATACAAGTGTAATTAAATCGTCAATCTGGTTCTTGTATCCAGTGTTTGCCTTTCCCGCCCTACGGTTGGCAATCACCATACAAACAGTAGTAGCTTTATGCCCCATGAGCCGTGACAGACCGGCAAGTGCCGAACTTTCCATTTCGAAGTTGGTAATCTTCATTCCTTGATATTCGAAATTCTCTATCTTTTCGTTCTGATTTGGGTCGGCAAGAGGTATGCGAAGCTGTCTGCCCTGCGGTCCGAAGAAACCTCCGCATGCCACGGTTACTCCGCGTACCATGTCGTCCCCGGCTATGCGCCCGACAAGCTCGCTGTCTGCGTCTATCACGTATGGTGCCGGTGCACACATGTTTCCCGACCAGCCGAGATGGTTCAGCAGGGCACGTTCCATGGCAAGGTCGCACACGGCATTACGCCCCTGATAGAAGTTAAGAAGACCGTCAAAGCCTACAGACTTAACGGAACAGATAAACGTGCCCTCGGGCGTGTATGGCTGCAGTCCTCCGCATGTTCCTATACGTACGATTTCCAGTTGGCGTATATTTTCCTTTTCCATTCGTGTGTTGAAGTCGATATTAGCCAACGCATCTATCTCGTTCATTACGATGTCAATGTTGTCACATCCTATGCCCGTTGAAGTTACGGTTATGCGCTTGCCCTTGTATGTTCCGGTCACGGTCTTGAACTCGCGGCTTTCAACCTCACACTCTTTTGTTTCAAAATGAGAGGCAACCAGTGCCACACGTCCCGGGTCGCCCACAAGTATCACTTTATCGGCAAGCTGTTCAGGCTTTACATGAAGATGAAATATGCTGCCGTCTCCGTTTATTATCAGTTCTGATTCTGCAAAGTGTTTATTCATAATGATTTGCTTACTTTTGGTTCAACAATATATTTTCAGAGTTTCTAATATCCTTTTCCAGTTGTCTTATCTGCATTTCAAGTTTCTCTCCCTCTTTCTCGTTTTTCAATATGGTGTTGCTTAGCCTGTTGCGTACGGTCGTGTCTCCGCCGGCATATTGCTCCCTTGCCTTTTCCGTTTTGTCGGACAATGTCTTTGCCAAAGCTTTCAGTTCGTTTAGCTGTCTGTACTTTTCCTTGTTCGCAGAAACCTTGAAGTCGGATATGTCTGTGTATGTTATATCGTCGTTTATAACGAAGGACATTCTGTTTTTCAGCTTCTCCTTATGTTCATAGCCATTCCTTATTTTCTGAAGCCGGCTTATGGCATTGTTCCGTTCGCTGCCGTTTCCCCATGTGTCGGCAATGCTTGTTATGTCAGCAAAGCGTTTGATTTGTTCCTCTGTATAGTCTTCGGCAGAGTAGACGAGTCTTGTTTCAGGCACGATGAATGTATATACGCACACCTTGCCTTCGGGCTGGTTGCGGTCCGTTGCAAACAATCCCGTGCCGGTTGTCTCGTCTATTACATACATATAGTCGTTTGCTGTGGAGTTGAACGGCATGCCTATGTTTTCCGGTTTGAGATATGTCCCTGTTTCCGAGTCGTATCTTGTCTCAAATATATCATATCCTCCGATGCTCCCTCTGCCTTGTGCTGCAAAATACAGGGTTGTGCCGTCTGCCATTATATATGGATAGTTCATCTGTTCCAGTTCGTTCTCACTGTCCATTATCATAAGGGCTGCCGGTTCCGTCCATTGATTGCCAAGACGGTCGCTTGTATAAAGTTTCATCGTTCCGGTTTCATCCTTGTCGGAGAAATAGCACTTGTTTCCAAGTTCGTTTATGTGGAGATAAGATATGGGCTTACCGGCACTCTTGAACACATCATTATATTTGCAGAGTGTTCCGCTTTCAGGGCTTATGACGTATTTGCCGAGAAACATATCCTTGTCCACGACAATGCTGTCGATGAACATTATCTTTTGTGTGGCATCCGTCATCTGTTCGATTCTTTCCTGTCTTATCAGTTCTTCTTCAGACAGCTGTACCACAGGCTGTGCCTTCACTTTTTTCTTTTTCTTCTGCGCCATTACCGGATTTACGGCAATAGCCGATACCAGTACGATACAAATGCAGATATTTTTCATAAACATAATTGCTTTATATTTATACAAAGATACGGAAAACCGACAAAATAATGTATGTTGTTATGGAAAAATAACATACGTGCTGTATAATTAATAACTTTATATGCAGCCGTTGGTGTCTGTTATTTTGTTTTTTACTACCTTTGTATAAAATAAGCTGAGCCTTGGCAAACATGAAACATGTCTTTATGGCAGCATGAATAGATATAAAAACAGATGGGATGAGAGAATACAGTGCATATATATTTGACCTTGACGGTACGTTGCTCGATACGTTGGGTGACCTCGCGGCGAGTGTAAACTATGCTTTGTACCAGTATGACATGCCGGTACATACGGTGGAGGACATACGCTGGTTTGTTGGTAACGGCGTGAAGAAACTCATGGAACGCTCGGTGCCAGGCGGTGTTGACAATCCTCAATTTGATGAAGTCTTTAAAACGTTTCGTGAGCATTATATGAAACATTCACTTGATACGACCAGACCTTATCCCGGCATATTGGAGATGCTTGACGGACTGAAGTGCAGGAAGAAGAAAATTGCCGTTGTCAGCAATAAGTTCTATACTGCCACACAGGAGCTTTGCACGCATTTCTTCGGCAGTTACGTAGATGTTGCTATCGGCGAACGTGAAGGAATAAGACGTAAGCCCGCTCCGGACACGGTGATAGAGGCTATGCGCAGGCTCGGGATGTCTTCTGACGGGGCTGTATATATCGGAGACAGTGACGTGGATATTGCAACGGCGGCAAACAGCGGTCTGCCTTGTATCAGTGTGCTGTGGGGATTTCGCGACAGGGCTTTTCTTGAAGAACACGGGGCTTCTGCCTTTATATCCGAACCGTGTGAAATCCTAAGGTTTTAAATGAAAAAATGTAAGGTGAAAAGGCTTGATAAATGAGCTAATTCTTTTCACCTTACACTTTTAAGCAAAGACAGTTACGGGCATCAGCGGTGTCCGGTGCCTATTTTCGGAATTTCTTCCACATTTTCTTTGAGAAGTCCGGCGATACGCATTTCGAGTTCACCGCCTCTCAGTCCGGCATCAATGAGCTTTCCTTCACTGTCTATTATTACGGTGAACGGTATGGACTGTACGCCAAACATTTTTGCTGCCGCATTGTCCCAGCCCTGTAGGTCGGAAACCTGAACCCATTTCATGTCCAAGCGTTTCACGGCTTCTTTCCAGCTTGTTGCGTCCTTGTCGAGCGACACGCCAATGATTCCCAATCCTTTATCTTTGTATTTGTCGTATGTACTCACCAGCGTGGGCATCTCGCGGAGACACGGACCACACCAGCTTGCCCAAAAGTCTATGACCGTTATCTTGTGCTTTGCCGCCTCTTTCAGAGCCGATATCTCATTGCCGTCGGTATCGTTCATTTTGAAATCAGGTATGGACGTATGGCTTTCTGCAGCCTGTATCTGTGACGGCTGGACCGGTGTTTCGGGCTTTTGTGAGTTGGACTGGCATGCAATGAGCATCAGGGCTATTGCAGCCGGTCCGATAATGTTTTGTATTTTCATTCTATACAATGTATTGCGAGCTTATGCTCTCGTTGTTGAGAACCCTGCGTATTGTCTCTGCAAACATGTCTGCCACAGACAGCTGCTTAACCTTGGCGCAACGCTGTGTGTAGGGTATGGAGTCGGTAAAGACAATTTCTTCCAGTGCCGACTCTTGTACACGTTCGCTTGCCGGACCGCTCATCACGCAGTGGGATGCACATGCGCGCACGCTCTTGGCACCCGCATTTTTCATTATGTCCGCAGCCTTGGTGATTGTTCCTGCCGTGTCTACGATGTCGTCGATTATCACAACGTTCTTGTCTTTCACGTCACCGATAATCTGCATGCTTTCAACGACATTTGCCCTTGCACGTGTCTTGTTGCACAATACGAGCGGGCAGCCGAGATACTTTGCGTATGTGTTGGCACGCTTGCTGCCGCCAACGTCGGGCGATGCTATGACGATGTCCTTAAGTTTCAGGCTTTGCAGATACGGAAGTATCACGCCCGATGCGTACAAGTGATCCACGGGTACATCAAAGAATCCCTGTATCTGGTCGGCGTGCAGGTCCATTGTTATCAGCCTGTCTATGCCTGCAACACCGAGGATATCGGCGATGAGCTTTGCGCCGATGCTTACACGCGGCTTGTCTTTCCTGTCTTGTCTTGCCCATCCGAAGTATGGAATAACGGCGTTTATGCTCTTTGCCGATGCACGTTTTGCCGCATCTATCATAAGCAATAATTCCATAAAGTTGTCTGAGTTTGGGAACGTGCTTTGCACCAGGAACACATCACGTCCGCGGATTGACTCCTCGTATGATACTGAGAATTCGCCGTCGGAGAATTTTGTGATAACAAGGTTGCCCAGCGGACATTCAAGACTTTGGCAAATTTTCTCGGCAAGATATCTTGTGTTCGTGCCTGAAAATACCATGAAAGAGTTTTGCTCACTCATTTTTTTATTGTTTATATTATTAATTATAATTTATGATATGGCTTTTCTAAGTTTTTCAAAGTGGCTTATCAGTTCCTTGTAGTCTGGCTCATTGTGGATATCGAACTTGTTCCACAAGTCTCCGCATGCCACAACACCTCCGAAACCCAGGTCTTTTGCCGTCTTTATATTGTCCGGGCATATTCCTCCCAGTGCATATACATGTTTGTCGATAAGTCCCTGTCTTGCCGCAGCTTGCAGCTCGCTTTCCGAGAAGGCAGCGGCATGGTGCCCCGAACAACTGTTGAAGACACCTTTAAGAAAGACATATTCAGCCTTTTTCTTGGCTGTTTTCAGTTCTTCGGCAGTTGAGCATGTGCGTGTAAAGCGCCCTTTGTATTTGTCGGGCAGGGGAGTGGCTGGATTGTCGATATGTATTCCGCCGAGGTCATACTCGTTTTTGAGGTAATAATGATTGTGCACGACGATTTTTCTGTAATATTCCTCGGGCAGTAAAGACAGCAGCCGTTCGGAATATAGGGGAGAAGAGTCAGGCTTGTACAAGTGCAGGCATTCCATGCCCTCCTCAAAGAGAGACGCCAGTATCTTGTCTTCTTCCACAAAAAAAGTGGGCTTGGTCATTATAACGAGTTTCATCGCTTTTTTCTTTTGCAAATGCAAAATTATGAATTTTCTATTAAACATACAATTTAACCATGATAAAAGTTTATCTTTGCACTTTAAATTTGATAATTTACGGTAATGAATATAGATTTGAATACATTCGAAGGTGTTTCCACACCTATTTATATTATAGAGGAAGAACGTCTCCGCCGCAATCTGGAACTGATACGCAAAGTCTCCGAAGAGGCTGATATAGACATAATACTCGCCTTTAAGGCATTTGCCCTGTGGAAGACGTTTCCCGTGTTTCGGGAGTATATCGGTGCCACCACGGCAAGCTCGTTGTGTGAGGCACGTCTTGCCAAAGAAGAGTTCGGGAGCATGGCACATACGTATTCCCCGGCTTATACGGATGATGAAATAGACGGCATTGCCAGTTGTTCAAGTCATCTTACGTTCAATTCGCTGAGCCAGTATGCGCGTCTGCACTCAAGGGTCAGGACCGTAAATCCTGCAATAAGCATAGGTCTGCGTGTCAATCCCGAATATTCTGAAGTAGGAACGGACCTGTATAATCCGTGTGCACCGGGCACGAGGTTCGGCATTGTGGCAGAAAAGCTTCCGGATGTATTGCCTGAAGATGTCGAGGGCTTTCACTGCCATTGTCACTGTGAGAGCGGGGCAGATGTTTTTCAGCGTACGTTGGGGCATATAACAGGTAAATTCTCAAAATGGTTCGGGCAGCTTAAATGGATAAACTTCGGGGGAGGGCATCTTATGACAAGAGAAGGTTATGATACCGGACTGCTTGTATCGATGATGCGCGAGCTTCACAGCCGGTATCCTCATCTTCGCATTATCCTTGAACCGGGCAGTGCTTTCGGCTGGCAGACAGGTGCACTCGTGTCGCAGGTTGTGGACATCGTGGAAGATCACGGAATAAAGACAGCCATATTGAATGTCAGTTTTACATGTCACATGCCTGACTGTCTTGAAATGCCCTACATGCCGGCTGTGCGTGGGGCGGAAGTGGCAGACGGCGGAGCCGTGCCGCATGATGATAATATATACAGGCTTGGAGGCAACAGCTGTCTTTCTGGGGACTTTATGGGTATGTGGCGTTTTGACAGGCCGCTTGCCGTTGGAGACAAGGTTATATTTGAAGATATGCTGCATTATACCACGGTAAAGACTAATATGTTCAACGGAATAACTCATCCGTCCATAGCCATGGCACATTGCGACGGCACTCTTGAGATGCTCCGTGTATATGGATATGAGGACTACAGGAGCCGCATGGATTAGTTATTAATGCCGGCATGGCTCAATAAAAAGACCTTGTATTTTTATGTTCCGCAACATCCTGACAATCAGAATGATATCTTTTAGCCTCTGAAAGACCGTCTTTCAGCTTGTAATAAGCCGTCTTTCGGAGGCTGAAATGCCGCCTTTTGAATTGGGATATGTGGCATCTGTCTTTGACGGATGCCACTTTCTTATTATATATAGTATTGCATCTTCCGTTTATTACATTCTTAATCTGTCTGGTGTACGGAATATGTTTATGCCTTGTTTGCCTGCGGCAGGTTTCAGAAAACATCTGTCCGGACCATGCTTAAACCGGTAAAAACAGAGAAAAAGTAAAAAAAACGCCGAAAAAGTTTGCGGTGTAAAAAAAATGTACTACCTTTGCAACCGCATTTAGAGAAATGCTCCTTGCTGTTAAGGTGGAGGATAAAGGCGGAAATAGCTCAGTTGGTAGAGCACAACCTTGCCAAGGTTGGGGTCGCGGGTT
>ERZ840371.2674-NODE-2674-length-15624-cov-3.297643_pt1 | contig 15624 bp, 15 predicted proteins | sample MGYA00519937_ERZ840371 | MGnify/ENA primary metagenome ERZ840371 (study PRJEB31850, sample SAMEA3708873) | human gut metagenome | biome: human gut; feature: human-associated habitat; material: faeces | place: China | collected 2014 ... | reverse complement strand
ATCCGGCCTTTTGCAATACGGTGTCTGCTATATAGTCTTTTCGTGTGCGGTTGCTTTCGACAATTGCCTCGATAAGGTTTTCCGGCACATCCGAGTAGTTGGCAAGAAGCTGCTTTGTGTCCTTTGGCAAACAGTAGCCGCCATAGCCAAAAGACGGATTATTATAATGCGTACCGATGCGAGGGTCAAGCCCTACACCGTTGATAATAGACTGCGTGTCAAGTCCTTTTATCTCTGCATACGTGTCAAGCTCATTAAAATAGCTGACACGCAGGGCGAGATAGGTATTGGCGAAGAGCTTCACGGCCTCGGCTTCCTTCATGCCCATAAACAGCGTGTCAATGTTTTTCTTGATGGCACCTTCCTGCAACAGGGAGGCAAAGACTTTTGCCTTTTCCTTCAGCTCCTCAACATTAGTAACAGACTTGATGGCCTCATTCTCCTCGCAGAATTCCTTGCGGTCAATAATTTTTGGATAGCCCACAATGATGCGGCTGGGATAGAGGTTGTCATAGAGTGCCTTGCTCTCGCGAAGGAACTCAGGGGAGAAGAGCAGGTTGAAATGCCTCACGCCTTTCCCGGCATACTTTACATAAAGGCTGCGGCAATAGCCCACAGGGATAGTGCTCTTTATCACCATCACGGCGTCAGGGTTGACCTCAAGTACAAGGTCGATGACTTCCTCCACATGGCTGGTGTCGAAATAGTTCTTTACTGGGTCGTAGTTGGTTGGGGCAGCTATGACCACAAAATCCGCATCCTTGTAGGCTGACTTTCCGTCAAGGGTGGCTGTAAGGTTCAGCTCTTTTTCCGCCAGATACTTTTCGATATACTCGTCCTGTATAGGAGATATGCGTCGGTTTATCTTATCTACTTTTTCGGGTATCACATCCACTGTTGTCACCCGATGGTGCTGGGCCAGCAGGGTGGCAATGCTAAGGCCTACGTAGCCTGTTCCTGCCACAGCTATTTTATATGTTTTCATACTTATAACATTTATAATATACTCAAAGCTCGCTCTCCCATATTCTGAGGAGTAAGGGATTGGCTTACAAGATTTCTCGCGTTTTCTCCCATGCGTTCAATATCTTCTTGTGATAAAGACACTATCCTATTGATACAATCATCCATACCACGGAAAACCAAACCGTTCTCGCCCTCTTTGATATAAGAGTATTCCACACATTGTTTCGTCTCTTCCGAGCGAATGAAAGTGCAGATAGGCTTTCCGTATGCCATAGCTTCCACAATAGAGAGTCCTACCCATCCCGGTTGGAAATACAGGTCTGCCACACAGAAAAGTTCCTGCTTTATACTATTATCATAGACAGCTCCAAAATCATAAACATTATCATATCTGGAAAAATCCGGCTTGTTCTTTCCTGCCCCGATGATAATAAATCCGTATTTTCCTGAATCAAGACGTCCGATAGCCTCTTCCAGCAAGTCCGTACGGCGATAGTTGTTCTCAAAACGGGCACAAAATATGAGAACTATTTCCTGAGTTATTTTGTACTTACGTTTTAGTTCCGCTTTAGATTTCACTGGACGATACTCCGTCATCTCGCCAGCGCCTGTCAATGTATTGTTAAGTGCAACAATCAGCTTATTTGGAAATATCTTACGCCATTGTTCGGCTTCCTTCTCGGTATAGATCCATACACCGTCAGCAAGTGCAATCTGCCATTTTAGTTTCCAATCAGGCTTCTTCTCTTCTTGAAGATAGCGTTTCACGCTTATGCCCTGCCCCCACAGAACAATGCGCTTCCTATGCAGCCATTTTGTGAGCAGCAGAAGCCATGTCGTGATATGGGCGAAATGGAGCATGAGTATTATTGTATCATATCTCTTTGACAAAAAAGGCCATGGATTATATATTAAACAACCATGAAATTTCTTGTTTGAAATGTAGCCTATTCCATGAGTCACAATATTAAATCCTTGTTTTCTCGCACTATAAAATGAGTTATAAACATATATATCAGACTCCTCACAATGCCTGAAGACGTATTCAAAAAACTCTTCTCGATAATGAGGTATCTCCGGTTGAAGAATTGCGATACTCCTTTTCATCGTTTTACTGCATATATTTGTCGGGAACCTTCATGTATAGAATCAAATATTGCCATTTTACCATTGGCATCCCAACGTGGATGTAAGTCACAGTGAAGACCACTACGTGTAAAGCTGAGAAGTTGCGGAGATATAAGTGATAATATCTTTTTATCGACTCCTTTTATATATTCATTCAACAATACGGTATTGACCTTTTGATCTCCCATGAAAAAATGTCCGATATTTATTCGTTCGTTACGCTCAAAATCATAAAAGAACAAATCACGATGTTTGTCCTCCAATGGGTAAGTATCACATATACAGATATTTCTGTCAACAGGGCATGTCATAGGATGCCCGTCGCTTGTAATTATACCTTCCGCCATATGAGTTATTGCTTTTTCTTCTTGATCTTTACACATTAGGAAAGACATTGTCATACCTTTTGAATGTTTCAAAAGTTTCCGTACAATACCTTTTGCTACGCCCAAAACAGGTTTTACTATCGGATTGGAAAAAAGAGGATTACTACGCATGGCATCCATGCTACTCCCAGCTCTTCCCCAAATATATACGCTCTTTTCATCTTTCCAGTCAAAATGACTCAAAAAGCCACAAGCAATACATCGAAGTTCTTCGCCATTTACGCCTACTGTCATCAATCTTGTGCGGATACCACCATCTGCAAGGAAAAAGCGGTGAAGAAAAGCCAATCGTTTCCCATCCGGACTTAAAACAAGATGAGTAATATAATGATGGAATCCATTGTTTGCAGATGTTGTTGCATCGGTTTTGGCTACATCTGCTATACTTACCAATAGTTTAGTTGTATTGGTTGCAATTTCCGTTTTAAATATTCCGTCAAATCCCGGTATGGCATCTGATTCCGAATTGTCTTGTAATCCAATATATCCATATCCGCCCAAACGGTGCAAACGGCTATAATTTATACCGAATGACCATTTTTTGTCCTTTGATAAACAATGGGTTGGAGAATCAATTGAACTTATTTTTGTTCCATTTGTCACATCGTAAATATCCGTTCCCCAATGATCAACAACCATATTATTAACAGTGAATTGTGTGTCATTCAGCCACTGTTGTCTGGCTCCTTGAGGATAATTCATTGCGACAGTCGTTCCCAATTTAACAAACCGTTGCTCTTGCCACAATGCATAACCAACACCAAATTCTTCACCAGCTAAAGGGGGACGGTTACATACATCAGCCTCAAGTGACAAGATTTTATCTCCACTCTTGTTACTTGCAATCAGATCATGAAAGCCAAACAGGTGATGCTTGGGGCCTTGTGTAATTTTTATTATTTCATATTCCATTTTTGACGAGATTTTCTTTTATAACTTTTTTTCTGTAATTGATAATTCTATTTAGCTTGAAAACTTCTTTTATGTTGAGTGTTAAAATGTTGTATATCATCAGTTTTCTCATCCTTTTAATATATGCATGGTTTTTAGGTCTATAATCCAATTTGTACTTTTTGCATATATAACAAAAAGAATCAGAACCTTTCTGTGCAGCAAACTCATTCTGCGTTGTTCTATATCCGGCTTTATGTAAGAAATGATATTGAGCTAAATATATAGTCTTATAATTATGGGATATCAGTCGTTCCGATATATCAAATTCTTCAAAATACATAAATAATTGCGGATCAAACTTTCCGCATTTGATAAATGTTGAACTTTTAAAAAACATAAAAGCACCTGAGATAAAATGAAATTTGTCATTAAACATTGTAGTGCTCGCTCCTTTAGGGCATGTCATCTTGGGAAAGAACGAAGGAGCCCCTCCTTCTTGATGAATGCCAATGCAGCCTATGCCCTGATTTTTATCAAACTCCATGATGATATTCTTAAATATAGGCTCCAAAAATTCCACATCATTGTTTACAAATAACACATATTCCGACTGATAATGTTCAAAACCTAAATTATTTGATGCTCCAAAACCAGGATTGGAGGGGTTAGGAATGAATGTAACATCGGGATATTCGCTTGCAATAGCAGCTGTATCCCACGAGTTTTCCGGTGAATTATCAACAATAATTAAACGGGCATCTGTTCCTAAATCATTGTATCGGCAAAAAGAATCTAAGAACAGCTTTAATTCTGTTACATCGGGCTTATACGTTACCGTTACTACGGATAGTATTACTTTTTGTTCCATTCTCTTTATGATTGATATAATACAAGGCAAACATCACGGCAAAAGCTATTGCCCCTTTATTTTTAAGAATTGCAGGCGGGCCGAACATTAGAAGCTGAAAAGAAGAAATGATAGTCCACAATAAAAAGACATTATATATGGAATTGGGGCGTAATCCTTTCAGTCCTATACCATATATCGTGATGAAAATCCATAAGAAAATCAGGAATGCGAATATCCCGTTCGACACTCCCTTTCCCATCACTACAGAATGACAGGGTACATAACCGAAAGTTTCCGGGTTGACCTTATACTCATCGCCCATCATTTCTGCCTGAATAATGTGGTATTTGCCTGTATTGTCCACTGCCCAACTTCCGAAGCCCCATAACGGTTTGTCAAGAAAGGCTATGGTGGATACAAAGAAATCGGTACGTGCAGAAAACAATATCATGAAAATATTGGATTTCCAGTCAATCTTTTCAAATTGGTTGCGGTTTTGTTCTGAACCCCACTCACCACTTTTAACTTTGGGCATATACATAAAGGTCAAAAACGATTGCACAATGATGGCACAGATTATCAATCCTGGTAACAGCCTTTTGAAACGGACAGTTCTATATCTGTTGTAAAGAAAAAGCGCAAAGACCGTGAAAAACATTGAGAAGCCCAAAGAACGGGCTCCACCAATGATGATGAACAGTGACACACCCATTAAAAGCACGTAAATATTACGTTGTACCCATTTATATCTTGCCAGCAGTGACAGGGCTATTGCTGCATTCGCCACTATAGGCGCCACATAGAACTTAAAATAAGTAATCTCACCTTGGTCGGCAAATCCGAATTGGTCGCCAAATGTTATCAGACCAATTGCCGAGCATATAGGTATACATACGGCCAGTGAGATATCCTTGGCAAGCTTTTCCAAGAAGAACAGCATGAGGAAGAGAGCCATAACGGTAACAGCTACTCCTTTCATCGCATTGGTTAAGGAGTTATCCACCATAAACTCAGCAACGCACTGTATGCAGATAAGCAAATAGAAGGCGTTGACTATTTTATGGAGATAAGGTATCCGTTTTCCTGGACCGTCAATCCATTTGAGCAGGCGAGGAATCTGTGTTACGACATATATTTCAGTCAAAGACATAGAGCCGATGAGATTGACCCTATAGTTCATCAATAGCAAGGCTATTATGAAGAGCGCTTTTTCTTTGAAACTACTTTTCATATTGATGTTTTTGGAAGAATTCTTTCCATATATTTTCCCAATTGAAGTTTTTAAGATAATTATCTATCTTGTTCTTTTCAATGTTAATGGTATCACACTTTTCAATAAGATTTATCAATTCTTCTTTCCTTTCCGGATTGAAGAACGATACGACATCGGATGAGAACTCGCCAAGCGAACCGGCATTGGAAGAAAATACACGGCAATGATATGATAGAGCCTCAAGAATTGGCAACCCGAAGCCTTCATATTTGGAGGGGAATATAAAGGCTGAACAATTTTGATATAGATAATGCAATTGTTCGTCAGTCACGTATCCCGTATAGATAATGCGGTCTGACGCTGCCGGATGATGCCTTTTCCCGCAAATCACTAATTTCTTCTCTGTTTCCGATTCTAAGAAAGCGTTGACCATGAAATCTATATTCTTGTGTGAAGAGCCTAAACCGACATAGAGGAAGAAGGAATCCTTTGTCAAACCTTTATATCCATTGATGTTTTTTTTATGCTCAATCGGATTGATACCTTCCCTTACTACAACAGATTCCAAACCGTATGTGCGTTTCAAGTCATCATGAGTGGTCTGTGATACGGAAACTATCAAATCCGCATCTTGTAAAATCGCTCTAAAAAACAGTTTAAGCCTGCATTTCCTTATGTAAGCCTTTATTGGATTGGTGCGGAAAAATCCGGGAACGATAAAGAACATCAAGTCGTGACAAGTAACGATGTGTTTTACCTGCTTTTTATGCCAGAACGGTCCGATTATGTCTCCCGAATGGTATATGTCATAATCCTGCCTCGAGAGCCATCGGGAAAATCTGACATTATCAATTATTTTATGTCTCTCATACGGACATATTATATATTTAAAGGGGAAGTAGTCAATTGGTTTGTTAACTATCGTCATGACATTATCTTCTCCATATTGCCTGATATATCCTTTGGCAAGTTCCAGTGTGTACCTGCCTATTCCACTAAATTGAGCGGTCATACTGCGACCATCAATCAGAATCTTCATCTTTTTATGATATGTGTTTTCAATATATTTGTCATGCCATGTGTAATCGGCATATAAAGTCTTGCGGATATCTTATCAATTATTGTGCACAGTAGGTATATCAGTATGCTTATCAAAATTAGAGCAAACAAATACATTAATGGCTGATTGGCATGTTGATTCAAAATTATCATGCCCTTTTTCATCCAATAATGGCCAAAGCCTGAATCGTGTATCAGATATACCGAAAAGCTACTGACGGCAACCTTATTTATTATGTTGCTTGTTATGGACATTTTTTTGAATGCAAGAAAAACGATTATTGCATTCATCACTAATAACGGATTGTTATATCCATTGCCAGATGTTAGATTTTTGAAGTAAAAGAACTGAAGAAGCAAAAGTCCGCATGTAATAACGAACATAATCAGTAAGAATAAGTTTCGTATATTGCTGTAATACAGCCTAATACCCTCCCCCCCCCAAAAAAAAAATTAGATACATGGTCGCAAAATGTAATATGCCAAAACCATTGCTTATGGTGTCGTTATGGATATAGCCGCACCAGCAGTCGATAAACAAAAAACTACCTAATAACATCGGAAGACTTTTTTTGCCAATCAGTTCATTGATAAAGGGAGCAATCAGCATAAGTAAAATATAAGACTGTACGAACCAGTATCTGCTATGACTTACAAAAAAGAACGACTTTGCAATTGTGGTAAACGAAAAACGTTCTTCACAAAACAAACATTCAAGGACATAAAGCACCCACGTATAAAATAGAGATATAGTGACAATCTTAATTATTCCCCAACGGGACTTTATGCCAAAATATCCTGTTATAATTATAAAGACATTTACATGCCATCTGATGACGGCATTTGTCGCTCCGGCTATTTCTTGCTGCCATGGCAATGCGTTGTCTGTCCTCATTACTCCCCATACGCATAAATGTGTCAGAATAATCAGAACCATTACTACGATCCGGAGCAATTCTATTTCACTTGTTCTTACCTTCATTGCATTACATAGTCAGCTCTTCGATTGATATATCATCCGGAAGTTTGAATATTTCATCCTTATGTTCTTCAAACCATAAGAATAGTTTACTTTCCCATTTACGATTATATATAAGGTATGTTTCCTTAGAAGCAATTACTTTGGCCGGAATTCCTCCAATAATTGAACCGGCCGGTGCCTCTGCTATATCTTTTTTACCTCCATTTACCAAACTGTTTGATGCGACAATACAGAAGTCTGGAACTACAGCACCTGCTGTTAATGTAGTGCTATTACATATCCAACAATTACGACCAATGGAAATGGGCCGAGTACATGGTCCAATTGTGCGAGCGGTCATGTTCGCAAGAAAGTGATGATTGGATTCTTGTATCTGACATCTGTGTGTTATAAGTGACCAATCCCCAATAGAAACATGTCTGTGACAACCTAAATTTACACCATCTCCTATTAGGATATTTGCCCCAACTTCCAGCAAAGCTCCTTTTTGAACTAATAATTTTGTTCCACATCCTATGCTGACCTTACCATGAAATATAATTGTTCCCAAATTTGACAGCTCACTATTTGTTAATTGATGAGGGGGATTTAAACGTTTTGTTTTATTGAAATCAATCATTCCCGGTCTGATTTTCCCAATAATTCTCATATCCCCCACCACATGATATATACCAGGACATCCATAAATAAACATTGGTAATTTGATGGCCTGACGAAAAGGGAAACTGAAAAGATTGACATATAATGTGGCAAATGGATTAAACCAATGTCCAGTCAAGTTACGCACCAAGGCCTGAAACCCATATCTGTCATCTAATTTTTTTATAAGTTCAGCTATAGAATATTTTTTGTGTAGCTCTTTAAATGATTTCATAAATAGTTTTGAAATTTGGATGATATGTTTTTTATACACTTATTGATTACTTCTTTTTCGTTATATTGCAGTCCAATGGTATATATAATTGAGCCTGTGCCCAATAAGGATATAATACAAGTTGAGATTATTCTGATAAATGATGGCGGATATATAACGATAATATATAATGGGATTACAATGGATAATGCAAAACATAATAATGAGGGAGTCACAACGTCTTTTATATACCTGTTTATTGGCAATTGAATTAGTTTTCCCACTCTTTCAATCCTAACTGTAAGCAGTATTATTTTGAACATGACCAAAAGCCCCAATATAAGTTCAGGTATAATGTGAACATATTTAAGTAAAATATATGATATAGGTAAGAATGTCAGATAAATACCAGATTGTAGCATTTGGTACTTTCTAACAGTTCCTGTAGCGAATATCGCTAAATGAAGAGGACGCGACAAGCAATCAAATGCCACCATTATGATGGTTAGTTTTGCAAACGCAACGGTATGAGCAGGAACTTTGTGCAACCACAATTTTAGAATGTATTCTATCTCCAAAAAAGCAGGTATTGCAATGAGCATCATTAGATAAAAACAGAATTTACTGGCTTTAAGAACCAACTGGCGCATTCGCTCGGTTTCACCTGCTGCATAACTTTTAGTAATTTGGGGACTGATAGCAGTCTGAAAATTTCCAATGAACTGTAACATTATGCTTTCAACCTGTACGGCAACACCACGTGCTGCATTTACCACCGGGCCAAAGAACATATTAAGCAATATGTTGAGTCCTTGTGTATTACACATAAATGCCAAATCGCCCGTTATATTCCATGATGCAAATCCAGACATTTCTTTCCAGATGTTTCTATCCCATAACCATTTGAAATGTGTTTCCTTGAATTTCCTATATGAATATTGCCAATAAATCAGTTGTATAATCAAAGTGGTCAACACTGTCAACACAGAAAACATTATAAGTCTGTCTGCCTGGAAGTATGGCAATGCCAAAACAATAATCAACTTGATAAAAACCTGCAATGTGGATATATATGCAAAAGCTCCCATACATTCATGCGCTATAATTGCAGCATTATATGGAACATTTAACATTCCTACACACGTACTCAAAACAGTTGCGTGATATAGCCATAATGCGGCATGTAATCTTTCTGAAGGAATAACAAGCTGATGTGTGACAAACCACAATCCGACTGTTTCGCCAACAATCAATGTCAATAAAGCAATGGCCAGATGAAAGTTCATTGACATGCAGAATACTTTATGCAAAGATTCCGCATTGTTTTTGCCCAGTTCTGTTGTGATGAACCTTGATGTGGTGGTACTCATCGTCTGGTTCAAGAAGCCAAAGAATACAATTACACCACCGACAACATTATAAATACCAAAGTCTGTTATTCCCAATATTTTCAAAATAGCACGTGTCGTATAAAGCGACACGGCCATAGAGAACAACATCCTAACAAACAGTAATAATGTGTTTTTAGCTATTCTTTTATTATTTTGCGATGTGTCTTGAGACATATATAAAAGAAAATATTGATATACAACCATATAACATCCGGACAAATGTTATACGGAAGACTGTCATGAAAAATATTGGACTCTTCAGAATGGCTATCGTATGCGTGACATATATATTTACGGCACGCAGATTGGGCAGATGAGGCAGATTTCTTTTCTAATGAACGTAACCCTAACGCTACCGTATTTCTATCAGCTTTCTTACATATTGAAGTAAGTCACATTGCTGACTCCCAAGTTCGATACCCTTTTATTTACATCAGGAAGGCTATCGCCATGATACGAGATATGCCATGTGGCATTTGGCTGTATATTCTTCTTTATTTCCTGAAAATAAGGCAGATCTACATCTGCAATGGAATGCCCATATACGACAACTGTGTCTATTGACGACAACTGGCTGAAGAATTCATGATGTCTGCTGATTATCTTAGCGGTATCTTTATACAGGCCATTGATGACACTTGCTATCTGATGCTGATACTCGGTACGGTCATAGAAATCATCCTCTTGCGGGACTTCCTTGTACAACTTATCGTGTCCCACTATCAATTCGTCGGCAAGATTGCCGGCATCACCGTGGATATGTAGAACTTGAGACGACGATACTCCATACACTTTCTCAAGCGTATCGGTATAGTTGAAGACGAGGAAAAGTCCTGAGGGGTCAAACCCATACAGGCTTTTACGTGATATACGAGAAAAGTCCATACTGCGAACCCATGACGAGAACTGCTCATTCAGCCTCTCGCGTAATGGCACAAAGTTCTCCGTCACTTCCGCATCAACCTCTCCGATACTTGAAGATATATGGTCAATGTCCAAGGTATGCCCTTCAAACATATCGTCCATGATGTCCTTGACGTTGTACTCGCCCAAAGCGCTCTCAAGGTCAGACCATAATGTATGCTCCCCATGCAGCACATCATAATGTCCCCAATAGCGTTCCATGCTGTCAATCAAGTCTTCTTCTCCATGACAAGACAAGAAGTCATGGAAATCGCTGTAATTTGTATGTAATCCATGATACAAATCGAACCCGTTGCCTATAATATACAGTGTTGTCATCATCAGTCTGATTTTATACAGGGAGACATTATTTCACCTTCTCAATTATGATGCCATAGTACTTATGTTCCCAGTCCGGTGAGTCTATATTATGCGATGTCGTGATAATCTCCGTACCCGAGCCTATGATTACATGCTCTCCGATATGCACAGGAGACCTCATGTCTATCTTGTCTGTCTGAATGGAGGTGTGGCTTCCAATAATAAGATTTTTGTTGGCTCTTTTGCCAATGACATGGGCATAATTACCCCTTCACCTATCGTTGTGCCACGTTTGCGTGCAATCCTGCGTGCTCTCACATATTTGATATTCTGTTTTCTGCGTACAATTAGTCCGGCGACATATCGTAACCTACTTCTGTCCTGCACATTTCGCTCATAAAGAGTTCTATTGTCCTGCATGTTTATATTAAGGATATAATGTAAAATCAGACAAACTGCTATTACTATTTTAAAACTGGTGTATTCCACCATATGGATACTCGCTCGCAAGTGCCTTTATGCTAAATTATGATTCCTACCAGTTGTATTTATCACCCGTTTTATTAGTTTACGCCACAAATCAACAAGCTGATGTTCTTTCACAGCATTAGCTTGTCGAAAATACTTTAAACCTTAGCTGATGTAAATAACGGATGTTTTAATCCTCAGAAAAACAGAAAGCCTGAAAATCTTTTCACTTTTGTGCTTATGCTTGATTGCATTTTGTTAACAGCACACTCAGGACAATAGCCGATACAGCCACCCAAAATGATATGCGGGCAATGGATATGTTAAAGATGTTGCCTTGTCGGCATCCATAAAACGCAGTAGCCGAGTGTTGTCATTTAGAGAAAACTGTTATAGCATGTAAAAAGCCACTCTGCCGAACAGGTCTTTGTAATATTGGTCTGCAAGTCTTGTCTTACGCCATGTTTCGTTGTTCATGGTCACTCCTTTTGTTATGAAGCCAATGGACGCAAACTGGTCGATGCAAGGTCTGCCCAATTGCTCTGTCAGTTCATTGACATAGCCATGTTTGGTCTTGCATACGTAACCTAATTTTTCTTTTAAATCTCTTGGTATCATAACTCTGGTATATTGTGGTTTACAAAAATATGACTTTTATGGCATATATACAAATAAATCCAATTGTTTTAATTATAATTACACTTTGTAAAGTGGGATGCTGTCAGATTTTTAATATTGATTATTCCACATCCGCTACCGGTTGCAACAGTGCATTGTAGTCTTCCTCAAGTATATCTGCGTCAAGTGAGTCTTCGTCTGAAAGGACAGGGGAGGAGGCGCGGAAGTCGTGCCATATATTGATTACGGGTTGCATTATGCAACAATATTCGTTGTTGTTGTATTGCAGATGAAATTTAAAAGCTGTCTTCAGCCAATATTCCGTCTGGCTGATAAATGCCGTGAAGTTGCCGGCAACCAACAGTTGGCGCAGGCTTCTTTCCATTTCAGGGATGTTTGTGACAGGCGTGTATGGGAATGCGCTTTCCGGCTTTATCAGTCCGTTAAAATCATCTGTTGATAACGGCTCGCACTGTTTGATGATGCCGCCTTCGTTAGACATGTCGTTGAACCAGCGCTTAACTCTTTGTATTACGCCGGGATGGAAAATGAAAAAGCTGCCGGCATTTATCGGGCTGCCGTTTCCGAGAAGGGCTTTTGTGTGGCTTACCTTATTCTCCAATGCGGTCTTTGACAGGTTCTTTTCGCTCTTATAGTCCATCCTAAGCTCCACGAGCAGGAGCCTTATGGCGTGAAACTTGTTGTTTGAATAGCTTTTGATGCCTATTGCGGCATCCATGGTATGGCTCTTGTTTCCGTGGCATGTCTGTGTCTCGTATACATCCATGTCAAGGCATCTGATGCCTTTGTCAAAGAAGTCTTCATTGGGATAGTCTTTCTTTGACACGGCATCAAGCGTGCTGCCACATTGGCTGTATATAGGGTGACTGCTTATTATGCCGTTGTCAAATGCCAGTTCCTCCATATTGCTCTATACGCTCGTATGCAATGTTGAACGACTTGAATATGTCTTCGATGTTGTTCCCGAGGTCGCGGTACGAATAAGTGTACGGGCTTTCCGACGGTTCGGCGATATAGAAACGTGTGACGTCCGTCCTTTCCTCTTTTCTTGATATTGCATGTATTGCCGCTACCATGTCAGGGTTGTGGCTTGCCACCATTATCTTTACACCCAGCTCCTTGTTAAGCAATACCAGCAGGCGGGCAAACTCCACTATCCATTGCGGATGCAGGTGTGCCTCCGGTTCGTCAATCATCAGGAGCGTGTTGCTGTTGAGGTGTCCGTTTTCTAATAGCCGCTGTATATAAGAGAACGCCTTGAAGCCGGTTGCCACATCGTCAAGCTTTATGTCCAGTCCGTCTTCACGTATATAGTGCAGCTCATTTTGGTTAAAGTCATCCTTGCTTACCTTAACCTGTCCTTTGATTAGTTTCTTTATCCTGCGTTCTATCTTTAATGAGGAGTCGGACATTTGCATGTCTTTTGCCGGATACATCATCAAGTCATTGAGATTGTCCCAAAACTTGTTGTCGTATGCAAACTCTTCAGATACCGCCATAGGGGTGTCTACATATATAGCCTTGTTAAGATTGAACAGGTTGCCTGCCCTGTTCTTTTTGAAGAGTTTCACTTCCTCTTCCTCAAGCTGTATGTTTGCCGGTGCCTTGTCTTTTATTACGTATGTTGTGTGCAGAATTGAGAAGAAGCGTTCCTTGCTGCGTTCTTCCTTGTCTTTTATGTATTTTTCAAACAGTCTGCTTATCTGTTCATTCTGGAGAGACCTGAAGTTGTCCAGTTCATCATCTATATGGTCATAGTCGCCAATCTCGATATTCAGGTATCTGAGCATGCGCTCTTTTACTCTTTCGGAAGGCTTTTGTTTCAGATAATCCGACAGTATTTTGATGAACCTGTCAAGTACAGTTCCGAATATTGATATTGCACTGTCAATATTTTCCGGACTTTCATTGTGCAACAGGCGCCTGAGTTTCTGCCCTCCCTCGTTGAAGAGGGGATGGCCGGCATTCTCGCTGTACCGGTCTATTTCGCGGCTCACCATGCTCAGACTTCTTGTTGTTTCCAGTATGCCCCTTATGAACGAGTTATATATATACACGTCAAAATGCTCCGCTCCGTTTACGAGATAGTAAAGCCATTTGGACAGGGTGCTTTTGCCGCATCCGTTCTCACCGGACAGCACTGTAATGCCGTCGATGGCGATGACCGCTCTTTTTACTGCATGATAATCATGAAGTGAATATACATACCTGCTCATATAAATAGTGTGAGTGAAATGTTTTTATATGTGCAAAGATAACATTAATATTTTATAACGGTGTTCCTGAATAGTTGTTTTTTGAAAACTTTATCCATTCTTATAATTTTAGGAAGTTCCAATATAATCATGTTCCGTCACTCTTCAAATATCTCTGTCTCTTCCCTGTACCATTCTTCATAACACCGTATGGATGCAGGCTGTGTGGCTATTGCTTCATGCCGGCTGCTGTTTTCGGAGATGTTGCCGGCAAGTATTTCTGCAGCTGTGTTTGTGGTGTATGCCATTATTAATGGCGAGGTGAGGGCGGGGAGAAGCATGGCGGTGGTGTAGCATGGCATGCCGGTCTCCGTCAGGAGATAGGCGGACATGTTGAATGCCACCCGGTATCCGCCGAAGCGGTAGAGGTGTATCGTCGATGTGTTCCCGCTTTCGCGGCGCATTATTTCCGGCAGCATCGTTTCCATGAAGGCATTAAGCTGCTGTGCCGGTGTCAGTGCGTCGTGTTCGTGTGTAGTGTCCATGATTATCTGGGTGATGCCTTTTATGTTCTGATATGTCTGTGCGCAGGTTAAGTTATGATGTTAAGTGATGCCAGGTCTTAAATTTTCTGGAGAAAGCATCGGGGGATGTACGATGTCGCCACGGCACATACGCCTTGCACCGTTACAAACAGGCGGCGGTTGCCCCTTATGCGGCGGATGTATCCTTCTGCTCCCTTGAACACGCCGTCCGTCACCCGTACATGGTCGCCCTTTCTGAAGAGGCTGTCGTCAGGTCCGAAATATTCCAGTCCGCTCTCGCCCGAAGAGCATACGAGCATGAATATGTTCATTTCCTTTTCTGGTATGGCATGCGGTTTCTTTCCGATTTCGCTGCCGCTTGTATATACGAATGCCTTATTATATAATAATGTGTTGATACGTCCGGCAAATGCAGGGGTTGAACGAAAGAACAGCAATGAGTTTATCATCGGCTTGCGTTCATGTCCCTTTCCTTGCGTTTCGCAGGGAATGTAGGTGCTGATGCCGTATCCGTTGAGTGTCTCTTCTATGTCAAATACTTTGTTGAAGAACACTTTCAGAGCATACCAATGGCTTTCTTCCTGTTCCAATTTGCTGTTTCTTGATTATAACGTTTGTATAGTCAGTATATACCTTCCATTCCTGCGTATGATGTTTCGGGCACCATGCACAGCACGGGAAGTAATATCCGTATTTGTCTTTATTGATTAAGAACTCTCGGAAAACCGATTTCAAACCTGACTCCAAGCTGAAATTCGTACCTCCTCATTGTCCGTCTCTTGGGAAGAGATGTATCGACGGGTGCAAAGTTATAAAAAATAGTTTAAAATC
>ERZ840371.2648-NODE-2648-length-15730-cov-2.827943_pt1 | contig 15730 bp, 10 predicted proteins | sample MGYA00519937_ERZ840371 | MGnify/ENA primary metagenome ERZ840371 (study PRJEB31850, sample SAMEA3708873) | human gut metagenome | biome: human gut; feature: human-associated habitat; material: faeces | place: China | collected 2014 ... | reverse complement strand
TAGCTATAACCGCAAAGCCCCTGCCTGCATCGCCTGCACGCGCAGCTTCTATTGAAGCGTTAAGTGCAAGAAGATTCGTCTGGCTTGTAATCTCCATGATTGAGGATGACAGCACCTCTATCTGCTTGACAACTCCAGCATCCTCAAGTGCCTTTGTAAGACCCTCTCTTATACTTCTGTGTACCTCTGCGACATGTTCACGCTGCTTTCTCGCAGTAGTCTGTGCCTCGGAAGCGCGTTTGTGAATGTCTGCCGCCTGCTGTGCTCCTTCCTGTGAACGTGTTGCAATATTCTTTGCGGCTCCCTCAATCTCGTTAGCCATGCTCTTGACTGTATCCGATGAAGCAGCTGTCTCCTCCATGCCTGCCGCAAGCTCCTGTGTCGTAGCCGATACATCCTCAATATTTCCGGTGAGTGATAATACATTCGTCTTAACAGAATCCACAACCTCGTCGATGGTACTGCTCTGCTCCTTCACCTCCAGTATAAGACCGCTGACCTGCTTCTTCATATTCTCAAGGTTCTCACTTAGTATTCCGAAGTCATCCCTTCTGTTCTGAAGCTGCTTAGGAAGCTCCTGTGTAAAATCACCCCTTGTGATATTCCCGATATACCCAAGTGTGTGCCTAAATGATCTGCTTAGCTCTACAGCCATATATACGCAGACTGCAAGGACAATCACTACAAGTGCTCCGCCCATGCCTGCAATCCTGTTCATCGCAGACCTGGCATTCGCCTTCATAGCCTGTGCCTCATCGGCTACTGTGGTATTAATATAATCAATGTAATTACCTGTTCCGATTACCCACTCAAACGGTTCAAAGGATTTACTGTATGCTCTCTTAGGAGATGCTTCCGTCTCACCTGCCTTAGGGAACATATAATCAACATATCCTCCATCCGGATTCCTTCCGGCACTTATAATGTCCTTCATATATGAATTACCGTTGGTATCCTTGGCATCCATACGGTTAGTGCCCTCAGTTGTATTTCCAAGAAGAACCACATTAACACCCTCATAGGTATCTGCCCAGAAATAACCGCCGTCACCATATCTTAAATCACGAAGAAGGCTCGCACCCATCTCCTTTGCCTTGTCAAGAGAATACTCTCCTCTCTCATAGCCCTCGTATACCTCATTCAGAAGAGAAATCGCACTGTCAACCTGATTCTTGATATTCTCATCATAGTCCGATTCAATGCTCGCACGAAGAACCATTTCTGAGTCCTTCTCCATCTCTGAGATGTGCGTTTCTGCCAGCAATACAATGGCAAGCGTACCTACAAGGGTAATTAATGCAAGCAGTATCATCTTAACGCGTACACTTAAGTTTTTCATCACCACAGTCCACTCCTTTTGTATTTTTTTAATATTTTATGCTTTTGGAAGTATAATCTGATTATACTACTTTTTTATTTGAATGTGTAGTACCAATTTACAAAACAGACTTTTTTTTAGGAAATTTCAGTCTAAGCCCTTTTATGTAAAAATAACAGGTAATCGCATAACATGATGTTGGGGACAAAACATCCACCTACATCTACATGCAATTACCTATTACCAGATTAGTTTACATAATTTATCTTCATCTTCTCATCAAGAGGATATCTGACAAGCTCTCTTCCATCAAGCTTCTCCCTATTCAGGTCAACGGCATTTATGCTGTGATTGTCGTAGGTCGTGTAATAATATATGCCCTTCGTCGCATTGCAGCATGAGGTGTATATCGTTATCTCATACTTGCCCTCAGCCACCTTACAGCAGCCTCTCTGCTGGTCAACACTTCCGAGAATATGGAAAAACTGGCTCACGCTCTCCTCCTCGCCATCTCCCGAGACAGAATTAAGCTTCGTGTATGCCACCCTCGCAAATCTCGACGCAGACGATAAATCTCCGGGAAGTCCCAGCGCTCCCATTCCCCTGCTGTAGGTTTTAAGCCCAATCTTGTCAGAGAATGTGTTCTGTGGCTGCTCCGGCGAGAGTGCCATATAGTTGTTCAGCATGAACATCTGCATCTCAAACGGCGGATTGTTAGTGAGCACTCCGACCGGATTGTCATAAACCTGAAGTCCCGAAGCTGTGCACTCAACAGTGACTGCCTCCTCCTTATCCGCAATCAGCCAATGAAGCTGCGCCGCCGGAAAATGCTCGTTAAAGGTTGTCCCCACAAGGTTCATTCTTCCAAGGCGCTCCCTCGCCTGCGCCACGCTGCCGCACTGCGCGAGTATCCACGGAATAAACTCAAACTGAGCCACATTCTCGCGCCCCTCTGATACCTCCTGATACTTCGCATTTCCGACAAAGTTAAGACCTGCCATTCCAAGCCCCTTCTCATTTACCGCATCATAATAAAGCGGATATCCGTCCGCAACATGGGCCATGCCGACTATGGCATAATGACTCTCAAGCTTTCCCTCATGCCTGAAATCAAACACATAATTGCGTGGAGTAACCGTCACATCATCCCCGTATGAAAATTCGTAGTCTAAGGTTCTTCCAAAGTAAAAATCTTTTGTCTTATAGGTCGCTGCTGTGCACATGGACTGTACCTCTTTTCTTCATTACTTTATGTAGATAATTGCGAAACTCTGTTTGTATCAGCCATACGTTGTGCAACTTTACCAGTACCCTTCCGGACACGTTTTCACTCCTTGAAACCAGTAGCGGTACATAAGCGGCTAAAATACAGCCGCTAAGGACCGACTGGTTTCAAAAGGTCCGGTAGTGTACTAGTAAAATTGCACAACTGTTTACCGTAAAATTTGAGTTTCGCAATTGCCTACATTACTTTATGGATTAAACAACAAATGAGACATACTTTTGTCACTTAACCCATTATATTACTATATGCAGATACTGCAAAGTATATTTTGCCATTATATGTATGTTTTATTTTCCTTCCAAAACCCTTCCCGCCGCCAATCTGCCACCTCTCATGGGTATAAAAACCACTTTTTCATTTTCTTGCCCTTAAAATGCACAAAATAAAGCAATTCGTGGGTATAGGAAGCAAAAATACGGCTTGTATGCCCACGCGCCACCCATAATCAGAGTGAAAAAGGGCATACAGCCGTATTTTATTGATTTTATACCCATGCGTACTGCAGGCAATGCCTGCTGACATTGCCTGCCGACATTGCCCGCAAGTATTGCCAACAGTATGCAGCTTGAAGGTGAAGCTTTCAAGCCTTGCACTTTTGAAAAATTTTCTTGTGTTACTCAACCATTGTATAATCTATCAAGTTCGCTTTATCTGCAAAAGCAGAAATTTTCTTGTGTTACTCAACACTACAATCATGCTCTCTACGCTCTCTATCTGCAAAAGCAGAAATTTTCTTGTGTTACTCAACTCACGCTATTACTTTATCTCATATACATCTGCAAAAGCAGAAATTTTCTTGTGTTACTCAACTATGGAATCTCAAATGGTGAATGGCAAATCTGCAAAAGCAGAAATTTTCTTGTGTTACTCAACTTCGTACTCTTTGCCCTCTTCGTACTATCTGCAAAAGCAGAAATTTTCTTGTGTTACTCAACAAGTGATGAAAGAACACTATGGAACACTGTATCTGCAAAAGCAGAAATTTTCTTGTGTTACTCAACGCCGTAGGCATGGCATACAGTAAGTGCATCTGCAAAAGCAGAAATTTTCTTGTGTTACTCAACAAGCACAAGGACTATGTACCATGTGTGGATCTGCAAAAGCAGAAATTTTCTTGTGTTACTCAACGTGGCTACGGATGTATAGTCTATGTTATCTGCAAAAGCAGAAATTTTCTTGTGTTACTCAACCCCTACTCCGTCATTATGCACAAATATCTACTGAGTAACACACATATTAATCATATTTTTTGTAAGTTTTTTACAACATTGTCAAATAACACAAGTTAATTTAAAATATTAAGGCTCAGGTTTGCAGTTTATTCTCTCTTTTCAGATTTCTATGAGATAATGATAAAATCCTTCTCATCATTTTTAGCATATCCGAACCTTAACACTTCACAGCTTGATGACAGTTTAAATATAATGACGCTATCCTGTTGAGAAAAAAGCTTCTCGTATCTGTTCTTCAAGTCGTTGACTATATTATCTACTATTCTAGGGCTGTTGTCAATCTCGAATACTGAATATTGTAGTCTATGTCCAAATCTTGACAGATATTTCGAGAATTTCGTTCTAAGTTTATCATCTGATATATCATAGCTCACAACAATCATTTTTTCCTCCATAAACAAACAATGTTAATGTAATTTGAATATCGGAAGTTCCTCGACACTCTTTCTCTTCATAAAATACCTATAATAATTTTGAACATACATAAAAATATCGTCCTTATAATCAAGAATTGCCTTCATTAGGAACTGGATATATGCAACACTATTTTGGTAAGACAAACACCACCTGTTATCGTATACTTCAAAATCATCTTTCTTACACTGATTGAGATTAATCGCTTTCCTTATTTCATAATCTATAATCGGTCGCATAGGTTCCATAATGTCACACACAAGTGATTTTCTCATATAAAAACATTTATGAAATACACCATAATATGTATCAAATCCATATACCTGAAGTATCGCATCAACTAGATTAAAAAGCATTTCCTTGTAGAATATGACTTATTATCCACTGACTCATGCGCTTTGGTTCCATCAATCTGATAGTTTGTCTGATACATAAGCTTGTCCTCACTCCCATATAACTTATGAAAGTATATGGAAGCAGGGCAAAATATAAAATCATTTAAATTTGATATAATTATTGCATCGTCCATCACACATACCTTTTATTCTGCATAAAGTCAAACCAATCCGCATTGGTAACGCACAGCAGGTCATTATTTTTCTTACCTTCCTTTTCCCAGCCTGATTTTATATTTTTTGCTTCATACAGACATTTCATTGCTATGCAGTAAGCTCCGTTGGCATCGGCATCAATCGGCATTGTTGCGTTATGCTTACCCGGCTCAGTTTCTTCGTTCATTTTTTTATACTTAAATGAGTCAAAAAACTCTCCTGCATCATTCATTATAGGAGATATAATTCTGTCATACTCTCCATTTTTCTCATTCTCCGCTTCACTTTTACTGTTTCTTAATTGAACTGTCAAACGGAATATTTTAAAAATTTCATTAATCACCGCACCTGAACTATCCACATCTAAAGTCCGAATGTCATCTACAAGATTGTGACCGTCACCATACTCAATATTATTTTCATTCAGCAGTCTTTTCATCTTATCCGTAAGCTGTATCTCGCGTGTGCTACTTGTATACCGTCCATTTTCATATACCTTCTGTATTCTGCTTCCGAAAGTATATGCCGTCCATTTTTTCTTTGCTATTACCGTATTGTGCATAGCAAAATTATCATAATCGAAAGTAAATGCAAACATTTCCTCTCTGTTATCGTTCTTTTCGACATATCTTATGTCGTCAAATTTAGATAAAAATTCCTTTCTGTCATTATCTGCCCTTGCCGTGCCCTCTTTTTCTCCGGATTTGAACTTAAACAGGTCCACGAAACCTGTCGCAGGGTCAATCTTAGATGTATACGCAGGCGGAACATAGAAGATAATACCGCACTGCCTTCCCACCTTCTTGACATCTTTAGGAACAAATGCAAGCTGATAGCCCTTTAAAACACCTCCCGGCTCATCTGCCATTTTTGTTTTGTCCACAAGGTAACTCAGCTTACTTATAAGCATACTCTCAAACTTCTGATATACCTGTCTTTCAATCTTAAATCGTCCTCGTTTAAAACCATAGTTCAAATCCTCCATCGCAATTATGGCATTATATTTAATAACCATATCTGCAATCTCATGTACCACAAGTGAAAGATACCCGTCCTTGAGGTCTTTTATCCTGCCGACCTCCTTCCAGCTCTTTCTCGCCTCGTCCCTCGCCTTTTCACGCTCAACAAGTTTTTTCTGATAACTATAACTATTTACAACATTATAAGATTTCTGCTCAACAATTCTTCCCTTCATGTCGATAACGGACACATATACAAGATTTCTCTCGCCACGGTCTATTCCTATTATGTGCATGTCATCCTGCTTTGAAATATATTCGAGCACCTGCTCATTTAACTGCTTATCACTTGCTCCCTCTGCATTGTAATTGATTACAACAGATGTATGGATAAAAAACTTATCAACCGTATATCTTCTGTCCTTGATTATTTCTTTCTCAGCCTCGAAATACTCTACCAACTTATTATCAAGCAGGCTCTGCGCGTTTTCCGAGAGTTTCGTTGTTCTTCCATTATTAAGGTATGTATATATTTCCATATACTCTTTATCAGGAATAGGTACTCTCACCTCCTCATTTCCAATATTAGTCTTGTAGGTCTTGTTAACAAGTATAGAGCCTTTTCTGTGTCCGCTTGGCTTGTCAATGCTCGCCTTTCTAAAGAACAACTCCCCCTTACCACTAAGTTTCAACACTGTCTCCCTGATATTTTCTTCACTGAACAAATTCTTAAAATACAAGGTGTGAAGATTAGGCGTTCCCATACTGCTTTCCGAGAAATCCTTATTATATATCTGGAAAAGATATATCTGACCTGTCTCGTCAAGCCTGTCAATATCTTCCTTTGAGATATTGACCCAGCTAATTTTATATCCCTGCTTCTCAACCTCACTATAAAAGCCGCTTATATCCTCATAACTCTTTGTATCGGAAAATTTAAAATCAAAGACCTTCCAATCAGGATTGGCACTTATTGATGACTTAAAATAATCAATAAGGTCATGGCAGAAATTTATGTCAAAGTTCTTACTCGACTTGATATGTCTGTCATTGTCATATCCATCAATGATATAGCTTGAGGGTTTATAATTGCCTATCCCCTTCTTTGACAAAAATACCTTTGGCAACATTTTTCCAGCTCCGGGAAGCAAACTATACACCATCTTTTCATATCCATCGCCAACATCTCCCGAATATCCTTCCATTATCTTCTTGTCGGGTTTATTCTTTACATTAAAAATGCCAAGATAATACTTGCCATCTCTGCGAAGTATAATTGCATTATCCTCATATTCCTTGCTTTTTGACCATCCCTCTGCCAATGTAGGGGAATTAAAATTAAGCTTAATTTTATTCTTATTGTATGGTTTTCTGGTTACATAATTTCTCACCCTGTTATAAAGAGGATCAATTCCATCTATTATCTCTTTGAGTTCATCAATCTCACTGTAAAATCCCACGTCTACCGCCTCGCCGTCCCCGACAGCAAATGTGTCGAGGAAGCGATTTGTATTAAGCAGCATATCAAGCACACACTTTATGCGCTCAATCTTTGCATCGTTCTCAATAAGCTTTACAGTGTCCGAGCCGTCCTGCCCAAATTTATCTAATCTATTATCATTATATATTTCTCTGATTTGGTATATGTATTCTTTAGCACTTTTCCCCCTTTTCTCATACATCTCAACAACTTTATCTATGCTGTCCAGACTCCTGAAGCTATCCTTTTTTACCTTTTCCTCAACCTTCTTCTCTTTTTTATCCCCATTGCCAACTGTATTATCCTCATAATATCTTCTAATACAATCATCTAAAGTATTCCATTTTCCACTTATAAAATTTGAAATACTGCTATAATTCTTGGACGATATATATATTTTATCAAAATCGTATTCCTCTGCTTTTCCAAGCATCTTTTCAACCTTAGCACTGAAATTGCTGTTAAAAATTCTATCGACGAACTCATTTATCGAGCTGTAAACCTGTGCATCATCTTCATATTTATATGGTACTTCATAGCTTGTCGATGAGATGCTCAATATCTGCTTATAAAGCTTTCTCATTCTGTACTGCCCCGATTTTTCTTTCATCTGCTGACAGTATAGGTTCATATGACTATTCACACTTCCGCATATATCATTGTAGAACTCTATCCCCTGCTGTGTCAGCACATTATTATAAAAGCTATAAGAATATATGTCTGGCAGCTTCCATTCATCAAGCTGCTGTCTGCCCTGGTGCTCTATTTTCTCAATTTCCTGCGGTGCGTTATCCTCAATATTTTTATAAGAAATAATATTCTGATAAAAAATTGCCGTATTCTCGTCAACTGTTCTATGACATATTGACGAATGTATTGGCTTTTTAGAAAATATATTTTCCCTGTTGTTAAAAAAAGGAACTAATGAAGTGGTAAATCCTTTAAAAAGTTTTAACGTGTCAAGCTTCTGCTGCTTCTCTTCAGCACTGTACTCTTTATTGTTCCGTACAAACTCCGGCAGAACCTTTGTTACAAACTTCCCGGAAAACATCATTTTGAATATTTCATCGTCTGACAGAACATTGTAAAACTTACCTCGCATCTCTTCTTGTACCTTTTCCAGTTGAGCTTTGCAATTCTTATCCTTTTTTCCTGATTTATAAGCCACCTCCATTATTGAGAAGAGTTCATCCCAGTCTAACGAATTTACCCCGGAAAGCTTTGTATAAATGTACCTTCTGTAGTAATCGTCCATTATACTCTTTAGCTTATCACTTTCCTCTGCCCTAAGTTCATCTGCTGAGAGAATACCATCCTCCTCAATATGCTTTCTTGTCCACTCCGTAGGACGAAGCTCATTCACCAGTGTTTTTACACACGAATTCTTGTTAATAAAATTTTCGTAGCCCATTTTTGCTCCTTTCATTTTTATGAAGTTATGTATTCTTTGTTTGTGATATTTGTAAAAAAAATAACGTAACATTCATACGTTATTTTAAACCTGATAACTTCAATCTACTATTATAGTAGAAATTTCATATAGATACTAACTTCACATCTTGATATCTAATATATACTTTATTCTTATGTTTGTCAACGCATTATGAAAATTCTTGAATAATTTCAAATACTTAAATATGCTCTTAATAAAATACCGTCTTGTCGGCTGTAACCACCATACCTTGAGTGTGTTCCACATTCTCCATTATATATTTTATTACCATCTTTTCCTTTTTTATTACAATCCAGCATAAAACCAGCTTACCCTCCATGGGTTTATTCCTCTCATTTTCCTTCAAAAAACCCTTCCCGCTGCCAAGTTACCACCTCTCATGGGTATAAAAACCACTTTTTCATTTTCCTGCCCTTAAAATGCTCAAAATAAAGCAATTCTTGGGCATAGGAAGCAAAAATACGGCTTGTATGCCCACGCGCCACCCATAATCAGAGTGAAAAAGGGCATACAGCCGTATTTTATTGATTTTATACCCATGCGTACTGCAGGCAATGCCTGCTGACATTGCCTTCAGACATTGCCCGCAAGTACTGCCAACAGTAAGCAGTTTTAGAGTGGAACTTTCAAGCTTTGCACTTTGATATTTCTACACAAAAATTCCAACCACAAGCTTCACAATGAGCGCCGCAGCCCACGCTATCGCACACTGCCATATTACAACTCCTACCGCCCACTTCATTCCAAGCTCTCTCTTGATTGCCGCTATCGCCGCTACACAAGGTGTGTACAAAAGACTGAACGTGAGAAGTGCTGCCGCTGCCACCGGCGATAATACTGTACCGATACCTGCACCGAAAAGTACCTCAAGCGTAGATACAACACTCTCCTTTGCCATGAAGCCGCTGATAAGTGATGTGCATATACGCCAGTCGCCAAGACCAAGCGGCTTAAATAACGGAACCAGAAGCCCCGATATTCCCGCAAGTATGCTCTCTCCCGAGTCCTCAACCATGTTAAAATGAATGTCAAAGCTCTGTAAAAGCCACACAACTATAGTTGCAATAAGAATTACCGAGAACGCCTTCTGGAGGAAATCCTTTGCCTTCTCCCACAGAAGCTGCCCTACATTCTTAGGACTTGGCAGTCTGTAATTAGGAAGCTCCATGACAAACGGAACCGGTTCTCCCTTAAAGAGTGTTCCCTTGTAGAGAAATGCCACAAGTATTCCCACAAGTATTCCAAAAAGATACAGTCCCGTCATAATGAGTCCTCCCTGCTTAGGGAAGAATACACTCACAAAGAAAGCATATATCGGAAGCTTAGCCGTACAGCTCATGAATGGTGTGAGGAGTATCGTCATCTTACGGTCTCTCTCACTGGTGAGGGTTCTCGTAGCCATGACAGCCGGAACCGTGCAGCCGAAACCGATGAGCATAGGCACTATGCTTCTTCCCGAAAGACCAATCTTACGAAGAAGCTTGTCCATCATAAACGCAACTCTTGCTATGTAACCGCTGTCCTCCATGAGTGACAGGAAGAAGAACAGTGTGACTATAATCGGGAGAAAGCTTAAGACACTTCCTACTCCTGTAAATATACCATCAATCACAAGGCTTCTGAGTGCACCATTGACCTTAGCGGCAGCCATTGCAGCATCGCTGACCTGTGCAAGCTTATCAATTCCAAGCTCAAGAAGCTTCTGGAGAGCCGCTCCTATGACATTGAATGTAAGATAAAAAACCAACGCCATTATCGCTACAAAGCATGGAATTCCGGTATATTTTCCGGTAAGGATTCTGTCTATTTTCTCGCTTCTTATTCGTTCCTTGCTCTCCTTAGGTTTAACAACGGTCTGCTCACACAGTTTCTCGATAAAGTCAAAGCGCATGTCTGCTATCGCTGCACTTCTGTCAAGACCTCTCTCTGTCTCCATCTGCTTCACAATATGTAAAAGCGTCTCTGTCTCATTCTGATCAAGCTTAAGCTTTTCAATTATGATGTGGTCGCCTTCTATAGCCTTTGTAGCTGCGAAACGCACCGGAATATCTGCACTCTCTGCATGATCCTCAATAAGGTGTTCAACAGCATGTATACATCTATGAACCGCACCGCCATGATCCTGTTTATCGCAGAAATCCTGTCTTAAAGGGCGCTCCTGATATTTTGCAATATGCAGTGCATGCTTTACAAGCTCATCAACGCCCTCATTTTTTGCGGCAGATATCGGTATAACCGGTACGCCAAGCATTCCCTCTATGGTGTTGACATCAATGGAGCCATGATTTCCTGTCACCTCATCCATCATATTCAGAGCCACTACCATAGGAATGTCCATCTCAAGAAGCTGCATGGTAAGATACAGATTTCTCTCTATATTCGTGGCATCAACTATGTTGATGATTGCCTTTGGGTGTTCATTGAGCACAAAGTTACGCGATACAATCTCCTCACTGCTGTATGGCGACATCGAATATATTCCGGGTAAATCCGTAATGTTAGTGTTGGGATACCCTTTAATAGAGCCATCCTTCCTGTCGACGGTGACACCCGGGAAGTTGCCAACATGCTGGTTAGAACCGGTAAGCTGGTTGAAAAGTGTAGTTTTTCCGCAATTCTGATTACCCACCAGGGCATAAGTAAGCTTCGTTCCCTCCGGAAGCGGGTTCTCATCCTTCTTCGAATGGTACCTTCCATCCTCGCCCAGTCCCGGATGCTCAGATTCCTTTCCGTTCTCCACCCTCGCATGTGGGTTGCTTCTCTTTTCAATACTGTCAATCTCTATCTGTGCCGCCTCAGCAAGTCGCAGTGTAAGCTCATAGCCATGAACCTGAAGCTCCATCGGATCTCCCATCGGTGCAAGCTTTACAACTGTGACCTCTGCACCGGGAATCATTCCCATATCAAGGAAGTGCTGTCTGAGCGCACCACTACCCCCTACATCCTTAATAACACCGCTTTTACCAATCTGTAATTCACTTAATTTCATAATATAATTCTTCCGTTTTCCTAAAATGAAGTGCAATCTCAATCAGGGCAGACTGCCGGAATATTCCGGTGCACTACATCTTAAAATATTCAATACTTTTAACGAGCTTATCAGCAATCGTCTTCAGCTCGTCCGCACTATTGTACACCTGCTTAAAGGTATCTGCAACAATTTCTGTCTGCTCATAAGTACTTTTTGTGCTGTCAAGATTCTCGGCAGATATTTCTGAAAGATGTTCAACTGCCTGAAGCACTTCATTTCTGGCACCTTCAAGTCTTCCTGAGCTCTCCTTTATCTGTGCAATGCTCTTCATGGAGCTTGCAATCTCCTCTATAACCTCTGCGACAACCTGCTGTGTTTCCTGCATGCTCTCGCTCTGGCTGGCTATAATTTCCTGCATCTGCTGCATTGCCTGTACTGCCTTCTCCGAGTCAGCTCTCAGCACCTCTGCCGTAGCTTCAATCTCCTTGCTTGACTCATTAGACTGCTCCGACAGATTCTTAATCTGCTCTGCCACAACCGCAAAACCTCGTCCGCTGTCTCCTGCTCTTGCCGCTTCTATTGAAGCATTGAGACTTAAAAGGCCGGTGTCCTCCGCAATCGAATTGATAAAGGTCGTAGCCGCCTGAATCTTTTTAACCGACTCATTTGTCCTGTTAGTCTGCTCCTGTACCTCACCGATTATCTTTTTGACATCCTCATTTATCTGTCTGAGGCTTAAAAGTGTTTTAGATGCCTTCTCACTTGAAAGCTGCATTGAAGCAGCATTACCGCTCAACAGCTCTGCTTCATTTGACGTCTCTGTGATATTATCTCCCATAATCTTCATCTGCTCGGATGTGCTCTGTGAATTCTCCGCCTGAAGCTGCGAATTATCAACAACCTGGCTTACCGCCGTGCGGACATCCTTCATGGTTCCGTTAGTGTTGTCCGCTGCCGTTCCAAGAAGCTGTGAAGCTTCAAGAAGAGCCTTCGCGTCATCGGTTATTTCCTTTATGGTAGACCTCATAGTGTCACGAAGCGTTATGGTAACTCTTGAAAGCTCACCTATCTCATCCTTCTTCTTAAGAAGCTTATCATCAACCCACACATCCAGATTTCCTTCAGCCAGCCTGCCAACCATCTGAATACTTTTCCTGATATTCCTGCTCATACTGCCTGCGAGCTTGATTCCCACTGCAATACATATAAGCATGACAACGATTACCGATGAACATATTGAGCTTAAAATATGTTTAACAACCGCTTCCTTTTCCTTTAAATTAGTACCCACAAAAATCATTCCTATAATCTGATTATCCGAATCATTCTGGTGTACAGGCATAAAATAGCCGTAATTTAATTCTCCCTCAATTGAAACTGCACTGCTGAAGTACTCCTCTCCGCCTTTTAGTACCTTCTCGACAATCTTATCTCCTGCTCTCGAGCCCAGCACACGGTCACCGTTGGCATCCTTCGCCGATGTCATGATTCTTTCGTCTCCGTAGAAAAAGGTTACATCCATTCCGCTGTTGCTCTTTATCTTATCAACCAGGCTCTCCGACTTGGATATATTATAGCTGCCCTTCCATATATCACCATTTGTGCTCTGAATATAATCTCCGGCATTCTGGTCATAAGCTGCAAGCGTCGCTGCCGCCGTTCCCTTCAGAGCCTCCTCAATCTCACTTGTCACCGCTTTTCGTACCTGGGTACTGATGAAAAAAATCGATATAACACCAAGCATAAGCACCGGGCCAACAGCTATCATCAATATTTTTTTCTTAATGTTCATCCTTACCCTCCTACTCTACCACGTCCACGGTCTTAAAATACCAGTTAATCGCTCCTGTTATTGTGGCATCATCCAAAGTCCTGCCTGCCTCACCGACTGTCCCGCCTGTATTGGTTTCTATCACTCCGTCAAACACACCCAGCTCACCCGACAATATCTTTTTCTTTGCCTCATTCACCTTCTCAGCCGTGCCATCCGCACAGAAATCTGCAAGCTCTGTGATTCCCACAAGGTTCTCGCTCATACCTCCGTAATAATTGCTTCCATCCCATGTTCCATCTATAACGCTCTGAACTGCAGCCGTATAGTATGCACTCCAGTTCCAGATTACACTGCACAGACATGCATCAGGAGCCTCCTTGCTCATATCCGAATTGTAACCGATGCCATACACACCTCTCTCCTCTGCAAGTGTCTGCGGATATGAAGTATCACAATGCTGTGTTATGACATCGCAGCCCATATCAAGAAGAACCTCTGCAGCCTCTTTCTCTGCTTCCGGAGCATACCAGCTGTTCGTAACCTTCACATAAACCTTAGCGTCCGTATTCACAGAATATACTCCCAGTGCAAATGCATCAATTCCACCTGTAACCTCTGAGTTGCTTGAATCCATCGCCGCAACATACCCAATCTTATCGGTCTTTGTATTCATCCCGGCAACAATTCCGCTTAAGTACCTTGCCTGATAGATTCTGCCAAAGTAATTGTTAAAATTCCTGCCATTGCTCATATTCCCCGTTCCATGAGAAAAATACACATCAGGGTACTCTTCTGCCATCTTAGCTGTTGTCTTCATGTACCCCCAGCTTGTGGTGAAGATTATATTACAACCCGCGTCAATACACTCCTTTATAGCCTTTTGCGTTGCCTCCTCGTCCGAATCATCAACATTGATTTTTCTCACTATCTGACTGTCCGACAAACCAAGATTCTGCTGCATTCCCTGAATACCAAGATCATGCGTATAGGTATATCCGCTGCCCTCCGCCGGGTCTGATAAATGCAGCACTCCAACCTTAATTTCATCCTTGGATATACCCTTCTTTACAGTCTCAGTCTGCTCCTTATCCACAGTCACCTCCTGTGCTGACTGCCTGCTGCTGTTCCCGGTGAGATTCGTCGCATAATCATCAAGCTGAGTATCCTTTGAACATCCCGAAAGCAGCATACATGCCATAACTAATACCGTCACTTTCTTTAAAAAACTTCTCATAGTATTTTCTCTCCCTTGTATTTTAATAAGTTCCGGAGTTACATACCATATTATAATCCAAGCAAAAATACAGTGCAATAATTTTTATGATTGTAGAAGAATAGTGAAGCGGACATTCGCAATCCGCTTTCGCTACCTGCTCATGAACGCAGTCCGCATCCCCCTTACCCACCGCTTAGTGCTCTACACACTTGAAGCGGGGGATTGCTTATTCTGCGTTCAAACATTTAAAACTGCCACGCCTAATATGACATACTATAATATCAGGAGCTGAGGGCACAAGTCCGATATAAGCTTACCTGCAAGGGGATTTTGGCAGCTATTGAAGCTGATATCCGAGGATTTTATGGAATAACAATTAATTTCGTCTTATTACAATATCAGCCTGTAAGGGATTACCGGAAAATTTGACATATTGTTTTCATGAATATATAATAGTACAAGGTCAAAAGCCGTTCTGCACATCATATTGCTGATACAACAACTGATACGCATAATTATAACACATTATAAGCCGGCATTTTTTGACTGTGCACATCATCAGATATATTTTAAAAAGGAGATACCAATGAAAAAGTTTAAAGAATTTCTTAAACGAAAAGATATCGAAATCTCTGCAAAGAGATACGGTATTGATGCCCTTGGTGCCATGGCACAGGGACTCTTTGCCTCCCTTCTGATGGGCACGATCCTTTCCACATTAGGTCAGCAGATCGGTTTTGAGCTGCTTGTCACGATCGGTGACTATGCCAAAGGAATCTGTGGACCTGCGATGGCAGTGTCTATCGGTTATGCTTTACAGGCACCTCCACTGGTCCTGTTTTCACTGCTGGCTGTCGGAAATGCTGCAAATACTTTGGGCGGTGCCGGTGGTCCGCTTGCTGTTTTGGTCGTGACAATTTTTGCGGCCGAATGTGGTAAAATGGTTTCTAAAGAAACGAAGATTGATATTCTCGTTACCCCGCTTGTTACCATTTTAGTTGGTTCCCTGCTCTCTATCTGGTGGGCCATTGATACCCTGGCACGCATACGGCAAGAAAAAAAGCTAAATTCCGAAAG